>Ga0065707_10001268_pt1 | contig 13194 bp, 12 predicted proteins | sample SwiRhicommuniRL3_FD_59094 | JGI IMG/M metagenome (GOLD analysis project Ga0065707, IMG submission 59094) | Switchgrass rhizosphere bacterial communities from Rose Lake, Michigan, USA - RL3 v2 (version 2) | ecosystem: Host-associated > Plants > Roots > Rhizosphere > Soil | place: East Lansing... | reverse complement strand
CTAGATAACGAGCCTCTCGCGATGATTGGCGGGGAAAAGGCGGCTAGCGACTCGGCTAACAGCGAGTATGCGGGGAAGGCGCTCGGATGGACCGTGGCTGCCGGCCCCTTTGCGATCCTCCTCTGGCCCGTTACCATTGGAGCCTCTGCCGCGCATACTGCCAGCACCAATAGAAGAATCGAACAACACTTTGAGAGTTTAAGATTCAGCGACGCGTTGCTTAAGCCCAATCAAACTGCTGCCGGGTTTTTGTACTTCAAGCTTCCCAGCAACGTTCGGCGTCTTGAAAAGTTGCGCGTGGACATAGGGCCTTCAGAAGAAATCAGCGGCAACAAACTGGCCTTCAATCTCCAGTTACCTATTATCGATCTAACGGCGTCCGAAGACGCCCGCGTTTCTCAGACCCAGTAATTACACGATCACCGTCGATCGACGTTACTCGGCAAACGTTACATACCGTGCGCTAGCGTCGAAGCGATTCAGATCGTGGTAATATTTCGCGCTTGATCGAACGTGAACGCGCCGGCATAAAGCGCTCGCCCCACGATCACGCCCTCGACTCCTTCTTTTTCAAGCGGCAGGAGGTTGCGGATATCCTCCAGCGACGACACGCCGCCGGATGCAATGATCGGGATCTTGACGGCGCGGGCGATTTTCACCGTTTCTTCGAGATTCACGCCTTCTCGGGTGCCGTCGCGGCTGATGTCGGTGTAAATGATTCGGGCGGCACCATCGCTCTCGCAACGTTTCGCGAGGTCGACGCCGTCCATGGCAGTGGTTTCGAGCCAGCCTTTGACGGCGACCTTGCCCTGGCGCGCGTCAATGCCGACGACGATCTTGCCGGGAAATTTCCTGCAGAGCGCGCGCAAAAAATCCGCGTTGTCATAGGCGGCCGTGCCAATCACGACCCGCGAAACGCCGAGAGCCAGCGCTGCTTCCACGGCTTCAATGGACCTAAGGCCGCCGCCAAGCTCGACAGCCAACCCCGCCAGTTGACAAATCGCCGCAACTTCTTTGGTGTGAACCGGCCGGCCTTCCACGGCGCCGTTTAAATCGACGATGTGAATGAAGGTAGCGCCCTGATCGAGCCAATGCCGGGCGGCGTCCAGAGGGTTTTCAAAATAGACGGTTTCCTTGTCCATCTCGCCCTGAAACAGGCGGACACAGCGGCCGTCTTTGAGATCGATCGCGGGAATAATCAGCATGGGGGTTAATTCGCGGCAACGAAGCGGCCGAAGTTGGCGAGGATGCGCAGTCCCAGCTCTTGACTTTTCTCCGGGTGGAACTGGCAGGCAAAAAGCGTATCGGTCGCAATGCTCGAGACGAAGGACTCGCCGTAATCGGTGGTCGTGGCGATAATCGAATGATTGTCAGGCACGACGTAAAACGAGTGCACGAAATAGACGTAGTCGCCGCTGGATAGCCCTTCGAGAAACGGCGAATCGGTTTTTTTTTCGATCCGGTTCCAACCCATGTGCGGAACTTTAAGATTCTCAGCGGCGTGAAAACCCACGACCTTGCCGGGAAAGAGATCAAGCCCCTTCTGCCGGCCAAATTCTTCGCTTTCGGAAAACAGCAGTTGAAATCCGAGACAGATACCCAGAAACGGTTTTTTCCGCCGCACGACTTCGCGAATGGGCCCGATCAATCCGAACTTGTCGAGATTTTCCATGCAGGCGTTGAAAGCGCCGACACCCGGCAGGACGACCCCACGGGCTGAATGAATTTGCCCGATATCGCGTGTGACAATGGCCTTACAGCCGGCGCGCTCCAGTCCCTTCTGCACGCTGCGCAAATTGCCCATCCCGTAATCGATGATCGCAATCATACGGCTTGAACGATTTGAACTACTTGAACGACTTGAACGTTCTTTACAGACTCCCCTTGGTCGACAACGCACCCTCGACGCGCGGGTCGAGCTGCGTGGCCATGTCCATGGCGCGGGCAAAAGCCTTGAAGCAGGCCTCGATGATATGATGCGGATTTTCGCCGCGCGGCACGTCGATATGCAGGTTCATGCCGAGCTGGTTGGCGAACGCGGCGAAAAACTCGTGCGGCAAATCGGTGTCGAAATCACCGACGCGTCCCGGACGAATCTTGACGTTGTAGGAAAGGTAGGGCCGGCCGCTCAAATCGACCACGACTTTGGCCAGAGTTTCGTCGAGCGGGCAACTCGCCTCGCCGAAACGGCGGATGCCGTGTTTTTCGCCGAGCGCATCCTTGAACGCCTGCCCCAGGGCCAGGCCAACGTCTTCGACCGTGTGATGAAAGTCGACCTCGATGTCGCCTTTGGCCTGGATGTCGATATTGAAAAAACCGTGGCGGGTGAAGCTATCCAGCATGTGGTTGAAAAACGGCATGCCCGTTTCAATCGCAGCTTGCCCTTTGCCATCGACATCCAGGCTAACTGTGATGTCGGTCTCTTTCGTTTTCCTTGCGACTCTTGCCGACCTTCCCATGGTTTCTCCTTCACTTACTTTCCGCGCGCGCATTGTGCTCGATTGCCGATCCTGCCTCCCAGCTGAGATCCAGAATTCCTATCTGAATCGCGCCTCCACCGAACGCGCGTGATCGTCGAGTCCCTCCAGACGAGCCAGCCGGGTAAGCTTTGGCGCCAGGCTGCGCAGGGCGCGTTTCTCCGACTGAATCACGGTGGTGCGCTTGAGAAAATCATAGGTGCCAAGCGGCGAAAAAAACCGCGCGCTCCCGCCCGTCGGCAATACGTGATTCGGCCCGGCCAAATAATCGCCCAGCGGCGGCGCGGAATAGGGCCCCAAAAACATCGCGCCCGCGTTGCGAATTTGCTTCGCCAATTTTTCCGGTTGCCGGACGATCAATTCGATGTGCTCCGGAGCAATCGCGTTTGCTAGCTCAACCATCTCCTTTGCCCCTCGCGCGACGATGATCGCGCCGTATTTGGCCAGCGATTTGACCGTAATAGCTTGCCGCTTGGTGCTCCGCAACTGATTCTCGATCGCGCCCTGTATCTCGACCGCCACCGACATGGACGCCGTCACACACAGCGCCGCCGCCAGTTCGTCATGCTCCGCTTGCGAGAGCATATCCGCGGCAACATGAACCGGATCGGCCGAAGCGTCGGCCAAAAGCAAGATTTCGCTCGGGCCGGCAATGGAATCGATATCCACATCGCCGAAGACCATGCGCTTGGCTGTGGCCACGTAGACATTGCCGGGACCGACGATTTTGTCGACTTTGGGAATCGTATCCGTCCCGAACGCGAGCGCCGCAATCGCCTGGGCGCCGCCGACCCGGAAGATTCGATCGACTCCGGCGATATGCGCCGCCGCGAGGATGATCGCGCTGCCGGCGCCGACGGGCGAGGTCATGATGATTTCGTTGACGCCGGCAATCTTGGCCGGAATGGCATTCATCAGAACGGTCGACGGGTAGGACGCCTTGCCGCCGGGCACATACACGCCCACACGCTCAAGGGGGGTAATCCGCTGGCCAAGCGTCATGCCGAGGGGATCGCGGTAGTGCCAGCTTTTTTGCAGCTGGCGGCGGTGAAAAATGGCGATCCGTTTGGCGGCAAACCGCAGCGTGGTCAAATCTTTTCGCGGCACCCTACCGAGAGCGCCCTCGATTTCCTCCGCCTTGACTTCCATCGCCGCCGCGCTCAGGCGCACGCCGTCGAACATACGCGTATAACGCAGCAGCGCCCGGTCGCCCTGCTTTTGCACGGCGTTGACAATCTCCGCTACTCGCCGCTCAACCGGGCCGGCGCGCGTGCCGCGCCGGCCGAGAATATTTTTTATGAGCGGCTTGAATCCGGCATCTGAAGTTTTGACGATCCTAATCCTCATCCGTGGACACTCATGATGATTTTGAATTTTAGTTCTGAGATTCTTGCGCTTTGAACATCTAGAAGCTGGAAGCTTTGCATGGTGGTCATCCCTTGACCCGCACGATCTGCCCACCCAACAACGAAAGCTTCCATTCAATCTGCTCGTAACCGCGATCCAGGTGATAAACCCGCGACACTTCCGTGACCCCATTGGCCACCAGGCCGGCGAGCACCAAGGCCACGCTGGCGCGCAGGTCGCTTGCCATCACCGGCGCGCCGGAAAGCTCGCGCACGCCACGGACCACCGCGCGATTGCCTTCGAGTTTAACTTGCGCGCCCATGCGGTCGAGCTCCTGGGCGTGCATGAAACGATTCTCGAAAATCGTTTCGGTGACAACACTCACGCCATCTGCGACAGCCATCAGCACCATCATCTGGGCCTGCAGGTCGGTCGGAAATCCCGGGTAAGGAAGCGTTGTGACATCGACGCTCTTTATTTTACCGTTGCCTCGGACCCGGATGCCGTTATCATCGGCTGTCAGCGCAACACCGGCCTCCTTGAGCTTGATTAGAAAAGCCTCCAGATGGTCGGCGCGCGCGCCGCGAACCAGCACATCGCCGCCGGTAAGCGCCGCGGCGATAACGAAACTGCCGGCCTCGATGCGATCGGGAATGATCCGATGTGTGGTTCCATGAAGCGCATCGACGCCGTCGATCTGAATGATGCCGCTGCCGGCGCCTTTCACGCTCGCGCCCATTTTGTTGAGCGCGTCGGCGAGATCGTTGATCTCGGGTTCCTTGGCGGCGTTTTCAATGATCGTCGTTCCTTCGGCCAGCGTCGCCGCCATCATCAGATTCTCGGTGGCGCCGACGGACGGTAGATCGAGGTAGATTTTCGCGCCACGAAGCCGGTCCGCACTCGCTTCGATATATCCGTGGGTCTGTTCGATCGTCGCCCCCAGCGCTTCGAAACCTTTGAGATGGAGATTGATCGGCCGCGCGCCGATCGCGCATCCGCCCGGCGTCGACACCCGTGCTTGGCCAAAACGCGCGAGCAAAGGCCCCAAAACCAAAAACGATGCCCGCATGGTTTTCACCAGGTCATAGGACGCCTCGAACTTGTTGATCCGATCGGACCGAAGCGAGATCTCATCCGAGCCCGCAAGCCAATTTTTTTGCTCCACATTGACGCCAAGACCGGCGAGGAGCTTCAGTGTCGTGCGGATGTCGGCCAAATGCGGAATGGCCCTAAAGGTGCACGGTTCAGCCGTGAGCAGCGCTGATATGAGAACCGGCAGCGCGGCATTCTTGGCCCCGTTGACGGCGACCTCGCCGGCAAGACTCCTCCCGCCTTGAATGATGATCTTGTCCACGGGTTCCTTAAATTGAGTTCATGATCGCGGCGGCTTTGCACGCCACCACCACTCGTTCATTGCCGGCATAGTCCTTGTAAATGTCGGCTTTTGCGCAGCCAGCGCCTTCTTTGAAAAGTGTCGCCACGGGCTCACCCATTCCGGCGCCTATTTCAACGGCGACAGCGCCACCCGGCGCGAGATAGCTAAGACCCTGCGCCGCCATACGTCGATAGTAATCGAGCCCATCCAAGCCACCGTCCAGTGCTCCGCGTGGTTCCCAACGGCTCACTTCGGGCTCAAGCGCATCGATGTCCGAGTGCCGTATATAAGGTGGGTTGGCCACGATGAGATCGAACGATGCCGCTGTTTCAAAGGCTTCGAAGAGATCGCTCTGAACGAAGCTGATTCTGCCGGCGACATCGTTTCTCAAAGCATTGCCCGCGGCTATGGCAAGCGCTGCGGCGGAGATATCGGTCGCAAAAATTTTGGCGCCGGCCAGCTCGGTTGCGAGAGCAACCGCGATAGCCCCGCTGCCCGTGCCAAGGTCGAGAATCTTCATGGGTTTGCCGGCGCGCCAATCGGCCGCTAGCGCCAGCGAGAGCTCGACCAGCAGCTCGGTTTCGGGCCGGGGAATCAGCACATCAGGCGTAACGTGAATGTCGAGCGACCAAAACTCGCGCTTCCCCGTGATATACGCCGTGGGCTCGCGCTCCATACGACGCGATAACAGCCGCTCATAAGCCCGCGACTGCGCCTCATCAATCGGCGCATGCGCGGCAACCAGAAGCTGTTCGCGATTGACACCCAAGACGTGGCTGAGCAGGACTTCGGCGTCAAGAGAGCCGCTGTCAATGCCGTAGGAAGTCAAACGCCGCGCCGCCTCGCGCAAAACGGCCGGGACGCGCCGTTCAATCACTTCGGCTGTTTGATTTTCCATTGTGCTACGCCGATCCGGTCGCGCGCAGCGCTTCCGCCTGGTAGTGAGTGATGAGGGCCTCGACAACATCATCGAGATCCCCTTCCATCACGCGTTCCAACTTATAAAGCGTGAAATTGATGCGATGATCGGTCAGCCGCCCCTGGGGAAAATTGTAGGTTCGAATGCGCTCGCTTCGGTCGCCGCTACCGACCATCAACTTGCGCGTGGCGGCGATCTCCGAGCGCTGCTCTTCTTGCTTTTTTTCGAGCAGCCGCGCGCGCAGGATCTTCATGCCCTTGGCGCGGTTTTTGTGCTGCGACTTTTCATCCTGGCAGGAGATGACGATGCCGGAGGGGATATGCGTGATGCGCACCGCTGAATCCGTCGTGTTGACGCTTTGGCCGCCCGGCCCCGATGAGCGAAAGACGTCAATGCGAATTTCTTTCGGATCAATGGCGATTTCCACTTCGTCGGCTTCCGCGAGAACCGCCACGGTCACAGCCGATGTATGAATACGTCCGGAACCCTCGGTTACCGGGACGCGCTGGACGCGGTGCACGCCGCCCTCGAATTTGAGCCGCGAGTACGCTCCCTGACCCTCGATGCTGATAATGATTTCTTTGTAGCCGCCCAATCCGGTGGGGTTCGAGCTCATGATCTCGACGCGCCAGCCGCGCGATTCCGCGTAGCGACTATACATGCGGAAAAGCTCGGCGGCGAAAAGTGCCGCTTCGTCCCCGCCCGTGCCGGCGCGGATTTCGACGATGACGTTTCTAGCGTCATTGGGGTCTTTCGGCAGAATGAGCAACTTCAGCCGGTTCTCGAGGTTTTCCTTGCGCTCGCGCAGGGAGCCGATTTCCTCTTTTGCCAGCTCGCGAATCCCTTCGTCGGCTTCTTCGAGGAGCTGGCGATTGCCCTGGATCTCCTGCTCGACCTTGCGCCAGTCGCGAAAGCAGCTGACGATCTCCTCCAGCTCGGAACGCTCCTTGGCGAGCTTCGAGTATTCTCGCTGCTGGTTAAGGAGCTGGGGATCGGACATCATCCTTTCCAGATCCACGTAGCGTTTTTCAACCTCGGCTAGTTTATCAAGCATGCTAATCTCNTAGCCTTCGCGGCGCCGCAAATAAAAAAGGGCAAAGGGATCATCGCTGCCCTTTGCCCTNNCCGATGCCGCAAANGCCTAGTAACTCAAATTCGGTCTCAAGCCTCCGCGTTTTTCAGNCCGTATTTCTTTCTAAATTTTTCCACGCGACCCGCTGAGTCGACCAATTTTTGCTTGCCGGTATAGAAAGGGTGGCAATTGGAGCAGATATCGACGTGGATACTGCCCGCGGTGGAGCGTGTTTCGACCACTTGGCCACAGGCGCAAACAATCTGCGTATTCTTATATTCTGGGTGTATGCCGGTTTTCATAGGAACCTCTCAGCAATTAGGCAAAATTTTTTATAACATAACCGCGGCGACGCTTCAATCGGCCGTCCGAAACGCGAGCCCGGCTGAACGGCTCGCAACCTCAATATATTGCTATATTGCCAAAACGTGCGTAAGCCCCTAAAATGTGCCGATGTTGATAAAGAGAGTTGTTGGGGTTTCTAAGATGGATGAGAGAACAATCCGTAGAACTGGAGGGTTTAAATCGCCATGAGTAAGCCGCAGCCAGTCCCGTCGCCTGCGCCTACGTTCATTCCACCGGTACCCTTGAAGGCGGAGAATACCGAACTCGATTTTGGTTTTCTTGCCGACCTGGCCTTGAAGACCGTTTATGCCGACGCCAACTGCAACACCCAAAGGGCGTCCGAGAAACTGAAACTATCGATGCCCGTGACCGAGGACCTGCTGCAGCATCTCTATCGAGAGAAGTTCATCGAGATCCGAGGGCTGATCAGCTACGGCAACAATCGCTACGGCATGCTCGACAGGGGTTGGCAGCGCGCCCAGCAGTTGCTCGCCATGAACGGTTACATCGGTCCTGCGCCCGTTTCGCTGGCCGCCTATACCGACATGGTCCTGCGCCAAAGCGCGGCGCGCGAGCCGATTGAGCCCGAATCCGTGTGCCAAGCGATGTCGGAGCTGGTTCTCCCGGAAGCCACGGTGCAGACCTTGGGATTGGTCGCCAACTCGCGACGCAGCCTTTTCATGACGGGTCCGGCCGGCAACGGCAAGACCACGATCGCGACGGCACTCCATGGAGCTCAGCGGGGCGAGATTTGGATTCCTTATGCGATCGAAGTGGACGGTCAAGTAATTAAAATCTTCGACCTGCATAGTCACCAACCGGTTCCCGTGAACGGGGTCGACCGCTACGATGAGCGCTGGATCCGCATCAAGAGGCCGATCGTCGTCGTCGGCGGCGAATTGACAATTGAAACCATGGACCTGATCTACAGCACCACGGTCAGATTTTACGAGGCGCCGTTCCAGATGAAATCGAACGGCGGCACTCTGGTGATCGACGACTTCGGCCGTCAGCGCGTGGACCCGCACGATTTGCTTAACCGATGGATCGTGCCGCTCGAGGGGCGCATCGACTATCTGACCCTGCACACCGGCAAGAAAATCGAAGTGCCGTTCGAACAATTGCTGATTTTTGCCACCAACCTTGATCCCAGCGATTTGGTCGACGACGCATTTCTGCGCCGCATGGGTTACCGGCTGTTCATCAATGCGCCGGACCGGGAGATGTACACGTTAATTTTCGAACAGTTCGTCCGCAAAAGCGGGTTCGACTACGACCCGAAGCGCCTCGACTACGTTTACCGCCTGTACGAGGCGGACAAGCGACCGCTGCGCGGTTGCGAACCGCGTGACTTGATCCAGCGTTGTACCGACCTCTGCAAGTACGAGAACCGTCCAATGACGCTTACCGACGAGCTCCTGCACCTGGCCTGGAAAAATTACTTTGGCGCGGCGCCGGCCGTACAGTAGTGCTCGTGAGGGATAGATCACCATGCGGATCGTGAGCCCCAAGAAACATCTTTATGCAATGATCTTCGCGATCCTTGTCTGCCATGGCTGCAGCACGTCACCAGAGTTCGTCTCGGAGATGTCAGTCGAAGATAAAATCGCGCGACTGAGGATCGGCCAAAGCGACAAGAGCGAAGTCGAAAGCATTTTCGGGCCGGACCATGGCAACGATCGCGACCTCTGGATTTACAACTTTGACGACAAGCAGTTTGATATTTATGAGCGGCGCCAGGGGCCCGGCCTGGGCGCCATACCGGTAGGTGCAGGAGTGGTCCCGACCAATACCCGCGCTGTGGTAAGCATTCGCTTCAACGAAGCGGGAATCACTAAAGGCATCGCCGTGGCGCGCTTCTTCCAAGAACCCTTTGTCAATGACTATTGGTACCTGGTCAACCCATCAGCCAAAGATCCGTTGGAATCGGTCGGGTCGATCGGCGAGTCGGTCGGTTTCAAAGTGGCTGGTTTAGATAAAGACGCCGGGACATTTACGCTTGAAGATCCTAAAAGCAAGGCCCGGGTGGCCATCAAGCTCGACGGCTCGACGCTTAGAGTTACTTCGAGAAACCCCTACAAACGCCTGGCCAACGAATATCGCGGCTACATCAAGCGCGAATCCGCGCTCACTAACAGCATTACCAACTCCGACCTGGTGCAGTAGCGCCGTCGCAGCGCGGTTTCCAACGGCTCATCTGTTATTTATTGACGATCCCTGAGCACTGCATTGCTAGTGTAGTGACTCTTAAATGAAGGTACTTAGGGTTCGCCAGAACAGAGACGGAAATTGTCGAACAGGGGGGAATAGACACCCGCCAAGACGCAAAGCACGCCAAGTTCGGAATAATTCGCTAGGAAATCATAAAACGTAATTATTCTTTTTTTGTCTTATCCGACCTTTGCGGCCTTGGCGCCCCTTCGACTTCGCTCAGGACATGCTTTGCGGGAGATATTCCGAGGTTCGATTGCAGCTCAGCCACGGTAGTCCTTTGCGGAGACTATACGCCGGATAACATACCAACAGCGTGAGACACTACACTAGGTAGGGTTAACGTTTTGGCGGGGCTCGGACAGCGCAGTGAAAGAGCTCGACGACCTTTACCCGTTAGCGGGACTGATCACTCAAGACGAGGTGGATTGCCTTTATCAGCTCGGTCAGTTCAAATGGTTGTGAAGGAACGATCGTCGAGATTGGCAGTTGGAAAGGCAAATCGACCATTGCTCTGGCGCGCGGCGCGGCGCAGACCCACAAAGAAAAAATATACGCCATCGATCCGCATTCCATACTTCTTGAAGAGGGGTACCGAGAAGACACCCAAGCGGAGTTTCTTGCGAACATTCAACACGCCGGCGTCGAGGATCAAGTTATTCCCATGATCATGAGCTCTGAGGAAGCAGCGCGAGGTTGGAATAAACCCGTTCGGCTGCTTTGGATCGACGGCGATCATCGTTACGAGTCGACAAGGCGCGACTTCTTTTTATGGGAACCGCATCTCGCAGTGGGCGGCATCCTCGCCATGCACGACACCATCCGGTAAAAAGATCCGAAGCGGGTCTTGTGGGAAAACGTCTTTCATTCGTCTTGCTTTCAAGAAATCGCCATCGTCGATAACCTCACCGCAGTGCGCAAGGTCGCGTGCGCGACCGCGCCCGCACGCCTGCGCAAGCAGGCCACGCTCGGGTTCCGAGCCCTCTACATCGCCGCGCGCAAGAGCCCACGTCCCCCACTCCCGAGAGGTCGGTAGACGCCTGCTCCGCCGCCTCACAGCGCAAAGCTGGCTGCCTTACCGAACGAGCCACGATTAGCGCTCCAGTGAATTTTTGCTGATTTTCAATGGTCTGCCGCGTACTTTAATCGCGGCTCAAGGAAGCGGGACGGTCACTTTTCATCGTTGCGCTCGGGTGGCTCCAATAGACGCGCAGGCCATCAGCCCGTGGGCCTACAGGCGTACTCGGTAGCGACAGCCAACAAAGCAAACGGTGGAACAATTACCGGTTAATAGATGGGCAAACACGGACAGTTTGCGGACAGAGCGACTTTATAAGACCTTCAAGAAATAATGACTGATTTATTTTGGAAATTTGGTGGAGCTGATCGGGATCGAACCGACGACCTCTTGAATGCCATTCAAGCGCTCTCCCAACTGAGCTACAGCCCCACGACGGGAAATGACTGGCGGCAAGTGTTGGGGTAAAATTAAGAGAGCGGGCGCTAAAAGTCAAATCGGGCTAGAGCCGCCCGAAAACGAACATCCTTTACTCGCTTCGGTTTACTCGGACCATCTCTTCGGCGTGCTTGCGGGTTTGCTCGGTAATCTTGACGCCGCCGAGCATGCGCGCCAATTCGGCGACGCGTTCGCGCTCCGAAAGTTCCTTCACGCGGGTGAACGTGCGCCCCTTCTCGACCGTCTTCTGAACCACGAAATGGGCCGCTGCCATGGCGGCGATCTGCGGCAAATGAGTCACGCTGATCACCTGATGATGTGCCGCCACTTGCTTCAATTTTTTTCCAACGATCTCAGCCACGCGCCCGCCGATACCCGAATCGACTTCGTCAAAAAGCAAAGTCGAAACGACCCCCGGCGCCAGCACCAGCGCTTTGAGCGCGAGCATCAAGCGCGACAACTCGCCACCCGAGGCGATCCTGGCAAGCGGTTTAGCCGGCTCTCCGGGATTCGGCGAAAAATAGAATTCCACGTGGTCCATGCCCCGTTCAGTGAGCTTCTTTCCTGCGATGAAAAACGGCGGCTCATCCGGTTTCTCATCTTGCGTTGTGAAGCGGCCCTCAAACGTGGTCTCCGGCATGCCGAGACTTTTGACTTCTCTTTCCATGTCGCGCTTGAGTTTTTTGGCCGCGCGCTGGCGCTCATGGGAAATCTTCTCCGCCATCTCCCAGGCACCCTGCCGCGCCTCGGCAAATTGCTTTTCGAGTCCGGCAATTTGCTCTTCGCCCCGCTCCAGGCCGCCAAGAGAATTTTTAATCTCATCGTGCATGCGCACAATATCCTCGATACTGCCGTTGTATTTGCGCTTTAGACGTTGGATCTCGGCAAGACGGTCTTCGATCTGTTCCAGTGCCCGGGAATCGAAGTGCACTCGCTCCGCGTAGCGACGCAGCGCGGCCGCGGCCTCTTGGAGCTGCGCCAGCGAAGACTCGAGCAACTCCACGGTCGGCTGTAAATTGTGGTCAATGGTTGCCAACTCGCGCAACCGGCTGGTGTACTTGCTCAGTCCGCCGACAATGGCCGCATCGCCTTCGTAAAGCAGCTCTTCTCCTTCGCGACAGCCCTGATGAAGTTTTTCTCCGTGCGCGAGAATGTTTTTTACGGAGCGGATCTCCTCTTCCTCGCCCGGTTTCAACCGAGCTCGGTCCATTTCCTCGGCCTGCGCTTCGAGCAAAGCTTTTTCACGGCGTCGCTGCTCGAGGGATGCACGAGTCTCGTTAAGTCTTGTCCAGGCCAGTACCAGTGCATCGTATTTATCTTTCATCCCTTGGGATGTCGCGCCTGCAAATGCATCGAGCAGGCTTAGATGAGTTTCCGATTGCAGCAATGTGTGGTGTTCATGCTGTCCATAGATATGCACCAGCGAACCGCCGGCTTGGGCGAGCACGTTGAGCGGACAAAGGCTGCCGTTCAGATAAATACGATTCTTCCCCGATCGGCTGAGAATCCGTTTGATGACGAGCTCATCACCGACTTCGAACCCCGCCTCGCCGAGCCGGGATTGAATCGCCGGCGGCAAATAGTCGAACAACGCTTCCACCGCCGCCTCGTCCTCGCCGTTGCGAATGATATCGGCGGCGCCGCGCTCGCCCGCGATCAGCCCGAGCGCATTGAGAATGATCGACTTGCCCGCGCCGGTTTCGCCGGTGAGGATGTTGAGGCCCGCCTGGAGCTCCAGAACAACCTCATCGATAATGGCGAAATTTTTGATGCGAAGTTCGCGCAGCATGAAGCCTCCCGCCTAGCGCTCCCCCCACTTGAGTTTATCCCGCAAGATTTCGTAGTAGCTGCGCGACGGCAGCTTGATCAAAGACACCGGCAGGCCGTAATCCCGCGCTTCGACTTTATCGCCGTTGTTGAGGCGCAATCCTTGTTGGCCATCGGGAATCAAAATCACCGTGTCGCCGAAGGAACGCAGCGTGACCCGAATCG
>Ga0065707_10082627_pt1 | contig 13195 bp, 11 predicted proteins | sample SwiRhicommuniRL3_FD_59094 | JGI IMG/M metagenome (GOLD analysis project Ga0065707, IMG submission 59094) | Switchgrass rhizosphere bacterial communities from Rose Lake, Michigan, USA - RL3 v2 (version 2) | ecosystem: Host-associated > Plants > Roots > Rhizosphere > Soil | place: East Lansing... | reverse complement strand
CAAGCCGGCAGGGGGTTTATGCGTTTCTCCACCCGGCAAACTTCGACAGGAGGCTCACTTGCAAGGAGCCGTCCATGAATATCCCGGGTGCCGACCTCGTCATTCAACTGCTGGAACAATGCGGCGTGCGAACCGTCGCCGGCATTCCCGGAGGCGCGCTGCTGCCGCTCTATGAAGCGCTGGGCCGGTCGACATTGATTCGTCACGTACTCGCCCGCCACGAGCAGGCAGCCGGGTTCATTGCGCAGGGAATGGCGAGAGTCACCGGAAAGGTCGGCGTGTGTTTCGCCACCTCCGGGCCGGGTGTGACCAACGTCATCACCGCACTGGCTGACGCCAAGCTGGATTCGATCCCGCTGGTCTGCATCGCCGGCCAGGTCCCCACATCGCTGATCGGCACCGACGCCTTCCAGGAAGTGCCGACGATCGACATGGTGCGCCCGATCACCAAGGCCAGCTTCTTCGTGCGCGATGCGGCCGAGCTGTTCACAGTGATTCCCCGTGCATTCCAGCTGGCGGCAGGCGGCCGGCCCGGACCGGTGCTGATCGATATCCCCAAGGACGTGCAGTTGCAGGTCGTTGATACATCAACCGTGACACGGCTGCGGCTCGTCGACGATCGCACCGTTCATTCCGCAGCCGGCGGCAGGCAAGCCGCCGCCTACGATGCCGCTGCCCGGTTGATCGCCGCAGCGAAACGTCCGCTGTTGTACGTGGGCGGCGGGGTACTGAAAGCAAATGCAGAGGACCCGTTGCGACGTTTGGTTGCCCGCACGGGTATTCCGCTGACCACGACCTTGATGGCCTTGGGGGTCATCGACTCGGCATCGCCTCACAACCTGGGCATGCTCGGCATGCACGGCGCGCTTCACACGAATCACGCGATCGAGGAATGCGACGTGCTGATCGCTATCGGTGCCCGCTTCGACGATCGCGCCACCGGCAATCCGCAGCGTTTCGCCAGCAATGCGCAGATCGTTCACATAGACATCGATGCGCATGAGCTGGGGAAGATCAAGCAGCCGACCATCGGTATCTGCGACGACGCGCATTCCGCGATCACTCAGCTGCTCGAGCGTGAGTGTGGCGCCTGCTCCGACGCCTGGAGCGCTCGCATCCGGCAATTGCGTCATAGGCATCCATTACAGACACCGCAGATCGACGTAGTGTGTTCGCCTTACGGCATCGTTCGTGCCGTCGGCGATCTGGCGCCTGTGAATGCCATGATCGCAACCGATGTCGGCCAGCATCAGATGTGGGTCGCGCAGTCTTATCCGTTCTCGCATGCGACGCGTTGGCTCACCTCGGGCGGATTGGGAACGATGGGATTCGGTTTGCCTGCGGCAATCGGCGCTGCCCTGGCCGATCCGGATGCAGTGGCGATCTGTTTCACCGGCGACGGCAGCCTGCTGATGAACGTGCAGGAGTTCGCGACCTTGGCCGAGCTGGGACTGAACGTGAAAATCGTCTTGCTGGACAACGGCGGCTTCGGTCTCGTGCGCCAGCAGCAGGAGCTGTTCTATCGCCGGCGCTTCGTTGCCTCGACATTCGAGCGCCCCAGCGACTTCGTCGCCATCGCGCGGGCGTTCGGCATTCTGGCCGTCGATCTCGGCCAGGCGCGTTGCGCACGCTCTGCGTTGCAGTCGGCAATGCACACCCCGGGACCCATGTTGATTCGCGTGCCGGTGGACGTGAGCCAGCATGTGCTGCCGATGGTTGCTCCCGGCGCTGCCAACATCGATGCGTTGGATTACGATGCATTGGATTTCGCGGGCCGCGCTGAACCGGTCGCTGCGCCCGTGCTGGATGAACCGGTGCTGGAGGAACTGTCTTGAGCACGATTTCCTGGGCTGACTTCGAGAAGGTCGAACTGCGCATCGGCACCATTCTCGAAGTGCTGGATTTTCCCGAGGCTCGCAAGCCGGCGTGGCGGCTGCGTGTCGATTTCGGCAACGAGATCGGTGTGAAGCAATCGAGCGCGCAGATCACGGCGCTGTATAGCAAGGATGACCTGATCGGACGGCAAGTCATCGGCGTGGTGAACTTTCCCGTCAAGCAGATCGGGCCGTGGCGCTCGGAGGTGCTGGTCACCGGATTTCATGATGCAGAAGGACGCGTGGTGCTGGCGCTGCCGGAACGCCCGGTGCCGAACGGGGCGAAGCTGTTGTGACTTGCGCTATTCTGCGGATTCCTTTCGATTCGAGGCTTGGATGCGATGGCGTTTTCAGATGTGATGGGTTCGCTCAGCGGCGCTGCGGGTAGCTACCGGGTCACTCTCACCGACGACTGGGCGCAGGGCCGGGCGACGTTCGGCGGCTTGCTTGCTGCTATCGGCAACGAATCCATGCGCAAGCTGGTGCCGTTCGACAAACCGCTGCGTTCGTTGCAGACGGTATTCGTCGGACCCGCAACACCGACCACGCTGGACATCGCTGCGAAGGTGCTCCGCGTTGGCAAAGCAGTCACTCTAGCGCAATGTGAGATCAGACAGGACGATCAAGTGGTCGCCACGCAGGTGGGTGTGTACGGATCGCCGCGGCCCTCCGTGGTCGTCCACAAACCCGCAGCCGTTCCGTCACCTCGCGCCGTCGAGGAGATCAACGAAATGCGTTTCCAGCCCAACCAAGGGCCTGCATTCATACAGCACTTCGCGCTGCGTTGGGCGCAAGGAGAAAAACCTTTTTCGAGAGCGCCGCAGTCTCCGACCAAGGCATTCATCCGCCATCGCGATCCAGCCGCGCTGGGCGAATCCAGCATCGTCGCGCTGGTGGATTGCATTCCCACTCCGGCGTTGTCGATGTTCTCGGCCCCCGCTCCCTCCAGTTCCCTCACCTGGATGCTCGAATTCTTCGAACACGATTTCAGCTTCCCCGCGAGCGCCTGGTGGCGCATCGACTCCGACGTCGACGCCGCCGCCGACGGCTATGTCAACCAGACATCGATCCTGAACGATCCGAACGGCCGCCCGGCGGCAGTGAGCAAGCAGCTGTTTGCGATTTTCAACTGAACGTAGCAGTTGACTCCAACGAACTGCCAACGTTTAACGCGATCCGGAGATATCGCGCGGAGAACGCGGGGAACGCGGAGCAGAGAAAGAACACAAGGTCGGAATCGAAAAGCTACGTTCTTCTGATTCCGACATTGTCTATCTTGCCGCGTTCTCTTTCTGCTCCGCGTTCTCCGCGCGAAATTTTTCTTACTGCCGACGTCGCTATTACCAGATATGCACCCGCTGTTCCGGTGGCAGGAACAGTTTGTCTTCGGGCTTTACGTCGAAGGAGCTGTACCACTCGTCCATGTTGCGGACGACGCCCTGGACGCGGAAGACGGCAGGGCTGTGTGGATTGCTCATCACCTGGTTGCGAAGCGCAGCGTCACGAGTGAGTTCGCGCCACGCCTGGGCCCAGGCGAGGAAGAAGCGCTGATCGCCTGAGAATCCATCGAGCGTGGGCGCGGTCTGGTCCTTGAGCGACATGTGATAAGCCTGGTAGGCCACCGTCAAGCCGCCGAGGTCACCCATGTTCTCGCCGGCAGTGAGGCGGCCGTTGACCTTGAGATTGGGCAGCGCCTCGTAGCCGTTGTACTGGCCGACCAGGTTGTCGACGAGCTTCTTGAACGCGGTTTCGTCCGACTTCTGCCACCAGTCGCGCAGCACGCCCTTCTCGTCCGACTTCGCGCCCTGGTCGTCGAAGCCATGGCCCATTTCGTGGCCGATGACGCCGCCGATGCCGCCGTAGTTGACTGCCGGATCGGCATGCGGATCGAAGTAGGGCGGTTGCAGGATCGCGGCAGGGAATACGACTTCGTTGAACGTCGGGTTGTAGTACGCGTTCACGGTGTATGGCGTCATGAACCATTCGTCGCGATCGGTGGGCTTGCCAAGCCGCTGCACGTCGTACTGCCAGTTGAAGATGCGCGAGCGAACCAGGTTGCCGAACGCATCGCCGGCGCGAACTTCGAGCGACGAGTAGTCCTTCCATTTATCGGGATAGCCGATCTTGGGCTTGAAGGTGCCGAGCTTTTCGATCGCCGCCTTCTTGGTTTCATCGGTCATCCAGGCAAGACCGCGAATGCGCGCCGCATAGGCCCGGCGCAGGTTCTCGACCAGGTCGAGCATCTGCGCCTTGGAATCGGGCGGGAAATGCTTCTTGACGTAGAGCTGGCCCACCACTTCGCCGACTGAATAGTTGAGCGAACGCACGGCACGCTTCCAGCGCACGCGCTGCTCGGGCTGGCCGTTGAGCGTGCGGCCGTAGAAATCGAAATTCTCATCGTCGATCGCAGCCGGCAGCACCGACGCATGCGTCACCAGGAAGTGATACTTGAGATAGGTGCGCCAGCTGTCGACGGGAATCGCCGTGAACTGTGTGGCGAGCGCTTGCACCGCATCGAGTTCGGCGACGACGAACTCTTTCTCGTTCTGCAATCCGCCGGCGGCGAGCAGTTCCTGCCACGGATAGGCTTTCGCGAGCGTATTGAGCTGTTCGCGCGTACGCAGGTTGTAGGTGAGTTCGCGTTCGCGGCGCTTCTCGACCGGCCAGTGTTTCTGCGCGATCTTGGTTTCGACATCCAGGATGGTCTGCGCTTGCTTGGCACTGTCGGCGTCGCCCGCCAGCTTGAGCATGCGATCGATATGCTCGACGTACTTCTTGCGAATGGCGACGAGTTCGGCGTCCTTCTTCAAATAATAATCGCGATCCGGCAGTCCCAATCCTCCCTGGCCGATGCCGACGATGTAGCGATCCGGATTCTTGTCGTCGACCGTGACGCCGACATTGACCGGCGTTTCCAGGCCGAGATCCGGGCGGCCCATCAAGGTGGCGATATCGGCATGCGTCTTGGCATCGGCGATGGCCTTGAGTGCTTCGGCTGCGGGCGCGATGCCGGCCTTGTTGATGGCATCGACGTCGAGGAAGGAACGGTAGTAGTCGTGCACTTTCTGCTCGGCCGTACCGGGTGCGGCGTCGGCAGGCACTCCCTCGACGATGTCGTGCACCTGCGCTTCCGTTTCCACCGCCAGCTTGGTGAAGGCGCCCCAGCTGGTTTGATCCGGCGGGATCTTGTTCGACTCCAGCCATTTGCCGTTGGCGTACTTGTAGAAGTCGTCGCCCGGCTTGACGCTGGTGTCCATGCCCGCCAGGTCGAATCCCCAGGGACCGATAGCGACCTTGGGTGCTGCTTGCGGCTTGCGCGCGCTGGAAGCAGCTTCATCCTGCTGCGGCGCGCGTGAACAAGCAGCGAGGACTGCGCAAAGCGCGAGCGCAAGCAGCCGTGACTTCATCTTCATCGAGACATTCTCCTAGCGTGCAGGAACCCCGCACAGCGGCTGCGGGTCCGAATATTCTGGGTCCGAATGGGCCGTCTTTCGAGGCCGCAAGACTACCCGCTGGCGGCGACGGCACACAACGGTTGCGCGGCGGAGTGTGTCCAGCGCGCGATCAGGTGTAGCAACCGGCGCTACGCGCTGGCGCTGGCGTGTTCCGTGTACACAATACTCACCCGCCCGGTGATTGCGAGGCTTTATGTGGATCCGTCTCATGGTGCTGTCGCTGCTGGGCCTGCCTGCCCTGGCCCTGCCTGCCCTGAGTTGGGCGGATGACTACAAGGTCATCAAGCTCGAACAGGACATGCGCAACCTCGAGCGACAGGTCAACGAACTCAAACGGCAGGTCGATGTCCTGGAGCGGCGCGAATCCGGCGAACTGTTGCCGTCGGTGCGCGGTAATCGTTCGGGAAGTCCTGCACGCACCGCTTCTCAAGCGGAGGGCACGGCCAACGCCACGGGCGAGGTGCTCTGGTACAGCCGCGCGAACTGGGATCGCGTGAAGGTGGGCATGAACGAACTGGACGTGATCCGGTTGCTGGGCAAGCCGAACAGCATGCGCAGCGAGGATGCCGACTCGCGCACGCTGTTATACGCGCTCGAAATCGGCAGCGGCGCGGGCTTCCTCGGCGGCAGCGTCGAGTTGAAGAATCATCAGGTGGCGGCGGTCAACAAGCCCCAGATCAAATGACTCAAACGAGCTTCAATGCGGCAGATGCCCGGCGATGTTGAGAATGCCGTTGATGATGAACTGCACGCCCATGCAGATCAGCAGGAAGCCCATGATGCGCGACATCGCGTTCATGCCGGTCGCGCCGAGCACACGATCGAGGCGGCTCGCCGCCTTGAGGACCACGAAGGAAATCAGCGCCGTGATCGCGATGCCGATGGCCACGAACAGGTAGCTGAACACGATGTGTCCGCTTTGCTGGATGGTCGATGACACGCCGATCACCGCCGCAATCGAACCCGGCCCGCTCAGGCTGGGCATGGCCAGCGGCGTGAACGAAATATCCTCCTTCTCGATGGCCTCGACCCGTTCCTGCGTGGAAATCGACGGGTGGTCGGGAAACAGCATGCGAAAGCCCAGGTAGCTCACGATCAGGCCGCCGGCGATGCGCAGGCCCGGAATCGAGATGCCGAAGAAATTCATGATCAGGCCGCCGGCCACCAGGAAGGTGGTCAGGATGAAGAACATGTAGACGCAGGCCCGCTTGACCTGCTCGGTGCGTTCCGCTTCGCTCTGCCCGGCCGTGATGCTGACGACCAGGCCCACCGCGGAAATCGGATTGACGATGGGTATCAGCGCCGCCACCGTGCTGAAAATGTACTTCACTCCTTCGAGCATCCATTCCATCGCGGCTTGCCTCAGGAGCCTGTCCGGGTAACGCCCAGGCAGTGCCCAGGTAATGCAACATGGCGGCGTAGCGAGGGCGAGTCCACGGCGAGTCTATTTCCTGCGATCATTGCTAGGCGCTTAGCTTAAGCTATGTAACGCATGTAAATAACCCCATCGAAAAACCCATTCAAATAGCATCGGGATCGCAAGAACGATGAACTGGACCCGAGGCTCGATGCAGCGGATCACCTTGCTCTCGGCACTGTATTTCGCGCAGGGACTTCCCTACGGCTTCTTCACACAGGCGTTGCCGGCGCTGCTGCGCAAGGCCGGCTATTCGCTGACGATGATCAGCGCATTGAGCCTGCTCTACCTGCCATGGGCGCTGAAATTCCTGTGGGCGCCTTATATCGATCATGTGGGGACGCGCCGCACCTGGCTGCTGGTGCTGCAGATCTCTTCAGTCGCGGGTGCGCTGCTGTTGAGCGTGGCCGATCCGGGGCACCATTTCACGCTCGTGCTGGTCGCGGCATTCGCGTTCAACATCATCGCCGCGACCCAGGACATCGTCACGGACGGACTCGCCGTGCGCATGCTGGAGCCGAGCGAGTTGGGAACCGCGAACGGGATCCAGGTGGGCGCCTATCGCGTCGGCATGATTCTCGGCGGTGGCGTGCTGCTGATGCTGTTCGACAGGACCGGCTGGTCAACCGTGTTCGCGTGCATGGGCGCCCTGCTGGCCCTGACGGTGCTGCCGGTATTCGCTTTGCGTGAGCCGCCAGTGTCGGCGACAACACGCGACCAGCAACGGCTGCTGTTCATCGGCTGGGTCAAGCGGCTGATCAGGCCCGGCACATTGATGTTCGTCTTCCTGATCTGCTGCTATCGCTTCGGCGATTCGATGGTGAGCTCGATACTCAACCCGTTCCTGTCCGACCAGGGACTGACGCTGGCGGAAATCGGCGCCATGAAAGGCATCGTCGGTTCTGGCACCAGCCTGCTGGGTGCGGCACTCGGCGGCTGGTTCGTTACGCGCGTCGGTCGACGGCGAGCACTTCTGTTCAGCGGGCTGGCGCAGGCACTGACCTACGTTTCCTATATCCTCGCCGCCCTGCATATCGGCGGCGTCGCGATGTTGTGGTTTGCGACCGTGACAGAAGGCGTGATCGGGACGATGGCCACGGTCGCGCTGTTCACCTTGATGATGGACGCATCCGATCCCGAGCATGCCGGCACCGACTACACGCTGTTCGCGAGCACGGTCGTCGTGGTGTTGACGCCGGCCAACTTCGCGGCCGCCGCCATCGGCGATGCGTTCGGCTATTTTCCGGCATTCATCACCGGCACCGTACTGGCGGCCGCGGGCACCATCGCGCTGGTACGCATACTCGATTCGAAGCCTACTTCGGCCCGTGTTGCCGCTATCTGGAATGTCAGGAACCCGTCCGAGGCTCCTGGCTGACTAGCATGCAAAAACGTGCGCTGGTGCAGTTACTACTGACATTTTTTACGTTACAAAGCCGCTAGATTGGGGCAAAGGAATACAACCGATGGCAAACGGACCAACGATGAACGCGCCGACGATACAAGGAACCTGGGTACGCGGATCTACAGGCATTCGAGTGCTGGCAGGCACAGCCATCATGTTTGCTGTCGTTGCCTGCGGCGGGGGTAACGGATCGGGTGGCAACAGCGACACCGCGCATCCCAGCGCCCTCGTACCCCCTCCGCCTCCCAGTTCCCTCGCCCCTCCTTCGAACAACCTCGCCGGCTCCGGCGTGTTCCCTCCGTCGGCGAGCTTCAAGAATCAGTGCGCCAGTCCGCGTACCGGATCGAGCGCCGTGACGGGCGAAGCGTTCCCGGACAAGGCCGGTACGGTGCTCACCGAAAACAACTTCCTGCGCTCGTGGACCAATGAGCTCTATCTCTGGTACAGCGAAGTGCCCGATCTCAATCCCGAGCTCTATACGACGGCCGCTTACTTCGACTTGCTCAAGACACCGTTGAAGACCGCGTCGGGCGCCGACAAGGACAAGTTCCATTTCACCCTGCCGACGGCGGACTGGGAGGCGTTCAGCGTGTCCGGCACCTCGGCCGGTTACGGTGCGACGTTCTTCATCCTGCAGTCGACGCCGCCGCGAAAAGTCATCGTTGCCTTTACCGATCCCGCCACCCCCGCGGCGGGCGCCGGAGTGCAGCGTGGCGATGAAGTGCTGACCATCGATGGCGTCGACGTCATCAACAGCAACACCCAGGCCGCCATCGACACGCTCAATGCCGGCCTCTCGCCTTCGTCCACCGGAGAGAGTCATAGTTTCCAGCTGCGTAGCACGGCGGGCACGACTCGCACTGTCACGATCGTCTCAGCCACGGTGACCTCCACGCCGGTACAGAACGTCCGGGTCCTGCCGGGCAATGTCGGCTACCTGCTATTCAACGATCACATCGCCACTGCCGAAGCGCAGCTGATCGACGCGATCAACACGCTCAAGACGCAGGGTGTCGTCGACCTCGTCCTCGACATGCGCTACAACGGCGGCGGCTTCCTGGATATCGCCAGCGAGCTTGCCTACATGATCGCCGGCGGCAGCCGCACGACCAGCCAGACGTTCGAGAACATCGTCTTCAACGATAAGAACACCACCACCGATCCGGTGACCGGCGCGACGCTGACGCCGACTCCGTTCCATTCGACGACGCAGGGCTTCTCGGTTCTGCCCAACGTACTGCTGCCGACGCTGGACCTGTCGCGAGTCTTCGTGCTCACCAGTTCGGACACGTGTTCGGCCAGCGAGGCGGTGATCAATGGACTGCGTGGCGTGGACGTGCAGGTGATCCAGATCGGCACCACGACCTGCGGCAAGCCGTACGGTTTCTATCCCGAGGACAACTGCGGCACGACCTACTTCTCGATCCAGTTCAAGGGCGTCAACGCGAAGAACTTCGGCGACTACTCCGATGGCTTCTCGCCGCAGAATACGCTGGTCGGCAAGGGCGAACCGGTCGAAGGCTGCTCCGTCGCCGACGATTTCACCAAGGGGCTCGGCGATCCCACCGAGAAGATGCTGGCCGCGGCGCTCACCTACCGCATGTCGTCGACCTGCGCAACGCCGCCTGCGCAATTCGATGGCATGTCGAAAGCAAGCGGCGAAGCAGAAGACGTTGCGCAAGGCCAGTTGCTGCGGCCCGAATGGCGCAAGAATCGCATGATGCGCAGGCTCGCCCCGTAACGGACATGCAGCGGCCCGTTCACTCGGCGGCGTCGACCACCGGCTGATACTTGCGGAAGTAGTCGCTCTGTCCCTGCAGGAAGGTGGCGATCTCGCGCCGCTCTTCCTTGGTTTTGACGGCACTCAACAATGCATCCGCAGCCTGGCGCAAGCCATGGACGGCTTCGCGATTGCGCGGATGCAGTTCGTACGCGCGTGAATAATATTCGACTGAGCCCTGCAGGGCGGCGGCATTCTGTTCGCGCTGATAGAACGACCATTCTTCGTTGCCCTGGCGCAGCAGGTCGGTGATCTGCGCCTGCGTCTGCGCGGGCAATTTTTCGAACGCAATGGCGGGACTGGTCTCGATATAGTTCTGGTACGCGAAGTACGCCGAAGCGATGGCAAGGACCGCGGCTGCCACGAGCGACGCCTTCTGTACATTGCTGACGCCGCGAAACAGCTTGAGAAACTCGCCGGCATTCTGTGGACGATCCTTGCGCTCGAACGACAGGCAGCGTTCGATAGCACGCGCCTCGCGCAGCTTCACTCCCTTCAGCGGAGTGACTTTGATACCGATCTTGCGGGCGCTCGGTGCGCTGTGGCGCTGATAAGGATGGAATCCGCTGAGCAGTTCGTAGGCGATGATGCCGAGCGCATACATGTCATCGGCAGGATGCGGATCCACGCCGTTGACCATTTCATTGGTGGCGTAGGCTTCGGTATAGGCGCCGAGGCTGCCTGCATCGAACACGTCCGGTGCTTCTTCGCTCGCGACGTTCGGCACTGCGCGCGCGATGCCGAAATCCAGGATCTTCGGCGTGCCGTCGCCGGTGATGAACACGTTGCCGGGCTTGAGGTCCGAATGCACGATGCCCTTGCGATGCGCATACGCCAGTCCTTCGGCAATCCCGAGAATGATGGGTAGAGCCTGCTCGCGTCCTATGCCCTTGCCGCGCGCTTCGCGCACCATCGATTCGAGTGAGCGGCCTTTCAGCAGCTCCATGGTCATGTAGACGGCGTCGCCATCGCGATCGAAATCGAACACCGTCACGACGTTCGGATGCGCCAGCGTCTGCGCCTTGCGGGCTTCCCGCTGCAAGGCCATGAACGATTGCTCGTGACGCTGGAAGTCCGCGTTCAATACCTTGAGCGCCACGCGCGGATTGGGATCCCTGGCCTCCTCCTTGCGGCGGTCGATCGCGGAAAACACCAGGCCCATGCCGCCCTTGCCGATCATCGAGTCGAGCAGGAACCGTTGCTTGATCACGCTGCCCGGCTGCAGTTCGCCGTGAAACTCATCGTTGGCGATGGCATCGAGCGGCGCATCCTCACCGGACCTTGCCCGTGGCTGCGCCTGCAGGGTTCGAATGTGCTCGGGCACCTCGGGATCCGGAAAACTCGGCGCGTGCCAGGTGCGGGCTGCAGTGCCGGCATACGGTTGCCCGCCGCGGTTACTCGATTGAGAATCTGCTCTCGGCGCCGCGGCGGGATCGTCGGGTGATCGCAAGCGCGTGTGGGCTTGCGTGGGCGAGCTGATGTCACCCGGTGGACGATGCAACGTGGCGTCGTCAGGAACCTTGGAGAGATCGTCGTCATGCGGCGCAACCAGCGTTGCGTCGGCAACGCGGGTGCTATCTTCGGGCGCCACCCGGGTCTGATCGGCCACAGCGGCGGACCGAACTCGCGTCGGGCCGTGCCTGGGATCGTCCTGGGTTCGATCGGGTGGTGTCACGACGCCGATCGTGCCTGCGTCACACGGCGTCGACTACGACGACGGTCACGTTGTCATGCGCTCCGGCATCGAGTGTCGCCTTGATGAGCGCATCGGTGCTCTCCTGTGCATCGCCTGTGCTCAATAGCAATGCTATGCGCGCTGCGGACAGTTCGCGTGTCAGGCCGTCGGAACATAGCAGATAGCGATCGCCGTGGCGGACCCGGTCGCGATAGACATCGAGGAGCAGCACGTCTTCGCCACCCACGGCGCGCGTGATCGAATGATCCAGTTCTTCGCCGGGCGCCTCTTCCAGGTTCATTTGCGAGGCCCAGGTGTGATCGCGCGTCAGCTGGGCCAGGCGGCCGTCACGAAGGCGATAGACGCGGCTGTCACCCGCCCACAGCACTGCGCAGGACAATTCCCGGATCAGCAGGACGACCACCGTGCTGCCGCTCTGTACGGGATTGATAGGGCGAACGGCTGCGGAGTACAGCGTCGTATTGACGTCGCTCATGCGCTGGCGCACATCGTCGATGGCTTCTTCGAGTGTCGCCGCACCGGCGTGGCCTTCCAGGGCGTCACGGATCATGCGGCTGGCCACATCGCCATCGCGATGTCCGCCCATGCCGTCGGCAACGGCCCAAAGTCCCAGCGAGGGCCGCAACGACGGCCGCTCGACGAACGCGTCCTGATTGCTCGGCCGGACCAGTCCCGTGTGCGTCGCTCCCGCGGAGCGATATTGGGGGGCCGTGTTCTCAGGAACCTGCGTGGTATCGATCAATGACCTTTCCCTCATGCGCGCGCCCATGTATCACTTCTCCCGGTCGCGCTGCTGAGCTTTCAGTCGATCCAGTTGCTCTTCGTACGCGGCGGCGAATTTTTCGCCGAACAGGTGGCGGAAGCTGGTGTCCGAGTCCTTCAGCATGTCGCCGTACCGGTCGCGATACAGGTCCCAGTAACGCAGCTTCACCGGCACGCCGAGAATCGAGCCCTTTTTCATCTGGCGATCGAATTCATCCTGCATGCGGGCGGGATCGAAGTGCGCCAGCATGGCTTCGAACGCCATGCGCAACGCGCCCAGGATCGCCGAGTGATGATCGCGCACGTCGTGAAAGGCATCTTCGAATGCCTTGGTGGGATCCAGGTACGCGGCGTTGTGCTTGATCAGCAGGTTGTGGAATGCGTCGTCGACATTCGCGGAGAACTTCAGCGGATTGTTGTTCGCGGGTTTGAAAATCGTGCCGCGCACGCGCAGCTCGTCTTTCATGCGTTCGCGGGCGCGTTGCACTTCCATCATGCCGGACACGGCAATGCGCAGGATCGCGCCCATGGTGTGCGCCAGCTCGACGGACGGCTCGACTCCAGCGATGCCCGCCGCGGCGAGCATTTCGCGCATCAACTCGTCACCGCCTTGTGGGCCAGCGGCGGATTTTGGCGCAGGCCGATCGGCAGTACGCTCAGGCGCGCGTTCGCGTTCACGAGCCACGGGCGCCGGTGCTTCGAGAGGAGGAGCAGGCGGCGGCGTAGTCGGTCTCGCGACAGGCTTCGGTGGTGGCGGTGGGCTCGCCTCGATCGGCGGCGGCATGATCGGGGCCGGCGGCGGCGGA
>Ga0065707_10082626_pt1 | contig 13216 bp, 10 predicted proteins | sample SwiRhicommuniRL3_FD_59094 | JGI IMG/M metagenome (GOLD analysis project Ga0065707, IMG submission 59094) | Switchgrass rhizosphere bacterial communities from Rose Lake, Michigan, USA - RL3 v2 (version 2) | ecosystem: Host-associated > Plants > Roots > Rhizosphere > Soil | place: East Lansing... | reverse complement strand
TCGTCACCCAGCCGGCGATCACCGCGACGAAGCCCGCCGGCCCCATCGCCACCGCCGCGCGATGCAGCCACGTCCAGTCATGGAGCCTTCCCCGCACCCGCGCGAACAGACTCCACAGGCCCAGTCCGAGCATCAGGAACCCGAGGCCCACCATGATCCGAAAAGCCCAGAAGACGATCGCGACATTGGGCCATTGATCGCGCGGCACGGTGTCCAACCCAGCCAGCGGCGCGTTGAGATCATGTTTCAGAATAAGGGACGAAAGTCCTGGTATTTCAATGGAACTCCTAATCTGTTTCTGCTCCTGATCCGGCCAGCCGAACAGGATCAGCGGCGCGCCCGCGGGGTGGCTTTGGAAATGGCCTTCCATCGCCATCACCTTGGCCGGCTGATGCTCCAGCGTGTTGAGGCCGTGCTGATCGCCGACCAAAATCTGGACCGGCGCTACCAGCGCCGCCATCCACATCGCCATCGAAAACATCGTCTGCGCGCCCGGATTGCCGCGATCGCGAAGCAAGTGCCATGCCCCCACCCCGCCGACCGCCAGCGCGGTGGTAAGATAGGCGGCCGTCACGGTGTGGATGAGACGATATGGAAAGCTCGGGTTGAAAATGACGGTGAGCCAACTTCCCGCCGCTTCGAATTGCCCGTTTGCATTGACCACATAGCCCACGGGGGTCTGCATCCAGCTGTTGACGCTCAAGATCCAGAAAGCCGAGATGAAGGTGCCCAGCGCCACCGCGCAGGTCGCCGCGAAGTGCAGCCCCTTCCCCACCTTCTTCATGCCGAACAGCATGACGCCAAGGAAACCCGCTTCAAGGAAAAAGGCGGTCAGCACCTCATAGGCCATCAACGGGCCGATCACCGGTCCCGCCTTGTCTGAGAAAACCGACCAGTTGGTGCCGAACTGGTAGGACATGACGATGCCCGAGACGACCCCCATCGCAAAGGCGACCGCGAAGATCTTCAGCCAATAGCGGTAGAGGGTCAGATAGACCTCACGCCCGGTTTTCAGCCACAGCGCTTCGAGCACCATGAGGTAGCTGGCCAGCCCGATCGAGAAGGCAGGAAATATGAAATGGAAGCTCACCGTGAAGGCGAACTGGAAGCGCGCGAGCAGCAATGCGGTTTCGGCATCCGTCATGGATGGCCTCGATCATTTGCAATGACCGGCATCTAGACGGCTATCGCGACGACATCCAGACGTCTGGAGCGGGTGAAGGGAATCGAACCCTCGTCGTAAGCTTGGGAAGCTTCTGCTCTGCCATTGAGCTACACCCGCCTGTCATCCTGCGATAGCCAAAGCACGGCGGCGCGGCAAGGTGTGCGTTCCTACCGCCGATCCTTGGTAGCAGAGAAGCGGATGCCCGGGCTCTTACCCTCGACATAGTTCAGTTCCCACATATCCTTGGCCATGAACACCGGTGCGCCGTCGCGATCCTCGGCCATGGCGCTGCGGTGCAGCCCCTTGAACTCCTCCAACGTCTTTTCGTCCTCGGCGGCGATCCAGCGGGCGGTGTCCCAGGGCGAGGCCTCGAAGCTTGCGTCGACCTTATACTCTGCCTGAAGGCGCGAGATCAGCACGTCGAGCTGGAGCTGACCGACCACGCCGACGATCCATTGCGATCCGATCGAGGGGTGGAACACCTGCATGATCCCCTCTTCCGCCATGTCATTGAGCGCGTTGCGCAGCTGCTTGGTTTTGGTCGGATCAGCGAGCTTCACCCGGCGCAGGATCTCCGGCGCGAAGTTGGGCAAGCCGGTGAAGCGCAGCGTCTCGCCTTCGGTCAACGTGTCGCCCACCCGCAGCGTGCCATGGTTGGGAATGCCGATGATGTCGCCGGGAAAGGCCTCGTCGGCCAATTCGCGGGTCTGGGCGAAGAACAGGATCGGGCTGTGGACCGCGATCGCCTTGCCGGTGCCCACTTGAGTAAGCTTCATGCCCCGCTTGAACTTGCCCGAACAGAGCCGCATGAAGGCGACCCGGTCGCGATGCTGCGGATTCATGTTCGCCTGCACCTTGAAGATGAAGCCGGCGACGTCCTTCTCGTCCGGCTCGATCGTGCGCGGATCAGCGGGTTGCGGGCGCGGCGGCGGCGCGAATTCGGAAATCGCCTCGATCAGCTGCTCGACGCCGAAATCCTTGAGCGCCGAGCCGAAATAGACCGGGGTGAGATCGCCATTGCGATAGGCACTAACATCGAATTCGGCGTAGCCCGCCTGCGCCAGCTCGGCCTCCTCGCGCAGCAGCGCGGCGCCTTCCGCCGACAGCAACCGATCGAGATCGGGATCGTCGAGCCCGCCGACCGGCACGCTGTCGCCCTCGAACGCACCGGTCGCATCATTCGCGGGCCGATTGAGCGTGTTGCGGGCGAGATCGTAGATGCCCTCGAAGGCGCCACCCATACCGACCGGCCAGCTCATCGGCGCGACATCGAGCGCGAGCACATCGGCAATCTCGTCGAGCAGCGCGAAAGGCGGGCGCCCCTCGCGATCGACCTTGTTGATAAAGGTGATGATCGGCACCGAGCGCAGCCGGCACACCTCGAACAGCTTGCGGGTCTGGGCCTCGATGCCGCGGGCCGCGTCGATCACCATCACCGCCGAATCGACCGCGGTCAGCGTGCGGTAAGTATCCTCCGAGAAATCCTCGTGGCCCGGCGTGTCGAGCAGGTTGAAGGTGATGCCGCCGCGTTCGAAGGTCATCACCGAGGAGGTGACCGAGATGCCGCGCTGCTGCTCGATCTTCATCCAGTCCGATCGCGCGCGCCGATTCTGCCCCCGCGCCTTGACCTCGCCGGCGAGGTGGATCGCGCCGCCGACCAGCAATAATTTTTCGGTCAGCGTGGTCTTGCCGGCGTCGGGATGGGAGATGATCGCGAAGGTGCGGCGGTCTGAATGCTGGGTCATGCCCGGCGCTGCTAGCAGGATCGGGCCGCAAAAGCGAATGACAGCCAAGATTTTGTTTCGGCAGCGTTTTCAACATTATTTTGGTTTTAACGATGATTCATGAACAGGCATTAACCCATAATATGTTTACCTTCAGTGCATAAATGGGAGTGGGATAGTAGTATCTGAAAGTAGGCGTACCATGAAGAACAATCGCGTCCACGTGCTCATTGTCGATGATTCCGTCACCATTCGGGCGATGATGGAGACTGTGCTCAACCAGGATAGTGGCATAAAGGTGATTGGCGAGGTCGCCAGCGCGGAGGAAGCCGAGGCTGTTCTGCGCGATACCTCGCCTGATGTGACGCTGCTTGATATCCGGCTGCCGGGCATGAGCGGGCTCGATTTTCTCAACAAGATCAAGGCCTGGCACTGCAAGCCGGTGATCATGCTCTCGTCGCTGTCATCTCCCGGTGCGCCTGAGCGCGTGGAAGCGTTGCGGCGTGGCGCCGCCGGTTCGTTCAACAAGGCCAAGGCGGTGAGCGAGGCGCCCCAGTTGATCAAGATGATCAAGGAAGCCGCGCACGGCAAGCTCCGCGCCGACTCGGACGACAGCAAGGCACTGGCCGCGATCATAGCGGCGGAGGAAGCCGCCGGGCAGCAAGGCGCGCTCAGCGCATAAGCACCAGTTCTTCCGACATGGTCGGGTGGAGCGCAACCGTTTCGTCGAACTGCTGCTTGGTCAGCCCGGCCTTCACCCCGATCGCCGCAGCCTGAAGGATTTCAGGCGCATCGGGTCCGATCATGTGCAGGCCCAGCACCACATCGGTCTCGGGATGGACGACCATCTTGTAGAGCGCCCGTTCGTGCCGGTCGGCAAGAACATTCTTCATCGGCCTGAAATCGGACGTGTAGGTTTTGGCCGCACCGAACTTGTTGCGCGCCTGCGCCTCGGTCATGCCCACCGCGCCCATCGGCGGCGCGCTGAACACGGCGGAGGGTATGCAACCATGATCAACGCGATGCGGCTTGTTGCCGAACACCGTGTCGGCGAACGCCTGTCCCTCGCGGATCGCCACCGGGGTAAGCTGGACCCGATCCGTGACATCGCCGACAGCATAGATGCTCGGCACTGACGAGCGGCTGTCCTCATCCACCTTGATCGCACCGTTCGCGGTCAGTTCGACGCCGACCTCTTCGAGGCCGAGTCCGGGTGTCTTGGGCACGCGGCCCATCGCGAACAGCAGCACGTCCGCAGGGATCGGCTCGCCACCGCCGCCGACATGGACAAGCAGGCTACCGTCCGCCTGCTTCTCGATCTTCTCGAACGGCGCATTGAAACGGAAATTGATGCCCTTGGTCATCGAGATCTGGAGCAGCCGGTCGCGGATTTGTTCGTCATAGCCGCGCAGAAGCTTGTCCGATCGGTTGACAATCGTGACATGGCTGCCGAAGCCATGAAAAACGCCCGCGAACTCGTTGGCGATATAGCCACCGCCGGCGATCACCACCCGCTTGGGCAGGGTTTCGAGATGGAAGACCTCGTTGGAGGTGATGCCAAGCTCCGATCCGGGACAGTCTGACCGCGCCGGCCACGCGCCCACCGCGATCAGGATGATCCGCGCCGAGATCGTCCTGCCGCCCGCCAACGTCACTTCGTTGGGGCCGGTGACCGTCGCGCGCTCGTGGAAATGCTCGACCTTGTTGTTATCAAGCGTCGAGGTGTAGATTCCCTCGAGCCGCGTCACCTCCGCCTGGACCGAATCGCGCAGCCGCGGCCAATCGAAATGGCATTCGGGAATATCCCAGCCGAACTGCCGGGCGTCGCTCAGATCCTCGGCGAAATGCGCGCCATAGACGAGCAGCTTCTTCGGCACGCAGCCCCGGATGACGCAGGTGCCGCCGACGCGATATTCCTCGGCCACCGCCACCTTCGCGCCATGCGCCGCCGCGACACGCGCGGCGCGCACGCCACCTGAGCCAGCTCCGATGACGAAAAGATCATAGTCGTAGCTGGGCATGGCGGTTCCTTTGTGGGGGCCTCATTTTCTTTCTCGTCATGCTGAACTTGTTTCAGCATCCACCGTCCCGCGAACGCAGCGCCTGTGGCTTGGTGGATGCTGAAACAAGTTCAGCATGACGGTTCAAGTAGTGTCTGTCGGCGACAGCGCCAACAGACATTCCTTGTCACTCTGATCGATGGATTATCCGAATGCGCGGGCGATGAGCGCGCGGGTGGACGCGTCGAAGCGTGCCGTCCCTTCACTTTCGATCGACTTTGCGATCTCCTTGCCAAGCTCCACACCGAACTGGTCGAAAGGATTGATCCCCAGCATCACCGCGTTGGCGAACACGCGATGCTCGTAGAAGGCGATCAGCGCCCCCAGTCGTGAGGGATCGACGCGATCGAGCAGCAGCGTCGTCGAGGGCCGGTCGCCGGGATAGGCGCGTGCCGGATCGTCACGCCCCCGCCCAGCCATCAGCGCGGCCCCCTGCGCGAAGCAGTTGATCAGCAGCTGGCGGTGATGACCGTCATCAAGCGCATGGCCCGGTTCGATCACCGCGATGAATTCGACGGGAACGAGATGCGTCCCCTGATGGAGCAACTGGAACACCGCGTGCTGCGCATCGGTGCCGACGCCGCCCCAGGTGATGGGCGCGCTGTGGCCAACGAGCGGTTCACCCTCGGCGCTGACGCGCTTGCCGTTCGATTCCATCTCGAGCTGCTGGAGATAGGAAGGCAGCAGCCGCAGCCGTTCGTCATAGGCGAACACGGCGCGGGTTTCGCAGCCGCGTACCTGCGTGTAATAAAGGTCGACAAACGCAGCCAGCAGCGGCGCATTCCTGGCCGGCTCGGTAAAGCGGAAATGCCGGTCCATCGCGGCGGCGCCTTCCAGCATCGCCTCGAACGCGTCCCAGCCGAGCGCGAGCGCGACCGGAAATCCGATTGAAGACCACAGCGAATAACGTCCGCCGACGCTTTCGGAGAAGGGGAGCACCCGCGTCTCGTCGACGCCCCAGGCGACTGCTTTGTCGGGGCTGGCGGTCAGCGCGATGACCCGGCCATAGGGATCCTCGACACCGCCTTCCTCCATCCAGGCGAGCGCGCTCGCGGCATTGAGCATCGTCTCGGTTGTCGTGAAGGTCTTCGATGCGACGACCAGCAATGTCGCCGCGGGATCGAAGCGGGCGAAGACCTCATCAAGGGCGGCACCATCGACATTGGAGACCACCGCGACGTCATAGCGTCCCGCGTCCCTCCCCAGGGAGTCGATCGCGAGATCGGGGCCGAGCGCCGATCCGCCGATGCCGACATGAAGCACATGCCGGATCGGCCCGAGCGCCTCGGCTTCGATCGCATCGATCAGCGCGCGCATCCGGGCGTGGAATTTGCGGGCGCGATCGACGCTTTCCGGCTTGCCTGAACCGCGCTCGGCGGTGTGCTCGGCCGCCCGGCCCTCGGTCACATTGACGATCTGGCCGCCGAAAAGCGCTTCTTTGGCGCGCTTGAGGCCGCGCTCGTCCGCGATCTTCGCATAGCCCTCGACAATCGCCCCGGTCAGATGCGTCTTGGAGAAATCGAACCGGATCCCCCCCTCCTCGATCGTGAGGCGCGAAACGCGATCGGGTTCCTTCGAAAACAGATCGGCCAGGGTGACGCCTGCATCGGGCACGGGGGTACGGAACTGCTCTTCAAGGGTCTGCATCAATGTCTCCACCGCCGTCCGCTGCCGGGCGGCCAGATTTGGGGTTGATTCGCCTTGGCGCCGGGCCGGCTGTAGCGGCATTGCCGGATATAAAACAGCCCGGTTATCGTGCGGAAAATAAACCTCAATCAATTTAAAGTATTGGGTCATCGCCTTGCAATTGAGAACAAACAGCGATATAGTTTCAAGCGGCAGGGGGCAATCCGTTATTGTTACGGACCGGATACGACATAGCCACGGTCGCACGCGGCAGGAAGACACCGGATGAGCCAATTGGGCAGTATTAATTCGGATCAAGACAAACAGCGCATTGATAGATTCCAATGCTTGGTGGATGCCATCAAGGATTATGCGATCTATATGCTCGATCCGGATGGCCATATCGTAAGCTGGAATAGTGGCGCCGAACGTTTCAAGGGCTATTCGGAACTCGAGATTCTCGGTCGTCATTTCTCCTGTTTCTATACGCCCGAGGATGTCGCCGCCGATCTTCCCCGCCATGCCCTCGCCACCGCACGGCTTGATGGCCATTACGAAGTCGAGGGCTGGCGCATCCGCAAGGACGGCAGCCGGATGTTTGCCCATGTCGTGATCGATCCGATCTATCAGGACGACGTCCTGATCGGTTTCGCCAAGGTCACACGCGACATCACCCAGAAGATAAGGGCCGATCAGGATCTGCTCGCCACCCGCGAGGCGCTCCAGCAATCCCAGAAGATGGAAGTGCTGGGCCGGCTGACCAGCGGCGTCGCCCATGATTTCAACAATATGATGATGGTGATGCGCAGCAGCACCGAGCGGCTGATGCAGCAAGACCTGGCTGGGGCGGACCGCGAGCGCTGCCTTGAGTTGATGATCGAGACCATCGATCATGCAACCTCGCTGACCAACCAGCTCATCACCTTCGCGCGCCGTCAGCCGCTGCGGCCCGAGCAGTTCGACGTGGTGGAACGCATCCTCTCGGTGCGCGCGCTGCTCGAAACGACGCTGACGGACCGCGTCGGGCTCAAGCTGCACCTCGCGCCGGATCTCACCCAGGTCGATACCGACCGCCACCAGTTCGAGACCGCGATCCTCAACCTGGTCGTCAATGCCCGCGACGCCATGCTGCGGACCGCCGGCGACAATGACAAGCCCTGCGTGACGATCAGCGCCTCGCCAGTCAGCGGAATTCCCTCGGTTCGCGGCAATCCACCCGTCTCCGGCGCCTATGTCGCGATTTCGATCGCGGACAACGGCCCCGGCATCGACGACACGATCATGGCCGATATTTTCGAACCCTTCTTCACCACCAAGGAGCGCAGCCAGGCGACCGGGCTGGGGCTTTCGCAGGTTTTTAATTTCGTCAAGCAATCGGGTGGCGAGATCGACGTCTCGAGCGAACCCGGCAAGGGCGCGCTGTTCACGATCTACCTGCCCCGCATCCGCCGCCGCGTCGTCACCGCCCGCAGCCTGCCGACCATCCCGCCCGAGCAGGAACAGACGGCGCTGTCGGGCAAGGTGCTGCTGGTCGAGGACAATAGCCGCATCGCAGAGGTCACCATGCCTTTGCTGGAGGATCTGGGCCTCACCCCGTTCTGGGCGGTCGATGCCGAGGAAGCGCTGACGAAGCTGCAATCGAAGGATGCCGATTTCGATATCGTGCTGACCGACGTGGTGATGCCCGGCATGAGCGGCATCGCGCTCGGCCGTACCATTTCGCAACGCTGGCCGAACCTCCCGGTCGTGCTGACCAGCGGCTACAGCGACGAGCTCACCGCCGGCCAGGGCGGCGATTTCGACCTGATCCAGAAACCGTATAGCCGCAAGGTCCTGATCTCGACGCTGGGCCGGCATCTCAACAATCCGAAACCGAAAGCAGCCTAGCCGGCTGTTGAAAAAGTCATCTGTCATTCCCGCGAAGGCGGGAATCCATATTCTCTGATGATGCGAATCTATCGGAAACGATCGAGTTTATGGATTCCCGCCTACGCGGGAATGACGAGGTGGGGAGTGCGGAAAGCGACTTTTTCAACAGCCTGCTAGAAGACCATCCGTCTGGTTCGAGCTTGTCGAGAACCCTTTTCGAGCGGAGCCCGGGTGAACGGGTGCTGAAATTTCGAATGCGTTGAGGCACTGGTTCTCGACAAGCTCGAACCGAACGGAGTGGCAGGCCCTCGACCACGCACGCTCTTTGTGGGAAGGGCGGCTCAATGACGGACGCCCTCGCCACCTGGATCAAGAGCCGATTGGGCCATGCGCCGCGCGACATCGGCCTGTTCCTGCAGGCGCTCACCCATCCCAGCCATGGCGACGCCCATTACCAGCGGCTTGAATTCCTCGGCGACCGCGTATTGGGCCTCGTCATTGCCAACTGGCTCTATGCCCGCCATGCCCAGGAAGCCGAGGGCAAGCTCGCGCATCGCTTCAACGGACTGGTTTCGCGCGAGGTCTGTGCCGATGTCGGCCGCGATATCGGACTGACGCCATGGCTGCGCCTCGGCAAGCAGGCGCTCGACGACGGCGTGTTTGAAAGCGACAATGTGCTCGGCGATGTTGTCGAGGCGTTGATCGGCGCGCTCTATCTGGACGGTGGCATGGCGGCCGCGGAAAGCTTCATCCGCCGGCATTGGGGCGATCGTACCGATGGCCAGCGCACGCCCCCCAAGCATCCCAAGGCCGCGCTTCAGGAACTCGCCGCCGCGAAACATCGCAAGCCGCCCGCCTACATGATCCTCGACCGCTCAGGCCCCGACCACCGCCCGCGCTTCAGGATCAAGGTCCAGGTCAACGGCCTCGGCGAAGCGGAAGGCAATGGCGCCTCCCGCCAGGAAGCCGAGACGGCGGCCGCCAAGGCGCTGATGGAAAAACTGGAGAGATGACATTGTTCACGCGAAGCCGCGAAGACACGAAGGGTTTTGGTTCGCGCGGAGACGCGGAGACGCGGAGAGTGCATCGCGCGACGCGTGGTATTGCGCATCCGCTTGCGGCATTTTCTAAAGGCCGATTTAGCGGCAAAAACTCTTTCTCCGCGTCTCCGCGTCTCCGCGCAAACAAACCTTTTCTTCTTCGCGGCTTCGCGGCTTCGCGTGAACAAAATCCTGGACGAGCAGCATGACCGAGCGCTGCGGCCTCGTCGCCGTCGTCGGCGCGCCCAATGCGGGCAAGTCGACGCTGGTCAACGCGCTGGTCGGCCAGAAGGTCGCGATCGTCAGCCCCAAGGCGCAGACCACCCGCACCCGCCTGATGGGCGTCGCGATCGCAGGCGAGGCGCAGATCCTGCTGGTCGATACCCCCGGCATCTTCGAGCCCCGCCGCCGGCTCGACCGTGCGATGGTCGCGGCCGCTTGGGGCGGCGCGCAGGATGCCGATCTGATCGCGCTGGTGATCGACGCCAGCACCGGCCTCAAGCACAAGGTCGATGCGCTGGTCGATGAAGTTGCGAAGCGTGGGGAGCCGAAGCTGCTCGTGCTCAACAAGGTCGATATCACCCCGAAGGAAAAGCTCCTTGAATTGGCCGCCGCACTCAACGATCGCCTCAAACCCGAGGCGATCTTCATGATCTCCGCCACCAGCGGCAACGGCATCGCCGATCTCAAGCAGGCGCTGGCGGCGCGCGTCCCGGAAGGCCCCTGGCATTTCCCCGAGGATCAGGTTTCCGACGCCACCGACCGCATGCTCGCCGCCGAGGTGACCCGCGAACAGCTCTACCTCCAGCTCCACGCCGAACTGCCCTATGACAGCGCGATCGAGACCGAGAAATATGAGGAGCGCAAGGACGGCTCGGTCGCGATACACCAGCAAATCCTCGTTGCCCGCGACAGCCAGAAAGCGATCGTGCTGGGCAAGCGCGGCGCCCGCCTGAAGGAAATCGGCAGCCGCGCGCGAGCCGAGCTGGCGGAACTGCTCGGCCGCAAGGTCCACCTCTTCCTGCACGTGAAGGTCAACCCGAAATGGGAAGAGGATCGCGGGCTTTATCGGGATATCGGGCTAGATTGGGTGGAGTAAAGAGCACAGTGTTGGCTTGGAAAATGGTTGATGCCGTCGATGCTCATTTCATCGAATCTGGTAGCTTAAAACTCGGCACGCTTTCGAGTTATAAGGCCCTAGAGAATGGAAGAGCTGACGATCGAGATGGGATCGTTACTGTGGAAACTGGCGTGTTGATGCACGGCGTCCCGGAGCATGAAAGGGCAATGGAGCGGAGCGGTTTTGGCGGATGTGGTCTCGTAATCAACAGCAAGATTGAAGAACGTCAGCCAATTACATTCGCGTTTTGCATGTCAGAAACGGGTTGTCGATACGACAGAACTCCACACATTCCGAAGGCGATATTTCGCGTCAACGGTGTCAGAACGTTGGCTCGACTTCTTTCCGAAAAATATCAGAAAAATTTTCGTCACGGTGCAATCGGACGAGTTCAATATGCGGTAACAACGGTTAACGCATTGGAACTGAATTACCCAAACTCCAGTGCGTTCCTAAAAGACATCGAATTTCGACAAGAACGAGAAATTAGAATTGCTTGGCGGGCTTTCGATCGTGGTGCAGAAACCCTCTACACGAGGCCTGATCCAGAAATCGCCAGTCTCTTTACCCAAGTATCGCCCTGGGACTGGTATTAAGTCACCAAGCCTCCACCAATAACCCCGGCACATCCCGAAAATCCTGTGCATTCAGCGTGATCAGCGACAGCCCATGCGCGAGCGCGGTGGCGGCGATCATGCGGTCGATGATCTTGCGGCGGGAGAAGCCGGCCGCTTCCGATATCTCCCGATAGGCGGCAAGGCAGGTCGCATCGAAATCGACCACGCCCAGCGTCGTCACCAGCGCATCGACCGCCTGCCGCCGCCGCTCCGCAAGCTCGGGCCGCGCATGGACGCCGCCCTCCAGTTCGATCGCCGTAACGATCGAGAGGGTCGGCACGCTGTCGAGATCGGCCAGCTTCTCATCCACCGCGCTGTCCGCATCGCGCAGCAGGATCGCGACGCTGGTGTCGAGCAGCCAGCCCGTCACGGCTTGTCCCGTTCAGCTCGTATCCTGCTCCAGCCGTCATCCCGGCGAAAGCCGGGACCTATACGCGCTTCGTTGCGCATAACCGCGATTCCAGAGCGTCTGGGTCCCGGCTTTCGCCGGGATGACGAAGTTGGAAACTCAACCGGGTACATTCACCGCCTCAATAGAGGCCGGGGCGGTCGGGAAACTCGATCGGCTCGCGCTCGCCCACCTCACCTGCCCGCCCGATCGCGCGCAGCGTCGCGACCAGTTCGCGCAGCTTGCGCTTTTCCTCGGCCGGATCGACAGCCGGGCGGATGGTGAGCACGTCGCCATTGCGTTCGATCGTCACGCGCGTATCCGGCGCGAACGCCACTTCCTTGGGCAATCGCACAGCGACGCTGTTGCCGCTCTTGAATGTCTTGCTGTCGACGATGCCCATATTGATTCCGCGCTCGGATATACAAGTATATACAGAGGCGAAAGGTTAGTCAAAAGTTAGGGGGTCGCGCGTTTTGTTGAACAAGCTTCGCTGCCCGTGATGACAAGCAAGCAGCGTGAATTCAACAATCGCAAAGAGCCGTCTGGCGAGTATGGCACTAGGCGACTGTTGTAGGACAGCGATTCTAGAGCATCATGCGTTTATCGGGTTCACACCCGTTCGGTTCGAGTAGCCTTCGAACTCGTCGAGAAGGCGTATCGAGAACCTATGGTCCGGAAAATTTCTCGACTTCGGTTCTCGACGGGCTCGAACCTTCGCTCGAAACGAACGGTTCTGATTTAACGCACGATGGTCCAGCTTTCATCGGCGTATATCGGGGGAGATTGAGCGGGCGATATCATCCGTTTCCTGTCATTTCCGCGAAGGCGGGAAGCCATAACCTCCGAACCTCAGGGAATATGGATTCCCGCCTTCGCGGGAATGACGATGCTGTGGGTGACCTGACGGTGATGATTTGCGAGACGCTCGCCGCCATCCTAACTACCCTTCGTGAATCGCGCCCGCGTCCTCCTGCTCAATCCGGCCCTCGGTCCGCTCGATTATCGGGTGGACCCTGAGCATGCGGTCGAGCCGGGCAGCATCGTCCTCGCTCCGCTCGGGCCGCGCCAGCTTGCCGGGGTGGTGTGGGAGCCGGAGCGGATGCCGTCGGACGCCGAGGTCGGCGACAACCGGCTGCGGCCGCTGGCGGGCGTCTATGACATTCCGCCCATCGCCGCCCCGCTCCGCCGCCTGATCGAGTGGACGGCCGACTATTATCTCGCCCCGCCCGCCGCCGTGCTGCGGATGGCGCTCGCCTCGGCCAGCGCGCTGGAGGAACGGCGCAGCGTCACCGAATATCGCGCGACCGGCGTCGTGCCCGATCGCCTCACCCCGCAGCGCGCGCAGGCGCTCGAACGGATCGGCGAGCGGCAGGGTCTGGTACGCGAGCTGGCGATGATCGCTGGCGTGACCGACGCGGTGATCCGGGGCCTCGTCAAGGCCGGCGCGATCGAGCCGGTCGAGGTGACGATCGACGATCCTTACACGCCGCCCGATCCGGATTTTGCGCCGCCTGATCTTTCGGTGGAGCAGAGGGCGGCGGCAGGAGAATTGGTGGAGGCGGTGCAAGCCTCTGCTCGCCCCTCCCCTTCAGGGGAGGGGTTTG
>Ga0065707_10082625_pt1 | contig 13222 bp, 6 predicted proteins | sample SwiRhicommuniRL3_FD_59094 | JGI IMG/M metagenome (GOLD analysis project Ga0065707, IMG submission 59094) | Switchgrass rhizosphere bacterial communities from Rose Lake, Michigan, USA - RL3 v2 (version 2) | ecosystem: Host-associated > Plants > Roots > Rhizosphere > Soil | place: East Lansing, MI... | reverse complement strand
TATGCAAAGCGCTTAATTCAGGACGTTAAAATAGGCTAACGGTTACAGCATTTATCAGAATTAGGGATTGGCAATATGAACTTGCAACGTAACTTAATCGTGCAAAATAAGCCCATAATTTAGGGTATTCCATCCCAGTTACCCGCTATAGGCATGTCGCCGGGAATGCCTAAACCAAACACCAGCTCCGCAAACCCAACCGTGTTCGAGTTGCGCAACAGGAACTGACCATTGCGATACACCCCAATCGTGTCAATCCCATCATTGTTCCAATCGCCAGTGACTGGCTTGTCTCCGGGGATGCCGTAGTTGAGCGCCACGTCCGCAAAGCCTGTGATATTCGTGTTCTTCAGGAAGATCACCCCATTGTTCGGACGGAAGACACCGGTTGTATCCATGCCATCTCCATTCCAATCCCCGGCAATCCCCACATCCCCGACATTTCCCAGATAAAAACTCATCTCCGGTGAGCCGGCGGTGTTGCTGTTGCGCAACAAGAATTGTCCGGTCGAAGGACGATAGATTCCGATCGTATCCATCCCATCCCCATTCCAATCGCCAGCGATCGGCTGATCGCCAACTTGTCCAAAGGCAAACACCAAATCCGCAAAGCCAGCCGTATTGCTGTTGCGCAGCAAGAATTGTCCATTACGATACACTCCAATCGTCGCAGTTCCATTCCCATCCCAGTCTCCGACCACGGGATAATCACCGGGCAGACCATAGTTGATGGCGATATCCGCAAAACCACTCGTGTTGCTGTTCTTCAGATACAACAATCCATTGCTCGGGCGGAATACCCCAGTTGTATCCCGATCCCCACCTGTCGGAATCTCCGTCGATGTAGAAGTTGATGTAGGTGTTGAGGTTTGTGTAGCAGTCATTGTCGGCGTGGCAGTTGGCGTTGAGGTCACAGCCTCTGTTGAGGTGGGTGTAGAGGTTGATGTCTGTGATATCTCCCCCGTAGGAGAAGGTGTCGCTGTAGTAGTTGGCGCCTGCGTAGCGGTTGGCGTCTCGGTAGAGGTTGACGTTGGTGTAAAGGTTGACGTCGGCGTAGCGGTTGGAGTCGGCGCGGGAGAAGTACTGACAATCAATTGCGGAGCAAAGCCAGCTGTCCCTTCCCTGGTAGAGTAATAGGCACCGTCTGCAGAGGTCGAACTCACTCTAAAGCTATAAGTTCCATCCCCATTCACCAGAGAACTCACATCTACCTCATACCAATTCTCAGCTGTAACCGCGCCTAACGTTGCCAGACTGTTCGTGTCTGCAACAGGCGCTGTATTCCAATTCACAGTTCCCTCGTTCCATGTTGAATCAGCAACGCGATAGAAGGCTCCACCCAACCCTGAGGAATCCACACAATAGATTCGAAGCTTAGCGTTGACGACCGTCCGTGTCCCAACGCCTGACACTGCAAATTTCAGATACATATTTCTGACGGGGCTACTATCCGTCACCAATTGGGCAGACGCGCCAAAGTTCGATGTGGGCTGATCTGACTGGACATAAGTATCAGCCGCTGGCGTAAACGTCAGCGTTGTCGGCAAGCTTGACGCTATCTGCGTAACGGTCGGAGTATGGGTGGCGGTCTGTGTGATTGTGCCTGTAGTTGCAAACGCGATCGAGACAGTAGAGGTATCAGCGGCATGAAAAACTTTAAGATACAGTAATCCACTCGCGCTGTTGTAGTACCATATTGAGCTTGAAGAGGCCTGGAAGGCTGTGAGTGAGTCCGCTACCGGGATTGATCCGCTGTCAACCAGGATGGATTGAGGCGCAGAACCTGTAAGCATCCGCATGTTAACGAGGGTGTTGGCTGGGTTTTTGAGTGTGAGTGTAAGCACCTGACTTGTTGCGTTCCAGCCGGAGGCCGTAATTCCTTTGACAAAGACCTTCGTATATTTGCGGCCGTCCGCGGTAGTTACAGTATCGATGTAATAACTCTTGTCCACAGGTAAGCCAGGCACAGTAACGAAGAAAATAGGCTGCGTCAACGCTTTAATCACGCCACTCGAGTCTCGAATCTCAGCTCGCACGTAGGTCCACGCCCCTCCTAATGAGATCGCCTTCGTTGCCTCATAAGATGAGCCGGAGGTGCTGTCAGTTGTTATCAGAGTGTCGTTTCGAATCCATCGAACGGTGTAGCCACTCCTTAGACCGCCGGTCACGAGTAGGTGCACGTTCGCTGAACTTTGCGTACTCGGCACATAAACCGGATAGCGCGCAGGAAAAGGTTCCTGAGAATTGCTGTCTGCGTTAAAGATTACCCGCCCTTGATCCCCGAAGCTGCCCGCGGCGATATAAGTCCGCCCTTCAAAAATCGACTGTAGGAGCGAGTCAAATGTGAGCGCTGGTCCGTAAACATACGTCGCGTAGCTCGAGCCGCTAAAGACGCGATGTGTATCGGTTGTCCCCGCCCCCAGCAACTGTACACCCTGCTGAAGGACGGCGTCCCAATTATCGATCCAGGCTTGCTGGCGCACTTCCATAAAGTCCGCGCCTTCGCCATGCGTGCTGATGGTTTCTTGATTGCTAGCCCCACCATCGCTCCCGGGGTGATTAAGCATGGCCGGATACCCACTCTGCTGAGCTGGCAGGATACCATCAATCCCATTGGCGTAGGAAAGGAACTGGGATGGGTCAGTAATCCCGAAGTTAAAGCGCTGTGCGTGTCTACTGATACCCATCTCTAAAGATGGGAAGATCTTGAAGGTGGAAGTATCATAGTCATGGATTACATTAGTTCGGTAGACAAATTCCTGTGCAGCCGAAACCGGAGCTGAGGGCGTGATCGAGTAGGTATCAAAGTAAGCACTGGCTGTTCCACCATTGGCCGCGGCCGCCATTTTTAGATAGGTGACCGCGTTGTAGCTGAGCGGCAGGTCCGCGCTGGGGATATCTTCGAGCGCATCAGTGATGTTAATTGTGTAATCATTCCAAGTGTTGAGAGTGTAAGGCAGCGAGTACGTCAGCACGCGGCTGTTGGGATCAGAGGAAGGTGTGCGGGCTGAGCCGAGCTGCCAGACCAGGACAATACTTTTGCCGGGAGAAATGACCCCGCTCGAGGTAGTATAACCATCGGGTTTCTGCACCGTCACATCTCCGCCAATCGAAGCCGAAACATACACACCTGAGCCCGGGTCAATACGCGTAGGATAGACCGAGAATTTTAGAATGATATCGCCAGAACGGAAGTTCGGGCCTCGAGTGGTCCACACCAAGGTCTCACCTGACCCACTTGCACTACTCGCCAGCTTCAAAGAGTTCGTTCCCGTATGGATGGGAGTTGTAGCCAGTACATTGGTGGTAGAGGTTAGTGAGCCGTACGTGGCTGAGGTCCACCGTCTATACGTATCCTCGAACACCATATAGTTTGCAGTAAGGCTACTGATGGGGAAGCTGCTTGCGAGGTTGTGGTCAGTTAGGAAGAGGGCGCTATAACCCAGTGATTTGGCTGATTGGCTCATAATACCGAGGTCGTTATAAGCGTCTGCACTAATGACGGAGTGAACGTGCAAATCGGTCTTATACCACTGCCAGCCCGTCTGAGCGGTGGAGATCTGATACGGTATGAGGCTTAGAGCCACGATCAGGATGGGCGCAACCACCAACCTCAGAACCCCGGTACTCAATGAATACCGGGGTGATTGAGGAGGAGTTATGGTGCGGGTTACTAGCATCGCTATCCTGTTAAGACTACTTCGGGCAAACCCAAACGATCATCAGGGCTGTCTGATGATCAGACCGTCTTGTATTCCTGGCAGCATCCGTCGCGCGGTTTGGAAGGTGAGCGCTTGATTGACTAATCCCAGATACGCTTACGAAGAAGTTCAGAGCGAAAGGCAGCGCCATCCAAAGAGCACTAGCCTTTCATTTTCGCAAAGTGCTTATTTCAGGACGCTAAAATTAGTCAACAGTTACTGTAATTGTCAGTATTAGGGATTAACGATATGAATTTGCAACGTAACGTAGTCATGCAGAATGACCTAAATACCGATGTCAGAATTCATGGAGCTATTACCCGTTAGACGACCTACAAGACATTCGCACCCGCCTCGCGGATCGCGAGGCGGGTTGATTGACGAAATGGAACTGATCCATGTAGGCTACAAGTTGCCCCTCCTATTGGAAACAATAATCCCTTTTTATGGTCCAATATACGATTGACGACGAGACTCGAATGCGTCGAAATAAAGTGTGCCGCGTGTACCTGTATCAATTTCGGATACCGCGCCGAATTGGATTTGATCGATCCGACGCGTGTCGTTATCGATGGCTGTTATATTGGCAACCTGTGTACCATCGAGCCAAAGTGCCAGACTACCATCCAGTAGGTCAAGTCCTGTCGCCGCGCGCCAGTCCAGCTCAATCACTTGTGGGGCATCGCTGGCATTTGTCCAGCCACTGCTTGTCCAACCGTTACCATCATTACGGAGAGCAGCGCGCAGTTGATAACTGCCTTTGAACATGCGCAACTCGACCCGGAGTATGGCAGTAGAGGTGCCACTATAGCCATAGAGTAGATAAAAGGCATCTCTATCGGCCATGACGATCGAATTCGGATCAAAATAAAAGCGTGCCCGGTAACGCGGTTCAGCATTGGGCGTATCGTTGGCAACATAGATCGCGTTGTTGTCATTGATCACTGCCTGCAAGCCATTACTCCCTGTGAGTGCAGCCGAGGAGCTGACGCTCAGATCGCCACCATTGATCACACTGGACGACCAGGCTGAGAGGTTTCCTGACTCGAATCCATCGGAAAAGATTGGGTCAACCACCAGCGTTGGGGTGGCTGTGGGCGTCGATGTCGGTGTCTCCGTATAGGTGGGGGTAGGCGAAGGCAGAGGTGTGTCCGTCGCTGTCGGTGTAGTGGTTGGAGTATCTGTAGGCGTGGGTGAGGGACCAAAGGTAGGTGTCGCCGTGGGCGTAGAGGTGGAAGTTGATATGGGTGATGGAGTCGGCGTGAAGGTGGGCGTCACGGTGGGCCCACCCTGGTTTTGGGTTTCAATAATCAGTTGGGGTGGATTGGCAATTACTTCGCGGCTAGCCAGGCTAATGGAAGTGTTACTGGTGGTTGTAAGAGCCAGACTGAACAGGCCACTGCCTGTGACGAAGCTGGTCACATCGACGCTTGTCCAGGTATTGGCAGTTATTGCTCCAGAGGAACCGATCAGACCTCCAATCGCGGGCGCGTTGGCGTAAGTGACAGTGTTTTCCACCCAGGTATTGTCGGTGACGCTCTTTGTCTGGTAACCCGCGGTCAATGTACTGTTGGAGTACACACGTAACGTCGCATGAGTAACCGGGCCGTTGAGTCCCTGCACGTTGAAACGCAGGTAACTGTGCAAATCGGGTGAGGCGTCAGCCCGCAACGTGCTGGAGGAACCATAATTGGTGCTTGCACTCCCCGCATTCACGTATGTATCAGCGACTGGGTTGAACGTAAACGTACTAGCCGATGGCGTCGCCGTGAAGGTCGGTGTGTTCGTGGGCGTATTCGTCGGTGGTAACGTCATGGTGGGAGTGGACGTTGGGGCGTTTGAGTCGACCACCCAGGTGCGGCTGGCCGGGCTCGAATCGAAATTGCCAGCAGCATCAATGGCGCTCACCTGGAAGCTGTGAGGCCCTCCAGAAAGATTGCTGGATGTATAAGGTGAAGTGCACTCCTCATAATGCTCACCATCCAGGAAGCAATCGAAGGTGACATTGGGCTCACTTGCCGAGAAAGTAAAGGCAGCCACATCGATGTTCCCGTCGCCGGATGGGCCAGAGTCGATCGTTGTGTTGGGCGAAGTATTATCGACCGTGACCGTGCGGCTGGACGAGATCCCAGAATTGGATGCAGCATCGACCGCACGAGCGGTGATGGTAGCTGTGCCGTCGCTCACTGTCTTTGAGTTCCAGATCATATGATAGGGGGCAGTGTAGTCAGTACCTACGACAACCCCATTGACGAGGAACTCTACGAAGTCAACCCCTACGTTGTCCGAGGCGTCTGCAGAGAGAGCCACGTCGGTTCGAACCGCGGCGTTCTCCACCGGCTCAGTAATGCCTACCGTGGGTGGGACACCATCAATCAAGTTCGGGTTGACCTGGACATTGTCCATGGCTACATCGTAAGTGCGCGCGCCCGAATTATCGCCCAGTTGAATACGCCCAACTGGAATGGTACCCAGCGTCTCGGTCTTGCTCAACGCATCGATATGAATACCATCCAACCAGACCTCATACTGACTGGCAGCCCCATTGATCTGAACACGTGTCTGCAGGTCGTGCCAGGCTCCAGTAGCCACATTTGTGGCACTTGTGGTGGTTGTCGGAGCCACATCGTTGCGAACCGCAAGTTTCCCAGTACTGCTGACGTATACTCCCAGAAGGGAAGTTCCCGTTGAGGTTCGGAACTTCAATACATACACATTGGAAGCCATACTGACGATCTTAAAGCGGAGCCGATAATAGAGATTCGTCTGCGTACTATCTAATTGTTTGTATCCCCAGGTCGCCGCGCTCGTGCTCGTCTGACGCGCCGCATAGAGGCCTTGATACACTTCTTGCTGCTGCATGATCAGCCCGGTTATGCTCGTCCATTTTGAGAAATTTCCGCTTTCGAAATTGTCGCTGAACAATAAGGCTGCCGTCGTGACTGTTGCAATATTGCTCAAGCCAGAAACGTTACCTGCCGCATCGCGAGCTCGTACCTGGTATTGATAGGTGACACCACCAGCGACGGTATTGTCAGTATAGGAGGTTACCGCACTAACCGTTGTAAGCAATGTGCCATTGCGGTAGATATCGTAGCCGGTGACACCGACGTTGTCAGTGGCTGAGGTCCAACTCAGGTCTGCATGGGTAGAGGACTCGGAGGTCGCGGTGAGATTAGTGGGTGCATTGGGAGCAGTTGTGTCAGCGCTGGCTCCGCTGCATTTAATCGAGCCCGAATCCAACACGATGCCTTGAATATTCACGAATTGGTAGGCGGTGCCATGCTGATTCAGCTCCATGCGCAGGGAACCGAAGGCGCTGGGAGGTGTATCAAACCCAATTGCCATGCGACTATCAGTCAGGATAAAGTCTTGAATCCCATGACCACCGGTGCCAACCACGAATTGTGTAATCCCCTGCGGGTCTGAAACCCCTTGCCCGTTCAGCGGCACCCAACGCTGGTAATCATGATCATGACCCGTTAATACGACATCCACCCCCTTCTGCGCCATGAGCGCCCATATATCATTCATGCGAGTGGCATATCCCTCTGCCCCCACGTTAAAAACGGGATGGTGAAAATAGACAATTGTACAAATGGCAGTGCTCGCGTTCAAGTCTTGCACCAACCAGTCATATTGAGGGGTTCCAGGCGCGGATTGATTGTATTGGCTGGTCGAGTCCAGGCTGATCACATGCCAGCCGGCAACATTGTAACTGTAGTAATGTGGCACATTGTCCCAGTAATCAAAATACCCGGGAGCTTCAGTCCCTGTGTATTCGTGATTGCCAACCGCGGGATTGGTGATCGAACGAAAGCGTGAATAGAAATCTGTGCCTGTGCCATACCAGTTATGAAACTCGGTCGCGGTACCATCGTCATACACATCCCCCAGGTACAGGAACATGTTTGGATTCCAGCCGGCGATCAGATCCGTCACCGCACCCGCGTTTGGCTCCCCACTGGCGCCGTCCCCGGTCGCTGCCAGGATAAAGGGCCGGCCAACTTGAGGCGTCGAGCCCGTGGAAATTGTATAGTTATTGTTGTTGACAGGAGGTTGAGAAATACCATTATTGAACGTCACGCTGACGGCTGCACGCGTAGAAGTAAACCCATCGCGCAGTTTGGCTTCCACCTCTAAAAACCGATTTCCGTCCACAAACTTGGTGGTAGGCAGAGTGAATGAATAAGCAGACGTGTAATCGGTCAACAAATATTGACCACCGAGATAAAAGAGCAATTTTTGAACGCCCGGATTGGTCCCAGTGATACTGACTGTCGCGGTAACGGAAGCTGCACCAGTAAGCACTGCGCCGTTCGCCGGGACAGTAATACAAACTGTCACCGCATACTGTGGGTTGGGATGTGGGCTGCTCGTTTCACAGACATTTCCCGCAGCCAACACTGGCTTTTGAGACGGTGTTACCGTCACACTCACAAGCACGATGAGGGCTAAAAGCACTCTAAAAAGACCGAGCTTTTGCGCGTTGAAAAAATTGACCAGTGTTTTCATAATTTCCACTCTCTCTGTTAATGAATCCTAATGAATCACTCGACGAACAATGACGAACAAACCGACAATTACCAATAATCCTAATGAACCTAAGGCAACCACCCGATCCATACCAACTTTTTCCACTGTATCGCCTGGGTCACTTGAATCAAAATTACTGACTATGGGACCTCGAACATGGCGAATATTGGCTAATACCCTTAAATAGCGATGGTCATAATTCTCGCTCGGCTCGATGTGCGAATTCTCACTGAATTCATTCCAACTAATCAGCCCTATGGCATCCGGGGAGGATTGCATGGCTGTGTTGAATTGAATTTGCAGAGTTTGCCCATCTTTCCTGTCGACCACAGTGGTCCCGCCAATCAGACGGGCGTCGAAGCCAGGCGAGGCAGGTGCGATCCAAAGACCGCCGTTTGCGTGGACAGCCTGGCTCATTCCCGTCAACTTATCCGCATAATTCGGAAATGTGTCCGGGTTGACAGAAGACCAGTAGTAAGCATCCCCATCCACGAGGTCCGCGATACGTGAATAGCCATCCACATTCTTTTCAGAAGCTAAAAGCAGGATGTATTCTCGTTTCCCGAGAACGACATTCTCGACATCCGCTCGCGAATACTCCCATGTACCCGACCAGATCACGACAGGCTTTTCATAGAGAGAAAACGCCTGATCATCCGCATAATGCTCGATAAAATAACTCAAGTCAGCATCGACTTGTGCAACAGGGAGAGGATCGCGTTGAAAATCCAAGCCTTGATAAATGATGGCAAGCTTAAATTTTTCTTCATCCGCGACCTTGATCAGTTGTTCAAGCCGTTGATTGAGCTTATCCGTGCTCTTCCAACTCACAATAAAACCAGTGATGCCAGCGGCCTTTGCCCACTGAATATGCTGTCTCATCACATCGATGTTGCTGCTTGAATAACGTCCCAATAAGGGATAATCCGTTTTGGCACGCTCCCACGATTGGGTATCAAACCAGATATAGTAATAGGCAAGGACAGGGACCGGGTCAGATACCACACCGGTCGTTTCATTGGATGAGGGTGCGCAGGCTGACAGAGAGGGCACCGCGAGCACAAGACACAGAATCAGAATGAACGCTCCGCGCGCTCGACTTGCAACTCTGGTCACGAAAATACTCCTCCATAGGGTGGTTTCGCATTCGAAAATTTATTTATACGAAGCTCTCAACCCTATTCTTTTGGCGATGTTTCCTTGTCCGTTTGGCTCCAAAATTATTGGATGCACCACAAGCCTGACATTGATAACGTTGTTGATTCGCTCGCTTCGTTTCTTTCTTGATAAGATCAGAACTTCCACATACCTGACAAGTACGGGTGACTTCAGCTTCCGTTGCAGCACTTTTTCCATTCTCTGAAGTTTCCAAAGTAGTATCAACAAGATCGCTGTGCATGACGTCGACAGCTGGTTCTTCTACTTCCACCACAACTGACAAGGTCTCTGGCTGGGAGGGTTCGACGGATGAGTCGGCCTGTTCTGCAATCATTAGCGGGCTATTGGCTTCATCAGAGGAATCGCTTGACATGATTGTGGCGATTTCGTTTGTAGAAAAAATCTCTTCGCTCTCCGCCAGATAAAGCGCAGACGAAATGGCCGTCTCGGACTCTATATAAGTTGTACTATCCAGGCTGGCTGTGTTGGTATCATTTTCCAGACGAACACTGCCTTCTTTGGATACAATACGAGATCCAACAGCAATCATTTTGTAATAAAACTCTTTCACCAGCGCGGGTCGGAATTTTCGTAGCTCAGCGATCATTCGAACCGGGAAAGTAACTGTTTGCATCATAAGATGCGGGCGGCCAAAGAAGAGCAGGCCCAAAGCCAGGACCACACCAATGGAAAGAAGAAGAGCCATGTCGATATAGCTGAACACCATCAATTCAACATCCTGATTGCGAGAGAGTGCGATGGGTGTGGGAGGAGCAAATCCTTTTGCGCCAATAACCGTAACGCGATAGATTCCGCGCGCTAATCCTGTAATGGTTTGTTCCTGATTGGAGTTGAAGTGAAAGGTTTGAATGTCACCATCCGGGTATTCCATATGGATGCCTGTGCCAATGGGGAAATGGAAAAGCGCATCCCGGGCCGTAAAACCCGCAGAATATAACAATAGCTTTACTGTCCACACATCATTAGGGTTCACATAAAAGCGCTGTTGGGCCTGGCTAACGACATTCGATCCATCGATAATCACACTGATAATAGAATATAAAATCTTGGTTTCCTCGAGGCCGTTATTCAAACGGATGACACGTCCGGCAGGCAGCCAATGAGGCAGGTTATCCTCAAATGTATACGTTGCTCCGTTGCTTCCCTTTAAAGTGATGGAGGTAATCCGTGAAAGATCTACCGGTTTGCCATCCAAATCGACAAAGGTCTGGCTTGCCTGATAACTTACCTCAAGACCCACTTCGAGTGGTTTCCTTAGGGGGATCTCAATCTCGCGGCTGGGAAGGAAATAATCATCTGCCCAACGACCGAAAGCCATTTGGATGTCCGGATCATTCGTCTCCAAAGGAAGCAGTTCCAGTTGATATTTACCCGCTTTTGCAACTTCAATCCGGGCAACTCCGTAATCATCTGAGGAAAAAAACCGGTCATCCAGTGCAAATTTAATATTCGGAAGGGCCGGCGTAGTATGAACCTCAATCAGGGCAGGCGTAACGACGAGATCCGCTGTAGCCTTGGAAGAACCCAGTGAGGGAGCGCGTGAACCCTTGAATGTAGCCGAAAGCGCATACGTGCCGGCTTCATCCAGCCGCACCTTGATGGAAACGTTCCCCTCGGAGTCTGTTCTGGCTCTTCGTTCATGTTCACCATTCACAAAAAGCTCAACGGACTGATCCACAACCGGCTCACCTTTCGATGACATCAGTTGCAGGGCAACGATGGAAGTGTTGCCCACCGATACCGGTGTGGGAGGTTGGAAGATCAGCGTAGTGCCTACAGTTGCAGTTCCCATGGCCTGTGCAGTTAAGGCAAAGGAAAAGAAACTCAAGGTAACCACAGAGAGCACTGTGAAAACACGGAAGAATTGATGGTGTTTCATGGCAAAGAGTCCTCAGATCGCGAAAGTCGCTTTGCAAAAACCAGCTTCTTCAAACCATCCAAACCGACGGCAGCCCAAACCATAAGAAATGCAGCAAAAGCCAGTGCTCCGCCATAAGCCGCGTAAATCACTACCCGGCGAGGTTCGATACGCTGTTCTTTGACGACCCGTTCGAACGGAATAAAGACTGGCTCACGCGGAGACATGGAAAAATCAAAAGCTGACATAAAGCTCTTTGCCTGGATATCACGCGCAGCCAAAGGCTTAAGATCCCAATTCTCTTCAATGAATTTCAGGATTGAGGTGAAATCGAGCAAGGTACTATCAATATAACCGCGTCGGGCATAAGGGCTGATCAACAAAGCAGGCACCCGCATACCATAGCCATTTTTGTCCACCTGAGGCGGCTTCACGTGATCGTACCATCCACCCCAATCGTCGTACAAAAGCAGAAAAGCTGAACTATCCCACGATGTGCTGCGCATCAGAGCCTGGATTAACGATTTCACAAACTTCTGTCCGGAGCGAATACTGCCGGGGGGATGCTCGCTCGCACCCGAAGGCGCAATATAAGCTACCTCGGGCAGAGTCCCATTTTCAAGATCCACAAAATATTCATCCAGGTTAACAATATGACTGGAAAGCTTCGGATCATCAAGAAAACGATCGATGTTGAGAAGTGGCACCCAGATCACCTGAGAAGCCCGGTTACCACTGAAGTTGCTCAAGCTTCGATAGGTAATTTCCGGGTCATAATTCTGAACGTAGAATTTCCAGGAAACGCCGCGTTCTTCGAGGCGATCGAAGATGGTAGCCACGTCAGCATATCCATTTTCTGACACGTTATCCCCACCCGGCTGAGCACTAACCCAATACATGTGATTTGCAAAACTACCACCATGATCCGAGCTAAAGAAATGATCGAAGAGCACATATTCATCAGCCAGATTCCAATAATAAGGCAGGTCACGGTCATCGTAATAACCCATGGACATCGCGCCGTTCTGATTTCTCTGGTTCAGGGCATATACGAAACCATTCATTTTCCCATCGTTGTATTGCATCTGGAATGTGCTCAAACTATGATCCAGATCGTCAATCGGACGATCTCCGATATGGAATGGTTCAATACATTCGGTGTTCGTTTTATCGAAAGGGTCAACAGGGATGCAGGTTCCTGGTTGGATTCCATTTGCGCCCGGATAGGTACCAAAATAATTGTCGAATGTATGATTTTCCTGCATTAAAACAACAAAATGCTGGACGGGTGTTTTCGACTTGGATGTCTGACTGGGCCTGTCTGCCAGAGCGCTTGCATTGGGGAACAAAACAGCAATGACAAGTACAGCCAATACATACTTAAAACCTCGAAGACCGTTCACGGGCGCACCTCATAGATAATAATTACCGGTTTGTCTACACTCGTACCATCGGAAAGAGTAACCCTTACGGATTGGGTATGGATTACCCGGCCGTGATACCGTTTTGCAAACCGCAATAGTGCTTCTGAAAAGAAAGCGGATCGTTCCGCAGAATACGAATCCCAAACCACATATTGGATTTCACCATTTCGGATTTGCATATCGGGGTTAAGGATCGGCGGATAGGATGGATTACGGCGAAGCGGGTTTGGGCTAACAGACAACCCATAGGCTTTTCTATGTCCGTAAAATTGCAGAATATTTGCCATGGATGGACCGATGGTCATCAAAGTAGCACCAGTTGGTATATTCTTATCGATCCATTGTCCGGATTCGCGTCCCCCGGGAACGCCACCTGTTCCCGCTACAAAAGTACCAGATGTGGCTGGAGTGATGAGCTGCACACTTGAAAGAAGAAGGGAGAGCGCAATAACCCCTACTGTCATTGTCTTGATGAGTCCTCTGCTGATCCGAATCCCTGAAAAAGAGAGATCCTCCGGCCACCA
>Ga0065707_10082623_pt1 | contig 13242 bp, 9 predicted proteins | sample SwiRhicommuniRL3_FD_59094 | JGI IMG/M metagenome (GOLD analysis project Ga0065707, IMG submission 59094) | Switchgrass rhizosphere bacterial communities from Rose Lake, Michigan, USA - RL3 v2 (version 2) | ecosystem: Host-associated > Plants > Roots > Rhizosphere > Soil | place: East Lansing, MI... | reverse complement strand
AGGCGACTTTAGCCACCCCGAAGCCTTAGCATATATTGACGGCGAGCCTTTTGCCGCCTGCGACCGTCATCATCAGGAAATCCTATTGAAGCCTGAGTGGGCGGATGGGAAATCACATTTGCTCGCGCTTCACGGCTGGACTGGGCTCGGCGGTTTTCCGTCGAATGAGCCATTCACCAAACTGTACATACACCAATGCGCGCTGGTCCAAATCCATCGGCCTACACGTGACTTTGTTGTTCTTTCACGCGTGACATTGGAGACCGCGCAAAACGTGGACGAGAACAACCCTGCGCGCTACAGGTTATTGAATGCGCTGAACGATGCCTTTATCTTACTTGATACGCGTGACCCATTAGACTGCGACAACTTTTTTCAAAGCGTTGAATTTGCCATGCGCGCCCTCATAACAGGCATTGAAAACTCAGGGGCGCCCATCGACGCGATGATCCATGCTACCGGACATGCGCACATCGATATTGCCTGGTTATGGACTCTTGGTCAGACCCGTCGTAAGGCAGAACGCACATTCCACAACGTAATCCGTTTAATGGAGCAATTCCCCAACTATCACTTCACGCAAAGCCAGCCGCAGTTATATCAATTCATCAAAGAAGATCAGCCTGCCTTATTTGAATCGATCAAGCAACGAATTGCAGAAAAACGTTGGGAACCGATCGGAGGCATGTGGGTAGAAGCGGATTGTAATCTTAGTGGCGCGGAATCGCTGGCACGCCAGTTCCTATTGGGGCGTACATTCTTCCGCGAACATTTCGGGAAAGATGCAGAGAGTCCGGTCTTGTGGCTGCCGGATGTCTTCGGTTACGCCTGGGCGCTTCCGCAACTGATCCAGCAGGCCGGCTTGAAATATTTTATGACGATCAAGATCGGTTGGAGTCAATACAACCGATCGCCATACGATACATTCCTATGGCAGGGCATTGACGGTTCCCGGATTCTGACGCATTTCAGCACCGTGCCTGATCCCGGAAACTACGCCAGCACTTACAACGCAATGGCTGATGCGCGTGAGGCGCTGGGCACGTGGAGAAATTTTCAGCAAAAAGAGTTACACAAAGATATGCTCATGGCGTACGGCTTCGGCGATGGGGGTGGAGGTCCCACCCGTGAGATGCTTGAAAACATTGAGGTAATGAAAAACTTCCCTGGCTTGCCACAGATTAAACAGTCGAGCGTGAAAGAGTTTTTCGAATCCATTGCGCCACTCACTCACTCGAAAATGATGCCGGTCTGGAACGGCGAGTTATATCTCGAATATCATCGTGGTACTTACACTTCGCAAGCGCGCAACAAACGCGCCAACCGCAAGAGCGAATTCCTTCTGCATGATGCAGAGTTCATTGCAGCCTTTGCATCCCTACTATCGAATTACGAATATCCAATGATAGAATTTCAAAACGCCTGGCGCGCGGTCTGTCTTAATCAATTCCATGACATCATTCCCGGCTCAAGCATTGGTCAGGTTTACGAAGAGTCACAAGAACAATATGCTGAACTCACGCAGAATGTGACCGGACTTCGGGATGAGGCGCTTCATGCGCTTGCCCAAGAATTGGATGGGGACCTCCTCCTGGTCAACGCGACTTCGTTCACGCAACCGGGCCTGGTCTTTATCCCAGGCGCCTCACCATCGCAGCGCTTCACGCGGGATGGGCAGCCTGTTCCCGTTCAAGAGACGAATTCGGGTCTTTGGGTGGATGCGGGTGAGATCGAGCCATATAGCGTGATTGCTCTACGAGCGACCATAGACGATAGGCCATCGACCATAGATACCGATCAGCCAGCAGCCGTCAGCGCACAAATTTTGGAAAACAAATTTATTCGTGTCGAATTCAACACCGATGGCGATATTACCCGCATCTTTGACAAGCGCGCCAATCGTGAAGTGCTGGCGCCGAATGCCGTTGCCAATCAATTCCAGGCATTCGAAGACCGTCCAAAAAGCTGGGACGCCTGGGATATCGAGATTTTCTACGACGACAAGATATGGCCAGCTGACCCTGCGTCTTCCATTGAGCTCGTTGAGCACGGTGAACTACGTCAAACCATTGAAATCAAACGTCGTCTATTGAATAGTTCCTACACGCAGCGTATTTCACTCAATCACAATTCTCGGCGTTTGGACTTCGATACAGACATCGAATGGAATGAACGCCATATCATGCTCAAGGTTGCCTTTCCAGTGGATGTGCTCGCGCCTCAGGCAACCTATGAAATCCAATGGGGAAATGTGCAGCGTCCGACTCATCGCAACACAAGTTGGGACTGGGCACGCTTCGAGACCTGTGCGCAGAAATGGGTGGATTTGAGTGAGGGCAACTACGGCGTCAGCCTCTTGAATGACTGCAAATATGGACACGACATCCAAAACAATGTGATGCGAATCACACTTCTGCGCTCACCCACCCTGCCCGATCCCATGGCAGATTTCGGTGAACATCAATTCAAGTACAGCTTGTACCCACATGTAGGTTTATGGAATGAAGAGACACAGAGAGAAGCGTATTTGCTGAATGATCCTATTATTGTTTATCAATGGACGATGGACAATAGACCAGAGACCATGGACCGTAGGCAATTGAGCATGGTCAGCGTTAGTGCTTCCAATGTCATCATCGAAACCATCAAGGGCGCCGAGGATGGAATCGGGATCATTATCCGCTTATATGAAAGCCAAAGGAAACGCGGGCCGGTTCAGGTCCGGTTTGGAGGCGCAGTCGAATCCGTTTGGGAGACGAATTTGCTTGAGGAAAACGAATCGGAATTGAGTGTAGAAAACGATTCGATCCTCTTGAGGTTGAAACCTTATCAGATCATGACGCTGCGAGTGAAGTTCAAATAACATGTTCGCAACCGAAAAAGAGTTTCTCGATTTTTTAGATGTCAATCACTTTGCCTTTCAGCGCGTCGAGCATCCTGCCGTGTTCACGTGTGCCGAGGCGGAACTGCATCGTCCGAAGGCGCCCGCGGTCAGCACCAAGAATCTGTTTCTGTGCGATAAAAAGGCGCGGCGATTCTTTCTCGCAGTAACCGCTTGCGAGAAAACGGTGAAGTTGGATGCTTTGGCTTCGCAGTTGGGAGTCCCAAATTTGCGTTTTGCATCCGAGGAAAACTTGCAACGTTTATTGGGTGTCACACGCGGCGCTGTGACGATGATGGGGTTGGCAAATGATACGGAACAAAAAGTGGAATTATGGGTCGATGCCGATATTTGGCAGGGCGAATACTTCCTGAGTCACCCATTGGTAAACACAGCCACTTTGATCCTTGCAAAAATAGAATTGGAACATTTCTTTGCTCTGACCGGTCATACGTTGCATCTTTTTCATGAGTAGGGAGGAAGTATGAGGATTGCATTTGCTGGAACAGGATACATCAATAAAATTCATGCACGCGCCGCACAAAATTGCGATGCAGAATTAGTGGCAGTGGTCAATCACAAGGCAGAATCGATGGCGATATTTGCAAAGGAATTTGGAATTCCACGTCAATATGAAACTGTGGAAGCACTCCTGAAGGATGGCAATGTAGATGCACTGATTGTGGCTACACCAAATTATCTGCATGCGCCGCAAACCATAGCTGCACTAAATGAAGGGATACATGTGATGGTCGAAAAGCCAATGTCCATGAACGCGCCGGAGGCAGAGCAGATGTGTGAAGCCGCGGAGAAATCTGGTACATTGTTGATGGTAGCACACTGCTGGCGATTTGACCGGGATGTACTGTGGCTGAAAGAGCAATCACAAAAGTTGGGCAAGATCCTCCGCACAAAAGGCATTGGCGTGCATACCCATTGGGGTCCAAGTGGATGGTTTACAGAAAAGGAATTTGCGGGCGGTGGTGCACTGGCGGACATGGGAATCCACGCGTTGGATACAGCAAGATTTTTATTAGGTGACCCGAAGCCTGTTGCCGTGTATGCGAAGATCGGAACCTACTACCAGGACTTCGATGTGGATGACACAGGCGTGATCATTGTCGAGTGGGATAACAGCGCGACATCTTATATTGAGTCGGGCTGGTGGCAACCCCATGCCGATGGACCGGAAGCCGCGACGCAGTTATACGGCACACTGGGTTTTGGTCAGTTGTTCCCAACAAAATTGGAATTACAAAATATTCCAAAACAAAAAGTCGATGTGATCGATTCAGGCTTCGAATTTCCACGCCAGGAGCATTGTCCCCAAAGTTTGTATGACGCCCAACTCAAGTACTTCATGGAATGTATCGAAAAGAACCAAACACCTGTCCCAGGCGGATTGGAAGGCTTGATGAATATGAAAGTTGTAGATGCGGCGTATGAAAGTTCACATACAGGAAAGGTTGTGGAAATAAAGTAACCCCGCGCTGAGCGGAGGCGTGCTTCCCGTCGTAGTCGAAGCGCGCTTGCAACTATGTCCTCACCTGCACTGTACCGCACCTGTCCTGACGGACGGTGTCAGGAAACGCAGTGCGGTGCAAGTGTCGACTTCGCCTATGGCTCCGCTCAGGACGAAGAAACCTAGTTATATGAGGCAAACATGAGCATCGAATCCATCCTCCCCAAGCCAAATATCTTTGAAGCAAAGCGTGTGCTATGCATTCAGCCACATTATGATGATAACGATATCGGCGCGGGAGGCACACTTGCATTGTTACAGCAAAATGGCGCAGAGTTGTTCTATCTCACCGCGACTGATGATTTGATGGGCATCGTGGATCATGCGCTTTCAGACGAGGAGGCTGCCCAGGCGCTAAGACACGACCAATTCGCGGCGGGAGAGATCGTCGGCGTAAAAGAACAATTCTGGTTGGGTTATCCCGATGCTGGAGAATACAACTATTTCGCCTTGCGGCGCGACTTCCTGAAACACATTCGCATGCTGCGGCCTGACTTCATCCTGACCGTAGATCCCTGGCTGACGTACGAAGCTCACCATGATCATATCCAAACGGGACTCGCCGCAGCGGAAGCGGTCATGTTTGCCGGGCTGACAAAAATCCCATCCAGCGACCCAACCGTTGATACCGCCTATACACCACACGATATCAAGGGAATCATTTTCTATCACACCCGTGAGCCGAACCAGATCCTGGACATCTCAGAGACCTGGGAAGCAAAACTCGCGGCGGTGCGCTGTTACGAGGCACAGTTTACTTCACAGGAAATGAATCAATTGGTGATGGCTCTGGATGCAAAATCACAGCAGGTAGCTGCAGGCGAATCGTTTCCACGCGGCGAGGCTCTCAAGGTATTACACACAAGCGCGTTACATTGCGGACTTTGAGCAGGTGACGAGTATCGAGTGACGTTAATATGGCGTTGGATTTGATTGGCATGGAGACACTATGGCTGAAGATAGATTAGACAACTTCGGAATTTACAAACTTGCTTGCCAATTATTTGATGAGTTTTGGAACGACGTGGAAATTGAATGAAGTTTCTTCTGCCTGCAGAAACGATTCAAAAGCGTGTGGCTGTTTTAGATCAGATCATTGGTGGCTTGACCAACACAATCAGCACAATCGAAAGCAAACGAACAGGATGACGGAAACGTCACTCGTCACATTCCACCCGTCACTCAAAAAGGATACACAATGACTCCAAACCCATTTCTTACAAAATTAGGCTATTCAAATACCGATCGTCTCGTCATCATCCACACCGATGATATCGGCATGTGCCACGCCTCGGTACAGGCGTTCAAGGATTTGTGGACGTTTGGCACGATCACATCAGGAGCAGTCATGGTGCCTTGTCCATGGTTCCCGGCGGTGGCGCAGCTGTGCCGCGCGAACCCTGAAATCGACATGGGAGTCCATGCCACGCTGAATGCAGAATGGGAAAGCTATCGGTGGGGGCCCGTGTCGACGCGGGATCCAGAGTCAGGTTTGCTGGATGCGGACGGTTATTTCAATCAATGGCATCAGGCAGTCTACGATCACGCCAAACCGGAAGCTGTCGAACGTGAAGTCAATGCGCAGATCGAACGCGCCCTGGCGGCAGGGATTGATGTCACCCACGTCGATTCGCATATGGGCACGATCATGAATCCAAAATTTATTCAGTCCTATATCCAAGCCGCGGCGACCAGGCTTTTGCCGAATATGCTGCCGCGTATGGATGCAAAAGGAATGGAAATGGTGGGAATGAATGCGAATGAAAAGCAGGCCTACGAACCCATCTTGCAACAGCTTGAAGGAATGGGTGTGCCCAGGCTGGAGGGTCTCGTTTCTATGCCACTTGATGAACCGAATGGGCAAATGGAGACTGCCAAAGACTTACTGGGCAATTTACCGGCAGGGATCACACATTTTATTTTGCATCCTTCGATTGATACCGCAGAATTGCGCTCGATTGCCCCCGATTGGGAAAGCCGCGTCTCAAATTACAACACCTTCATGAGCGATGAGTTGAAGAAATTCATCGAGGGCGAGGATATTAAGCTGATCGGTTACCGTCAAATCCGGGATGCGATGAGGAAGGGATGAAATATTTTTTAGGAATTGATATCGGCTCGTCCAAGACTCACGCGTTGATTGCCGATGAAACAGGCAAGTGTATTTCGTTGGGGCACGCGGGGGGTGGCAATCATCAAGCTATGGGGTATGAGAGATTAACCGAAGTCCTGCAAAAGTCATTTGCAGCTGCGATTCAAATATCAGGTCTGGAAAAGGATCAAATCGCGGGAGCAGGTTTCGGAGTAGCCGGATACGATTTTCCATCCGAAAAGGAAGATCATTTGCAGTCCATTGCCATGCTCGGATTATCGTGCGCTGTAGAAATCGTCAACGATGGTGCAAATGGATTGATCTCCGGCACGTCACGTGGCATTGGTGTGAATGTCACGGCAGGGTCGGGCGTGAATTGCCGAGGGCGCGGCAAGAATGGAAAAGAGGGACGCGTGGTCGGCAATGGCATCGATTTTGGCGAGTATGGCGGTGCGATTGAGATCGTTTTCCGCGCCAGGCAATTTGTCAACTACGCCTGGATCAAACGTATCCCACCAACGAAGCTTACAAAAATTTTTCTGGAGGCCACAGGCGCGAAAGATGAAGTGGATCTGATGGAGGGACTCTCGAACGAGCAATATCATTTATTTCCATATCTCGCGATTGAGGTCATGAATGCTGCGCGCGAGGGAGATCAGGCAGCACTGGAGGTCATAAGATGGTCAGGGGAAGAACTTGGCTGGCTGGCAGTTTCTGTCGCAAGACAAATCGAAATGGAAAATGAGGAAGTTGAGATTGTTCAATCGGGTAGTGTCTTTAATGCGGGCGAACTCATCATTGATCCTATGCACAGCATTATCAAGAAATATATTCCAAAGGGGAAAATGATTCGTTTGGATGGTCCGCCGGTAGTGGGTCCGTTGATGCTCGGCATACAAATGGCAGGGATGAACCCGTATCCGTTGCGAGAAAATTTAATTGAAACAGCAAAACGATTGGTTGATTGATAATTTCCAACACTCGAAGGAGGCTACGATGTCTGAACTTGCTATTTTAGGTGGACCCAAATCTCGCACGGAACCTTATCCTCAATGGCCTGTGTGGGACCAGCGTGATATCGATGCTGTAACCGAAGTGATTAAATCCGGGCGCTGGGGTGGGTATCCTTATCCGGGGCCGAAGACTGCTGAACTTGCAAAGAAATTCGCGGAGATGCAGGGTGGTGGTTATGCTGTGCCGATGGCAAATGGCACGGTGACCATGGAGGTCGCCTTGCGTGCGGCAGGCATCGGCTGGGGTGATGAGGTGATCGTCCCGGCTTATACCTTTCAGGCAACGGCCTCCGCGCCGATGGCTGCCGGAGCGATTCCAGTCATCGTAGATGTTGACCCGAATAATTATTGTCTCGATCCCAGGGCTGCCGAGAGAGCAATCACACCAAAGACCAGAGCAATCATTCCGGTGCACCTTGGTTCGAACATGGCAGATATGGACGCGATCATGGAGCTCGCCGAAAAATATGACTTGATCGTGATCGAAGATTGCGCACATGCCCATGGGGCGAAATGGAATGGCCTCGGCGCGGGAACAATGGGTCACTTTGGTTCCTTCTCACTTCAATCTTCGAAGACACTGACTACAGGCGAGGGTGGCATTCTTTTGTGCCGTACGCCTGAACTCGCCGCAAAAGCCGCCTCGGTCATTGATTGTGGTCGTCCGCATGCGCTGGGTGGAGGTGCTGAGGACTACACTCAGGAGTTTCAAGTCGGCGGTAACTTTCGGCTGAGTGAGATCGCCGCCGCGTTGGCGCTGGTTGGCATTGAACGCTTTCCTGCACAGGCAAAGGAACGCGAAGCCATGGCAGATTACATGGACGAGTCGCTGAGCGAGATCCCGGGCATTCGACTTCTGAGACGTGACCCGCGTCATACCACCCGATCTTTCTACCGTTATATCTTCGCCATCGACCCGCAAACATTTGGCATGGAACATGACCTTCTCGTTGGTGCGCTGGATGCCGAAGGCGTGGAGTGCTGGACAGGCTACGAAGCAATGAACAATTACGCCTTATTCCAGCCGCAAAAATCAAAGCTGGCTGTGCCGAATGCCTTCCCGGAATATTTTGATTTCGAGAATATGGAATTACCGTCGGCAGAACGCGCCTGTGAGCATGAAGCCGTCTGGCTGGATGAAAATATCTTCCGCGCCGGGCAAAAAGGCGTAGACGACGCAATCAAGGCAATCAAGAAGATCCAAAAGAACGCGGACGAATTGATTGATGCCGCAGAAGAACTGAGAGAGAAGTACAGATAAAACCACAATTTAGGAGATGCAAAACCCGATGTCTGGCATTCAACATCGGGTTTTATTGTTTAATCTACTTAAATGTCATCCTGAGCCCTTCGCCTGTCATTCTCCCCGCGAAGCGGGAACACCGCTTCGGGACGGTGTGAGCGGAGCGACACTTGCGCTGCACGCTAGTGCAGTGAGAATCTCTTACTCGCTCAGGACAAACTCCGCGAAGGATCTCCTCACTACGATGAGAGACTCTTTGGTCGTGGCGCTTCGGCGCCACTCCCTCAGAGTGACATTCTGCTTGCATCATTCCATTGGCGAGGTCTTGCCATAGACATCTGCGCTGACCTCGTAAGCATGCTTCTCCAGGGCGAGCGCCTCCGCACGGACCTCTGCCAAAGCATCAGGACTGAGCTGCGTGTGTTCGACCAGCTGCAGAGCTTCCTGTGTAGCATCCTGGCCTCCCCAATTGACGCGAATTTCACCCACCTCGGATACATAGTATTTGAACTGGGCAGCACCCACTTCTGCCAGGCTGGCTTCGGCGATCACCATCACATCCTTGTAACAATCCACAGGAACGCAGGTTTCCTGCCCCATCTTTTCTATATACGCATAGTCTGACCATCCGACTGCAGGACCCCAGCCTTGATAATATTTTGCCGCCCCGACCTTGGGCTCGGCCATCATTTTGACTCCGGCTTTCGCATCTTCAACACCGGCGATCCAGGTGGGCGCATCGACAAATTTTCCATCTGCAATTTCTTCCGGATGCTCACCAAGATACCAGACATTTCCGTCGTTATCCTGTGCATAGAAGGCAATTTCTTTCTCGATGATCTCATCATTGTTGTAATCCACGATCCAGGCAACAACGGTACGAACACCATTGATCTCCTTCGTCAGGTCTGTGATTGTAAACTCGATGCGACGAGCAAATTTATTCCCATCCTCATCAACTGCGGTCCCCTCATAGGCCCATTGTGTACCCGGCTTCATGGGCATCCATTTGTTGACGATCTCTGTCGAGCGACTGAAATTGCCGGGATCAAAATCCTTGAACTCGGCAGTTGCTTCTGGAGATGTCGCTTCAGCGGGTGCTTCTGTCGCGGCAGGGGCCTCGGTTGCAGCCGGAGGCTGGGTCGCTGCAGGCTGACCGCCACCACAGGCAGATATGAAGATCATCATAAGAAATATGACTGCCATACTAACAAAGCGAAGACGTTTCATAGTTAGTTCCTTTTTTAGAATCAGTAGACCGTAAATCTCAAATACGGTCTACTGATTGTGAAATTTTATCTAAGGCGTGTCAGTTCCGATGTTTGTACATCTTTTTTACAGAAAATTATCCTTTGCTATCCTACTTCGATTAAGCTGCCTGAGCAACACTTTGGCGTGATTTCCCAAAACGCAGATATAACGTGGGGACCACAAGCAGGTTGAGCAAAGTGGATGTGACCAGACCACCCAAGATGACGATAGCCATCGGGTACTCGATCTCCTGTCCGGGGATGTTGCCAGCGATCACCAGAGGCACAAGCGCCAGACCGGTCGTTAGGGCAGTCATCATGATAGGAGCAATCCGTTCGCGCGCCCCACGCAGAACCAGTTCCGGACCAAACGGCTGACCCTCTTCCTGCTCCAAATGCTGGAAGTGACTGATCATCATAATGCCGTTGCGAGTGGCAATCCCAAGAATTGTCAGCAGCCCTACCAGTGAACCGAGGGAAAGAATGCCGCCGGTCATATAAGCGGTCAATACACCACCAACCAGCGCCCAGGGCAAGGTAAAGAATGTCAGGAACGTTGGACGCCAAGTGCCGAAGGAGGTGTACAGCAGGAAGAAGATCGCGATTACGGCAATCCCTCCAGCCATGAGCAGATTCCGCTGAGCAGCCTGACGTTCTGCAAACTCACCTTTGATCTCGAAATGATATCCCAAGGGGAACTCAATCTTATTCAATGTTTCTTCGACATCGTCTGCCACGGAGCCCAGGTCGCGTCCTTTTACATTGGCGGATACATCGATTTTGCGGGACTGACCTTCGCGCTCGATCACGTTCGGAACGGGCACGATGCGGATATCAGAGACATCTGCCAGACGGACACGACCGCCATCGGGCGTATCGATCAACAGATTTTGAATATCACTGAGACTATGACGTGTTGCCGGGGTGCTCCATACATTCACATCGTAGGTCTTTCCACCGATGAAAATGTCACCAACTTCTTCACCCTGCAGCAGGAAGGCCGCCGCGCGCCGCACGTCACCAGGTTTGAGTCCATATTGTTGGGCTTTCAAAAGATCGACCTCGATTTCCACCTGAGGCGTCTCCATATGGAGTTCCTTTTTCAGATCTGCGATCCCTTCGATCCCTTCCAGAGAAGCCAGCACTTCCTCGGCTTTTTCGCGCAGAACCTCCAGGTCCTGACCGTAGATACGGATAACTACCGTATCGCTTGAGCCTGTGAGCACCTCCCTAATTCTTTCCTTCAGATAAGTCTGAACATCACGCACCAGGCCGGGATAGCCATCCACTGTTTCCTGGACAGCAGCCAGAGTCTTATCGTAATCCACCGATGGATCGACACTGATCCAGTTCTCGGTGAAATAGATGCCGTAGGGTTCATCCGCACTCATAGCTTGCCCGATGTGAGAGCCGCAGTTCCGCACGCCGTCAATACTCATCAGTTCGTTACAAGCTTGAGCGGTGATGCGCCACATTTCCGGGTGCGAGGTACCGGGCTTGGTGATCCAGTGCATCAGGAAGTCACGTTCCTTGAACGAAGGAAGCAGTTCCTGCCCGAGGAAGGGCGTTACGAAGAGACCAGCCAGGACGATAGTACCGGCAGTGCCATACGCCAGGCCGGGCGTGCGAAGAGTCCGGCCCAGAACACGGTCATAAATCTTGTGTAGCCACGGAATAATGGGAGATTGACGATGATCGATCGGAGCGTTCGACAGGAGAATATAGACCATCGCAGGTGTGACAGTCAGAGCAATGAGAGGAGAGACCAATCCTGCCACCACATATGCAGTTGCCAATGGATAGAAGAAGGCACCAGACAGACCCTGCAGGAAAAAGACCGGCAACAGGGCTGAAATTTCGATCAACGAGGCGTAAACGATCGCGCCGCGCACTTCGATGGAAGCTTCCAAAACGATGTTTGCGGTCGATTGAGTGCTGCCCTCCTTGCGAAGCCGGCGCAGGCGACGTACAATGTTTTCAACATCCACAATGGCATCGTCAACGACTGCGCCGATCGCGATGGACAAACCTGCCAGCGTCATGACATTAATGGGTACATCGCGCAGATTAAGCACCAGCAACGAAGCCATCAACGATAGAGGAATGATGGTGGCGCTGATCAGGGCAACTCGCCATTCGTAAAGGAAGAAGAGCAGGATGATGATGACCAGAACCCCGCCAATCAGCAACGATGAAGTGAGGTTCTTGATGGAATTATCAATAAAGGTCGCGGGTCGGAAGATCGTGGTATCGATCTTGACGCCGGGCAGGCCGGGGCGCATCTGATCGATTGCTGCCTCTACGCCGCGCGTAACGTCGAGTGTATTTGCCCAGGGCAGCTTCTCGACGATCATCATCAGGCCGGGACCACCGTCGATGACGGCATCCCCGAAGAGCGGCCAGGTATCCCAGATCACGTCGCCCACATCGCCTAAGGTCAGAGCCGTACCATCGGCTTTCTTACGATCATTGATCGGGACTTGCGCCAACGTTTCTGGAGTCACGATAGGCAGAACAGAGCGGATCCCAATCCGTTGATTCGGGGTATCGATAAATCCACCCGTGCCGATGACAGATCCCTCTGAAAACTGTAACAGACCAACATCCAGAGCATCTGCCGTCACATCCATGACTTCTTCGAGCGGCACACCGTACGTGTTCAACTTTTCAAGATCAACCTGTACCTGCGGCATTTTAATTCGTTCGCCCCAGATCGGCGCATTCGCGACACCCGGGACTTCGAGCAGGCGGGCACGGATCTTCCAGTAGGCGATCATCGACAAATCCTTGATGTCGACCGTATCAGAGGAAATACCGATCTTCATCGCCCGACTGGTTGAGGAGAGAGGCTGGATCATGACAGGCGGAGCGGCCCAGGTTGGCAAGGTGGGGTAAACCGACTGAAGGCGTTCGTTCACCAACTGGCGGGCCTTGATCAAATCGGTCCCTGGTTTGAAGATGAGGACGATATCCGAAAGGTCAGGCACTGACCTGGAACGCATCACATCCAAACCCGGCACACCATAGAGCGCCTGCTCCAACGGGACAGTAACCAATTCCTCCACAGCCGAAGCCGAGAGACCCGTGGATAACGTCTGAACCTCCACCTTGGGTGGCGCGAACTCGGGAAATACATCCACCGCCGAGTTCGTCAGCCGACTGATGCCGAAGACCATCAGCACCACGGCCATAAACACAATTAGATAGCGGTAACGCAAACTTGCTGCAACAATAGAACGCA
>Ga0065707_10002034_pt1 | contig 13249 bp, 12 predicted proteins | sample SwiRhicommuniRL3_FD_59094 | JGI IMG/M metagenome (GOLD analysis project Ga0065707, IMG submission 59094) | Switchgrass rhizosphere bacterial communities from Rose Lake, Michigan, USA - RL3 v2 (version 2) | ecosystem: Host-associated > Plants > Roots > Rhizosphere > Soil | place: East Lansing... | reverse complement strand
CCGCCCGCCGCGCGATTCAGTCCGGTGTGCGTCCCGAGGACCTCGACGAGCGGAAGTTCTCCGAGTTTCTGTATACCGCGGGCCAGCCGGATCCGGATCTGCTGATTCGCACCAGCGGCGAGATGCGCGTCAGCAATTTTCTTCTGTGGCAGATCGCGTACGCCGAAATCTGGGTGACCGATACTCTCTGGCCCGACTTCCGTCGCCGCCATCTTCTCGAGGCCGTGCTCGCGTACCAGAAAAGAGATCGCCGATACGGCGGCATCAATCCCACGCCCGCGCTCTCACGCTAGTGCCCGCCAGAGTCATCAGCGGAGCCGTACTCCTCGTCGGTGTCATCGGCGCGCTATGGTTCCTGGCTCCGATCTATCTCGTCGGCGTCGCGCTCATCGTCGCGCTGCTCGCCTTTCGCGAGTACCTCGACATCGCCGCACGGGCGGGCGTCCTGGTGTCGAAGCCGGCAGGAGCCGCGGCGGTGGCGCTCGCATGCGTGGCGGTCGCCATCCCGGGCATGCCGGTCGACGCGGTGCTCTCGGGCACGACGCTCGGTCTGTCCACGCTCGCGCTGGCCCAATCGTTGACGAACGAGAGGCCGGGCGGCGACGCCGGCGCGTTACCGGCCGCGGCGATTGCGGCCTTTGCGCCGCTCTACATCGGGCTGCCGCTCGGCCTGCTGGCGGCCACCCGCTGGACGCTCGGCCGCGAGGCGGCGCTCCTGCTCATCCTGACCGTCGCGGTCAGTGATACGTTCCAGTACTACAGCGGCCGCATGTTCGGCCGCCGCCTGCTCGCGCCCGTCGTCAGCCCCAAGAAAACGGTGGAAGGGGCGATCGGCGGGCTGGTTGGCGCGGTGCTGGCGCTTTCGGTCATCGGCATCTGGTGGCTGCCACAGATGAGCCTGCCCGCGCGGATGGCCCTGGGATTGGCGGTTGCGGTGGTCGGCATCGTCGGCGATCTCTTCGAGTCGCTGCTCAAACGCAGCGTGAACATGAAGGATGCATCGTCGATCATCCCCGGCCACGGCGGCGTCCTCGATCGTATCGACGCGCTGCTGTTTGCGGCTCCCGTTTTTTACGTGTTTGTGAGGTACAGCTTCTAGCATGAAACGACTCGCGATTCTGGGTTCCACCGGATCGATCGGGCAGAGCGCACTGGACGTCGTGCGCGTGCATGCCGATAAGCTGAAGGTCGTGGCCCTTGCCGCCGGGTCGAACGCCGAGCGCCTGCGCGAGCAGGCCGTGGCCTTTGGCGTGCACGTCACCGCGCTGGGTTCGGAAACGGGCACGGCTGGTCTCATCGCCGTCGCGACACATCCCGACGTCGACATCGTGCTCTGCGCGTCATCGGGCACCGCGGCGCTCGAGGCGGTGCTGGCCGCGATTGAGGCCGGCAAGACGATCGCGCTGGCCAACAAGGAAGTGCTGGTGATGGCGGGCTCGCTCGTGACATCTGCGGCTCGTGCCCGCGGCGTCGCCATTCTGCCGGTCGACAGCGAGCACAACGCGATTCACCAGTGCCTGCACGGCCGGCGCCGCGAAGAGATTCGCCGGATTATTCTCACGGCCTCTGGCGGGCCGTTTCGCGAAATGCCCGCGGCCGCGATGGCGGACGTGAAGCCGGAAGCGGCGCTGCGCCATCCGACGTGGCGGATGGGCAGGAAGATCACCATCGATTCCGCGACGTTGATGAACAAGGGCCTCGAGGTGATCGAGGCGCATTGGCTGTTCGACCTGCCGGCCGGTCAGATCGACGTGGTCATTCATCCGCAGTCGATTGTCCATTCCATGGTCGAGTTGCGCGACGGGTCGATCATCGCCCAGCTTGGGGGTGCGGACATGAAACTGCCGATACAGTATGCATGCTCTTACCCCGATCGCTGGGAAGCGCCCGTGCCCCGGTTGGATCTGACCGCCATCGGCCGGCTCGATTTTCACGAGCCGGATCTCGATCGATTCCCGTGCTTGCGGCTCGCGTATCGTGCCCTCGAGGCTGGACCCAGCTCTGCCGTCGTGCTGAATGCGGCCAACGAAGTGGCTGTCGCGTCTTATCTCGAAGAGAAGATTTCGTTTGTCTCGATTCCGAGGGTCATCGAACAGACCATGGACGCGCACGCGGCTCAGCAAGTGGCCACGCTCGAGGAAGTGCGCGAGGTGGATCGCTGGGCCCGCCGCTATTCCCAGAACGCCGCCAGGGAGTTAGAATTGAAGGTCTGAGGTTGTCGTTTTGACCACACTACTGGCGTTTCTCTTTGTCCTGGGCGTCCTCATTTTCGTCCACGAGCTGGGCCATTTCGTCATGGCTCGCCGTGTTGGCGTAAGGGTTCTCAAATTTTCACTGGGCTTCGGCCCGCGCCTCGTGGGTTTCAAGCGCGGGGACACCGAATACGTGGTCAGTGCCATCCCGCTCGGCGGCTACGTAAAGATGGCCGGCGAGAATCCCGACGACCCCCGCTCGGGCCGCGACGATGAGTTCCTGTCGAAGAGCAAGTGGGAGCGGTTCCAGATTCTCATCATGGGGCCGTTGATGAACCTCATCCTGGCCGTGGTCGTGACGGCCGGGGTCCTGATGAACGGCGCCGAGATTCCGGCGTTTCAGTCCAAGCCGCCCGTCATCGGGCAGGTCATGCCCGGATCGCCGGCAGAGAGAGCCGGCCTCCGCGTGGGCGATCTCATTCTTAGCGTGGGCGGCCGAGATGTCCACACATGGGAGGACTTCTTCATCGGCGTCGGCACGCGTGCCGGTACCGCAACCGAAGTCACGGTTCTGCGCGCCGGCAAGCAATTCACCGTGCCGGTGACGCCGACGCCGCAGACGCGTTTTGAGGTTGGCGACATCGGCGTCCTTCCCGATTCGCATCCGCACGTGGCCTCGGTTCGGCCGGGCTCGCCGGCAGAACGCGATGGCCTCAAGGCTTCCGACGTCATTTTCCGGGTTGATGGCGCCACCACGACCTTCACGCGCGATTTCATCGAGGCGATTTCCAAGAAGCCGAAGACGCCGGTCAAAGTCGACATCGAGCGTGCCGGCGTGATGCAGCAGTTGACGCTGGTCCCCGAGGCCAACACGGGAGGCTGTCCATCGCTTCCGGCGGGCGCCGGTTGCATCGGCATCACCATCGGCGAAGATGTCACGCGCATCAAGCCAGGCCCGGTCGATGCGCTCGCGCTCAGCTTCAAGCGCAATTACGAATCGGCCGGCCTCATTTTCAGGACGATCGGTCAGCTGATTACGCGGGAGACCTCGACACGCCAGCTCATGGGGCCGCTCGCGATTGCGCAGTTGTCGGGCGAGTCGGCGCAGCAGGGCTGGGTACCGCTCTTCGCGTTGATGGCGTCGATCAGCCTCAACCTTGGCCTCCTCAACCTGCTGCCGATTCCAGTCCTCGACGGCGGCCATATCTTCATCATGGGCCTCGAAGGCCTCGCGCGCCGCGACTTCAGCATCCGCGTGAAGGAAAAAATGTTCCTCGCGGGATTTGCCGTTCTGCTGATGCTGATGGTCACCGTCATCTACAACGACCTCACACGCATCCCCATCATCGAACGTCTGATGCCTTGGCGCAATTAGTGCAAGCCAACGCCAGATAGTCGAATCGTTCTCCCCCCGATCGCACGGATCGTGTCATCGGCAGTGTCCGGGTGCGCCCGGATCATGACATCAGAAGGAGACATGGTGATGAGGGCATGGATTCTCGCGGCAGCGGCTGTCTGCGTATCGGTGGTGTCTCTCGGGGCTCAGGGACAACTGACAGCGGCCGACATTCAGCGGCTGCAGGACGCCGTGTACGACGCCGGCGGCGACGTCTCGCGTCTGCGCGATCGCGATCCGAAGCTGGCCGAGTCGCTGCAGCGCGAGCTCGACGAACTGCGCGAAGAGGTGATCTATCTCAAAGTGAAGCTGCGCAAGGAGTCCAGCGTGGCTCGCTCGGAATATTCGGCCGTGCGGGATCGGATCGATCGGCTGCGCAGCGACGCGCGCGGCGAGCCGGCCCCCGCGACGGCCTCGACCCGGCCGCCCGCGTCCGATGTGCGGCTCAGCGCCACAGAGGTTCCAGTTGGTACCGAGTTCGACGTCCGGCTTCAGTCGCGCCTCAACTCGGGAACCGCGCGCGTCGAGGATCGATTTGATGCGACCACCATCGTGCCGTACGAACGCAACGGACGCACGCTCGTGCCCGCGGGCTCGGTGATGCGCGGCGTGGTGAGCTCGGTGACGCCCGCGAGCCGTGGAATCAACCGCAAGGGAGAGCTGACGCTCGTCTTCGATCGATTCACCATTGAAGGGCGGACGTATTCAATCCGAGCCACCGTGATGCAGGCGCTGCAGGGCGAGGGCGACACGGGACGAGTGGCGGCCGGTGCGGGTGTCGGCGCCATCATCGGCGGCATTCTGGGAGGTATGCGCGGTGCGCTCACCGGCATCCTCATCGGTGGCGGCGGTACGATCGCCGCGACGGAAGGGAACGAAGTGGACCTCGCGCCGGGAACGGTGCTGAGGGTCAGGCTCGACGCCCCGCTCGACGTCTCGGAGTGATGCCCGTCACGGCAACGGCTCACTGACAGACATCAGATCTCCTTCATCGCCTCGCGTGCCGCCTTGATCGTCGTTTCGACATCCCGCCTGGTGTGCGCCCCCGACAGAAACCAGGCCTCGAACTGCGATGGCGGCGGGTAGACGCCGCGGGCGAGCATGCCTCTGAAGAACATGCCGTACTTCGCGGTGTCGGCTCGCAGCGCGGTTTGATAGTTCTTCACCGGCGTCGTGGTGAAAAACGGCGTCAACGCGGAACCAATCCCATTCACCTGCAGCTCGACCTTGGCGCGCCGGGCCGCGTCGGCCAGGCCGTCGGCGAGCTGCGCACCGAGATCGCTCAGGTGTTTGTAGAGACCCTTCGACAGCCGCTTGAGACTCCACAACCCGGCTGTCATCGCTAACGGATTTCCCGACAGCGTGCCTGCCTGATAGACCGGTCCGGCTGGTGCAACCAGCCGCATCAGTTCGGCCCGGCCGCCATAGGCGCCCACCGGCAGACCGCCGCCAATGATCTTGCCCAGGCACGTCAGGTCCGGCGTGACGCGGCTCCACGCCTGCGCGCCGCCGGTGCCGATGCGGAATCCTGAAATNACTTCGTCGAAGACGAGCAGAACCCGGTAACGCGAGCAGATTTCACGGAGGCCCGCAAGAAACCGCGGTTCGGGCAGCACGACGCCCATGTTGCCCGCGATCGGTTCGACAATAAGCGCGGCAATCTGATCGGGAAAGCCTTCGCAGAGCCGCTCGACCGAGGCGAGATCGTTGTACGCGGCGAGGAGCGTGTCTGCAGCCGTCGCACGCGTCACGCCCGGACTGGTCGGCACGCCCAGCGTGGTGAGGCCGGATCCGGCCTGCACGAGAAAGCCGTCGGCGTGTCCGTGGTAGCACCCCTCGAACTTGATGATTTTCTCGCGTCGCGTGTGTGCCCTGGCGACGCGCACGGCGCTCATCGTCGCCTCGGTGCCCGAACTGACGAAGCGGACCATTTCGAGCGACGGCATGTAGCCGCGCACGACCTCTGCGAGCCTCACTTCCAGCTCGGTCGGCGCGCCGAAGCTCGTACCTTTTCGCGCCGCCGCCGCAAGCTCTCTGACGAGGCTGCTAGGCGCGTGGCCGTGGACGAGCGGACCCCAGGACATCACGTAGTCGATGTACGAGCGGCCGTCCGCGTCCGTGATGCGCGATCCCGAGGCGCCGCGGATGAAGAGCGGCGTGCCCCCGACGGCCTTGAAGGCGCGTACGGGACTGTCGACGCCGCCGGGAATGACGGTTTGGGCGCGCGCGAACAGCTTCGCGCTGGTCGAGGGCGAGTGCCTAGCGACCATCCGTCGCCCGCGACAACGCTCGCGCCGCCTCCCGCGCGTAGTAGGTGATGATGATGTCGGCGCCGGCGCGAGCGATCGACGTCAGCGACTCCATCATGACGCGCGGCTCGTCGAGCCATCCGCGCGCGGCTGCCGCCTTGAGCATCGAATATTCGCCGCTCACCTGATAGGCGGCCGTCGGATAGCCGAACGTTTCCTTCACGCGGTGCACGACGTCCAGATACGGCATCGCCGGCTTCACCAGGACGATGTCCGCGCCTTCGTCGATGTCCTGCTGGACTTCGCGCAGCGCTTCGTCGGAGTTTGCGGGATCCATCTGATGCGTCCGGCGGTCGCCGAACTGCGGGGCAGAGTCGGCGGCCTCGCGGAACGGGCCGTAGAAGCCTGAACAGTACTTCGCGGCGTACGACATGATCGCCACGTTCTCGAACCCGCGCTCGTCGAGCGCCTTTCTGATCGCGCCGACGCGTCCGTCCATCATGTCCGACGGCGCCACGATATCGGCGCCCGCGATGGCGTGCGACACGGCCGTCCGGACCAGCTGATCGACCGTGGCGTCGTTCACCACGTCGTGGCCTTCGAGGATGCCGCAGTGGCCGTGCGACGTGTATTCGCACAGGCACACGTCGGTCACGACGACCGTTTCCGGCGACGCGCGCTTGATCGCGCGCACCGCGCTTTGCACCGGGGCGTCGGCGTCGTAGGCGGCCGAGCCGATGTCGTCCTTCTCCGCGGGCAGCCCGAACAGCAGCACGCCGGGCACGCCTTCTGCGCGGGCGGCGTCCGTCTCGCGCACCGCCTCGTCAACCGACAACTGAAACACGCCCGGCATCGACGGCACTTCCCGGCGCACACCCGTTCCGGGCGTCACGAAGAGCGGGTAGAGAAACTGCTCGGCGGAGAGGCGTGTTTCGCGCACATAGCCGCGTATGCCGCCCGTCCGGCGCAGGCGCCGGGCACGGCGAACCAGGTCGAGCGTGTGCGCGGTCTTAACGGGATTCATGAGGGTAGTTTACGACGGACAGGGCTAAAGCCCGGTGCCCTTCAGGGCTGTCTGGCCGTCACTTCTGCAGGTTGGCGAAAATGCTCGACGATCGCCTCCACCAGTGCCGGAATCGTGTACTCCTTCGGCATGATGGACGTGTGGATGCCGTATTGCTCGGCCGCCTCCGCCGTCACCGGCCCGATGGCCGCGACCTTCGTCGCGTTGAGCAGATCGGGGGCCTGCTCGGCGCCGAAGATCTGGACGAAGTTCTTCACTGTGGACGCGCTCGTGAACGTGACGACGTCCACCCGCTTCTCGAGCAGCATGCGATAGATATCAGGGTCGCCTTCGCGCTCGATTTCCGCGAGCACCGTGCGGTAGGCGGTGACCTCGGTCACGTCTGCGCCGGTTTTACGGAGCTCCTCGGGCAACACTTCGCGGGCGATGTCGGCGCGCGGCAGGAGAAAGCGCTGACCCTTGATCTCGCCGCGTTCCCGCAGCGACTGGACGATCGCCTCGGCGCGCGACTCGGCCGGCTGAAGATCCACCCGCAGGCCCTGCCGTGAAAGACGTTCCGCGGTGGCCGGACCAATTGCGACAAGCTTGACGCCCTTCAGATCGCGGATGTCCCCCTCGCCCGCGGCGAGCCGCCGCATGAAGAAATCGACGGCATTGGCGCTGGTGAAGACAATCCAGTCGTAGGTGCCCGCGTTCGCGACCGCCTGGTCCAGCGGCCCGTAGTCGTCGGGCGGCGCGACCCGGATCATCGGTGCTTCGATCGGCTCCGCGCCCAGCGATTCGAGCAGCTCGACCAGCTCGCCGGACTGTTCGCGCGAGCGCGTAATCACGATGCGCTTGCCGAAAAGCGGGCGCTCGTCGAACCAGCGCAGGTGCTGCCGCAGTCCCACGACGCGCCCGACGACGAGAATCGCGGGCATCGTCCGCATGTTCTTCATCTCCGCGAGCTCGCGCAGCGTGCCGTCGGTCGTGCGCTGGGTTGGAAGCGTGCCCTCGTAGATGATCGCCGCCGATTCGTCTTCGTTGAAGCCGTTCGCGAGCAGCGCTTTCAGGATTTCCGGCAGCTGTCTGGGGCCGGCATAGCAGACGAGCGTACCGCCCAGCCGCGCGAGGCTCGCCCAGTCGACGTTGGGCGGCGTGCTGCTTTCATCCTCGTGGCCGCGGACGAACGTCACGCTGTCGCCACCGCCCGGATAGGTCAGCGGAACGCCGGCATAGGTGGCCGTGCCGATGGCTGCCGGAATCCCGGGGACCACTTCGAACGGGATGCCGTGCTCGTGCAGGAACAAGGCCTCCTGTCCGCCTCGATCGAAGACGAAGGGGTCGCCCCACTTCAGCCGCGCGACGATCTTTCCTTCGCGCGCCTTTTCGACCAGCAGGTAGTTGATGGCTTCCTGATCGAGCGGCTGAGGCGCGGCCAGCCCGACGTCGATCTTCTCGGCGTCCTGTCGCGGATAACGGAGCAGCCGCGGGTGCACGAGGCGGTCGTAGAGCACGACGTCGGCGTCAGTCAGCCGGCGCAGGCCGCGTACGCTGATGAGCCCTGGGTCGCCCGGGCCGGTACCGATGAGATACACCATGGGGCGCATTTACGTCAGATGGAGCGAGTCCGGGTTGGGGGTCGCGCCGTGCGACGCTTCGTTGAGAATCGCCGCGGCTCCCTGTCGCAGCAGTTCGTCGGCCACTTCACGGCCGAGTGCGGCGGCATGTGTCCGGAGTCCAACCCTCTTATATCGGATGACGCGCGCGCCGTCGAGTGACGCGACGAGCGCCCGCAGCTCGAGGTCCGTTTGTCCTACGGGCACGGCGATGCCGCCGATGGGCATCTGGCAGCCCCCTCCAAGCGCGGTCACCAGCGCACGTTCGGCATCCAGCGCTGCCAGGGCGTCGGCATCGGCGATCTGCGTGACGATGCGACGCGTCGACGCGTCATCGCCGCGCACCTCGATGGCGATGATGCCCTGTCCTGGCGCGGGGACGCACTCATCGAGCGGTACCAGTGCCGAAATCCGGGAGGTGAACCCCAACCGCCTGAGCCCCGCGGCGGCAAGCACGAGCAGATCGTACTCGCCCGCATCCAGTTTGCGCAGGCGTGTATCGAGATTCCCGCGTACGTTTTCAAACAGGGCGTGTGGAAACCGCGCGCGCAGTTGCGCGATGCGCCGGACGCTCCCGGTCCCGATACGCTTGACGTCGTCGCCGGAAAAGGAACCTTTTCCGACCGGCATCACGAGCGCATCCCGCGGATCCTCGCGCTCGAGCACGGCGCCCACTTCGAGGCCATCGGGCAGCACGGCCGGCATGTCTTTGCTGCTGTGCACCGCGAGGTCGATCTCGCCGCCCAGGAGCGCGTCCTCGATCTCCTTGACGAACAGGCGCTTGCCCCCGATTTCGGAGAGCGGCCGCTCCTGCAGACGATCGCCCGACGTTTTGATGACCACGATGTCGCATCCGACACCGCCCGCGGATTTGAGGCGCTCGGCGACGAGCCTCGCTTGAAAGAGTGCGAGCTGACTTCCTCGGCTTCCGAGACGAAGGGGTGTCACTGGGCAGGTTTCTTCGACGATCGACCGGATCCGGCGGTGGTCAGCGAGCCGTCGTCCGCGGCGTCGTCGCTCGTGAGGCCGAACAGCCGGTTCAGCGCGTCGCTGTAGGCGGCAACCGTGTCGGCATCCGAGGCCGCCTTGAGCTGCTCGGTGGGGCTGATCAGCAGCTTCTCGAGAATCAGTCTGGTGACTTCTTCGACGCGTGCGCGCGCCTCCGGCGGCAGCGAGGCGAGCTTCGGCTCGAGCCGTCGCAGTTCGGATTGCCTGATCGCCTCGAACCGCTGTCTGAGCGCGACGATCGTCGGCACCGCACCGCGCGAATTGAGCCAGCCGAGAAACTTCCCGGCTTCCTGCGCGACGATTCTCTCCGCGTCCGAGGCGGCCGTTCCGCGCTTCGAGATGTTCTCCTGCACCACCGCCTGCAGGTCGTCGATGTTGTAGAGGAACACCTGCTCCAGGTCGCCCGCGCTGGCTTCCACGTCTCGCGGCACGGCGATATCGATGACGAACAGCGGGCGCTGCCGGCGGGCCTTCATCGTCTGCGAGATGAGCGCGTGCGAAATGATCGGCACGCTGGCCCCCGTGGCCGTGATCAGGATGTCCGCCTCGACGAGGCCGGTGTTGAGCGATTCCCACGCGATCGCGGTGCCTCCGATCGATTCCGCGAGCGCCGTGGCGTGCGCCGCGGTACGGCTGGTGATGATCAGGCGGCCGATGCCCTGCGACTGCATGTGAATCGCCGTGAGCTTGCCCATCTCGCCTGCGCCGAGCACGAGGACGGCCCTGCCTTTGAGATCGCCGAAAATCTTTCGCGCCAGCTCGACGGCCGCGTAGCTGACCGAGACGGCGCCCTCGGAGAGAGGGGTTTCCGTCCGCACGCGCTTACCGGCCGCGAAGGCCGAATGGAACAGCTTGTTCAGCATGGAGCCGGTGCAGCCCATCTCCGAGGCGACGCTGAACGCTTCCTTGACCTGACCGAAGATCTGCGGNTCGCCCATGACGAGCGAATCGAGCCCCGACGCGACGCGGAANAGGTGCGTCACCGCATCCTGTCCCGTTTTCGCGTAAATGTGCGGTGCCAGCTGGTNNTCGGGGATGCCATGGAACTCCGCCAGAAACGCCTGTATTGCCGAGCGCGTCACNTCGGGGTCGTCGCAGCCGACGTAGAGCTCAACGCGGTTGCACGTCGAGACGATCGTCGCCTCGTGCTGCGCCGCCACGTTCGAGAGTGCGGTCAGCGCACGATCGACACCACGAGCCGAGAAGTCGAGCCGCTCTCGCAACTCGATCGGCGCGGTGCGATGACTGACGCCAACCAGCAGAAGCTGCATGCTAGAAGTTGTGGCTCGTCGTGAAGAAATAGCTCACCGGCACGAAGTTCAACAGCACGATGCCGAAACCGACCGCCGACAGCCATGCCGCGCGCCGCCCGCGCCATCCGATGGCCCGCTGCGCGTATAACTCGAACGAATAGACGGCCCAGCAGAGGACCGCCACGAAAATCTTCGGATCGGCCATCGACATCGACGAGGGCGCCGAGCTCGCCGAGGGCTGAAGCTGCGAGGCCCAGATGCCGCCGGTGATCAGGCCCACGGTGAGGAACAGCCAGCCGATCTTCACCGCGCGCAGGTTCATTTCGTCGAGCACGTTCAGCGACGGCAGGCGATCNTAGAAGAACCCGAGGTCCTTCGCCTTGATTTCCTTGAACTGCAGCANGTAGGTGATGCCGAGCACACCCGCCAGGGCGAAGCTCGCGTACGCAAAGAGCAGCGACGATACNTGAANGCCGAACCAGGGGCTCTCGAGCATCGCCGAGCGGGGCTCGGAGAACGACCCGCCGAAGGTTGGAATGGCCTGCAGCGCGACGAGGAGCGGCAGGATGAACACGCCCATCGCCCGCTCCCCGGTCGTCAACTCCAGGTACAGGTACGAAAGCGCGAGAAGCCACACGAAGGTCGAAATGGCGGTCGTGGCCGTCGAAGAGGGCACATGCCCCGCGCGCATCGTCTCCATGCCGATCACGAACGTATGGGCGAAGGCCACGAGCACGAGCAGCACGGTGGCGGCGCGGTTCGTGCCGAACGTGCGCCTGGCGAACTGCACGGCATACGCCACGCTCGCGGCCGTATAGAGCAGGAGCAGAAGAACGTTCATTCCGATGATTATCGGCGAAAAGGGGTTTCCCGACCCTTTCCGCTATTTGACTGAAGCGGCGGCCGCCGTCGGCGCGAAGTACCCCTGTTTGGTGCGCGCCTGCGTGTTCGGCCGGCCGAGGCGAACGACGATGCGCCGCCAGGCGCCATCGCGCCGGGGATTCTTGGAGGTGTAGCCAATCGTGTACTGGCTCGAGAGCTCGTCGTAAATCTGCCCGTAGACAGACGCCAGGCTCTTGACGTCGGAGGGGAAGAACGCACGGCCGCCCGTATCGGTCGTCAACTGGCGCAGGGCATAGGTGGCCTCGCGGAACCCCTTCGACTGGTTGCCCGTCCCGTCCTCCATCAACCCAATCGCGTAGATCGCAGTTTCCGACCGTCGCGCGAGGTCGAGCACGTCGTCAAAGGACACCAGGCTCGAGGTGTCTTCACCGTCGGAGAGCAGCACGATTGCCTGACGCCGGATTTCTTCTTCCTGCCGGACCGGAATCTTCTTCAGACCCTTCAGGGAGATGTAGATCGCGTTGTTCAGCGACGTCGATCCCCCCGCCACGGTCTTGCGAATGGCCTGCTCGAGCTCGGTCGTGTTGCTCGTAAACTTCTGCAGCACCTCGGCCCGGCTGTCGAAGCCGATGACCTCGCCCATGTCGGCCGGCCGCAGCTTCCGGACGAATCCGATGGCTGCGTCCTGGGCCGTGGACATCCGATCTTCCATGCTCGAGCTGGTATCGATGAGCAGCGACAGGGCAACCGGCAGGTTCGTGCGATTGAAGAGGGTGAGCTCCTGCTTCACCCCGTCTTCGAAGATCTCGAAATCATTTTCAGTCAGGTCCGTCACATAGCGGTTGGTGGAATCCGTGACGGTGACGTTCATCGAGACAACGTCGATGGCCGATCGGAACGAAGGCTGCTGCGCATCCAGCAGCAATGGCTGCGCCAGCGCTGCTGCCAGCAGGACATAGATCGGCCGGAATTTCATGGTCTTACCTAAGGCCAGTATAGGTTTGCCGTCAGGGGGCGTCAAGCACGTCCTGTTGCGCAAAAACCCTTGTAAATCTTAGATTTGCGTTTCTTGACGGTTGTTTGCCCGCATGCTATAAACACGCGGTTTCGCAGGTCGTCATCCGGCGGTCCGACTCCACACGATGCTCAACGCGTATATTCCGATTTTCATCTTCCTGCTCGTCGCCATCGGGTTCGCGCTTTTCACCCTGATGATGTCGCAGCTGGTGCAGTCGAAGAAGTACAACAAGGTCAAGCTCGAGCCGTATGAGTGCGGTATCGAACCGGCTACGGACGCGCGCGACCGCTACAGCGTCCGCTACTACCTCGTCGCCATGCTTTTCGTCATCTTCGACGTGGAGACGGTGTTCATGTTTCCGTGGGCGGTCATCGTCGACGAGCTGGCGCTGTTCGGCCTGATTGAAATGATCGTCTTCCTGGCGATTCTGGTGACCGGATACGCCTACGCCTGGAAGAAAGGCGCGCTGGACTGGGCCTGACACCGCACCGGTGCCCGGACCCTCCGACCAACCATGACTGAGCCCAAGGATCCCAAGGCGGCAGGCGATACACCTGCGAGCGATGTCCCGGGAGAACCCCTCAGGGGCGACGTCTCGCGTACCGATTCTCCCGGAGCTGGCGCCCCGGCCGCGCCGCCGGCACCGCCTGCTGCAGCCGCGCCGCCCG
>Ga0065707_10082622_pt1 | contig 13251 bp, 16 predicted proteins | sample SwiRhicommuniRL3_FD_59094 | JGI IMG/M metagenome (GOLD analysis project Ga0065707, IMG submission 59094) | Switchgrass rhizosphere bacterial communities from Rose Lake, Michigan, USA - RL3 v2 (version 2) | ecosystem: Host-associated > Plants > Roots > Rhizosphere > Soil | place: East Lansing... | reverse complement strand
GGATGGCTTTCAAGGTGGGTAGCCGCATCATAGCGCCAGAGGCCGAACCGCAGGCATCAATGCCATCCTCCAGCCAGGCCAGAAACAGATCATAAGCGTTGACGCCGCCGTTATTCCAGGCCACTCCTGCGGTGGTGATGCGCGCCGAGTCTATGCCGAAAGAGGCAGTAAAAGTTTTACTGGCGTCCTGCGGGTTGCGTTGAATGATGGTGCCGGTCTGCCACGCCTGCATCGCGTCCAGCTCAAGCCTGCGGTAACAGGCCATCGCCAGACGGTCTGAGCGGTCCGGCAGCGAGACTCCGATTTGATTGGCGATCAGTTGCGCGTTCCCGACGAAGCGTTCCATCAGGTGTTGCATCTCCTTTTCATCAATCTTGTCATACGCCTCTATGGGCACCATAGAAATCTTGCGAAGGTCCGGAGTAGAAACCGGAATCAAGCGGCCTGGTCCGTTCCACTCTCGGCGGTCAGCCGAGGGCCGCGTATCAAGGGTCAATACATCGGACAGGTCAACTGAGTCCACGTTGGTACGCGGAAAAAATATATCCCACAAAAGCCTGCCTTGATCGTTAGGCGAAAGCATTTGTGCTCTCACTGTCAAAGCGGCAGGTGAGAGGTTGAACAAAGCGTTAATCCATTCAAACATTTGTCATTCCTCCAAATTAGATTCCTGCCACTTTTTAGGTGGTGGTTAGGGTGAAGTGAGAACCGGCAGCGATCAGGCCAGCCAGCTCCAGAGCCGAGTAAGCGCGGCCCAAATTGTCTTCTGCCACATCCCGATTGATCAGACCGGAGGTTGAGACAGCAATCAGTGGGTCGCTCGTATCTGCGGCCAGAGTAAGATCGGTGGGCGGCACCGTAGCCAGCCCCAAATCAATGGCCTCGACGACGATACCATAAGGAAAGGCCGGTGCCGCGCCGACTAAAATGCCGGCACTGGTTAGCAGCACCCCTGGTTTTAGAAAACCATTGGCGTCCACCTCGTCAATCGTCAGGCCCGATACGTCCAGCTTGATGTGCGTAAAGGGCCCAGGGTCGCCAACCAGTGGGTTGCCATAGCCTTGGCCACCGGAGGTTTCTTTTACACGAATAGGCATAAGTTGCCCTCCTGAAACTAAGCCATGCCCAATCGTTGATTGAGCGACTTGGTTTCGGTTTTCTGCGCCTCTTGACGTGCCTTCGCTTCTTCGCGGATTTGGTCAAAAGGATTTTTAGACGGGGCCTTGCCCGAAGATTCCTGGCGCACGAATTTGTTGTTAGTGTTGGCTTCCTGTTCTACCTTGAGAGCTGGAAGAAAATCTTTGTGGTTGGTTTCGATAAACTCAGAAAGGGCGATCTCTTTGTTCGCGCCATTCTCCTGGACGATGACAAAAGCCACCTTGTGCTTTTTGCCCTCGGTTTCTACCTCCTTGATTTGCAGAACCTGGTCCGGTGTTAGGAGCTGAGACAGAACATTCGCCTTGTAATTTTCAGTCTCGGCAACTTCACGCATCAGGGCCTGCCGTTTCAGTGTGGCCAACTCCCCTGTAGCGGCCTCACTGCTCTGGAGTTTTTCTTTGATCTGGTCGGGCGTAAGTTTCAACTCCTGGATTGCGGCCCAGGATTTGGCGTCGTCGCCACTGAGCACTACGGAGCCCTCGACGGGGATTTTACCGGTGGCCTCGTCCAGGCTCTGTTTCAACTTGCGCTTGTCTTCTCGCAGATCATGGTTTTCGGTAAACAGGCGTTGAGCCAGCCCCGAAGCATCGTTGTTTTGTTTGGCCAGCAGAGCGTTGAATGATTCCAGCACCTTGCTCAAATCATTACCGCCGCCGCCTGGAGGGTTGCCGCCACCATCCTCTACAGACAGAAGGAGCGAACGAACCTGAAAGATTCCATTTTTAAGCATATAAATCCTCTGTTAGTTTTTTGCCGGTCAGACCTGAAACAGCGCCGCCACGCCGCGCAATTCCGGTATGGTCACAATAGAGTTGTCCTTACGAATCAGATCAGATAATTCAATGCGGCCCTGGCGGAAAAGCTCGGCCCGTCGAGGTCCCAATATTTCATCCTGGGCGCTCTTGCTCTGTTTCTTCAACCAGGTTTCACTGTCAATCTTTGAGAGCTCCTCCAGGCCGATGACTACAGGCATGATGATGGTTCGACAGGAAAAGTGAAACGGGGGCCTCGGTGACCTGGCCTTGTAGGGATAGACCACATCACGAGCCCCGTAAGCCAGACAGATTTTCGAGGTGCGCCGGTCAAAGGTGACGACGAGCCGATACCCCTTTGTTAATTGTGGATTGAGCTCGGCGGCTTCAAAGGTACTGGCGTTTGCCAGGTTGTTTGCTGCGGTTCTGGCAAGGGCCTGTGCGTTCCTGGTTGCCTGGGGTATAACTTCATCCTCGATTCTTTGCTTAATCGTTCCTAGCGACTCTCCGCGCTTTAAGCCTGCCCTGGTTTCAAAGCGGATACGCTCACCGAGTTTCTTCTGGTTATGATTCCACCACTGCTCGACGGTGAAGCCTTCGATGGAATCCCCTTCGTAGATTTCTTTCAGGCGTTTGGCCGGTATCAGCTTGGCCTCACCTTTTTTACCGGATGCCTTCTGCATCGCCTCAAGTATCTTTTCAGATTCTGAGGCGGCGATATTGAGGGCATCTTTCTTGCCCTGGGTTTTCAGGTGGCCGTAGAGGACCGGCAGACGTTCATCAAGAGTTTTATTGAGGCGGCGAATAACCTGGGCTCGGCTCCTTTCGTCGTCCTTCTGGTCCAGAGCTGAAAACAGGGTGGCGAATTCGGCCTCCAGTAACTTGCCGACCCGCAGGGCCGCAGAGTTTTCCAGCCGCCGCAGACGAACGGCTGCGGCGATGATTTGCGCTAGGTAACGATCAGGCATCAGCCGAGACTTTGGTGAGCTCCTCCAGCTCCACTTCAATATCCAAATCTGGCGGCAATTCTCCAGCCGCCTCCAGATTGGTCAAGAGCGTTTTCTTGCTGATTTGACCTCTAAACTCCAGATCGGAGTGGAGCTGTAAATCTGCGGTGGTGGGTTTCAAATCTTCGGACCTGATTTCTTCCAGCATGGCCGCAGGGTCATCAATGCCGAGTTCCTTCATAGCGCTTTGAATGGAGCGCACCGGTTTTTCTCCCTGGGCCTCCTCTCTGAGCAGGCGGCGTTCGTCAGAGGTCAAGGGGCCGCTATTTAATTTCGCATCGAAGCGAAAGCGCAGTTTGTCAAAATGATTCGGTTGACCGGATAGAGCCGCCGCCAGGTTCAAAGCCGTTTCCAGGAGCCAGCGCCCCGCCGCGTCGATCTGCGGCTTGGTGTCTCGTAAACTGGTGACGAAATCAAAACGGGCCTGGATTCTGGATTCTCCAGATGCCGTAGCGTCCCTGGCGATCAGGCGGTGGAGCTGGCGCACCTCCTCCAGAATATTCTGGTACGCCTTGTTTTCGGTGGCCTCGAAAGTATCAACCTTTACGGGGTCCCGATAAGAGACTGAGGCAGTAGTCACCCCTTTGAAATTGCCCTCGTTGTCTTCTATGTCGTGGCCGCTTACGAAATTGGTTACCCCTGGCCCGACCATGAAAGGGTCGGCCACTTCAATCATTTTGCCAGGGTCGGCGGGGTCACGTTCCAGGTGAGAAGGGGCCTTGGCGTTTAAGAAATTGCGCTCGGGGAAACCGGCCACGCCGATGTTGCGGGTTCGCATCGTCAAGGTGGTATTAAATAGCGCCTGGTTCTGGCGTATCTGTTCGCTAATCAGGGGCTTTCTTTCCATCTGGAAATGCAGCAGATGACCGCCCAGGGGTTGCGGGGCGGTGTCGGCCTCCTGGCCCTCCTGTTTACCGTAAATGCGAAGAATGGTCTTCTCATCATCTGACACCAGAAAACTCAATTCCACCAGGGTGTCATCATCACGCTGGACCGAATAAACGCCTGCCTCCTCCTGGGTGTCGTCGTCCACAATAATGGCCTGCTGGTTGACCTTCGGCGCAGTAAGGCAGATTCGTTTCATCCAGGTTTCAATGGTCCCTGGGGCCGGTGTCCCGTCCTCGCTGATAAAGGCTTTCGGGATGTGCAGGCGTAAGGGGCCGCGTCCGGTGGTCAACAGATTTGTGGTGGCCTCCTGTAAAACCGTGTGGACCTGTTTTTTATCCCACCAGGTGGTGGCCATCATTTCGGCTTCGTCAATAAGTCTTAACAATTCGTCGGGTAAATCCTGGTCGTCGGGTATGGTTTCGCGGCTCGTACCGGACCAGTCGGGTTCAACCCCGATTACGGCATCACGGTGGGCGTCAATGACCTCTTTAATAATATTTTTGGAAACGAAGATCGGGAATATTTTTTGCTCCAGAATCAGAGTGCGGTTGGCTACGTCAGGTTCGGGAGGGCCAACCCAAACTGTGCCCTTCTGCCAGTGGTCGCCTTCGTAATAGAGTTGAGTGGAGAGGGCGGCGGCGTCCAGTTGTTCGATGGCTGATAGGGCCTGCTCTTTGGTGTAGTCTTGAAATGGGCTCATTTTTTTACGCTCACCCGAATGCCGAAATGCTGTGTGATTTGGGCCGAGGTCTGGCTATCTTATGGCGGCACATCACACCATATCTGAGCATATCGCCAGGGTCGTCCCCGCCCTCGCCGTTTACGTCAGCGTCCACTTTCTTTACATCTTCGGGGTTGCCTGGGTCACACACCAGACGGGTCAAGGTGGCGATGGTGCGCGTACAGGTATTAAAGATTTTCAGGGTCGGTTTTATACCAACTTGCGCATTCCCCAAGCGTGAGAGGATTTCTTGCCAACCGGTAACTCTGGCGATCTGCGCGTGTTTCAATTTCACCGAAATAGAGTCGCCCGTTTCAGGGTCCCTGGCCTGGGCGTACTGGTCGGCTATGGTCTTGCCGTCACCGGCCCCACGCTGTTGAAAAACATCGTGACCGGCGACGATCTGAGAGATACGCGGCCAGGCAATATCAAGCCTCTCTGCCAACTGGTGAATCGCCTTCGCGTGTTGCAGAGCCAGCCACCGGTTGTGAATGTGCTCCCCGATCAGATAGACCACACCATCGTTGTCCTCGGTCAGCAGGCCAAAGGCAGTAGGGTGAACAAAGCCGTAATCCAGAGCGCCCCATACCGGCCAGTCTTCTGGAATATCAAAGGGCTCACAGGTGTGTAGTTGTTCATCCCACTCCTCGAAATACAGGCCCTCGGCGCCGACCCATTTACCATAGCGAAACCGCGCTTTGCGAATGCCGGTCAAGGCGTCCAGCGTGGCCATCGTGCGTGTGCCCTGGAGAGTCAGTTGCCCGTCGTCGGTATAGAGCGAAGGGTTGTCAACGTGGGCCGTGTGGAAGACCTGGAGCGAAGCGCGTTTCAAAATCCAATGATCTTCGGGTCCAGGGTTACAGTCACCAAAGACCATCGGGGTTTCGGTCACCGCCCCGCGTCCGGTGGTTCTGGTGGTGAGGATTTCCCAATCATCAAGGGTGAGCTCCTCAGCCTGATTCACATAAATAAAATCGCGTTCACCGGAGAGGACCTTGCCAGGCCGGTCCATGCCGCCGATGTAGAGTCGCGCGCCGTTCGGGTAGTCGTACCATTCAGGCTTTTCACCGCCGTAGGGTCGGGCTCGGCTGTTGCTGATTTCCAGGATGCGGCGAAAGGTGACCAGAACAGTGGGCGCGATATCGGAGGCAACTTTACGAATCAGGGCCGCGTGTGCAAAAGGGGTGATGGATAGGAGGAAATCCAGCAGCCAGAGAGTGGCGAAAGTCTTGCCGGTTTCCGAAGGGCCTGCGAGGATGAATTCACGGCCTCGGTAGCTTTGAATCTTAAGGTTGGAGCCGCGAAAGGTGGGCGGCTTGACCTCCAGAGTTTCAAGGCTCGACCAGTCTAAGCCCGCCGCGAACCTCGCCACTAAGGAGGCCCGTAACGGCTGTCTGAATTCTCTGTTTTGTACCTCTGTCTGTAACGTGCTCATTCACGATGGACAGGAGGGCATTGAATAATGCTGCGGCCTCTCTGCCGGTCAGAATCTCCATTTGCTCGACCTCGCGTTTGCGTTCTGATTCTACGAGTCGTCGGCGTTGTTCAATTAAATGTTTTACCTCGGCCCATGCCTGGTAATCACTGACACCCAATTTTATGGCGTCATCCAAAGCCACCAGAGCCTCTCCCATTTTCTTGACGTCGCCTGCGCTCTTGGCTGCGGTGAAACCTTTGTAGGCTTTCTGGAGGGCCAGCCACAGGTGGCCTGCTTCACCGCTATCTGTGCGACGCAGAACGTCAAGGATGCGTGAATCAATCAGAGCGATATCATCACTGAGGCGCAGCAGATCATCACGATCTCTGAGGGCCTCGAAATCTGCCTGGATGCGTTGCGGTATGGCGGTGAGATATTTCGAGTTGCGGCCATGTTTATAATTGCCGTTGGCGATACCGGCAGAGGCTTTGCCTCGGTGCATACGGCAGCGCCCGTTGGGCATGGGCTTGCCTTTACAGGCAGAGCCCGAACGAGTCTTTGCGCCACAGGTCGCATGGCTAGTCTCTGCTTGCATGGCTTGTTTACTTTTTGGCAACGAGTTTCTGATTCGCTTTCAGATGTTTTTTAACGGCGGCGGTCTTGATCTCTTTCACCGCTTTGAGCTCCATCCCAAATTCACTATCTGGCAGAGCTGCCAGGTCAATCCCTGGTTTCAAAATCAGCGGCGTGGTGAATTTCCTCCAGGCATTTTTGATAACGTGCTGCGGTCTGCCGTAGCGCCTTTTGGTTTCGACTACCCCAGGCCACATGCGTTCCAGAGATCGGGCCATCTTCAAGCGCCCATCGCCCTGATAGAGGGCCTCGGTGTTGCCGCCCTTCATAGTCATCGAGGGCAGTTTCTTGACCGAGAAGGCATTGAGTAAAACGGTGCACCAGCCGTTAGCCAGGACCTGTAAACAGAGATCGGTGTCTTCGTTGTAGCGGCCCCGCCATCTGTAGGGCAATTCGTTTAAGATCAGCAGACAGGAATAGACGTGGCAGTTCGTTTGAAAGGGTTTCATCTTGACGTAATCAAGAACGAACATATCGTAGTTCAAGCCGCCGATGGCAATATTTTCATAGCGGTCAATGAATTCTTCGGTCACCGCCAGGGCCAGACCGGAATCACATTGGAAAGTCTCGGCGGCGTAGCGGCGGCAGAACCACTTGAAATTATCATCAAGAATCCAGTGGCGCAGAGCTCCAGTTTTTTTTGCATCCTCCCATACCCAATTACGCGCCGGTATCGAACCGAGCCCAAGATTTGAAAACGGTAGGACCTGGAGCACATCCTTGCTGAAATGCTCGGCGTATAGGTCCAACTCCTGGGGTTCGATGATGAGCTTGAAGGGCACCTTATCATTGACCAGGCAGCGAGCTGTGAGACAGCAATCATGCCGCCCCTTGGAAATTACATAGATGGGATAACGGGGCAGCATCAAGGGGCCTCAGTTTCTTCAAAGCGCACCGAGGCGCGATCTGCGTGTTCACGTTCAGGCCACCAGAAAGACATGGTGTTGCCGCTGCCATAGAAATGGTGAACCTCCAGAAGTTTCACCAGGGCATCCCGATCTTTTTTACTGCGGAAAGTTATCACCGCTTTTATCGGCACCTCACCGGCCTGGTACTCTGGCAGGCCGACCCAATGCGCGGCCTCGTCCAGGTCCTCCACCTCGCTTTTCGGCCTGGTGATGAACAGGAGATTCGCCAGCATCATTTCATCATAGCCGGTGCCGAGGAGCCCGTTTTTATCACGCTCTTTGATCTCTTTCAGGAGCTCGGAAAAAACCCGATCATTATCTTCTGCCAGGTGCGCGATGGCGTTATCAGCAGCCAGAATTTTCAAGGCGCGAGGTGAATCAGGAGAGATGTTCAACCGCACCGTTGGTATCTTTTTCAGGCCCAGGAGCCTGGAGGCTTCGACCACACCGTGACCGGCCAAAATCGTGTTGTCTTTAGCGATCAGGATATTTTTATAGATGCCGTTTTCGCGGATAGACTCTGCCAGATGTTCAAGCTCATCCTCCGGATGATGGCGATAATTGCGCGGGTGTGCTTTCAGCTCTGAAACCGGCAGCCACTCAACCAGATGCGCAACCTCTTTTTTTTTCGGGGCCACCGCCCTTTTCTTGGCAACCATAAATAAATATTCAGACGACGATCAATAGCCTGTACAAGTACCGGACTTGCTAGTAGAGTGAGCAAGTCAGTTACTTGAAAAGGAAAAAGGAGAAAGAAAGAAATGCTTATAAGTACAAACGGCTACAAGATCAGGATTACAGCGCGGCGGGGTAGCGGCGGTGAATCTTTTGATCTGGAGATCAGAAACCGAAACGGTAACGAGGTGGCCTGCCAGCGTGAGGGCCGAGGGGCCTTGAGGTCTGCGGTCTCACCCCTGGGCGTTGCCTACGCGATACGGGCCTGCACTGAGGCCCCTTTCAGAGATCAGATAGAGGTCGGCTGCAAAGATGCGCGCCGCGAAAAATAATTAAGGAGAAAGAAATGAAATATTTTGATGCCATAACCTTTGACCGCAGGCTACGAGCCCTGGGCAAAGCCAAGATAGATGAATTGGTTAAACTGCTGGACGCGCAATTCGGTACAGACTTCGCCAACCAGGACGAAATTGCTTCGATGTTAGACGAGCGCAACATAGACCTGGCGATTGCCGATCTCTACCGGTGGGCTCCAGTCGAGTCACAGTTTTTTATCGAATCCTCAGAGGCTGCTATGAAGCGGCCTCGTTACTTTTTAGGAGCTGAGGAGCCCCTGCGAATGTCCATCGTAATGGATGAAGAGGAGGGCCGATAAATTGGAAAATCAACAGCGATGGGCAGACCTCCTGTTAAGCGCGATCACCGAGCCTGGAATGATCAGCAAGGCGTACAGCGCATTTCACAACTATTCGATGGGTAATCAGCTTGCGGCCCTGTCCCAATGTTGGGGCCGAGGCATCCAGCCAGGAATCATCAATACCTATCAAGGCTGGCAGGGCTTGAAGCGCCAGGTCAAGAAGGGTGAAAAGGCTCTGGAATTATGTATGCCCTACACCGGCAAGCGCACCAACGAGGCCGGTGAAGATCAGCACTTTATCGTTGCCTTTGTCTGGAAATCTCGGTGGTTCGTCCTCTCTCAAACCGAGGGTCCGGAGATCACACCGCCGGTCATCCCTGGCTGGTCAAAAGAGTGGGCCCTTTCAGCTCTGAACATCACCGAGATAGATTTCGAGAAGACCACAGGCAACACCCAGGGATATGCCAGAGACCGCCAGATCGCTATTTCGCAACTGGCAGAGATGCCGCACAAGACCACCTTTCACGAACTTGCCCATGTCGTCTTAGGGCACACGGCAGAAAGTAATTTTCAGGAGAGCCAGACGACTTGCCGTAGTCTAAGGGAAGTCGAGGCCGAGTCGGTGGCTCTGCTCCTGTGCGAATCTCTGGAGCTGCCTGGAGCCGCTTACAGCAGAGGCTACATCCAGCACTGGCTGGAGGGTGAAGCGATACCGGAAAAATCGGCGCAGAGAATCTTTGGCGCGGCGGATAAAATCCTGAAAGCAGGCCGCGCCCCACAAACCACAACCGAGACAGAGGAGAAGAAATAAAATGGATGCAATATTTTTTGGCTACGATGACAACAACTATGTGATTAACACGATCAGCCGAGCCTTCGGAGGAAAACAGATTGACTATTCTCTACCAGACCTGGAGCCGATCACGACGTACCTGGTCCCTTCTGAGTACCGCCAGAGGGTATTCAGGAATTGTGATGCCGGTGACTTCACCTTAAACGGCAGGCCGGTGAATCTGGCTGAGTTTATTTTTGACAATCAACTTCGTCGCGCAGACCTCAAGACGATTCTAAAACTCAAGGTCGGAGGAGCTCTGGAATTCGGCGGCGGTGCAGCTCCTTCCATGCTTCTACGCCGCGTCAAATAACAGGAGATCAAAAACCGATGAAAGTATTTATCAACTTCTCGACAGGGATTAGCACACCCTGTTTTTTCAACAACATTCACCACATGAGATCAGAGCTCGAAAAATGGGTGAAGATCGGCTGGCTCACCGAGGAGGCCGCAGCCGAATATCTGGAAACCTGGGCGTTGGCCGAGCGCCTGGAAAATCGCCAGGGAGGTCAAAAATAATGGACGAGCAAAAATGTGACTATGACCGCACCGAGTACAATTATCTATCCTGCACGTACGACCCCGCCGACAATAAAATGCGTTTGTATTCCTCCTGTAAACTTGATGACGCGCTCTACAAGAGAGTGAAAGCAGCAGGCTTTCATTGGGCCCCGAAACAGGAATTTTTTGTTGCCCCGATGTGGACCCCTTTCCGCGAAGACCTGTTGCTTGAGCTCTGCGGAGAAATCGGGGATGAAGACACCAGCCTCGTAGCCAGAGCCGAAGACCGAGCAGACCGCTTTAACGATTACAGCGACAAGCGGGGCAGGGAAGCAGAGCAGGCCCACGATCACGTTTCCTCTATCGCCAATGGCATCCCCCTGGGTCAACCTATTCTGGTTGGCCATCACAGCGAGAAGCGAGCCCGTAAGGATGCCGAGCGTATCCACAACGGGATGCGCAAAGCGATCTCGCTTTGGGAAACTTCCAAGTATTGGACCGATAGAGCAGCCTCGGCAATTCAACACGCCAGGTACAAGGAGCTGCCAGGCGTGAGAGCCCGCCGCATTAAGACTATCGAAGCCGATAAGCGCAAACAGGAGCGAGCCCAGGAAAAGGCGCAAAAGCATTTCGAGATGTGGACCAAGCCAGGGCTCACGCTGGAGGAGGCTTTATACTTCTGCGGTCAGACCGACGCCGGTTGGTTGACCCTGCCGCGTAAGGAGGGTGACAAAGAGGATTGGCACCAGTCGCCTCACGCGCACGATGCTCTGACGAATTCCTACCCAAGTCTATACGCCCCGCGCTCCCTGGAGGAGATCGTAGAAGTGGCGCGCCTCGGTTACCCCAAAACCATAGCCTGGTGCCAGCGTTGGATTGACCATTTCAATAATCGCTTGCTCTATGAAAAGGCCATGCTGGAGGAGCAGGGAGCCTCGAAACTTTTAGATAAGAAACCACGCCCCGCGCAGCTCCCTATTTGCAATTACCGGCAAGAGAGTTTTCAGCTTGAGAATCGCTATCACCCAGGAGAGTTTGAAACCCTCCAGCAGATTGACTTGACCGCCGCCGCGTACAAGAAAATCTATGAAGACCACCGAGGCACCCGCAGGGTTGAAAACTCCCATCGCATTCGTATCTGTCTGGACCCTACTGGCCCTGGCTCCTATCTGCACCGGTCCTGGGTTGCCGTTTTCATAACCGATAGCAAGACGCATGAAAAACCGGCAGCCATCGAATTGAGCTACCCGAAGATCAGTCGTCCGGTCTTTGAGAGCAACTACAAGGAGCCAGAACGCACGAAGTTTGATGATCTGAAAGACACGATGAAGGCAGGCATCACCGTTGTGGCCTCTAATCAGCTCTTTGCTACGCCCTCAGAGCTCGCGTGTGCGATTTGTAAGGCTGCCGACATAGAACCAGGCCATGCGGTTTTAGAACCGAGTGCAGGAACGGGGAGCCTGCTAAAGGCCCTGCCCACCGTCAGGCCCAAGGGATGGGTCACTGCTATAGAGATCACCCAGGGCTTAATTGCCAACCTCCAGCCCTGGGCCGACGAGATCATCTGCGCCGATTTCCTGGAGTGTACCGGCCTCGGCCCCTTTGATCGTATCGTGATGAATCCTCCCTTTGAGCGTGGGGCCGACATAAAGCACATACGCCACGCCTTGGCCTTTCTGAAACCAGGAGGCCGCTTGGTATCTCTGTGTGCTAACGGGCCTCGGCAACAGGAGGCTTTCAAGGAGTACGACTACGAGGCGTTACCGGCTGGTTCATTCAGCAGCCAGGGCACCGAGATCAACGTTGCGATGGTCATCATAGACCAGGCTGAGGAGGAGCCGCAGCCAGAGCCGCAGCCAGAAGTTATTGAGGAGCTCCAGGTGCCGGCACTTGACGCCGAAGCAATTACCGTACATGATGCCAAGGCCGCAGAAACGGTCATCTATTTTTTAGATGATGGAGTTGTACCGGCAGGCACTTCGATACAAGGCAATAAAACTATGGCAAGACAGACTCGCTCGGTAACGGTGTACTTTCAAAATGAGAAGGAACGCCAGCAGATTTCCAAAGCAGCTCTGGACGCAGGCTTAAGCGAATCGAATTACTTTCGCCAACTCGCAGGGCTCCCTATACTCAAGCATGGCGGGGCCAGAGTGCACGCCAAAAAAGAGGCGTAAAAATCTTTCATCTGGTAGTCCATCAGCCTGGAGCAATCCAGGCTTTTTTTTATTCTGCCACCAGGCGAATCACTACGCCGAAAACCACCACCAGAAGCAGCCACAAAACCAGCAGGGTCCAGATCACCTTTTCCCCAATATTTTTCATGGGGTTTCCGGTATAGTCATCTGTGAGAGCACCGTCAGCAGGCCGCGCACCAGGGTCCGGATGTGCCCGTTTGATAGCGTGGCCTCTACATCGAATTGATACTCCTCTATGCCTACCTCAAGCCCTGCCGTATCTTCTGCACTGAGCTCAAAGCGAATGACCTTTGGTGAGCCCGTAGCGGTGACCACATCACAGTCGGCTTGAAAGACCTCTGCCGTGTCGATCTGGCGTCGGGCGGTGAAGACTACCGTAGCGCCGGTCAGATCAGGCCAGTTGGTGGAGGAAAAAGTCGGGGCCATTCCTTCACTTACGAAATAGTCATCGCCCTGGATGATTTCAAGATTGTTGTCAGAATCAACCGGTGAGACCACCTCCACATCACCGGCATTCAGGGAGGCCAGGAGCTGCAAAAACTGATAGGTCAAAAAGTCTGCCGGTGTGATCTGCACAAAGGCCAGCAGAGTATCATCGGCGGCGTTGAAAAAGCGCACCTGGCCGATGAAGTCATTAGGAAACGAAGCGTAAGTAAACGAGTAGGAGCCGCCGCCATCCTCGTCTTCGGTGAAGCCATCGGTTATCTGAGGCCCAAGGTCTTCAAAATCAGAGTCCACCAGTTGGGCGTACAGGGTTAGGCCGGTGTTGTGAGATAGCAGTTGAATTTGGATGGTCAGAGTTTGCATTTGACTAGGTTACAGACCAGGTGCCACTGCTGGTGATGGCCACCCATTCGGTGGCGTTTATAGCTACCAGAAGCAGAGAGCTGCCAACGGTGGTTGATTGGGCGTTACCGGCTGCGG
>Ga0065707_10082621_pt1 | contig 13257 bp, 10 predicted proteins | sample SwiRhicommuniRL3_FD_59094 | JGI IMG/M metagenome (GOLD analysis project Ga0065707, IMG submission 59094) | Switchgrass rhizosphere bacterial communities from Rose Lake, Michigan, USA - RL3 v2 (version 2) | ecosystem: Host-associated > Plants > Roots > Rhizosphere > Soil | place: East Lansing... | reverse complement strand
ATTGCGTGTTGCTCTTTTAGAATAGAAAGTTTTTCTTCTAAAGCTGCGAGTTTAGGACTAGACTTGTTTAATTCTTCTCGCGCTTTCTGAATTTCAAGCTCTTCAATACGTAGATCTCCCGCTGATTTCTTGCCCTCTTTCCTATCTTTCTTCAGCTGTGCTTCAGCTTTTGAAATCTTTGCAGTCGCAAGAGCATAATCAACGCCTCCCTTCTTGCCAACTTTTCTCTCTTTTGCGATTGCTGCCTCGGTGTTAGAAATAGCTAACTCTGTAGAATGTAGTTTCTTAGTTTGTGCATCGATGGCAATTTGAGCATCTTCAAGATCTCGATATGCTCTCCAAGTATTAACTATAGATAACGAGAGCGTTGCAAAAGCGGAAACCATCTGACCGATTCCACCTATTGATGACTTCATATTAGTCCCAACCTGTTTCATGGCGTTCGAATTTTGATTAATTTTGGTTGTAGTATCGTTGGCAGCTGTGCCGACGCTCTTGAAAGCAGTAACTACTTGCTGCGAGTTCGTTGCTTTAAAATTAACTTCAGCGACAGCTGGCATTTTTCGCTTCTCTCTATCGTTTAATGCTTATCTTTGCATCAATCTTTATTCCTAAATTCTTTTCAATTCTTGGCAGTTCTGTGCTTTCTATCTTCTCAACGTTGCCAGTAAAGAAGGGATTAGCTTGCATCTTGACAGTGCCTTGATCGACATAACCTGAATAGTCTGCTATAGCTGTAACTGTCACACTTTGCCTACCTGTCTCAGTTTTCTCTATGTGATCAGCCATATAACCAGTGTCCCGCGGAGCATCGGCTGAAGCTCTATCTTTCATTAAATCACCGATTCGATTTAGCTCTGCATCGACATCGGCCTCAAAACTATTAGCAAGGTCATCAAATGATTTCTTTACCTTATCGTAATTATGATCCACTGACAATACAAATTGATTTATACAATTTACAGAAGGGAAGTAAATAGCTCATCTTTCAGCCTGATAATCTGCTGGATTTTCTTCTTTCTTCTGACCACCTCCCTGTTCTTTCTCCATGTCTCTTTTAGCTCTTAGATCATCATATTGTGTAATGGCAAACATAGCGCTAAACATTTCAGGAAGCTCTTCATTATTTTCATTGTAAAGTATCTTCGCTGCAAGAGCTGGCCAATTCTTTAACGTATAATATTTATTCACATATTCGATTTCTGCATCGCAAAATAATTTTTCATTCCAGAGAAACCAACTCCGAATATGATCAGAGAAACGAATCGGGCCGCTCTCTCGATCAGATCTTATTTTTTTCCCTCAGTCCATTTCGCCAATGTAATTGCGAAACAAGCTTCCAATATCGAATCTATAACTGTAGAATCTGCAACATGCTTGACCTCTTCCATACTCATGGGTTTTTTTGTTCTTAGATTAATCATATAATATTTGGCTTTGAGTGCATCTAATTGCTTTTGTTTCTGTCTTGCTTGTGTCACTGTTATAGGCTTGTCAGTGTTAACGTCTCTCATGCCTTGAATCTCTGATGATAAATCTAGGAGTTCATCGGCTTGATATTTTGTTATCGGTCTGCGTTCATAATGCTCGATACGTCCATCATCCATTTTGATTTTATATTGTGTGAATTGAGCCCAATATCTAAAACCTTCAGTGGTTTTATTCGCAAACCATTGAACTGCTTTGCTACTCTCTCGTTCATCTTCTTGATCAAAAACTTGTCCAATTTGCTCTTCTCTGACTTGTGTAAAGTCACCATAAAGACCGGGAGCTTCGCCTTCGCGTTGAACTCTTGCTTCCTCGAGTTTATGTTTTTCTCTGAGCTGTTCGGGATCTAGAAGTTCATCGGGAAGGTCTTCTAATTTAGGAGATTTAAGACCGGGAATACCGCCTTCTGTTAAACCAACATCTTTAACTTTCTTTTGCTGTTCGTCTTCGGGAGTCGTCACTGTTCACAAGTTAGGACTGTATATTAAAAAAGTTGCCTATCTTTTCTTTCTATTCGATTTGTTTAAACTGAGACCGTCACATCGTCGGCAGTTCCAGATATCGTATAAGTCTTAACACTTGTCTCGTCGGCACTCTCATCTTCTGTCTTGTTGTTTATGAATAAGTTCGTGAATGTTGCAGTCTTAGGGCCTGTTGCATTCAAGACAATACTCGCAGCTAAAGAATTGCCAGCGTCCATTGCTGTCTCGATTGCTGTGTCTTTTTGTGCAAGTAGCTCAGCGGTAAAAGTGACTTCTTTCGCACCCGGTTCTAACCATGCGATTGTATCACAACCGTCTACATCGACAGCGTCAAAATTATTATTGACAGTGAATGAGGCAGTCTTGAATGGATAATTTACGCCACCAATTGTGAGTTTTGTTCCACAACCGCCAACCAGATTAGACCAAGGGGTAGCTGTCGTAGGCGAGACAACCCATACAGGCGTAGTTAAACCAAAGTTAGGCCCTGTTTGTGATTGAACGATTTGCGAACATATCAAATCCATGTCGACAACAATCATTCCTCTCGATGTGGTTGTCACAGTGATGGAATCAACCTTCGAGCCTTTTCTCAGGAAAGCAGTTTCAATAAGTGGGCCGTTTGCTCCCCAAGTATTTTGATATCGTGAATTAGCAACAGTTAAAGATTTATCAATTGTGCCTGTAAGTGTGCCAAGCGCGTTGCCATTTTCTGTGCCATATCTGATAAGCGCGGTGTCGACTGGCGAGAACGACATCGAGTAGGTGACGTCCTGACCCATTTTGATATACTTATACATTTGACGCCTGCCGAGCTTTCGATACATCTCAGTCGCGTTCGCGTAAGTTGTTCTAATCGAATTAATGACTGAAGCATCAAGGAAAGCCGCAGAGGTTTGAGTTACACCATAAACTGTTTCCTCAACTATCTGTGGTAGTTTGAGATAACGGTGAACAGAGGTTGGAATCATTTGGAGGCTCATGATTTCTACTACCTCAAAGAAATCAGTCCGACAAGTTGAGAAGTATCATTAAGTTAAGTTACTTAGAGACAAGCGTAAGCTTTGATATAATGAACTTGAATGGTTATCCTAAGATACCAGATTGTTCTCGGCAGCTTACCAGATTGCTCGAAGCGTTGCGTCTCGATGTCTCTCTCGCCCGGTCGCTCAAGTTCTATAAAATAGATTCCGCTTATATCATCAGGTCTATAATTTCCTAGAATTCTGATTGTCTCGAGTCGCATATTATTGAGTTCATCAAAATGTTCGCCATACTTCAAACGTCGAGCTGTGAGATCTATATTGACAGCTGTCTTCATTTGAAAACATCCAGCATTTTGAACCATCTCATTATCGAATACAGTGTCCGCTTCTCTTACACGAATGTAATAAGTCGAAAAGTTTTGGTATTCAGTATCACCAAATTTTATTTTACTTGAATAGTCAAATGGCGGGTTCGTTGATTTTTGCGGTGTCACTGGTATCGCAGTCCCCCATCTTGTTCTAAGATATTGCTGAATCATGTCTTCCACTGACATGGTAAAATCACCGGGAGGATTTCTATTTACTACAAACCAGCTTATCGTCGACGACAACTAGCCTATCACACTAGCTTTATAATAATGAAGAATTATCCTGAGCTTTCTTGACCATAATGTGCTAGACAATGGGTGATCGCGATCCATGTTACTTATTGAATCAAATGTTATTCCTTCGATGCCAAACATTTGACGCTGTTCGTATGTTCCAAAGATGCGCATCAATTCGTTAATCATATTATTGATTTCAGTAAATGCTTCACCTTTCGTCAATCTTCGCGAATAGCATTGAATATCGATTGGAGTTCCAAATTCATACGCGTTATGTCTAATCTGTCGAGTCGTGACATCGGACTCCATTTCTCTGACACGAATATAATACGATCTCAAATTATCATAGGCAAAGTTATCGACTTGCGCTTGTCTTGCTGGCGTGCTTGAGGAAATTATACGTGGCACTGTGCCTATAGCTGGATCTGAAATACTCCAATTATTAGAAATGAAAGTTTTTACCATATCTTCTAATTTTTCTGTAAAGTCTGACTCTTGATCTGTGACCTTCCAGATCATTCCTGTCGGGAAAGTTACGATGTCATAGAGATAGGTTCGAACAAGTTCAACCCTTCCTATAATATTGTATAATAGTGTGGAGAGCTTCGACACTAACCCCTTAATATTATAGCGATAAATCCGTGGTTGTGCAACTCGTTTTAATATAGCATAACGATAGATTCTGGGCGCTGCCATTCTTCCTAAAATTGAATAGCGAAATATCTTTGGTATCGGAACTTTAGAGAGAATCGAATATCGATAAACTCTTGCTAATGCTGCGCGTGACAAGATTCCATATTGATAGACTCTCGTTAGTGATGCTCTAATTGAAATATTGTATAAGTAGCGCTGAGCTTTGCCAAGCCATTGATCTGGCGCTAATGCAATCCAAGAAGCGTTATTAGTTCGCAGAGCAGTTTTTGTTCCAGTGATAATATCAACAGGATCACCGGCTCCTTCATCCATCTTCAGCCAATAGTTAGGCGTTGGCGCATCAGGATGATTCTGGTAAACTAGATTAACTTCTGCTAATGTTAGGGGTTTCGTAGTCCACCATCTGAAATCTTTAACTTGACCTTGGAACGGTGTTTGGGTGATTCCAACTACAGTCAATCCCGCTGTATTAGTTATTGTCTCAGTAAGATTTCCAGTTGATGGCCCCTGAACACCATTAAGATATAATTTCATGTTTGCCGAACCTAAACTATTATCGTAAGTGCAAACGATATGATTCCAACGATTTAGAATAATAGTTCCGGGAGATACACTCGCGCCAAATGCTACACTTGCAGAATTTCTAATTATGAATATGAAACGTCCACTACTGTTATTATCTTGGTAAAGGTAGAATGAATGAACTCCAAAGCCACCATGATCTACGAGCCATCTATTACTAGGCGCGTCGGCTGTAGGATAGAACCAACCACTGAAACTAAACTTAGTTAAAGGCTGACTCCAAAGATTCGAATCAATACCACAATTAAGATATTGATTTACGCCATCGACTGTTATCGCTTGAGCGCCTACTCTCTGCAAGACACTATAAATATAATTTCGTGACAGACTTGCACGACCTATAATACTATAAAGATAGTTTCGAGCTTGCGAAATTCTTCCTACTATCGAATAAACATAGCGCGCAGCTTTGCCAAGCCACACATTTGGAGCTAAGGCAATCCAAGTCGCACCGTTTTGCAATGTCATGGGATTAAGTCCGCTTATTTCTTCAATTGGGCTTCCTGTTCCCTCTTCCATTTTTTGCCAGTAGTTAGGGACAGGCGCAGAAGGATCGTTAGTGTAGATCTTTGTTATCTCTGCATCTTGAGCGGATCGCCATAATCTAAAGTCTTTAACGTGACCACCCCACTTGATACCACCGCCAGCCCCATTCAAAGTTAGATCTGCAACAGTGCCGACAGAGTTCGCGAGAAGTCCGGTATTAGTCGCTGAAGCTCTCAATATTCCATCTACGTATATCTTCATCGCGCCTGTGCTTCTGACGAATGTGACCATAAGATGATACCACTGATTAGGATTTGTTATAATGGTAGTTGTTGCACTCACACCGACACCAGTATTATTAACCGTCCTGAAATTGAGAAAGAAAGTATTAGACGTGAAATATAAAATAAAACCATTGTTTGTAGGATAGAGTTTATTGAATATGTGAGGGGTAGAACTTAGGCTTGAAGTTATAGGATAAATCCAGAGCGAGATCGTAAAGTCGTCAAGATTGTTTATTGCACCAATGTTTGGAATGGTAATCTGATCGTCTATACCATCGAAACTAATTGCATAAGCGCCAACTCTCTGAAGCATTGAATAACGATAAGTTCTAGCGAGTGAAACAAGCCCGCGAATATCATAAAGATATTTCTGAAACTTACCAAGCAATAGAGGCGGTGCATCATCTTGCCATTGAGGGCCATTTGTCAGAATTCCAACTTTAGTTCCCGATATTGAATCGACAGGATTTCCAACCGCTTCGTTCATCATCAGAGCATAGTTAGGAACTGGTGCGCTTGTTCTGTTATAATAAATATCATCGATCTCTGTCTGAGTTAATGCCTTCTCTGTAAACCACCTAAAGTCTTTGACACAGCCCATATAATCGGGGCCTGCTCCACCGATATAGGTTGAAAGATTATTTGAAAGTGTTAGACCTGCATTATCAGTCCCTTGAACAGCTGAAGATACAGCATTAAGATAGATTTTTGATCTCTGCGATCCTAATGTTGAATCATAAACTACTGTGATATGATACCAAACATCGGGAGGTAAGTTCGTGAAATCTACGTAAATAGAGCTTATCCTCGTCGGCCATGTTGCTCCCACAAGCTCAAAATAAAGGCGTTTATTATTCGATATGAAATACATATCCCAGCCATAAGCGGTTGCCCATCCATGATGAATTGTTTCCCTACTGTTTCCGTCTGCGCCTACGATTGCAGGATTTAACCAGATTGAAAAGCTGAACTTGGTAAGCGTAGCACCCCATAAAGTAGGCTCAATACCCAAATTGATGAAATCATTAACACCATCTAAATATACACAATGACGATTCCGATCACCTACTCGCTCAAGCATCGAATAACGATAAATTTCTGGTTGAGATACTCTTCCTAAAAGATTGTAAAGATAACGTGCAGCTTTGCCAATCCATTGTTGAGGCGCATCAGATATCCATGTTGCTGTTCCTGTTAAAACTCCTGTCTTTGTTCCTGTAATTGCATCAACAGGATTGCCAACATTCTCATCCATCTTTAGCCAATAATCAGGTTGAGGATTAACGACAATAGCAGTTGGTAAGGCTGAAGTTTTATCCCATATCGGGGTATTGATCAGTGTTATGGGAATATTTGATTTCTTGTCTACTGGTGTTCCAGAGCCTTCAATAAATGGAATATAGACATCAGGCTCACTAATCCATTTACCATTCATTATATCAATGATCTCTTGATCAGATAACGGCCGCCTGAAAAATCTGACATCAGTCATGTTACCCGCAAAGTCGCCACCACTAACACCACCAGCATCGCCAGCAATTACACAGACACCACCCAAACCCATAGTTTGAGCGCTAGGTCTTGCAGCTGATTGGCTAGTCTGAGATCCCCATCTTACATAACTCTTCTTTGTTGCATTATCCCATCTAATGCAAACAAAATACCAATTGTTTGGAGGCCCACCGTCTGCAAAGCCTTGGAAGTAATTTGTTCCTGCAAGATTAAACTTGAATTCTACATATTGAGTTGAACCAGTAGCACCACCATACCAGATATTATACCCGCCTTGATTTGGATAATCGTGATGAATTATATTTCTATATGATGTGCCTGCAAGTGTTGGATAAATCCAGAGTGTCCAAGTGAAACCTTCATCTAGATTTGTTAATGCACTTGGCGCGCCTAGATTTAACCCATCGTTGCTACCATCAAAGAACATTGAATGAGGGCCGAGAGGTGAATTTGTATAAATACTGGTGACTTCTGCTTGAGTTAGTGTTTTGTTATTAAACCACCTAAAGTCTTTGACTTGTCCATCTAGCAAACTTCCCGATGGCCCGCCTATGACTAGACCGCCAGTGAAACCCATAGTTTCAGCTGTGTCCGCTGAAACTGATGCACTTACTACACCATTGATATAGATCTTTCCATCGCCACCGACTAGCGAATTGTCGAAGGTGCAAACGATATGAATCCAAGTATTAACAAGACCACCCGGTAACGTAAAGCTCGTAGATTTTTGAGCTATTGAATCACGATATGCAAAGGCAATGGCGTTACCAACATTAGCGAGATAAACGATAAATGAACCTGTATTTTGCCAGCCATGATTAATAATATTCTGAAATGATCCAGTTCCAAATGCAGAAGGTTTGAACCAAAATGAAAAGCTAAATTTACTTTTTGCCTGTGACCAAAGACCCGTTTCGATTCCCGGATTAATATAACCAGTTGTCGAAGGCAGTTTGATAGAATACGCGCCTACTCTCTGTAAAAGACTATATCTGTAAATTCTAGGCGCAGAAATTCGACCTATAATATCATAATGATAAACTTGTGTTAGTGAAACTCTTCCAACTGTAGAGATATTATAAAGGAAAGTTCTTGGAACTGATAGCCTGCCTGTAATATTGTATAGATATGTTCTCGCTAACTGCGTTCTTGCTACAATACTATATTGATAGATTCTTGCTAAAGCTACTCGAAGACTGATTGAATATCTAAATACTTTTGGTGACGATACACGCAAAGAAATCGAATATCGATAAACTCTTGCGAGAGCTACGCGCACAGATATCGAATAACGATAAATTTCAGGCTGAGAAACGCGCAATAAAATATTATAAAGATATGTCTGCGCTTGTTGTATTCTACCAGTTATAGTATAATTGTAGATTCTTGCTAAAGCTACACGCGCAGATATTGAATAGCGATAAATCTTTGAACTCGTTACTCGTGCCGCAATAGAATACCGATAGCTTCGCGCTAATGTTGCACGCGCTAGAATTGAATAACGATAGATTTCAGGCTGAGAAACGCGACCTATAATCGAATAAAGATAAGTTCTCGCTAATTGCGTTCGAGCTATAATATTATAAAGATAGTTTCTAGTAAGAGATACGCGCGCAGTTATCGAATAACTAAAGATTGTGGGCTGACTCACTCTTTCCAGAATATTGTAAATATAATTCCTAGCTTGTTCTACCCTAGCGATTGCACTATATCGATAAATTCTCGGTAATGATACACGAATAGATATTGAATATCGATAAATTCTTGCAAGAGCTACACGCGTAACAATTGAATATTTGTAAACTCGAGCTAATGCGACACGAGAAGATATTGAATAGCGATAGATTTCTGATTGAGAGACGCGTGATGAAATATTATATTTGTAGATCTGAGACTTTGAGACTTGGGTGAGTCCGACAATCTCTTGTGTCCAAACTGCTATCCACGTTAATGTTGTAGATTGTGTTCCAGTGACAGAGGGAAACCCAATATGGTATAATACTTCGTCGCCCGGAGCTATATTCAGAGTATTAGTTGAATCTACAAACAGACCTGTCGAGCTTGCAGTTATTGACGCAGACAGTGCAGTATTAAACCCATTAAGTCGAATCTCTGCAACACAATTCGACGTGTTCGTGTTTGCAGTAACATAGACAGAGATATTAGAAAAAGTAAAACTTGCGTTCACTTTCATGGCTCTGTTTGTCTCTGATGTATTGGCGACCAGTCGGCCATCTAGTGTGAGAAATGCGTCAGTCGGTTCAGTAAAGGCAACCGCGCTAGAGCTTCCGTTAACTGCCAAACCGTCGCCAGTCGTAGTCTCAAAATCAACTGATAAGCCTCTGTATGTCGGGCCGTCCGTTCCTGTTGCACCGTTAGCAACATTTAAGCAATAATCATCACCGACTGCTACTGTGTCGCTGTTTGTTGTATCTTCAAACCATCCTGTCGTTGATTGTAATAAAGTCACAGAAAGATTTCCGTTTGCTCCATTCTTTCTTGATCTTAATGTTGAAGCGCTACCGGCCCGAGCAACTTGAACATAAACAGCTAACTTCTTGAAAGTGCCAGCTTTTCTAATTCTGAGTTTTGCTTGTGCTTCTGTCTGATTAATTCCATCCACACCAGGCGGGAAATAATAATTACCACTAGTAGCTGAAAGCGCCACATGATTGCAACTTAACTTTGTTACTGTGTTAGTAGTCGCATCAAAGAGCTGAGTGAACTGAGTGATGAGCATCGCTCCAGTTCCTGCTACCATCTGAACACAAACGAGATCACCATCGACTACTGCATCCGTGCCAGTCGTGTCTTCAAATAGTCCTGTCGTCGATTGAGGGATTGTAATAGTTTGCCCACCGTTCGCACCATTCTTTCGACTGCGGAAGGTGCTGTTTCCTGTTGATACTGTATTACTTGATAATCGAATTTGTAAGTTTGAAAAAGTGCCGGGTGTTCTGACTCTATGCTGACATATAGATTCGGTCGTTGTCTGTGTTGTAGGTGGGCAATTGGGTTGCCAGTATTGTGTTGTCGCTGAGGTTATGCCACCACCGGGAGCATAGCCGGATTGGAAGATTGTCTTCATTATGCAAGCTTGACCTTACCCGCTCCGAATTTACTATTAAGATGAGTCTGAAAGTTATTCTTTTGTGTAGCTGTTAAATCTACTCCATCATATTTCAGACTCATAACGCGATTTGGTGGATTGCCAGAAAGTTCCCACGAAAGAGTTATTCCAGATTTTAATTGACGTTGACCTGATTGTTGATCAAGTTCGTATAATGAATTCGTAGCTTTTTCTAAGATAGCAGCGTGAGCTTTATTCTTTCGCTGATTTTCTTCTAATGCTGATCTGAATCTATCGGCATCAGAGTTTATTGCTTTATGAGCTGAGCATTTCTTAACATAATTTTTTACCCTGCCAGTTCGTTGATCTTCGGGAACACTGTCGTCCCAACTAAATTCTATGACGCATTCGCAGACATCAGAACTCCATCGCGTTATTTTTATCATACATACCTACTCTTACGCCGCCGTATCGCAATCGTAGTTTATTGTTATCGAGTTGTTATCAATAGCACCCGCACCCGCGTTAACTGTGCGTCTCAACCACAGTCCATAATGTTGGCCGGCTGGAATATTACCCATGTTCAAACCTGTTGCATAAGTTGAAGGTCTTGAGAACGTTTCCCCTGCCGGTGCGTTTGCCTCAGTCGCTATCGTTTCCATTGTGCCATTCAGACCTTCACCGGCGAGAGCGATATCCCACTCATCGGCTGATGAAGTCGTTGGTGATGAAATATAGACACGAACGTTTTGAGCTGTTAGAGTTCCATGACCGTTATGGAGATAGACTCCGCGGTATTCTATATCACCCGCCGCACTTTCAGTTCCATCAACAATATCAAAGATATTATGAAGAGTATTGTCTGTAACTTCTACCGAAGATTTTGCTCCACCTAATGAGGAATTAACGTTTGCGTTAGCTGCGCCGCCTGACAATCTGATTTTTAAATCTGATGCAATGATTGGCATTTTCTAATAAGGTAAAGTTTCGTTAGGATAATATCAGAACTAAAGCAACAAAAGAAAAGAAAGAAGATTTTACGCCTTTCTTATGACATAGATGATCAACATGATAATCCAAATAATGAGGATGATGACTCCTATCCAAAATATTATTTCACCAATGAAGTCTATTGGACTTGGAAGCGGAATAAAGATCAGCAACAAACCAATCGCGATCAATATTATCGCTGCAATAAGTAGCATTTCGTGAGGTATAGCAACCATTTCTTTTTCCCTATTTTGTTGATGTCGTTGATGGTGGTGATGGCGGTGGACTTGTTGTCGTCGTCTTGTCTGTTGTCGTCTTTTCTGCCGTTGCTTTGTTTGTGATCATGTGCGAAGTTGAAGACCTCAAGCGATCAATTCCCGCAGCTGCCAGAAATGTCGCAAAGACACCAATAGCGAACTGAGGAGCAGGAATGTCATCCATGTCCGCGACTTCGTTAGCAATCACTTGTCCCAGACCGAAAGCCATTCCAGTCAATGCGCCTGTTATCAAAGCATTGCCATGTTTTCTCCCATCCCATTTTTGACCTGATGCGTTGAAAGCCATCCATGAAGACAAAAAGCCTCCAGCTAAGCCCGCAATAATTGAAACAATGATCGCAGTTGTAGCGTCTACCATCTAATTGACGAGATTAAAGCTTGTAAATGCTGAAAGTAAGAAGTATATTCTTGAGACAAAAAAAGAAGGGGGAAAATTATTTAGCTTTTTCTGCTATCTTTCTGGTGTGAAACCGTCGCCTGATTCGTCACCGGGATCAGTTTCGTTTGTGCCATCACTTGGCGGTTGAGCTATTGCAACACAAGCACCGACTTCATTATTGAACTCTTCACCTTCAGCGCATACGATTGGTGGTGTCGGTATTGGCGTTACTGTCTCATTTCCGTTAGGTGGTGCAGTTTCATTTCCTGAAGGAGGGTTAGGTATTGTTTCATTGCCGCCTCCCCCTGTCTCGTTAGTAGGGGGGAGAGGTATTGTTTCGTTGTCAGTTGGTGGTGTTGGTGTTGTCTCATTCTCAACTGGTGGGATTGGAACTACGATTGGCGGTTCCTGTGGACAATCCACTACAGTGAGCGTCTTGTTCACACCATCCTCATTCACGATGATACTGCTTGGACATTTCAGAACGACAGTAACGTTCCCATCTTTGCCGGATTCGCCAGCTTGACCTTGTGGGCCTTCAGGGCCTTGAGCACCGTCAGCTCCAGCCGGGCCTTGAATTCCTTGCTCGCCTTGTTCACCTTGAACACCTTGCTCGCCCTGACTTCCGTTAATTCCGGCTGGCCCCTGTTCTCCCTGTGAGCCTTGAGGGCCACTTGGGCCTTGTTGACCGGGCGCTCCGTCAGTTCCGTTACTACCTGCAAGACCTTGCGCGCCTTGTGGGCCAACCTCGCCTTGTGGGCCGGGTTGTCCGTCAGTGCCATTTGTGCCAGCTGGGCCAATTGGGCCTTGAGCACCAGTGTCACCCTTGGGCCCTTGGATTCCTTCTGGGCCAGCTGGGCCACTAGGGCCTTGTTGACCGGGTGGGCCCGGTGGGCCTTGTGTGCCTGTCGTGTTACCGCCATCGCCGCCTGAACCGGGTGGCCCGGGTGGGCCTTGTTCTCCCGGTGGGCCAGCTGCACCGTCGGCTCCCGCTGGGCCTTGTTCACCCTGCGGGCCGATTGGCCCCATTGGGCCCTCAGGGCCTTGAGCACCGACATCTCCATTGCTGCCATTAGTGCCGGCTGGGCCTTGAGCACCTTGCTCGCCTTGCGGGCCTTGTGGGCCCGGTGGGCCTTGTTCTCCTGCGCTACCGCCACCGCTGCCGTTACCCGCTGGGCCAGCTGGGCCGGGTGGGCCTTGTGTGCCATTCACGCCTTGAATCCCTTGCGGGCCTTCAGGGCCGACAGGCCCCTCGGTTCCCGGTTGGCCTTGTGGGCCTTCTGGGCCTTGGATTCCGTCGACTCCCGGAGGGCCAGCTGGGCCTTCTGGGCCTTGTGCGCCTGTCGGGCCGGGTGGGCCGGGTGGCACGTTGATTATGATGTTAGTGTCTCTTTTGCCAAAAAGACCTTGAGCTTGCGCTGTCTGCATTGATGCTATAGCGACTCCACTAATACTCATTGC
>Ga0065707_10000895_pt1 | contig 13258 bp, 8 predicted proteins | sample SwiRhicommuniRL3_FD_59094 | JGI IMG/M metagenome (GOLD analysis project Ga0065707, IMG submission 59094) | Switchgrass rhizosphere bacterial communities from Rose Lake, Michigan, USA - RL3 v2 (version 2) | ecosystem: Host-associated > Plants > Roots > Rhizosphere > Soil | place: East Lansing, MI... | reverse complement strand
GAGATTTTCGGGGGTGCGCGGCACCGCGCCGAAGATCAGCATGGTGATGCCGATTTTCAGCCGCTTCTGCGCCTGCGCCTCCGGTAACGCCGGAAGGGCCGCCGCCCCGATGCCGGCAAGGACCGTCTTGGTGAAGGTGCGACGATTCATGGCCACAATTCCTTTCGATGTCGCGAGATCCGGATAGATCTCGCGCGATTCTAGAGAGGCGTCACGTTCCGAGTCAAGGCACCACCGATCGTGAAACCATCAACTTTAACGGTAAAGTCAGGTTATCAGAAATGGGCGCCAACCACGCTATGCTGTTCCCCTCGATGAGCACAGTCGGGCAGGGTACAGACGAGGGATATCTGACGCGCGACGAGATAGATAGTGTTGCGCGCGAAGGTCTGGCGGCGCTCCCGGTCGACGGCCGCCGCGTGCTCGTCATCATCCCCGACGGCACCCGCACGATGCCGATGGCGCTGATGTTCGAGCTCCTCGAACGCGAGCTCGGACCTCGAGTCGCCGCGCTCGACTACCTGGTCGCGCTGGGCACGCATTCGCCCATGGATGATGCGCAGTTGACCGCGCTCGTCGGGCGTCCGGTCGTGAACGGTCGATGCGGCAGCCGCCGCATCATGAATCATCGCTGGGACGACCCCGCAACGTTTGCCAACCTCGGCGTCATTCCCGCGCGGGATGTCGAAGCGATTACGGAGGGACGGTTGCGGGTGGACGTGCCGGTCGCGCTCAATCGCCTGGCGACCGAGTACGAGCACATCCTCATCTGCGGGCCCGTGTTCCCCCATGAGGTGGCGGGCTTCTCGGGCGGCACAAAATACCTGTTCCCGGGCATCGCGGCGCCCGACATCATTCACTTCACTCACTGGCTCGGGGCCCTCGTGACATCCTACGAGCTCATCGGCGAGATCGAGACGGCCGTGCGCCACGTGATCGATCGCGCGGCGTCGCTCGTCCGGACGCCGATCTCGCTCGTCGCGCTCGTCGTGACGCATCACGGCGTCGCGGGCATGTTCTGCGGCGACGTGCACGAGGCGTGGCGGCGCGCCGCCGCCCTCTCGTCCCGGCGTCACATCGTCTGGGTCGACGAGCCGTACGACCGCGTGCTCGCGATCATGCCGGCGATGTACGACGACTTGTGGACCGCCGCGAAGGGCACGTACAAGAGCGAGCCGGTCGTCGCCGACGGCGGCGAAGTGATCATCTACGCGCCGCACGTCACGGAAGTCAGCCGCGTGCACGGCCGCGTCATCGAAGAGGTCGGGTATCACTGCCGCGACTACTTCCTGGGGCAGTGGGAGCGGTTTCGCGGGTACCCCGGCGGGATTCTGGCGCACTCGACGCACGTCAAGGGCCTGGGCACGTACGACGTGCCGCGCGACGTCGAAACGCCGCGCATGCAGGTGACGCTGGCGACCGGCATTCCTGAAGACCGCTGCCGTCTCGTGAACCTCGGCTACAAGGATCATGCGAAGGTCGATGCGCGCGACTACGAGGGCGACCCGAAGACGCTCGTCATTCCGCGCGCCGGCGAGATGCTGTACAGAATTCGCAGATCCGCAGACTGGTAGACTCGCAGATTCAGTCTCCCAATCAATCTCGCAATCTGCGAACTGCGAATCTACGAATGGAGCAGAGATGTATAAGGTAGGCGTCGTCGGCCTCGGCGTGATGGGCGCGAACCTCGCGCGCAACATCGCGAGCAGGGGATTTGCCGTCGCGGGGTACGACCTCGACGCGGCGAAAACGCAGGCGTTTGCCGCGGGTCATTCGACGGACTCGACCGGGGGGCAGGGGCCCCCGGATCAATCAAAGATCGGCAGCGCCGATGCGCCCGATCGTCTGATGGCCATGCTCGAGCGGCCGCGGCGGGTGCTGATGATGGTGCCGGCCGGGGCGCCGGTGGACAGCGTCATCGCGCATCTGCGTCCGCATCTCGAGCGCGAAGACATCCTGATCGACGGCGGCAATTCGTTTTTCCGCGACACCGATCGCCGCGCCGACGACCTCGCGGCGGCGGGCTTTCGATTCGTCGGCATGGGCGTGTCCGGTGGAGAAGAAGGCGCGCTTCTCGGGCCGTCGATGATGCCCGGCGGGCCGCGCGAGGCCTGGGACGCGCTCGCGCCCGTTCTGCGCGCGATGGCGGCCAGGGCGGAAGACGGCGAGCCGTGCGTGGCCTACATGGGCCCGAGGGGGGCCGGCCACTACGTGAAGATGATTCACAACGGCATCGAGTACGGCGACATGCAGCTCATCGCCGAGGTCTACGACGTGCTGAGCCGCGCGGCCGGCATGCCCGCTCGAGAGATTGCCGGCGTGTTCGCGGCGTGGAACGAGGGGGAGCTGAAGTCGTATCTCATCGAGATCACCGCGCGTGTGCTCGAGCGCGTGGACGAAGAGACCGGTCGCCCGCTCGTGGATCTCATCCTCGACGAAGCCCAGCAGAAGGGCACCGGGAAGTGGATGAGCCAGAACTCGTTCGACGTGGGCGCGCCGATTCCCACGGTGAACGCGGCGGTCGAAGCCCGGCTGCTCTCGTCGCTGAAGTCCGAGCGCGTGGCCGCGAGCGGCGTCCTGACCGGACCATCAGCTCAGGTGTGGGGCGGACTCAGCCGCGGCGATCGCCAGAAAGTGATCGAGTCGGCGCGTCAGGCGCTGTATGCGTCGAAGATCACGTCGTATGCGCAGGGGATGGCGCTCCTGCGGCTCGCCTCCGAGGAATACAAGTACAACATCGACCTGAGCGAAGTCGCGAAAATCTGGCGGGCCGGATGCATCATTCGCGCGGCCCTCCTGTCGGACATCCGCGACGCGTTCAGCCGTGCGCCCGGGCTGACGAACCTGATGCTCGACGAGCGGTTCGCGCGATCGCTGGCGCCGGGCCAGCAGGCGCTGCGCGAGGTTGTCCAGACGGCAGTGGCCGCCGGCATTCCCGTGCCGGCGTTGAGCTCGTCGCTGGCCTACTACGACGCGTACCGCAGCGCGCGGCTCCCGGCGAATCTCACCCAGGGGCAGCGCGATTTCTTTGGCGCGCACACCTACCGGCGCATCGATCGCGACGGCGTCTTTCACACCGATTGGACACACGCATGAGTGGCGGGCTGGATATACCTTCCAAGGGAGAGTGGGATTTTCTTTCGCTCGGGGCGCTGGTGCATCGCCTCGACTCGGGCATCTATCCCTTTCACAAAGCGACGTCGGTGGCTATTCATGTCAGCGGCGGCGAGTTCAACACGTCGGCCAACCTCGCCGACTGCTTCGGCCTCCGCACGGCCGTCGCCAGCGCCATCGTGGACTATCCCGTGGGCGACCTTATCGACGAGCGCGTGCGAGCGATGGGAGTTCGCCCGTTCTACAAACGATTCAAACACGACGGGGCACGCGGCCCGAACATGGCGACGGTGTACAGCGATCGCGGCCACGGTGTGCGCGCGCCGGTGGTGTTCTACAACCGGAGCAACGAGGCGGCCGCGCTGCTGAAGCCGGGCGACTTCGACTGGAAGACGATTTTCGCGGGCGGCGTCCGCTGGTTCCACAGCGGCGGCATTTTCGCGGCGTTGTCGGAGACGACGGCCGAGCTCATCATCGAGGCCATGCAGGCGGCAAAGGCGAGCGGGGCGGTGGTGTCATTCGATTTGAACTATCGCGAGAAGCTGTGGAACGCGTCCGGCGGGTCGAAGCGCGCGCTCGACGTGATGTCGCGTATCGTAAAATACGTCGACGTTCTCGTTGGGAACGAAGAGGACCTCCAGAAAGGTCTCGGCATTCCGGGGCCCGAAACGGCGTCGCACTCGGGGCTCGACTCGAGCGCGTTTCTCGCGATGATCGACCGGGTGGTCTCGCGTCATCCTCAGATCAAGGTGCTCGCCACGACACTGCGCGAGGTGCATTCGACGAGCCGCCATACGTGGAGCGCGGTGGCCTGGGTGACGGGAAAGGCGTATGTCGCACCCAGCTGCGAGCTGGACGTGCACGACCGCGTCGGCGGCGGGGACGGGTTTGCGTCGGGGTTCTTCTACGGATTGATGACGGGCGAAACGCCGGAAGAGGCGCTCAAGCTTGGATGGGCGCACGGCGCGCTCGTCACGACGTATCCGGGCGATACCACCATGGCCAGGATCGATCAGGTGCGGGCGTTCGCGAGGGGCGGAACGGCGAGAATTCAGCGATAAGAGTCCGGCGAGTCGAAGAGTCGCGGAGTCCGTGAGTCGGGGAGTCGAAGAGTCGGACGAGTCGGGATAGTCCAGGAGTCGAAGAGTCGATAAGAGTAGGTACTGGAGGCAGAGATGTCTGAACAGAATCTCGTGAACCGGCGCGATTTCGTGAAGACCACCGGGGGGGTTGTGGCTGCCACGTCGCTCCTTGGCGCCGACGCGTTCGCGCAGACGCCTCCGGGACGCAGACGGTACGCCATCATCGGGACCGGCGAGCGTGCGACCGGCATGTGGGGAAGCCAGATTCGCGAGCGATACTCGGACGTCATCCAGTTCGTCGGCCTGTGCGACATCAACCCGAAGCGTGTCGAGAATTCGAAGTCCCTCATGGGCGTCGATTGTCCGACGTTCACGAATTTCGAAGAGATGCTCGACAAGGCCAAGCCCGACGTCGTCATGGTGACGACTCGGGACTCGTTCCACAGCCAGTACATCGTCCGCGCCCTCGATCGCGGGTTCGACGTCATGACCGAAAAGCCGATGGTCATCGACGAGAAGCAGTGCCAGGCGGTGCTCGACGCCGAGAAGCGGAACAAGAAGAAGATCATCGTCACCTTCAACTACCGCTTCGCTCCGAAGCACCGGACGGTGAAGGAAGTCCTCATGTCCGGCGAGATCGGCCGGGTGCTGTCGGTGGACTTCGCCTGGTATCTCGACGTCTACCACGGTTCGGACTATTTCCGCCGCTGGCACGCGTACAAGAACGGTGGCGGCAGCCTGTGGGTACACAAGGCCACGCATCATTTCGATTTGATGAACTGGTGGCTCGGCGCCGATCCGGTTGAGGTCTTCGCCAACGGTCAGCTGCAGGTCTACGGGAAGAACGGCAACGTCCGGGCGGACAATTGCCGCGTGTGTCCGCACAAGAAGGACTGCCGCTTCTACTACGACCTCACGACCAATCCGACGCGCATGAAGCTCTATGCCGATTCCGAGAGCGAGGACAGGTACTATCGCGACGCGTGCGTCTTCCGGCCCGACATCGACATCTACGACTCGATGCAGGCGATCGTGAGGTACTCCAACGGCGCGACCATGGCCTACTCGCTAGACGCGCACATGCCGTTCGAGGGATTGCGGGTGGCGTTCAACGGCGAGTTCGGCCGTCTCGAGATGCGCGACTACGAGCGGCAGCCATGGGAAGTGGCCACCGGGGAAGAGACCGAAATCCACGTAACCAAGAGCTTCGGCCTCCGCAAACGGATTCCGGTCGCCACCGCGGAAGGCGGCCACGGCGGCGGCGACGACGTGATGCGCGACCAGATCTTCAAGCACGCATCGGCGCCCGAACACATGCGGCTGCCCGACTCGCGCGCCGGCGCCATGTCGTGCCTGACCGGCATCGCGGCGCGCAGGAGCATCGAAGAGAAGCGGGCCGTGAGGATCTCGGAGTTGGTGAGGTTGACCTAGAAGCTCGCATTGCCAGATTGGCGATTGACAATTGGCAATTTATTGTAAATTGCCGATTATTGATTAGCGATTGGCGAGGCTGCTTCGCAATTATCGCAAGCCCTTGACTCGTTTGTGCAATTCGGCGGTCTTATGAGAGGCCGTGAAGATCGCGTGAAGTTCTGCAGCTTCTACGCGATGGGGTTTCATTACAAGCGGCGCGATAGTTTGCCGCCACTGATGTTGCGGCGTCGAAGAGTTGTCCGCCGATGCGCCGCCCTTCGAGTGTTCCGGGCAATTTTCGGACGAGCTCTGTAATGGCGACGGCAAATTGAAACGTGCGCTTCTTCAGCTCTTCGGCCAGCAGTCCCATGCCTGTAAACTCTGGCAAATCGCATACCGAAGCGGTGAAGAAACCCGACCTCATGAATTGCACTGGGAGTTGCAATAAAATCACGAATTGCGAATTCTCAGTCGGCAATAATTACGGCAATTCTCAATTAACAATATGGCAATGTTTTCAACACGTAGGCTCGGCAAGTCGACGCTCGAACTGACGCCCATCGGGCTGGGCGCATGGGCGATTGGCGGAGAATGGCGGTTCGGCTGGGGGCATCAGGACGACGCCGAGTCGATCGCGACGATTAAGCGCGCGGTGGCGCTCGGACTGAACTGGATTGATACGGCCGCCATCTATGGACTCGGCCATTCCGAAGAGGTGGTCGGCCGGGCGCTTCAGGACATCCCGCGAAGCGAACGCCCCTACGTGTTCACCAAGTGCAGCCTCGTGTGGGATGAGGCGGGCGCGACTTCGCACAGCCTGCGCGGCCAGTCGATTCGACGGGAGGTCGAGCAGAGCCTGAAACGGCTGCAGGTCGAGCGAATCGACCTGTACCAGATTCACTGGCCCAAATGGCCGGCCAGCCCCGAAGGGCACGATCCCGGCACCATCGAAGAAGCCTGGACGACGCTGACCCAACTGAGAAACGAAGGGAAGGTGGCGTTCATCGGCGTGTCGAACTTCGACGTCAGTCAATTGAAGAGAATCTCGACCATCGAGACGCCGGTGAATCTTCAGCCGCCGTACTCGATGCTGCGCCCCGAGATCGAAAAAGAGATCCTGCCGTATTGCCTCGATCACAACATCGGCGTCATCCCGTACTCGCCGATGCAGTCCGGGCTCCTGACCGGCACGATGACCCGGGAGCGGTTTGCGTCGTTGCCCGAGGGCGATTGGCGCCGGAACGCCCGATGGTTCCAGGAGCCGATGTTCTCGAAGGCGCAGTTTCTGGTCGAGCACTTGAGGGCGATTGGCGAGAAGCACGGCCACAGGCCGGGCGAGGTGGCGATCGCCTGGACGCTGCGCCATCCGGCCATCACGGCCACGATCGTCGGCGCGCGCAAACCGCAGCAGATTGACGAACTGGTCGGGGCGGCTACCTTCCGCCTGAGCGCGCGGGAGATCGAGCAGCTCGATGCCGCGGCGATTGAGTTCGAGGCGACGACACAAAGCCGGTAACCACTAAGACACGAAGACACCAAGCAGGACCACGAAGACACGACGACACGAAGCAGGAACCAGGCAACACAGAAGATCAGAAGGTCAGAAGAATTGTTTTCAGGAAATGTCTGCATTAGCTACGACATAATCTGACGGTCGCCACGGAGGGACGATGACGACCGAACAGAAGATCATCAAGACGAAAGTCGGTGTCTTGGAGTTGGCGAAGCAATTGGGCAATGTGTCGCAGGCGTGCAAGATCATGGGCTACAGCCGCGACAGCTTCTACCGGTTTAAGGAGCTGTATGAGCGCAGCGGCGAAGAAGGCCTGAAGGAGATCAGCCGCCGCAAACCGAATCTGAAGAACCGGATGGCTCCGGATCTGGAAGCGGCGGTCATCACGATGGCCATCGACCAGCCGGCGTGGGGCCAGCTCCGAGTCGCGAACGAACTGCTCAAGCAAGGAAAGACGGTGTCGCCGGCGGGCGTGCGAGTCGTGTGGCTGCGCCACGATCTCGAGACCATGCGGAAGCGGCTCCGCGCCCTGGAAGCCAAGATTGCTCAAGACGGCGGCGTGCTCACCGAAGCGCAACTCGCGGCACTCGAACGCGTGCAGCAGGACAAAGAAGCACACGGCGAGTTCGACAGTGAATGTCCGGGGTACTGTGGAGCCCAGGACACCTTCTTTGTCGGCACGTTTAAAGGCGTCGGGCGGATCTACCAACAGACCTTCATCGACACCTATGCGAAGGTCGGCTTCGCGAAGCTCTACACCGAGAAGACGCCCATCACCGCGGCCGACCTCCTTAACGATCGTGTGCTGCCGTTCTTCGAGGAGCAAGGCATTCCGCTGCTGCGGGTGCTCACGGATCGCGGAACCGAATACTGCGGCGTGGCGGATCGCCACCCATACGAGCTCTACCTGGCGGTCGAGAATATTGATCATTCGCGGACGAAGACGAAGCATCCGCAGACGAACGGGATCTGCGAGCGGTTCAATAAAACGCTGCTCAATGAATTTTATCGTGTGGCGTTTCGGAAGCGGATCTATACCAGCGTCGAGGACCTGCAGCAGGACTTGGATCGTTTTGTGACTGAGTACAACATGGATCGGCCGCATCAAGGCCGGTGGTGCTTTGGGAAAACACCGATGCAGACATGGCTGGATAGCTTGGCGCTGGCGAAGGAGAAATACATCGCCTAGCACGCGAGCACGCCGGCCTCACCAGCCAGGTCGGCGCGCGCAGCGTGCGGGTTATTGGCTGTCAGATCGTGTCTGAGCTTTTACAAAATGTCCCTGATCTTCTGATCTTCTGTCTGATCTTCGTGTCGTCGTGCCTTTGTGGTTTGACCTTCGCGCCGTCGTGTCTTCGTGGTGTGTTCTTCGTGTCCTCGTGGTCACGTCTTCGTGGTCACAGTTGCAGCCCGAAGAACCTTTCGGCGTTCTTGTAGCAGATCTTCTCGACGAGTGCGCCGATCATCGCCTCGTCATTCGGCAGCTCGCCGTTCTCCATTTCCCGCCCCAGCAGATTGCACAGCACGCGGCGGAAGTATTCGTGTCGCGGGTATGACATGAACGAGCGCGAGTCGGTGAGCATGCCGACGAAGTGCGCGAGCAGGCCGTTGTTGGAGAGCGCGTTCATCTGCCACTCCATGGCTTCCTTCTGATCGAGGAACCACCACCCGCTGCCGAACTGGATCTTGCCGGCGACGCTGCCGTCCTGGAAGTTGCCGATCATCGTCGCGAAGGCGTAGTTGTCGGCCGGGTTCAGGCTGTAGATCACCGTCTTTGGCAGCGCGTTCTCCTGCTCCAGGCGATCGAGATACCGGCCGAGCGAATCTACTTGTGGCAGGTCGCCGATCGAATCGTAGCCGACGTCGCGGCCGAGTTTCTTCAACCCGCGCGTGTTCGCGTTGCGCCGCGCACCCAGGTGCAGCTGCTTGGTCCACCCTTTCTCGGCGTCGAGCCGGCCGAAAAACACCATGAGGTACGAGGCAAACGCCTCGCGCTCGTCGGCCGTCGCGGGAGTGCCCGCGCGCGCCTTGTCGAAGATCGCCCGGGCCCGATCGTCGGTGCAGTCGGCCGCATAGGCCTGGTCGAGGCCGTGGTCCGACAGCCGGCCGCCGAAATCGTGAAACGCCTGATGGCGCTTCCCCAGCGCGTCGAGCAGATCCTGCAGCTTCGCGATGTGCACGTTCGCCGTCTTCGCGAGCCTGTCGATCCACGGGTTGAAGACCTCGGGCTGGTGCGGATCCATGACGCGGTCCGCCCGGAACGTCGGATAGATTCTGGTGGCCAGCCCCGAAGCCGCGATCGTCTCGTGATAGGTGAGCGGATCCGCCGGATCGTCGGTCGTGCAGACGGCCTTGACGCAGAACTTGCCGAGGATGCCCTTCGCGCTCAGTTGCGATGTCTTCAATTTCTCGTTGGCGCGCTCCCATACGCTTTGGGCTGTCTTCTCGTTCAGCAGGTCGTCGATGCCGAAGTACCGCTTCAGCTCGAGGTGCGTCCAGTGGTACAGCGGATTGCGCAAGCACTGCGGCACGGTTCCCGCCCAGGCGAGGAATTTGTCGTACGGATCGGCGCTGCCCGTACAGAACCGTTCGTCGATCCCGCTGGCGCGCATCGCACGCCACTTGTAGTGATCGCCTTCCAGCCAGATCTCGAAGAGGTTCGCGAACCGGCGATCCTCGGCGACATCTTTGGGCGGCAGGTGGCAGTGGTAGTCGATGATGGGTTGCGGCGCCGCGTAGGTGTGAAAGAGCAGCCGCGCCGCCTTCGTCTCGAGCAGGAAGTCGTCGTGTATGAAACTCATCTGAGTCTTCACAGGAGATTAGGAGATTACGAGTTTGTTTGTTTTTGAAAAACGATCTCTTAGTCTCCTAGTCTCCTGTTCAGGACACTAAAGCTTGTCGGCAGAATTCGATTGTCTTGGCGATTTCCGTCATGCGATCCGATCCGGCGGGCACGGGATATTCGAACTCGATCGTCGCCTGAATCGGCCACTTGTTGTCGCGGATCAGCCGGAGCACTTCCACGATCGGCGTGTCGCCCTGTCCGAACGGCGTGGTGGCGCCTTCGTGCATCTTGCGATCCTTGACGTGCACGTGCGTGATGCGCGCGTGGTGCTGCTTGAGGAACGGAACGGGTGACGTGTTGTTGCCGGCGAGGAAGTGGCCGATATCCAGATTCGCCCAGTTGAACTTCGCCTGCGCGAACGCAGCCTCCCAGTGCGCGGGTGCCGTCGCCGTGTGGCCGTGATACCCCACCATCAGCTTGTGCTTGTCGGCGAACCGGCCGATGCGCTCGGTGTGTGCGGCGTCGATCTCGCACGAGATCGCGCGGGCGCCGAGCGTTTTCGCCAGGTTGAAGCAGTAGTCCACTTCTGCGTCCGCCATCGCGTAAATGCCGTCGTACTTGACGATCTCGATCAGCACGCCGGCGCTTTCGTACTTCTTGCGGAACGCCGCGGCGCGATCGATCTGCACGGATGTGCGCCACTTCGTCATCTCGTCTGGCGTGGCTTTCCGGCCGTTCGACCCGGGCGAGCCCAGGAACGCCTCGACAGGCTGCGATCGCAGCTCCAGCGCGTTGACGTTCAGCGTGAGGCACCGGCTGAGCACCTCGTCGGGGTCCATCTCGCGCCCTCCGAAGTTGTAGGGCACGTTCAAGCCCACCTGTACGCCGGCGAACTTCGAGTTCGGTTTCCGAGCCCCCTGTGCGGCCAGCCGTGCCGGCAGCAACCCCGCCGGGACCAGCGCCACTGCCAGGTGTCCGAGCTCACGACGCGTCAGGTGCATAACGCCCCCTTCTTTGTGCATTTTACTTTCTACTTTTCACTTTCTACTTTCTACTTTCCATTTCACCCGCGTCAGTATAATCCGCTGATGCTTCCACGTCTTCGCGCGATTCTGCTCTTTGTCGTTGCGGCCGTGGCTGTCGGCTACGCCGCACAGGTCGGAACGTCCTGGCCTCCGGGACTCCAGCGGGTGTCGGACGACTCGCCGCCGTTGTCACCCGCCGAAGCGCTGAAGCGGTTTTCCATGCCCCCCGGCTATCGTGTCGAGCTGGTGGCCAGCGAGCCGCTCGTGCAGGACCCGGTGATGATCGACTGGGACGGCGAGGGCCGCATGTGGGTCGTCGAAATGCCGGGCTATATGCCCGACATCAACGCGAAGGGCGAGCACGATCCCATCGGGAAGATCGTCGTCCTCGAAGACACGAACAACGACGGGCGCATGGACAAGCGGACCGTGTTTCAGGACGGTCTGGTCCTTGCGCGGTGGCTGAAAGTGCTTGGCCGCGGCGTGCTCGTCGCGGAACCGCCGAATCTCTGGCTGTTCGAGGACACCAACGGCGACCTTCGCGCCGATCGCCGCGAGCTCGTCACCAAGGAGTACGGCCGCCGCGAAGGCAACGTCGAGCACAATGCCAATAGCCTGCTCTGGGCGCTCGACAACAACATCTACACCTCTGAGATCGACATCGACCTGCGGCTCAAGAACGGCAAGTTCGAGGTGCGCAAGACGCTCTCCCGCGGGCAGTGGGGCATCACGCAGGACGACGCGGGACGGATTTTCAGAAACACGAACGAGTCGGCGCTGCACGTCGACGTGGTGCCCGCGCGCTACTACATGCGCCATCCGAACCTCGTTCGCACGCGCGGGAGCCACGAGTCGCTCAACGGCCCGAACGGCGAGCTGAACGAGGTGTGGCCGATCCGTCCGACGCGCGGCGTCAACCGCGGCTATCAACACGGGATTCTGAGAGACGACGGCACGCTCGCGAAGTACACGTCGGTGTGCACGCCCATGGTGTATCGCGGCGACCGGCTGCCGTCGGAGCTCTACGGAAACCTCTTCATCGTCGATCCCACCGTGAATCTCGTCAGCCGCATCATTCTTGAGGATGGGAAAGATGGGCTGACGGCGGTCAAGGCCTATCGTGACGTGCGCGGCGAGTTCCTCGCCTCGACCGACGAGCGGTTCCGTCCCGTCAACCTGTCGCTCGCCCCGGATGGGACGCTGTATGTCGTCGACATGTACCGCGGCATCATTCAGCACAAGGGCTACATGACGGAGTACCTGCGCGACTACGTGCAGACGCACGAGATGGCGCAGCCGAACTCGCGCGGACGCATTTATCGCATCATGCACGAGAGCTCGAAGCGAGACACGACGCCGCTGCCGATGCGATCCACGCCGGCGCAGCTCGTGTCGATGCTGGCGCATCCCAACGGCTGGCGCCGAGACATGGCGCAGCAGCTGCTCGTCGAACGTGGCGACACGTCGGTCGTCCCGGCGCTGCGGAAGATGGCATCGAGCGCTGCCGACGTTCGGACGCGGCTCCATGCGTTGTGGACGCTCGACGGGCTCGACGCCATCGAGCCTGGCGACGTCATGTCTGCGCTCTCTCACGCGAACAGAGACGTGCGGGTGTCCGGGCTCCGGCTTGCAGAGCGCTGGCTGGGCCAGCCGAATCATCCGTTGCAGGGAGCGGTGCTGAAACGGCTCGACGACAACGACTGGGCCGTTCGGCGTCAACTCGCTGCCACGCTCGGCGAGTTGCCGGCGCAATCGAAGGAGTCCGCGATCGCCACCATCCTCGAGCGGTACGGCGACGACCCGATTGCCGTCGACGCGGCGCTGAGCGGTCTGAATGGCAGCGAGCTGGTGGTGCTCGATCGATTGCTGCAGGGCACATCGGAAACGCCGCAGCGCACCGCGGCGATCACGATGCTCGCGGCGACGATCGTGAAGGCGGCCGACGACGTTCCGGTGCAGGCATTGATGCAGCGGGTGGCGGAAACGTCGCGCGCGCCCTGGCAGCGCGCCGCGCTGCTGCGCGGTGCGGAAGTCTCATTGCTCGGTGCGACGATGCCGGGTAATTCAGGTCGGGGCGCTGGCGATCCGAACGCGCCGTGCGAGACGTGCCCCGGCGGACGTGGTGGACCCGGCGGCGCGCGCGCATTTCCGGGTGCGCTCGAAGGCGCCGACGCGCCGGCACCGCCGTCGCGAGCGGGAGGTCCGTTTGTGATGCTCGCGTCCGAACCCGCACTCGTGGCGGTCGCGGCGCAGCCCGGCGAGCTCGGCGATCGCGCCGCAAAGGTGCTGGTGCGCGTGGGATGGCCGGGCAAGCCCGGTATGGCGG
>Ga0065707_10082619_pt1 | contig 13262 bp, 10 predicted proteins | sample SwiRhicommuniRL3_FD_59094 | JGI IMG/M metagenome (GOLD analysis project Ga0065707, IMG submission 59094) | Switchgrass rhizosphere bacterial communities from Rose Lake, Michigan, USA - RL3 v2 (version 2) | ecosystem: Host-associated > Plants > Roots > Rhizosphere > Soil | place: East Lansing... | reverse complement strand
GGACCGTTGAGTCCGTAGGTGGAACAGATGTTGATGATACTGCCCTTTTTGCCCTGCGCAAGCATCGGCTTTACACACGCCTGCGTGACCAAAAACGTGCCTGTGAGATTCACATTCAGCGCAGAGTTCCATTGGTCGAGCGGATAATCTTCAAATGCGCCGGGTGTGATCCCCTTTTTCACGGCATCCGGGTCGAACTTTGGATCGAGTGCCGCGCTGTTCACGAGGATATCGATGCGCCCGAAAGCTGACAGCACACCGTCAACCATCGTGTTCACCGAATCAGGTTGGGTGATGTCAGTGACAAAGGCTTGAGCTTTAAATCCGCTTTTCATCAGAGTACCAGCCGTCGTTTGCGAAGCAGATGCGTTTCGGTCCACTACGGCAACGGATGCGCCAGCTTCGGCGAGCGTCCTGCAAAATTCGGTGCCGAGCAATCCCACACCGCCTGTTACGATGGCAACGCGTCCGGTCAGATCAAATTTTTCGTGAATGGTCATAAACACCTTTACGGTTTTGTGTAAATGAGATCGCCTTGTGATTTAAAGGCAAGATGTAAGTTGTTGGTTAAGGTCGGCACATCTTCCGCCACATTTTCGCCGTGGTCGAACAATACCAGCACAGCTTTGCCGGCTTTTATTTCGGCTTGCATGGTCGTAACGCCTTCTTCAAAACCTGTACGCACGAGGGTGGTGGCTGAATCATAACGGTCTGGCAGGACCACGGCGCCGCGTCCGACATAAAGATACACAGCGCCTGGTTCGTTCGTATAAATTCTTATTTCAGCAGGCAGGTCGCGCAAATAGGCCATCGCCTGCGAATCGTACCATTGGAAGGATGCATATCCAAGCCCGCTCTTCTGCCACTGCGCCATGACAATGGATTGTTTATAAACGGAGAAACCCAAAACGATGAGGGTCAGGGCGATCACAACGGCGCGATTCTTACTGTGCAGCCAGACACCCGCCAACACCATTAAGATCAGCAAACAAATAAAAGCCGGGGAGAGAATGCGGAGTTTGAATTTTGTGGCGGCGTCGAACATGGTCATGGAGGCGATGATGGAGGCGAGATAAGTCAGGATGAACAGTGCCACTGCAAAGGAGATGACTTCGCGCGAATATTTTCCGCCTCTTTTCAAAGCCGACATCTGATTCGGTTTCGAAATATAGTTCCGTGTCTTGAATAAGATCCAAACCAGCACCGCGCCGAGAATGAGCACAATCATGGCTTCCATGATGTAAGGCTGTTTGAATATTTCCCGGCGCCACGCTTCTACGGGGATCAGGAACAATGAAACTTCATAACGCCCAATATTCAGATTTTCAGCCGTGATGGGATGCCAGGCGAAGGTGCGGTTGGTCGCATTCTCTGCTACAAGTCGATTCCGAATTGCCCAACCCAGCGCCCATGGCAAAAAGCCTGCCAGAAAAATTCCAATACTGGTAAAGCGTTTGCGCCAACTGGTACGCAGGATACAGATCGTAACAATGAATGTGGCAGCCAGCGCCAGACCCGCATAACGGGTGAGATAAGCCATCCCGGTGAATGCGCCGCACGCCAGCAGCCACCACCATTCACCGGCGATGCCTCGCCCAACGGAGGACGGCGGGAATTCGAAATACAGATCGAACATCCAGAAAGACAATAATGCGAGGAAAATAAATAACGGTTCGCTCATGGCAACCGTATGAACCTGCAGCATTTCCCCGCTGCTTACAAATAACGCGGCCAGGACGAGTCCAGCTGTAAGCGAGGGAGTCATACGCCAGGCAAGAACTCCCAACAAGCCGGTATTCAAGCCGAACAAAATTGCGTTCACGAAGCGCGTGCCGCGTAGTGGATCCAAACCAAACCAACCAAAGAAGGCAAGCACGGATGAAAATCCGGGCGGAAAATGTGTGACTGGTCCATTGCTTGCCAGCCAGGCTTCACGGTATCCATGCCCCGCCAGCATACTGCGCGCTCCGGCAATATAGGCGATCGAGTCGTCGGAGAGACCCAGCCCATCGGGAGTCGTTCGCAGGATGAGAAAAGTTCCGAGTACAGCAAGCAGGAATAGGAGGAGAAACGAAACGAGGCGAAGGTTGGTTGGGCGTATCATGGGAAAAAGAAGTACGCAGTCCCGCGTTCACGCGGGACTGCGTATTGATAGTTTGATCAGATGTTGTTCAGGTAACCCTGGCCCTCAAGATATTTTATGATCTCACGGGCATTTGCTTCAGGGGTCGAGCCATAACCCTTCAAAGTGATCTCGGGATTGATGGGTGGCTCATAGGGATCATCCACGCCGGTGAAACCCGGTTGCTTGCCGTCCTGCATTGCCTGGCGGGCTTTGGCATAGAGACCCTTGGCATCGCGCTGTTCACAAACTTCAACGGGCGTATCCATAAAGACCTCGATGAAGTTCTCACCGACCATCTTGCGCGCTTCGGCGCGTGCGGCGCGGTAGGGACTGATCGCAGCGCAGATCACCGCGCCGGTGGCATGTACGATCTCGCCCGCCACAAAGCCAATGCGCATGATGTTCGTGTCACGGTCTTCCTTGCTGAAGCCAAGACCCTTGGAGAGATGTGTGCGGACCACATCGCCATCGAGAACGGCGATCTCGCGTCCGCGCTCAAGCAACAGCGAGGTGAGCACTTCGGTGGTGGCGCTTTTGCCGGAACCGCTCAACCCCGTGAACCAAATGCAGAAACCCTGTTTGTGGCGCGCAGGATGAATTTCGCGCAGGATCTCAGCGGTCTCGGGACGTGTAAACCATTCGGGCAGAAGCTTGCCCTTCGCCAGATATTCATCGCGCACCTGTGTGCCGGAAATATTGGCGGTCCTGGCGCCCTTGGGCACATCCTTTTCTTCCACATAACGATCCTCATCGGGGAGATAGACCAGCATTTCGAAGGGGATCATCTTGACGCCGAGTTCGGTCTCGTATTTTTTCATGTTTTCCTGCGCATCATACGGACCATAAAACGGCTTGCCCGTGGAATCATTTCCCGGCCCTGCGTGATCGCGTCCCACTACGAAGTGATTGGCACCATGATTGCGGCGAATAATGGCGTGCAGCAATACCTCTTTTGGTCCAGCCATGCGCATGGCGAGCGGAAGCAGGCTGAGCATGGTGCTGTTCTTATCGTAGTGATTGTCGACCAAAGCCTTGTACGTGCGTACGCGGGTGTAGTGATCCACATCGCCCGGCTTGGTCATGCCGACGGTGGGATGAATCAACAACGAGCCTTTCACTTCGGCGGCCGCGCGCTTGGTCAGTTCTTCGTGGATGCGGTGTAATGGATTGCGGGTTTGGAAGGCAACCACATTATCATGGCCCATGTCTTCGAGTTTTTCGCGAACTTGAGCAGGCGTATGTCGCAAATTGACAAAGTCATAATATTTGGGCAGGTTGAGCACCTTCAGTGGACCCGAGATGCACACTCGATTCCAGCGTGCCATCTCAGAGATCATGGGATGTTTTGAGTCGGTGGTGCCATAGGCATGCGCAGCTTCCGTCTCCGCATCCCAGTGATAGACCTCATCGAGGGTGATCACGGCGATGAGGTCAAAATTGGCATTGCGCAGGGCCAGGTCTTCGCCCACGGTCGGCAGTTCTTTTGGATCAGCCGTCAGCGTGATCGGCAGCGGGAAGAGGGTCCCATCGGCGAGACGCATTTCGCGGAGCACGCGGTCATAATCGGCCTTGCCCATGAAAGTGGTCAACGGGGAAAATCCGCCGGTCGCGATCAATTCCAGATCGCAAAGATTACGCGTGGTGATCTTGATGGACGGAAGTTTGGCGGCGCGTGCCAACAGTTCTTCACGCTCCCTGCCTTCCACAATCAAGTTCACCAATGTACCCCCATAGGGGGTGATCAATTTAGCTTTTGCCATTATTTCTCCTTGTTAAACAGATCGCTCTGTAAGATTTTAAACGCGAAGGGCAATTATATCCTAAAATTCAGCGAATGAATTTTGGAATTTATTTGCAGTTTACTATCAGGTGCAAAGAAGCGAATCAACAGTCTTGAGAACATTTGGAGAAAGGCCGGCCATAGAGTTTAGGGTTTGGCAGGCTTGTGAAGCAATGTAAATATCCTCCCTGATCGTTGCTGCCAGTTCAGTGAGGTGTGCCATATCTGCGGCCTGTGCATAAGCTTGCAGGAAGGGCATCCATTCGATCAAATCTTTGGGCACGAGGTCTTTTTCAAAAGCCTGTTTTCCAAGTTTCAGCACTTCATTCCAATCGCCCATTTGCCTGGCAAGATCCGCTTTTTGATAATAATAGCACCAGCTGCGCGCAGGCTCGGGACCAAAAACAATTCCTGGCGGCGTATGAGGCGTCTCATTCACGAGCACATGATCGATCTCTGAGTAGGGGCCCATCTTTTGAATGGAATTCCATTCGCCATATGAATATTCGGGGGCATTTCCATTGATCACATGCACGCATGATCGCGAAGTCGGCTGAGTCAGGATGATGATGTTCCGGTAGTTCTTGTAGGTAACGATGTTCTTGCGTTTATCATATTCCTGTCTTTCACGAGCTTGCACCTTTGCTACTGTCTTCGAGTTTAAAACAGCCGCGAACAAACCCGGCTGTATATTCTTGGGATTCTGTTTTTCAGGATAAAAGATCAAACTTGCAGGTCCCCAAATAAAATAATCCTCCTCAAGCACAACGGAAGGATAATGTGCAATCAGCGTTGTATCTTTTTCAAATTGAGGTACACGCCACGAGACCTGCCACCAGAACATATCGGTTGCAGATGTTTCACGCACTTGTTTGACCGCGTTGGCATGCTGGGTCAGGATCGATACAACACAAAGCCCCGCGATGAGGCTGTTTCTCAGAATGTTATTTTTGAGACCCATGAGTATGGCAGCGAGAAATATTGTCACACCCACGGAGCTGACCAACCCATATCGCGAAAACACCGGAAATGATACTTCACGGTTGACCATCGCAATGGGGATCAACCCGCCAACTGATGCAAAGAATCCCAACAGTAACGCTTCATGATAAACATCAACCTGTGCCGATGTCTGATAGGAAGCGTCCGCTTTTCGTTTGAGAAAAATAAATAAAATGAAGCCAGCTGACATAACTGCGCACAAAATCCCCAAAAATTGAATGTAGCTCGTCAATTGCGCGAGCGGTATGACCCATGCAGAAAAGATCACATCCAATAGATCCTGTGCGACTTGGATGCTCCAGTGATAGATGGTTTGCAAAGGATAGAGTCTTAGTCCTTCAAATTGAAGGTTGACATCAGTTGCGCCGCGTTCGCTCTCAAAAAAGAAAACACGCCAGATCCCAAATCCCAAGGTGATCAGAGAGTAGGGAAACCAAAGTTTGATGGTTGCCAGGAAGCGCTCTCGATTATTATGATGAACAACCCGGCCTGTCAATATGAACAATAATAGCAGGCGGATGAGTTCGAATCCCACTTCATACTCAACCAGCCCCAGATAAAGGATGCCTGTCAGCACTGCGAACGCGAATGCAATAAACCTACGTGTCAGTCGTTTTTCCAAGAAGGCATAAACGGTTAATCCCAGCGAAAAAGTTGCCGCGGCGAGACTCACCATCTGTGCCTGATAGTCAATGCCGTTGAGTTGTGAGAGAAAACCTGGATAAATGACATATAGCAATGCCATTAACAAAGTCCAGCGCGAATTTACGGGCCAGAGCATGCGTAAAAACCATAAAACGCATAGTCCGCTCAAGACGCGCAAGAACCATGCGCTCAGGTTATAAAATAAAACGTTTTGACCAAACAATATGTAGGCTGGGACTAATACGTAGGCACGCAGGGGACGATCGACGATATAAATTTGGTGGAATACTTCCGGTCCTTCCGCGCGGGCAGAAGCCATGAGATACCAATCATCATGGGAATACCCGATCTGATTGATCAGCGGCAGATAAGCCAACGCTGCAATAAGGATCAATACAAGAGCATTGGTCAGGTAGGATTGAACTCTCATGTTGATCCTAACCGTTGATATACCAATAAGTGCCATAGAGATTAATGATCATGCTGACTGCCAATAACAGAATGAAATGCCAGGGAATTTTTCTGCCCAGCGCCACAGCCAATAGAGCCATGAGCGGGACAATGGCGTCCAGAATGTAGCGATAGCCGAACTGGTGCGCACCGGTGTTGTGATAGAACATCAATAACGTGAAATTTAGGATCACGGACGCCCAGGCGCCGACGACCCACCACTTGGGTTCGTAACGATGGAACAGATATAGCAGCGGAGGCGTCACCAGGAAGAGATTCATGCCCGCACTGGATGGCAGGATCGGCCAGCGGCTCCCGGGCTGGATCCATGGAAAATAAAGGAACATGGCCCGGAGATTGTCAGGAATAAAGTGCGCCGAAAATATGCCATATCTTTGTGCGTTTGCCACAATGATTGGATCGCCACTGATGGTTGTATAACCAAAATCCAAAAAATTCTCGAAACGGGCATGGTTATATAGGAGCAAAAGTGCAACTGCCGCTCCCATTGGCAGTATCGATTTTATGGACCAGGTTGCAATTTGTTTTAAGCTGATCGCACCTGGTGCTTCCTTAATGATCTGGAGCATAATGGCAAACACAAAGGGCCAGGTCAATATGCCGTTTGGTCTGGCAAGGATAGCGGCGCCTAAACATATTCCCACAAACCAGGGAGACCATGATTTGAGCGCTGCCAGGACGCCTAGAGCAAGAAAGTCCACGGTGAGGATTTGACTGACAAACCAGGCCCGGCCCCTGATCCCCACCCAGAGGTGCGGATTCCCAAAAGCGAACAGCGCCACCAGCAAAAGGATATCGATCCGCGACAGCTTGATCCATTTAAACTGGGCCAGTTGTTCAAGGATCAAGAAGATCAAGACGGCGTTGACAGCGCTAAAAATAATGGATAAGTCGCTGGTGTTAATATTTTCTCCCCCGATTAAATATGCCAGCGGCATCATGAGTATAGCAGGGAGCGGAGGCATGGGGACATACCAATGTCCTTGATACAGGGTCAGGTCGTGGTTCTGCGGCGGGTTGTTTAAATAAAGATTTCCATGCAGGAATTCGTCTGCCAGCAAATTCCAGTATGAATATCTCGACTGGTTTGCCGCGCCGGTCCAGATCAAGATGTGTTCATAGAGGAAAAATATTGCCAGAAAGATGACCGCGGCCAGTAAAAAATAATCAAGCTTTGTGAAGGTTCCATTCGCACGAAGCGCCTCATGGTATGTTAATCGAAGGAATACAGTTAAAAAGAGACTGATCAGGAGGAACCAAAATGTGATGCCCTCAATTCTTACAGCCAGCGTCTCCAAAAAGCCAATGGATCTGATAACGGGTGGCAGCATCCCGATCCAAAGAGTGCCCAGACAGAGCGCGATTAAACTCAATGCAGATACTGCAAACGTAACATGTTGATCGAGCCAGAGACGCAGCTGCCGCTCCGCATTGATCTGCCAGAGCGTTGGTTTGGGGCCCAGCCAAAACACAAGCCCCCAGTTGGCGATCAACATCAAACCAAGTAGGAATGTTGATAGGAGGCGGGTGCGTGAATATCCAAATAAGAACTGATCGCTGGTTTCGGATGGCGTACGCAGGAAAGAAAATAACACGAACGATCCCATCATGGCCAACATCAATGCTGTCCATAGAGCCGAGCGCCGGCGATTGCCAGTAAATATTCTTATCACCTGATATCCTGACCTATAAGGTCATTGTCGTTGTTGTAGACTGGGATTGCAGCGCCGCCAGCGCAAGACGCAGCGTCATCATGCCATCTTCGAGCGTGCAGACTGGTTCGGACTCACCTCTAACTGTTTCGATGAAATGACGCGTTTGTGCCACGAAGAGTTGGTTTCGGTTAAAGCCGTCAGAGGGAGCAAAGGTTTGGACAAGAGGAGCAGGCGGGTTATCGGAGAAGGAACTGAACGGCGCAGGCATTTGATGGAAGTGCAGAATGCCATCCGCATTGTCCCAGTGGAGCGTACCCTGCGTTCCAACAATTTCCAATGTGTGGCGCGGTGGTCTCTGTACATAGTTGAGATGCACGCTGCCAATCGCACCATTTGCAAATTTGAGTCCGATCTCAGCCACATCTTCGACGTCCAATTCAAGTGCCGAGACATGACCGCTGAACGACCACAACGAATCAACTTCACCAATGAGATAACGCAAATAATCGAGCGGATGTGTGAGCGTGCGAATGACTCCGCCGCCGAGATCGTCACGCGCTGCGTAGCTCTGACGATAATCCTCCCACGGATGCCATTGCGGCAAATATTCGCCCCAATGCGCATGGACAGTTAATATTTTACCAGGTGCATTCGATTGAATTAATTCACGCGCCTTGTTGAGCGTGGGATGATAGCGGAATTGAAAGCCAACCAGAATTTTACTGCCGCTTTTTTGTGCGGCTTGTTGTAATGCTTCTGTTCGGTCCAATGAATTGGAAATTGGCTTTTCAAGCAGGATGTGACAGCCTGCTTCGGCTGCGGGAATTGCAATATCCAAATGCAACGCGGTTGGGTTGGCAACGATAATTGCATCAGGCTTGTGCTTTTTCAACGCATCATGAATGTCAGTCTCAACAGGATAGCCCACGAGTTCATCATCAGTCAACGTGGATTTGCGCGTTCGCAGAAACACAATATCATTTTCCCCCAGCGCGATCAAATTGCGAAAGTGACGGCGACCTATGGAGCCCAGGCCAGCAATCAAAAACTTCATGCGATTTCCTTATGATACGTGAGTAAGTGATTGATCATCTCAAAGCCGAGTTCACTATAAATATTCAAGGCGGATTCGCTTTCGCCCCAAAATTCCAGCGTGATGGGACGAGTCTCTTTTTTGCGTAGATGCTGGATGCCAGCCAGCACAAGCTGGCGTTGATAACCCTCGTCACGATATGCTTTGATCACACCCGGTGCATCCAGCAGATCGGTGACCGAACCATCCCCATCCTTTTTGCCTTCGGGCTTGAGAGAACAGATTCCGCAGACGGCATCCTGGGAGTCGAAGAGCAGCAGAATATCGTCGGCGGCATAATATTTGAGGAAGCGTGGCGAGCGCAGTTCCTCTTCGGTCGGATTATCGTTATGTTGATGTCCCCACATATCCAAATAACAATAATTCAAAGCTGACAACAAAACTCGCGGGTTAGCCACCTCGGAATATTTTTTGATTTGAAAGCCAACTGGGAAATCAAACTCTGGGATTTCCAAGGTCGCGGGCGCCCGCATTGCGCCTGATGAACTCACTGAGACAAAGCCATGGCGCTTAAAGAATAAGTTGGAGGCAATATTCCGTTCGTTGGCATAAATGAGAATATTTTTTGAACCAACTTCCTGTGCACGAGTCAAGGCAAGCCCAAGCAATTGACTCCCCAAACCCTTGCGCCGCTGGGACGGATGCACAACGACATACAGTGTACATTTTTGCGACGGCTGTTCGAGCGCAACCGCGTAGCCGACCAAATGCCCATCCAATTCAGCAATCCACACATCCTGGTCGGGACGATAGTTGGGCCAGTCCAGCGAGGCGAGCAGATATTCTTCCGAGGTATCTTCACCATCGTGGTCAACGGATTCAATCTCGGTCAGCATCTGTGAAAGGGATGATAGATCAAGGAGCGGGTTATAGGGGCGGATTGAAAAGTTAGACATAATATTCCATTTTATATTTGCAGGTTGAGTAGGCAGTGTTCGTCCGCCGTATCGAAACCAGCTATTGTAAGCATATTTAAAATTAATGGTTTCAATACGCCCATCGCAACGAACGCTCAGGGCTACTCAACCACCGGAGTATTTACCAGTTCAAATCCTTTTCATAATTCCATTTGATCAATAGCTCGCCTGCGACTTCTTTGAATATGGATTTATCTTTTTCGGTAAATAATCTTTGCCAGTTCCCAGCTTGACCTTTGGAAAGAAAGGATGCGATACCTTCATTCCTTTTAGCCTGCCACTCCTCATCGGGGTTAGACTCCATCTCAACCTGGAGTGTCTTCTCAAGTGCCCTGTTCGTTTTCTTCACGCCGAGGAACTTCCAGAGTTTGCTCATCTCATCAAATGGAGTGGCGAGCAAATCTTCATAGCGCATTCTGAAATAACATTCACCGAATAATCGGCGGGCTTCGTCGTCCGTCTCTTGCAGATTTTTTACCCAACCACTTGCCACGCGGTGGATGAAGGTCCCGGTGAAGATTGAGCGGCGGCCATCGCTGAACGGAGCAGAATCAGCTTGAAGGTCGGAGATGATGCGTTTGTCTTCCCCACTCAAAAACTTGGATTCTTCCACGAAATTGCGGAAGCGTTCCGAGGTCAATACATCGCGTCCATCACGGACGATGTAGACGAGCTTCGCATCGGGATACACGGCGTGCATATCGCGCACGGCCTGACCATGGATTGTGGACGAGGGACTCTTATCGCCGACGATCATTTTGCGTTCGCGCGCGGCATCGCGTTCCATAATGACATCGGCAGCGGCGCGCAGGACGATGGGCGAGAGATCGCCGCCTTGATTCCAGCGGTTGGACTTGCGCGTCAGCCATTCCTCGGCTTCGGGTGTGTTGACCAGTGACTTGAGCAACGGCTGGCGCGTGAAGAAGTGCGCTTGATAGTTGCAATGCACCTCGGAGTGCAGTCGAGCGAGGCGCGTGAGCAGCGTCGTGCCGGAACGGGCGTGACCGAAGATAAAGAACTTCTCGCGCGGAAAGAACTGTTTGATCTCCGCCACTTCTTCAAGCGAGATGGCGGGGATGGGATTGCGTAATTTATTTTTTGGTTCGCCCTTGATAATGATGCGGGCTGCACTTTTGAAACGCGAGAGCATTATGATTGAGTCTCCAATATGGGAGCTGATTTTTAGAGTTCCGGTTTTATCTTTTCCAATTCAACATTACCAACCCAACGAAACAAATCAATATCCCCGCAGTATTGACCCATGAAATTTTATCCTTGAACACAAGGATCGCCACAGGGAGCAGGATCAGCGAGGCAACCACATTGGTCAATACTGCTGCGATTCCCAGATTCCAGCCTGCACGGTAGCAAAGCAAAAAGCCAAACTCGATGCCGACAACGGCGACAGCCAGTCCGACACTCGCCCAGTTCAACTTTTTTAATTCAGCGGTCACACCGTTATGGGCAGGGAAGATGAAGAACGTGAATAGCGTGACAATAAATGCCACACCATAGGTCACCAACAACGAAACCGTGAAGTTGACATTGGCGGGCGTGCTCTTGGCGGTAAAGTGATACAGTGCGCTGGAGCAAATGGCAAGAATGATGGAGAAATAGAAGAGAAACATTGGGGTGATTCTAGCACCAAGCACGATTATTGACAGGGATGCTATAATTTAATTTATGTTTACCAATGGATCGAGTTGTCGGGCAGCAACGCAACTGTGACCGAAGGAAGTGGAACAATGGCTAATAACGAAGGGCCTCCGGATGAGGGCAAACTGGCATTTATCTTGCAAAGTATCCTAACCATTGTGATCATCGATATTATCTTGTTCGTCGCGACGTCTGTAGTTTGTTACTTGATTGGCTGGCGCACGCTGAGTGGTTTCTCGAATGGCTTATTCTGGGCAGGATTTTTGGCTCTTGGACTTGACTATTTGAGCAGTGGTCGTACAACCAGGGAAGTAAAGTTTTTAGCATTTAAGACTTTATTGAGCACCGGTACGTCACCAGCTCCTTCTTATATATTGGCTCTTGCTGGTTTGAGCATGATCGTTCTGGGTATAGTAGCGGGACTCCTGGTTTGATTTTATTCAAACCTTTGAATTCCAAGTCGGGCTGGGAACTGAACTTGCCCGTTGAATGTATGGTCGGGATGATCGGGTCATTTTTGTTGTCTAATTTTAGTATAATGATAATATGACCATCAAAACTCAACTCAACGATTCCATGAAAGACGCCATGAAGAGCGGAGACGAAGTCCGCAAGCGAACGGTGCGGATGGTACTGGCTGCCGTCAAGCAGGTGGAGGTGGATAAGCGCATCGAACTCGACGATATGGCGATCATGGCGCTGTTACAGAAAGAGATCAAGAACCGCCGTGAATCTTTGGAAGAGGCAAAGAAAGCGAATCGTGCGGACTTGATTGCCGACAACGAAGCCGAGATCAAGGTGCTCGAAGTATTCCTGCCGAAAGCCATGCCCGCTGAGGAACTGCGCTCGCTCGCCCAGGCGGCTGTTGCTGAAACAGGTGCGACCGGTCCCGCCGATATGGGCAAAGTCATGAAGATCGTCATGGCAAAGGTAGCCGGACGCGCCGCGAACGATATGGTCAGTGCGGCTGTGCGGGAATTGCTCCAACCCAAGTAATACATGTCAGCCCATTTTATGCCACGGAGTCGCAGAGGCACAGAGAATTTCATTTTGAAGGATCTGTGTCAATGCGCGTCTCAGCGGCTTAACTTCTTGAACTAACATGGGGATCATTCCTGCGCGGCAACGACCGACGCCAACGCGCATTCGATTGCTGCAGTTCATCCTGCTCATTCTCGCGGGGATTATTTCGTACGGTGCTTTTGCGCTGCCGATGTTGTGGCGCACCGAGGCATTGCCGCTCAAAGCCGGGGATGTTTCACCCGGCGATTATCAGGCGCCTCAAACGAAGCAATATATCAGTGAGGTGCGGACGGAGGAGGCGCGGGCGGCCGCGGAAAATTCCGTCCCGGCGGTGTTCGCCTCGCCCGATCCGACAATTGCCCGGCACCAAATTGAGCGACTCCGCGCCGCGCTTCAGTACATTACCCTGGTGCGTGATGATGAGAATTCAACACCCGAGCAAAAATCAGCCGACATTACATCCTTGAACGATATCACGCTCAAGCCGGAAACGACCGACAGGATCATTTCACTCACCTCCGCGCGCTGGGATATCATCCAACAGGAATCGCTGAGCGTTCTGGAACAGGTCATGCGGCGCAGTATCCGCGAGCAGGAACTTGATTCGGTGCGGCACAGCGTACCTTCGCTGGTAAGTCTGTCCCTGACCGAGGAACAAGCCGCCATGGTGGCGGACCTGGTGACCGTGTATGTATCCGCCAACAGCTTGTACAGCGACGAGTTGACAGAAAAAACCAAACGGGACGCGCGTGATGCGGTACAGCCCGTCCTCAAGGAATATAAAGCCGGTGAGAGTATCGTCCTGCGCGGGCAGATTCTGACCGATGAACAGATCGAAGCGCTGCGACAATTCAAGTTGATCGAGGAAGTCAGCCCCTGGGAGGATTATGCCGGC
>Ga0065707_10082620_pt1 | contig 13265 bp, 9 predicted proteins | sample SwiRhicommuniRL3_FD_59094 | JGI IMG/M metagenome (GOLD analysis project Ga0065707, IMG submission 59094) | Switchgrass rhizosphere bacterial communities from Rose Lake, Michigan, USA - RL3 v2 (version 2) | ecosystem: Host-associated > Plants > Roots > Rhizosphere > Soil | place: East Lansing, MI... | reverse complement strand
GGTCAGCCGATCTGGATGTTCTTGCCACACCTTCGTGGCGGGTACGGGCTTGGTGCCACCTCCAGCCGCCGGTAACTGGGCCTTTGAACCCGCGTAGGCTGCCTTAAATTCCTCTAGACTGAGTACGGATTGAGGGCGCTCAAGATCAGCGACCTGTAGGCCGTGCATTATGTAAACATAACGCTCCAGCATCAGTGGAAGGGGTAGTATCTCGGCCGTGGGAACGACATCGGAGCCCGATCCAATTGCGGCATTAATCTGACGCTGAAGCTGGCGCCGATCTATGGCTGGCTTAACTTGAATCGTGTTCCAAGCCGTCAGCGCCGCCGCGCGATCGTCGCCATGCTCATAATGCACATAGAGATCGAAGGCGTCGCCCGTGATGGTGCCGTTCGACGTCGGCTTCCCCAGACCGGCAGCGGCATCGCTAGTTGACTGCGAAACCCAATACTGGGTTCCGTCGCTTCCTGGGAAGACGCGGGTGGCGTAGCTTCCGGATTGCTGATGCGGTGATTGCCAGTCGGTCCGCTGAGCGTTCAGAGTGTAACCGTACTTGACTAGGAGGTCTTCGAGGAGGTGGGCAGAGTTGAAGGCCCCGATTGGCCCAACGCCGATTGAATGCGTGTTCGACCCCAGCGCGGCGACTACGTGTGCTGGCAACGCATTGGACAAGGGGGATGCAGCCTCTTTGCGTCGACGTACCGCCGCGATCGCGCGGGCGAATTCTGGTGTGAGTGCGTTCACAACGGCAATCCCTCCTCGCCCTCAAGGTAAGATCGATAGAAGTTCGGGTTGCCGTCTTCGTCCCGCCTATCAATTGGTACGTTGGGCAAGAAGACAGGCTGACCGGCGCGATCAAGCGACCTATCCATCGGTACGCCGTTCTCTTCCATGAAATCGAAAAAGGCCGTCTGCGCTTCATTCCAGATGTCGAACCGGACCGGCTTCTTCAGCGGGACGATGATGCGCCAGCGCTTGTCCGTCTCCGTGGCGCTGCTGGAGCTGTAGACGAACAAGGCTGTGTCTGTTCCGAACAGGCGCCGACCCAGCTCAAGAACGCGATCCATAGGGATGTTGCCTTTGTCGACGTCCCCAGCGAGCGCGACGAACTGCCCATGCTCACGTTGGACTTGATGCGTGCGCGCATCATCCGAATGGTATTGCGATGGGATGAAGGCTGGAGCATTCGCCTTGATCTCGAATGCCGGCCGCGCGCCCATGATCTCACCAAGGGTTTTGGTTTCGTAGGGGTGGCCGGTTTCCTTGTTTGTGTCATGCTGGCCATTGAAGGTTGTGACTCGAAAATCACGCCAGTCACGATCTATGGCCGAAGCGGCCGGTGGTTGCGGAGAGCTTTCGCCGTTTTCCGGGATAATTTCACGCATACTCGGTCTCCCGCTTCGCCTTTTTGTCAGCGATCCATGCTAGGATTTCGTGCTCGTCCCAGCAGGTCACGGCGCCGGAAATTCGGAAGCATTTTGGAAATGCAGGGTCGTCTTTCGTCCAGCGCCACACTGTTGCGCGCGAGGTGCCCGTGAGACGTTGGACTTCCCAGACCCGCAGAGAGCGTGACGGGTACGCGAAATCAACAGGAAATTGTCGCGCGGGGGCTGAGTTTGAGATCGGACTCGAAGTAATCGGCTTCATCGTCTTGCTCCGGCTTTGATAAGCCGGAGTTGGACAGAACGAGACGATTCAAAAAATTCCAAAGTAGTCGACGAACGCCGTTATGGGCTCCTGCGGCCGGGCTTCTCGGTTATCCCTAAATAGCGTTTCAACACGGCGCGCACCGCTTTATGGGATATGTTTCGCGCTCTCACGTGACTGCTGCCGTGCGCGCGGGTCAGCATGTTTTTATCGGAAAGCGATTTGGTGAACTGAACAATGTTCTTGATCCGGCCTTGCGCACGGATTTCTGCAAGTGCTGCGCGGATAATAGCTCGATGGACTTCGATCGCTGCACTTTTTGCTGCTGGTGTCAGCTTATGGCCTAATCGAGCTGCCTCCAGCCGAAGACGCACGGCTATGCGGGGATCCATTTCAGCTTGGCGCTGGGTGTCTATTTCGGCCAGATTACAGGCATCCCTGAAATGCTGATCGGTGAGCTCGGCGGCCGGACCGAGAGATGCAAGCCGGACTCCAACGGCTTTAACTTGCGTCCGCTGATGTGGCGACAGCGGACCTTGGATGATCGGCTTCATGCACCACCCGATACATAGTCAGCCCACGCTTCCATCATCGGCCGACGCTGTTCGAGCAGATCAGTACGGTGATATGCTGCTTCGGATTTATTGACGATGGTATGCGCCAGCGCGCGCTCGGCGAGATCACGAGCGTAACCGTGCTCAGATGCCCAATCCCGAAAGGATGACCGAAACCCATGCGCCGTGGCGATCTTGCCCGGCTCGCTGCTTCCAGCGTTCTTGTCTCGGAGAAACTTGGTCAGCGCCATATCACTCAGGCCGCCGCCGCGCGGTGCGCGGAATACCAGCTCACCTTCAGGGTGCTTCTTCCGCTGGGCATTCAAAATCTCGACGGCGCGATCAGATAACGCAACACGATGACGGACGCCTGCCTTCATTCGGGCTGCGGGCACCGTCCATGTCTTGGCTTCAAGATCCACCTCCGACCACTCCATTAAACGGGCCTCGCCAGACCTCGCGGCGGTCAAAATTACAAACTCCAGAAGTGACCGCGTGACGTTCTCGCTTCCGTTACGAAGCATGTTCTCGATGAACGTGGGCACTTCCCGCCAAGGCATCGACGGATGATGCGCTGTGCGTTCGCGTTTGCCGGGCTGCTGCGGCAGAAGGTGCTCGACGACGCTGACGGGATTGCTGGTGACCTTACCGTGCGCCCAAGCCCACTTCATCACCGTCTCACAGCGCTGACGAACCCGCGACGCGGTCTCCGCCTTAGTAAGCCATATCGGCCGGAGCAGCTCGGCGAAGTCCGACGGCTGGAGGTCCGCCAGTTTCTTTTCGCCGATAGTCGGAAACGCGTAAGTAGTGAGTGTGTTGATCCATTGGTCCGCGTGCTTCGGATTCTTCCATCCGGGCTTCTGTTCTCCATGAACCTTTTCGGCCGCCTGCTTGAATGTCAGGGCATCTGCCTCTGCCCGACGCACGGTCTTATTGATGGCGCGTTCTGCTACGGGATCACGGCCTTCCCGAATGATCTCGCGCGTCGCCAGCGCCCTCAATCTCGCTTTGTCGACAGACACCTCGGGATAGATGCCGAGCCCATAATCTCGGCGCTTGCCGGTGACCGGCGAAACGAACCGTAGAATCCACTTGCCTCGACCCTTGGTCGATGTCGATTCCAGCCGCAGACCCTTCGCAAGGCCGTCAAATACGGGCTTTGCTCCGGCCTCAATGTTTCTCGCGTGCAGATCGGTGATCATGATCGGCCCCTCATTTGGCCCCCCATTTTACGTGCGATTGGATGATGCGGGATGAGACGCCTTGCGTCAAACTCCTTAAAATATACGTGTTTAGTAGCTTAATTGGACCGACTGACGACGTTCGAGCCCGGCAAGTGGCGGAACGGGAGGGATTCGAACCCTCGAAGGGCTGTTAACCCTTACACACTTTCCAGGCGTGCGCCTTCGACCACTCGGCCACCGTTCCGCGTGCCCTTTGCGGGCTGGCGCGGACCCCTATCGCGCGGGCGGCTCCAGTGCAAGCAACTGCGGCGTTCAGGGCAGGAAAGGCGCGATCACCGCGTCCGGGATGCGGAGCGGGCGGCCGCTGGCACGGTCGATCATCACCCATTCGGTGCGGGAGCGGACGTGGACCGTCCCGTCCGATCCGATGAATTCCATATGTCTTATCGTCCGGGTTCGTTTGGGCTGGGTTTCCGCCCATGTCCGCGCCTGCACGGTCTGGCCTTGCAGCAGCGCTTTCAGATAGTCGATCTCATGCCGGGTAATCACCCACAGATAGGCCTCGACATGCGCGGGGTCGCCCGCCTCGTGCCAGTGCGCGGTGGCGACGCGCTCGATCCACCGCACCCACACCGCGTTGTTGACATGGCCGTTCTCGTCGATGTCCTCCGGCTGCGCGGTGAAGGTGGCGGTGTAGGCGGTCATGCGCCGCCCATCTGCCACAGGATAAAGGCATAGGCTTCGGCGTCTTCGCGCAGTGAGTCATAGCGGCCCGATTTGCCGCCATGCCCTGCGCCCATGTTGATCTTGAGCAGCAGCAAATTCTGGTCGGTCTTGGTCGCGCGCAATCTTGCGGCCCATTTCGCCGGTTCCCAATAGGTGACGCGGGGATCGTTGAGGCCGCCCGTGATCAACATCGGCGGATAGGGCCTGGCCGCGACATTGTCATAGGGCGAATAGCTGCGGATCAGATCGAACGCCGCCGGATCGGTGATCGGGTTGCCCCATTCGGGCCATTCGCCGGGGGTGAGCGGCAGGCTTTCATCCTGCATCGTGTTGAGCACGTCGACGAACGGGACATCGGCCACCACCGCGCCCCACAGCTCCGGATCGGTGTTGGTGACGACCCCCATCAGCTCGCCACCCGCCGAGCCGCCGTTGATCGCGATGTGTCCCGCCCTGGTGAAATTGGCGGCGATCAACCCCTTCGCGGCATCGACAAAATCGTGGAAGGTGTTCCAGCGCTGGGTGGCCTTGCCCTGCAGATACCAGTCATAGCCGAGATCATCTCCTCCCCGGATATGCGCGATCGCATAGGCATAGCCGCGATCGAGCAGCGACAGCCGGATGGTCGAGAAGCTCGGCGGATAGGCATAACCATAGGCCCCATAAGCATAGAGCATCAGCCGCCCCTCGCCATTCTTGACGAAATCCTTGCGGTAAACGACCGAGACCGGGATCTGCTTGCCATCGCGCGCGGGCACCAGCAGCCGCTCGGTGGCATAGCGGGAGGCATCGTATCCCGAAGGCACCTCCTGAACCTTGCGGACGATCAGTTCGCGCGCTTTCCAGTCATAGTCATAGACCGTGTTCGGCGTTACCATCGACGAATAGCCGATGCGGTACTGGTCCTGCGCATATTCGGGATTGGAGCCGGGCGCGGCGGTATAGCTCGCCTCGGGAAAGGCGATGCGATGCTCCTCGCCGTCATAGGTGCGCAGCCGGACCTGATCGAGCCCATCGACCCGCTCGCTGATCAGCAGATGATCGCGAAATGCGGTGAGGCCGCGCAGATAGACGCGATCCGATCCGGCAATGACGGTCGTCCAGTCGGCGGGCTTGTCCCATGACGCCTCGGCCAGCCGGAAATTGACGTGATCGTCGTTGGTGAGCACCCACAGCCGGCCATGGGCGCTATCGACCGAATATTGCGTGCCCTTGTGGCGTGCCTTGATCAGCAGCGGTGAGCTCTTGGGATCAGCCGCCGGCAGGAGGCGGATTTCGGTGGTCTCATTGTCGCCGGTTGCGATGACTAGCCAGTGACGATCCTGGGTATGGCCCACGCCGACCCGAAAGCCTTCGTCATGTTCCTCATAAAGGACGCGGTCCGTCTTGGGATCGGTTTCCAGAACATGATGAAGCGCGCGATAGCTGCGCCAGTTCTCGTTGACTTCGGTGTAGAGCAACCCACGCGAATCCGCCGTCCATGTGATCGCCCCGTTGACGACATTGCTGACCGGGCCGAAATCACGGCCGGTGGCGAGATCGCGAACCCTCAGCACGAAGCGCTCGGCACCGCTGGTGTCGGCGGTCCAGGCGAGCAGCTTGCCGTCCGGGCTCACCTCCAGCGCACCGAGCTTGAAATAGTCCTTGCCTTCCGCCTCGGCGGTCTCGTCGAGGATCACCACATCCGCGCCACCGCCGACGGGCTTGCGCAGCCAGCGGCGATATTGCGCGCCGGCGCGATAATCCCACCAGTAGAGCCAGTCGCCGTCCTTTTGCGGCACGCTGGCGTCATCCTCCTTGAGGCGGCCCTTCATCTCCTGGAAGAGAGTCTCGACCAGCGCCTGATGCGGCTGCATCATCCGGGCGAAATAGTCGTTCTCGGCGGTCAGGTAGGCAAGTACGTCCTTGTCATCGACCTTCGGATAACCTTCGTCCTTCAGCCAGTGATAGGGGTCCTCGATCGTATGGCCGTGCCGCGTATAGCTGTAGGGCCGACGGTCGGCGACGGGCGGGGCGGGGGTATTCTCGCTGTGCAAGGGTCGGGCTCCGGCTGACTGGAAGGCTAGCGCCAACCCGGCGCTGCCTAGCAAATAATGTCGCCGCGAGAAGAGCATTCATCACCTATTCCGGAACTGCATGATGGCGCGCGGGTTCCGTCTCCGCAACGTTGGAGATCGACTAACCGTGCTGAGGCCCGCCCCGCTGCCGCCCGCTGTCGCGCTCGCGCGCAAGAGCAAGCTGCGCTTTCCAAACGAGAGCGAGGAATATCGCCGCGCTCGGCATGCGCTGCTGGTTGAGGAGATCGAGCTGCGGCGCCAGATCGAGCGGGTCGCCAAGCTGCGCCGCGATCTGCCGCCGGGCGGGTTGGTGACCGGCGACTACCAGTTCGAAGGGGAGGAAGGGCGCACCGATTTCGCCGGCCTGTTCGGTGACAAGACCACGCTCGTCGCCTACAGCTACATGTTCGGGCCGGAGCGCAAGCAGGCCTGTCCGATGTGCACATCGGTGCTCGATGCATGGGACGGCGAGACGCCGCACATCAAGCAGCGCGTGGCGTTTGCCATTATCGCCCGTTCCCCGATCCGGCGGCTAACCGATTTCAAGAAGAAGCGGGGTTGGCACCATTTGCCGCTCTATCGCGACCTCAACGATCAGTTCAGCCGCGATTACCACGCGCTTACATCGGAGAGGGTGGAGATTCCGGCGTTAAGCGTCTTCACGCGCCGCGACGGCAATATCCGCCATTTCTGGAGCGGCGAGATGACCGCCGAAACCGCCGATCCGGGCCAGGACGCGCGCGGTGCGCCCGACATCGCGCCACTCTGGACGATCCTCGACATGACACCGGAAGGGCGCGGGGCGGACTGGTATCCCCGCCTCGACTATGGATCATAGCAGCGCTTCGGCGCTGCCGGTGGCGCCCCAGATCAGCGCGGACTTTGCGGACGACATCACGATGGGCGTCGGCGAGACCTTGATCGAGGAGATGGAACGCGCGCTCAAGCAGGCATTGCCGCAGCTCACCTCGATTTATATCCGGCCCGAAAAGCGGTCCGACGCGGCAAGTTTTGGACAATAGGGGGCGATCCAGGGCGCGCGGCTACCTTTTGGTAACGCCTCGCGTTGCTCTTTTCTTAATATTCGAGGGTTAAATGCTTTTGGGCACGGACTGCGCGGCAGGGGATCCATGAACGACATGACCGGCATGCACGGCTTCGGCCAAGCGCTCGAATCGGCGGCGCTCAACGCCTCCGTCGAGATTGGCCGGGTGCTCGAGGTTTCTGGCAGCAGCTCCCAGATCACCCTTGATGGGCCGATCCTTTCCATGCTGCATGCAAGCTCCGATCCGGCCGTTGCCACCGCCGGCAATATCGGCAGCCACGTCAAGGTACTGGTCGGCCGTCTCTGGCTGGTCGCGGTGGTGCGGGCGCTTCGCCTGGCCGAGGCCGATGGCGATCTTGTGCTTGCCGACGTCGACTTCCTTGGCGAAGGCCTCGCCGGTGAGAACAATCGCTTCAGTCATTTCCGCCGCGGCGTCACGCGCTATCCGGTTCCGGGCAGCCGCGTCTTCCCGATCGACAGCAGCGATCTCAAACAGATGTTCGCGACCGATGCGCGCGCGCATATCGAGATCGGCACCGTGTACCCGACCTCGGATGTTCGGGCCGCATTGTATGTCGATGCCCTGCTCGGCAAGCATTTCGCGCTGCTGGGATCGACCGGCACGGGTAAATCGACCTCGGCCGCGCTGCTCCTGCACCGCATCTGCCAGCTGGCGCCGAACGGTCACATCGTGATGATCGATCCGCATGGCGAATATTCGGAAGCCTTCAAGCATGCCGGCTCGATCTTCGATGTCAGCAATCTGGCGATGCCCTACTGGCTGATGAACTTCGAGGAGCATTGCGAGGTGCTTGTCACCACCCGTGGCGACGAGCGTCAGGCCGATTGCGACATCCTCGCCAAATGCCTGCTGGCCGCGCGGGCCAAGAATCGGGCGGCGGAGGGTATGACCAAGCTCACCGTCGACAGCCCGGTGCCTTATCTGCTGACCGATCTCACCACGATCATCCAGAACGAGATGGGCAAGCTCGACAAGGCCGGCACGTCCGCGCCCTATCTGCGGCTCAAGACCAAGATTGACGAGATCCGTTCCGATCCGCGTTACGGCTTCATGTTCTCTGGCATGCTGGTCGGCGACACGATGGCGGAATTCCTTGCCAAGGTGTTCCGCCTGCCGGGCGACGGCAAGCCGATTTCGATCATCGATGTTTCCGGCGTGCCGTCCGACATCGTCTCGGTGGTGGTTGCGATGCTGTCGCGGATGGTGTTCGACTATGCGATCTGGTCGCGCGGCGAGGAGCAGAACCCGGTGCTGCTGGTGTGCGAGGAAGCGCACCGCTACGTCCCCAACGATCAGATGAAGACCGGACAGGCCGTGCGTGGCGTGCTGGAGCGGATCGCCAAGGAAGGCCGTAAATATGGCGTGTCGTTGGGCCTGATCACTCAAAGGCCGTCGGATCTCGCGGAAGGCGTGCTTTCCCAGTGCGGCACGATCATCGCGATGCGGCTCAACAACGACCGCGACCAGGCCTTCGTGAAAGCGGCAATGCCCGAAGGCGCGCGCGGCTTCCTCGATTCCATCTCGGCACTGCGCAACCGCGAGGCGATCATCTGCGGCGAGGGCGTGTCGATCCCGATCCGCGTCGCTTTCGACGATCTGGAAGCCGACAAGCGGCCTGCGTCTCAGGACCCGGTGTTCTCGACGCTATGGGCGCGCGAGGGCGGCGAGACCGAGCTTCTCCGCCGCGTCATCCAGCGCTGGCGGACGCAGGGACGCTGACGTCCCCGTCACGGCTGCGCGAGGTTTCACTCGTCCTGCGACGCCGTCTCGCCCAGACGGGAAGCGCCGCCGCCTCCACGGTTCCGCGCTTTCGCCATTTGCTGACGGCGGCATTCAGATAAGCGGGAATGTAAAGCGATAGCACAGCCGCCAGGATTATGATCGTTCCACGCCGCTCGCCGATATGCTGATCGCCGACCAGCAGGATGACCGCGTACAGCACCAGCAGGTGCCAGGCGAAAACCTGGAGCGAATTCTGACCTAGCACGGTCAACGCCCGGCGGGTGAATAGCCACTCGATGAACTGGCCTACCCGCCGAAGGCCAGGCTTTTCGCCTCGCGCGGCTATCTGGACGAGCCAGGTCAGCATGAACAGGTCCATCAGGAAGGCGATCAGATGGACAACCGAAACGTTCCGTCGATGCATCACTTCCTTGAACTGAGCAGCGAAAGCTTCGTTCGGCCAGTCGTGTAGATTGAGCTGACGCACTATGAAGAGAAGCAGGGTCGCCGCCAGGCAGATGTAAAAGGTCGTTTCGAACTGTCGGTGACGCAGGAATGACAGGTCGATGGGATCGGTCACCAGTCGGTACCCAATGTAGAGCCCCATCACATACATAATTTGCCAGCCCAGCAGGTTGAACCCGAGCTCGAAGCTGAAGGCATAACCCAGCCGCGCCGCCTCCGCGCTTGCCGTATCGGCGGCCGCGCTCGCGAGCATCAACTGCCCTGCCAGCCAGATGAGCAGGGAAGCGACCAGCACGGGAATTGCCGCTCCTCGGTGAAACCAGGTCAGGACGAACGGGGTTGCGGCGATGAAATAGAGATACATCGCCAATATGCCCATGTCGTGCGAGCAGGTCAGCAATGCGAGAGAGGCCAAGGTGAATGCGATCGGATGCTCGGCATAGGGATGCAGCAGATCACCTCCGGCGGGACCAAGCACGATTGCGGCCGCCAGGAACATCAAGATCAGGCCGGCATGACATTTATAGATTGTCAGCCAACGCTTGCGCAGCGCGGCGCTCATGGCCTCCGGCGTACCACGCACCAGCTTGCCCCCATAAACGATCGCCGCCAGCATGCCGGACATGAACACGAAGCCCTGCGCGGCATCGGCGAAGCCAAAGAACATCGGGCTCACCAGCCAGATCTTGGTCGCCAGATACTGGTTCAGATGCACGCTCATCACGAACATCAGAAACAGGCCTCGGAAGCCGTCAAGCATCGGATAGCGCATCGCATGACTGCATCAGGCAAAGGGGCGACTGACGAAACATTCCGGTAGGGTTAACGCCGTTCCGAAATAGAACAGCACCTTACGCCTAAAGGCATAATCTTTTTTCTGCAAATACTTACGACCGAACAAGTGGCCTCAACTGGTCGCTCCAAACGAACTTTTTACCGAATTTTTAACATGCGGGCATGCGGTATGACGTATGCGGCGGCGTTGACGCTTGGACGGGGCCCTTGCGCCTTCGCGAATGAAGGATAAGCCAGTGCCCGAGCCGCTATCGTCCCACCGCGCTTTATCTGCCTCATTCCTTGTTTCGCCCGTCCCGCGACCAGCGGCATTGATGTTCTGGAGCCTGATGGCCTTGGGGCTGGCGGTCACTGCCGCAAACCTGGACCTGCCGATCATCCGTAATTCGGATTGCTATGCGAAAGCGGCGGTCGGTCTGCTCCAGCACGACTTCAACATCGCCGCCATCGTCGCCAGCGATTGGTGGACCGGCGGCAAGCCGATCCTCTTCTCCCTATTGGCCGCGCCTTTCGTGGCGCTCTCCGGGGCCAATGCAGGCGTGATCGCCGCTTCGGCGCTTGGCACCGCGTTTTTCCTGTGGACGGCGCTGATCGCGCTTGAACGGCTTAATGACCGGGCACGCCTCCCGCAGAACCTGTTATGGCTCGAGCTGCTCTTCGTCGCCTTCAATCCGCTCGTCATCTATCAATTCTGGTCGGCCTATCCTGATTCGCTATTCGCGGGATTGGTGCTGCTGGCGTTCGTGCTGACCGACATCATCGCGACCGAGCCCGCGCGCGACACGCGGTGGCATATCGTCGGGCTCGGTATGGTGATCTTGCTGGCGCTCCATACCAAGCTTTATGGCGCTATCCTGGGCTTTACCTGCCCGCTTTATCTGCTGCTGCACGCACGCCGCTGGTTCGGAGAAGCGGCGCACAGCTGGTCCAAGCTGGCATTGCTTGGGATGATATTCGCCGGCCTGGGCGTGGTGCTGTTGGCCACGAAGATGGAAATCAATCCCTGGCTGCGGCTTGATAATGGCGCGGGGGTGGGCGAGTTCGCCGCAGGCGTGGCGCAGCCGGATATCGGCGGATCGCTGCTGATGATGCTGTTCGCGTTGCTGCTCAACGCCCAGTTCGCACTGCTATTTCTCTTACGCCGGGATGCATGGCGCGCGGTGGATTGGGCACCGCTGCTGTTTGCCGCCATCTATCTCGCCGGGCTGGCGGTGTTTCCCGGCACGAACAAGAACATGCGTTATTTCCTGCCGGTGATTCCGTTTATCGCGGTTGCGCTCACGGCGGGCGCCCGTCAAATGCCGCACCGCGCCATCATTTTCGGCGCCTATGCCCTTTGCGGCGCTCTGCTGATCGCCCTGTTCAACGTCGCCACGGCCGAACATGTGATGCAGCCGGTGTTGGGCAAACTGACACGTCGTCATCACACCGCCGATCTGTTGCTCGACAATCTCCGGCTGCCCGGCCAGATCGCTCTTGAGCGCCAGATTGCCATTCTCAACGCCACCGTCCCCGACGGCAGTACGCTCTACTGGCAATCCGATTATAACGGCGAAGTCACGCACGGACTGGCATACCAGCTCGGCGTAAAGGCTTCATTGGATGTGCGCTATGTGATGCGCGGCTCGCAGATACCGTCGAGCGTGAAACCGGCCTTCCTGATCGACTATACCGGCAATTCCTTCGGCTCGACCGTGGATGACCCACCGGGCTGGGCATCCGTCGAGCCGGTGGGCAAAGGCATTTTCCGGCTAGACCCGGTCAGCCGATCCGAACGGCAAACCGCGAGGGCCTCAGCCCCGTTTGGGGGCTGATTTCGTTTCTTCCCGGGCAGCGGTTTGCGCGCGTTCGCCTTCGGCCTTCGGTGCCTCGCGCTTGGCGAACATGGCGGGCGCGCCCGGTTTTACGGTCAAGTAGCCTGCAAGCTGGCCCCGGAATTTCTTGAGTTCGGCGCCGGCCAGCATCGGCTGGGTGATGAACTGCACCCCAGCCGGATTGACCGCCGCGCCACCCTTGTACACCTCGAAGTGAAGATGGGGTCCGGTTGAAAGCCCGGTCGAGCCGACATAGCCGATCACCTGACCCTGGCGGACGAAGGTTCCCGATCGCACCGCGATGCGGCTCATATGGCCATAGCCGCTGCCGAGCCCGCCCGCATGATCGAGCTTGACGAAATTCCCGTGCCCGCCGTGCCAGCCGGCCAAGCTCACCCGACCGTCCGCGACCGCCACGATCGGGGTGCCGGTGGCCGCGCCATAATCGACACCTTTGTGGAAGCGGGTATATCCCAGCAACGGGTGGAAGCGCATGCCGAAGCTCGACGTGAGATGGCCGATCACGGGCTTCTGGAAGGAGCCGCGCCGCTCGCCGACGCCCGATGCCTCGAACCAGTCGGTGCGGCCGCCGATGGTCCACTTCATCAGCTGGACCTTCTTCTTGGCCTTTTCGAGCCCCGCGTAGAGCAGGTTGCCGATCTCGACCTCACCGGTCTCGGCGCGGCGCTGCGCGATCACCAGATCGAACCTGTCACTGCTGCTGACATCGCGGTTGATCGAGAGGAAACCGCCAAGGGCACGCAGATAGGCCTCGACCGCCTGCGCCGGGGCGCCTGCCGCGCGGGCCGCGCGATAGAGGCTGTCGCCGACCACGCCCTTGATCCTGAGCGGTGTATCATCGACCGCGATCGGGATGCGGCGCAGCTTCAGCGCGCCACCGGCTTCGGGCCGCTCCACCGCCAGCGCCAGTTCCAGCTTGGCTCGGAAATTGAGCGAGTCCAGCGGGCGCGGATCATGCTTGGTGGCGCGGCGGCCGAGCACCAGATCCATGCGCGTGCCCGCTTCGATGTCACCAAGCGCGACCGCATCCGAGACCAGCGAGCCGGCCGCCTTGGCATCGGCATCGGAAACACCGGCGCGTTGCAGCGCGCGGACGAACCCGTCGCCGCGACCAAGCGTCGCGGTCAGCTCGATGCGGGGGCGATCGGGCGTATCCGCCAGCATCTCCACGGCATGGGTAGCACCCATCCGGCGGCCGGTGTCGGCGCCCAGG
>Ga0065707_10001368_pt1 | contig 13267 bp, 7 predicted proteins | sample SwiRhicommuniRL3_FD_59094 | JGI IMG/M metagenome (GOLD analysis project Ga0065707, IMG submission 59094) | Switchgrass rhizosphere bacterial communities from Rose Lake, Michigan, USA - RL3 v2 (version 2) | ecosystem: Host-associated > Plants > Roots > Rhizosphere > Soil | place: East Lansing, MI... | reverse complement strand
TTGGAAGCCATGGCCATGCCCAGCGCCAATCCAAAACCGATACTGAGCAGAAAGAGTCGGCTAAGGACCAGTCGCTGAAGGTTTGCAAATTGCGCATTGGAGTTTTGAGGCTGATGAGTCTCCTCTTGTATTTCCACAGCAGGATCTTCTGGAACTAGATCCTGTTCCGGATGCTCGGATTGCGGCTCCTTCGTTTCAAGGATCTCCACTGCAAACCATAATGCCAAAAACGCAAAGGTATTAACGAACAGGTCCGAGGTAAAGAAATGGGACTGCTGGATTTGCATTACGGTCAGTGCTGAGAACAATGCGGCGAGGAGACCTACCCGACGGTCATACAATCTGGAAACCAGAAGATACAAAAACAGGATCGCGAACAAGTCAGCCAGCGCCGAAAACTGCCGGCCGAATATTCTGTAGTTCGTCGGGTTTATTACATCCGCAGCAACGCGAACAATCGTCATGGGCAGGTTGCCGTACACATAAAATGAAAAACCGCGATTATATGGATTGAGGGGCGAGGTTGCAGAATTGAAATAATCGCCAATACTGATCCAATGTTTTAGGTTTGGAGGGCAGGCCTCCACAGGAATAGTTGGGTTGTCACAGGTTTGGGCACGCAAACTCTCAACGACACTGGTGAAGAAATTTTCATCCGGATGCTGGTGTTGACCTTCGCCCCAATTGACACCACTTAAACGCAAATAACCTGCCAGTACTAGTACAAGCAGAAAGAGCACATCATAAAGCCAGGAGTACCGATGACTGAGGTTGGTTCGTCTGAGCATATTGATTATCTATTGGGTGTTCGCGGCGGGCACGAAAAACAGCAGGAAATTTTTGTTTTCATACTTTGACTTATATTCCATCAACCATCCATTCGGATATTGGGATTGCAGGGCTTCCTTATCATCAAGATCATTGACGTTTATGAGAAATAACTTGGGCCGTGGATCATTAAGGGTGTCGGGGAAACTTTGGGGCCAGATGGCGTTATCTCGAAACGGAAAACCGGCATTGATCATAACAAGACGGCTATCAGCCCAATATGGATACCCCACCAGCCAGGCGGTATCCGGGCTGCCGGTCAAATTTGTAAAACTACGCACGACAGCCCCCATCTCAGTCGTATTCCATGCAGATTGATCATACAGTTTTCTATATTGATTGAATACTAGATCATAGTTCTGCAGAGAGGCCCACGCCACCAGAAAGACACCGGCAACCCAGGCAAACCGTTTACTCCAGGTGGACTCCAGAGCAGTTAGAAAGCCGTCAAAAGCCAGTCCTACAATCAAAAAGACCGGAATAATCGCCGCGGCTGAACGGTTGAACGATGGGTTCTCGCCAGGAAACGCCAGTGACAGGATCGATGGCATCATTAATAGTGGGATTGAAGCCAGGGTAAAAACATCCAGCCAATGCCGCTGTCGAATATAGCGGATAATGAGCAGCACCACACCCAGATGAAAAAACACCGAGGTGACTACATCGAGCGCCGGGCGATGGGGAACAGAAATTGGCCAGATCTCGCCATCATCCCAGCCAAACATCGTTAATGAATTCCGAAGATTCTGCAGGAAGATCTGCCAGGCCGGTCCCGGCAGAGGTTGTTCCAAGTTTCCCACGCGGGTCATGGCCCGGTAGAAAACAATACCGGGGTTTTCGATCATATATCTTAAGAGCGGAATACAAATTATGAACGTCATAATAGCGACCATAATCAACCCCCAGATCGCCTCCCTGCGATATCCTTCTGACTGTTTGTGTAACAGGTATAAACCAACTGCCAATGCAATGATAAATGGGACCACACGGAAAGGACTATATCCGTTTAATCCCAATCCTAAAAACAATCCGCTTAGAATAAATCCGAGGCGATTGCGCTTTCTCAGTCCCCAGACGAAATAATAAAGCGCCGGCGCATAAAACGATGGATAGAATGGGAATCGTAAACCGTACCGCGAGATAATATTTGGCCAGTAGGCAATACCAGCAAAAACCATTGCCAATAATCCTACGCGTTCGTTCCCAATTTCCTTGCCAAGCAAGTAAATATAAAAAAGGGTAATAATTCCTGCTGAGACTGTCCCGATTTTCAAACTTAGATAACTCAAGCCTGTCTTAAATAAGAGAATAATGCCTGCCGTCAGATAAAACTGGAAGAATTCCCGTCCCGTATTACGCGGAAAGAACGTGGAGGTTTTTCCGTTCAAAACGTCCCCAACGTCCAGCAATTTCTCCGCATGATCACTGATCATTTGCGAAGGAACATCTAATAAACGGTAAATGCGAAAAAAGAGAACAAAACCCAAGACTACCAAAAACAGGAGCACCGAGCGGTCCAATGAAATATTCAATCTGGGATGAGATATAAAGTTTCTTACATTACTGACCCAATTCAACTTTTGTATATCAGGAAACCAGAAAGCGATAATCATTGCCAGGATCGCGATGAACCAGGTAGTCAGGTTGAATGTATTAAATCGTCCTCCTGTAAACGCGATAAAGGAGATCAAAGAAAATGCCAGGGCGACAATGAACGCAATGGAGAATCGTAAAAATGTTGCTGCCTGTGAAGTTGTTGAATTATTTTGATCCCAGGACTGCAAAATCCAATTATGTCGTGAGCGAAGAAGAATCAGAGTCAAGGCCGCTAAAACATAAAAAACGAATCCAAACTTCCAGGTATGCTCTACGTTTTGATGGGGTTCCAAAGAAAGCTGTGCCCATAAGCCCAGACCCAGGACCAGGAACACGGGCCACGGAAATCGAAGGATGGCCTCACTGACAGTCCGATTCGGATACGTCTGGGCAATGACCGGAGTCGCCGTCTCTTCTTTCCAAAACTCCGAATTTGTAATCTCGGCTTCCACTTCTGCAGAGGGATTCAGTAGTTTCTGCAAAAAGTAACGTGTACGGCTCTTAACGAAATCCAAAACACTAGGCTCTTGCATCTATTGCCTCTCTAAATTTTTTCGGATCGCGCGCAAATATCCAAGATAAGAATGGACCGGATTTGGGAACGTTTCGACTTGGAATCCCCGCTCGTTTAAGAAACGAGTTAGGTCATGATGAGTATACTGGACAATATTATCGTGATATTCCATAACGATACGCTGAATACGTTCTAGAACAGGCTGGGGAGTATCAAAAAGAATTGAGTATTCAGCGCCCTCACAATCCAGTTTTAACAAATCACACGATTCTATTTCCAGCATCGCCAAGGCATCTGCAAGCGAAAGTGCCTGCACCGGCAAGATCTTTTCCATGGTTCCCGTTTGATTAAGAAAACTCTGAAATTGTAAGGGTTCGCCTCCAGTGAGGTCAAGCATAAGTTCACCAGATACAGTGCCAATCGCTTTGTCGAAAGCCTGTGCATTCTGAATTGAATTTAGTCGCAAGTTTTCCTGCATAAGAACAAGTGACTGCGGATATGGCTCAAAGGCAAAGACCTGGCTGTTCGGTTGAGTTGTGGCAGCATACAATGTGTAATCACCGATGCCAGCGCCGATGTCAATGACTTTCCAGTAAGGCTGTATTGTAAAGCCGTATTTTTCGTAAAAACGATCTAGAAATGTTTCTTTAATGCTCCACACATCCATCGCTCCACGAACCCTGAATTGCAAATTTTGACTGCGGAGGCGAATCGTTTTGATGCCAGGCTGTTCCAGCTTCAAGAAGATTTTTGCAAGTATTACAGGTGGATTAAAACCGAAAAACAGCTTAAAAATAGACAGCAAATAATAAGAGTACTTGCGTAAAAAGCGTAACACAGCTACCTTCAATTAACTCGGCGAGCAATATAGAAGGTGCATACGCCATCCTCAGATGGGACGGCATTTGAATAGGGCTGTAAGTAGCGATAGGTTAGGGCCAGGTTCCAGTAGCTGGGAATAAGGATCCATCGCCCTGTAAGTTTGCGTATGAGCAGCGATGGCAGTCCCAGGTAATGTCCCCATTCGAGTACAGCCAGGGCTTTTGGCGGAAAATAATCCCAACATTTTTCCACTATGAATCCGGCTGCTTCCAAGCGAGGCTTCCAAACTTCAGGACTATCTAAATGACGATGTCTGGCAATGTAAGTAAAAAAAGTACGGTAAAGTTTTGCGAGTGCAGTGAGACGAAGTTTTTCTAAACCACGCGAGATGGATAAGGATCCATTGAAGCGATGGTTGGGAACACAGAAGGCAAATACAGCACCAGGTCTTAATACACGAGCTGTTTCCTCCAGCACCCGTTCGACATGAGGAATATGCTCAAGCACGGAGTTACTGAAAGCACTGGCAAAATAATCGCGGGGGTAAGGCATCCTGCCCCCATCCGCCTCAGTCAAAAGCTGATAGGCATGTCTCTGCGAGGCTTCATGAAGTGACTCGTCGGAAGGATCAAGGCCCACCTCAATTTTTCGATCGAAGATCAGACTTGCAAAATGTCCCTCCCCGCAGCCAACATCCAGGGTTGGAGCCGATAAATCAATTTCCTCATAAAATTGTGCCTCGACAGCTCGAAGTAAAGAACGAAAATAGGGCAGGTCTCTAATGTTTAACCACAGGAAGTCTTTTGCATGCTCACGTTTAGTATCTGAATATCCATTTTGGGAATCACGAGACGATAATTTCATATTTATTTGATCAATTTCTTTCACAGCAAGTTAATGATTTTATAGAGATGAAAGCAGTTTAATAGCATTAATTGTACCATTAGGGGTACAGTACACCCTCAGACAAAAGGACAGGTGACCAGGGCAATAGGTAGCTTATATCTAATTTAGACGAAGGCTGGGACATTTTGTAACAAGAAATATAAAAAGCGCCTCCAGGCTTTTGGAAGCGCCTCTTAGACTGATATCAATAACTTCTGCGGAGACCTACTGTACAGTAATGACCAGTTGAGGCGGGTTTGCTCCCTCTTTGGATGAGTAATCGGCTCCATCGCTCGAGGTCGAGGTGATGCGCAGACTATACGTTCCATCGCCTGTAATCAAAGAGGTGAGATCGACCTCATACCAATTGTTCGCACTGACCGATCCAATCGAACCTAGAAGAGTAGTGAGGGCTGCCGGCGCAGTGTTCCATGTGATAGTTTCTTCCTGCCAGGAATTATCGCTCACCGCATAAAAATCTCCACCCTTGCTGGAGGGATCGACGTTATATACGCGCAGTTTTGCACTCGTCACGTGTTGACCGTTCAGCCCGGAAACATTGAACTTGAGCAGGAAGTGTTTGATGGGACTGTTGTCGACTTGGAGAGTGGTCGCGGACCCGGCGTTGGTGGTGGGAGAGCCACTCGCAATGTACGCGTCATCAATCGGTAGGAATGTGAGCGAAGATACGATCAGCGTGGGAGTGAAAGTAGGTGTATTGGTTGCTGGAGGGGTACTGGTATGCGTAGGAGTGTTGGTAGGAGGAGTAGCAACCGTATTGGTCGCAGTAGGAGTCCGCGTTGGCGTGTTGGTGGGCGGAGAACTAACCGTGCTGGTCGCCGTGGGTGTGAAGGTTGCAGTAGGCGCTATAAAGCTTGGCGTCAGGATGACAGGCGTGGCAGTGGCAGGAGGGAAACTTACTGGAAGGTTAATCGCATCCACATCATTGCCGGCCAATCCCCAGACGCTGCCATCAAAATATAGGGTCGGCAGGTAATTGCAGGATGTTGTATCTCCAATCGAGCTGGGCACACAGACGAACACATCTTCATCCGCGCCGGTCAATCCGTTTACCGTGAAATCGCCCAGTGTAGAGAGATAAATATTGCCGTTTGGAGTAACGTCCAGCGCATCCACATCTTCGTTGCTCGTGTCAGCCAGCCCAACATCAGATCCATCAAAATACATAGCCCAGGTTCCGCTAAGGATTTTGCCAAATCCGTCCAGGAAGGCTGGTGTAAACATAAGTATGTCTTCATCCTTACCCGACACTCCTGGTACTGACGGATTGCCGGTTGTCGAAATTAATATACGGCGATCAGGGGATAAGCTCACCGAGTCAATGGCTTCAGCAGTCGTATCCAAACCGAAGCTACTGCCGTCCAGAAGCATGCTAAACGTCCCCGTAGTGTTGCTGCCAAATGAGGTGGCGTGGAAGTACACCACGTCCTGAGGAGTAATAGTCAGACCATTAATTGTAACCGTGCTACTGAAAGACATCAGCAGTGTGTCACTATTCACGATAGTGAAAGCAAACAGATCTGTGCTACTGAGGCCCACATCTGAACCATCGAAGAATAGACTCCATGTCTGCCCATCGAACTTCAGAATGTCTTCGTCAGCTGTGGAAATGCCTCCAATCGTCTGACTGCTGGTTAGAGAAAGGTAGAGAGGATTGTTTCCCGAGAATGGAGTTGCGGTAAATGTAGGTGTCTGCGTAGCGGTTGGCGTGTTCGTCTTGGTAGGCGTGAAAGTAGGGGTATTAGTCTTGGTCGGAGTGAACGTTGGGGTAAAGGTTGGAGTATTTGGCACTCCCACAAATTCGATGGAGCCCATATCACAACTACTTCCCTGAGGTCGCGCGGTTCCCTGCTGGTCAGTGGCGGGGCATCCAGAGGAGGTCCCTGCATTGATCGCGGGACTGCTTGCCGAAGGCATATGAACCAGCATAACGCCCGTCAAATTGCTGTCGATCTGCGGATCAACATNCAGATTATTACCTCCGCTGGAAATTGAACAGCCAGACAGGTTCTCAATAAGGTTGTAATTNGCCTGGGCAATCGTACCGCTGCAATCTGGGCCGGAAGTGGAACTGATATTGTTGGCAATGATCGTGTTGATGATATTGAACGTTCCATTCGTTCGGCTGATGCCTCCACCTATCGAAGCCTGGTTGTAGGCAATCGTGGAGTTTTGGATGGTGACAGAGGAACCACTATTGAGTGAGGCATAGATTCCGCCTCCTGAACTATTCGCTCTATTCCCACTGATAGTACTATTGACTACAGTCAGCGTGCCATTATCCAGAAAGATACCCGCTCCATTGCTGCTTGCAAAATTGTTCCTCAGTGTGCTTTTCTTCAAGGTGAAGTTTCCATTCACAATGTAGATCGCGCCACTGTTCGATGAGGTTGAATTTTCTACAATGAAGTTTTCCACGATCACGGTTCCTGAAATGGCCAGGATGCCATTATTCACATTGGCGCCATCAATGGTTGACGCACCGTTTTGTAAAGTGAAATTAGAGCTCCAGCCACCGGAGAGTGTCAGGTTCTTATTGATGATCACCACGTTGGGAGTGGAATTGCTTGAAAACAGATATCTTCCGCTCGCCACGTAAATTGTATTTCCGGCGCTCGCCTTGTTGATCGCTTCCTGGATATCACGACAGGGGGCTGCCGAGGAGATGCAAGAATTGCTGTTATTTCCGGTCGCGATATTGACATAATAAGTGGTGGGAGTGGTTCCTTGCGCCGTGTAATCCTGCGCGTACAGATCACTTTGTACATCCGCATAACTTTTGCTGGCAGGCGTGAAGGTATAACCTGATTTTGAGGGAGTAACCGTGCCAGACCAATGGTTGGACACCAGTAAGGAATAGTTTCCACTCACATCGGTTATCACGCTCTTGACACTGCCGTCCGTGTAAACCAGAAGTGCACTTCCCGCCCCAGCGTTCCCAGAAATCCAATGCATATTTGATTGGCAGGCATAGGACTGATACAACGCATAGCCAGGATCCATAATGTATTTCCACCAATCATTGGCAACGTTATCCGGGCCACAACCGACAAAAGATGGCAGATGGTTGAACCAGTATTGATAATAGTTGATCTCTGCACAATTCCACGCTAAACAGGTAATAGGTTGCGAGACCTGAAGCGGATCACTCAAAGTAGGATAATTGATGAAATCGTCACAATTCGACGAGACGCTGGAGGAGTTTGTATAGTTGTAATCACTCGTGCCGTTCGGGGGATAGTGGGTACTTCCACAGCCACTGTACGAATAATTTGGGGATTGTGCCTTGACTAGTGCAAACTTGTTCCAATTGTGGGAGGTGTTGTTTTCCTGCCAGCCGCCATAGACCTGTGCCATGGTGGATTCAGTCCGATGACCAAAATTATGAACGGCTTCATTCACTGTTCGTTCAGGGCTGGGTCCCATGATCGGAAGTAATCTGTTGCAATTATGCGTCCCGCCTACGGGAGGAGAATTGAACCAGTACGCGCCGGGGCCCACCAATGTCGATTCGTAAAAGCCAAACCAGGGACCGTTATAGATCCAGACCTCATCAATTTCACCCCGATTCAACTTGCCACAAACATCCAAATCCGGGGATGTCACGATCTTGTTATAGTCCACACCTGTCGGTTCGTGATGAGGTTGTTGGCCAGACAGAACAGCAAGATACTGCTGTTCTGTATACGAAAATCCATCGACCAACTGCGGCCAGCCGCTGGTTACAATTGTTGTCTGCGCGACGACATAATTCATTCTGTTGTTCGTGGCTTGCTTGAAAAAATCAATGGTCTGTTGGGTGATAGTAGCCTGGTCATTCCAGCCCAAGCGCTGGCTCAACTTCTGACCATCGCTCAAGAGTGGATCATATACGATCACGTAGACATGCTTCGTAATTGGATCTCCAGCCAGAGCATCTGTTGTCAAGGTTGCCGCTTCCAGCGTCTGCGAAGTGGAAAGTTTGTTAGGGAAGTCCGTTGGGAGGGTTTTACCTTCGGGCGAAATGAGCTTTACATTTCCCAGACCGGGCTTGCCATGTTTCGTAAGGATCGGAAGAAGCTCGTCTGCGAACCCTGACTGGGAGGAACGCTGGGTTGAGGCCGCGTCTGCCAGATGAATCGTAAAATCGATCCCTTGCTGATGATACGTGCCGCAGCTATTCGTTTCTCCGTAGCTTCGGGCTTCCACATCGGCTTTGACCCCCTTCTGCACAAGTTCCTGTTTGACCTGCATTGCAACCTCAGGCTCGAAGGAACCATCGGTCCACATCCATCCCCCGTCTGGATTGCAATCCTTCTCCGCAGGGATGGGCTCCAGCGCTTTTTCGGCGCTGGCTTGCATGGGAGCGATTCCATAAATCCCCATCAGCAATACAATGACCAGCACAAGCCGAAAACTTGCCCTTTTTCGATTTTGGAATACCACGACAGCCTCCCTGGGAGATAAGCTTTCTCACCAAATTAGGAATATTTTCCAGAATTGTCTGCAGACACTATAAACAAGACAATTCTTTCAATCTAAAGTTACACCTTGACCAATCCCTTAACTCCCATGTAACCTTTTGTTAGGAACTTGCGGTATTAAAAAATCTGCCTCTTTGGAGGCAGATTTACGTATTGTAGGGCTTCTCAGATATGTTTCTACATTGCTACACGAGCTTCAGGTGAAATTGAGAATAATCCATTACCCCATCAATTTCTTAAATAGCTTTTCGTATTCCGCTGCGACGGAATCTGGGTTGTATGCTTTCTTAATGGATTCGACGTCTCCGCGGTATTTGTCCGGTTCATTCAGGACCTCGAGGATACAAGCCGCTAAATCGTCTGAATCGCCGATCCGGGCGACGCGCCCCATCTTGTGCATCATGACCGGCTGACGCACCCCTGGCAATGCTGACGGGACACACGGCACGCCATTCATCATCGCTTCGATTTGCACCAGGCCAAACGCTTCGGTGGAATTTAGCGAGGGAACGGTCAACACATCCAGGTTGGGATAGTAGGCCGCCATTTCAATGGGATCCAGGTTTCCCAAAAAAGTCCAGTGACCAGCGATTTCATATTCACGGATGCGCGGCATCAGCCGGTCCGAATAGGCCTGCTCACCCATCACATTTTGATAGGTGCCCGCAAACAAGACCTGTGCTTTTGGATATTTCTTCAGGATGATCGGAAGTGCATCGAGCAAAACCTCCACGCCCTTTTCGGCGGCGAAGCGCGCCGCCATCCCAATGACGGGACGTCTGTCTTTCACATGATGCTGCTCCGCGAAAGCCCGGACGGAACCAGGCAACGGGATTGGCAATTCCACTGGAGGCCGGATCGGGGTCAGTTTTGAAGAGAAGCGCGAAAGATAGGGAGAGTGGTCAGCATAGTCCTGTGTATAGGTCACAATGTGATTCGATAACATCCCCGCCATGTTGTTTTGGAAATCCACAACTGCATTGACAAATCGGTTGAAAAACCCGGGCGGCAGCAACAGGTCACAGTGATAAGTCAGCACGGCCGGCTTTCTGAGGAGACGTCCGCGCAGCGCTACACCAGGCGCGTCGAACTGAGGCAGATGCATTTGGATGACATCATGTTGCACAGCCAGTTTTGTAGCAACCAGCCCAAGCGTGGGAGCGATCACGCCCTTGCTGATGCGGGCCACGATCGGCACCCGGACGATCTTCACACCATCTATGGTTTCTTCAAGCAACAGGGATGGATCATACTGCGAAGTCATGACCGTGACCTGATGCCCGCGTTTGACAAATGCGCGCGCCAGGCGCTCCGCATAAATGGTGAGGCCCGAGGTATGAGGCCGATAATATGTAAGAACCGTGAGGATTTTCATATATATGTTCCCACTTGCTCTCCAGGTTTGAGGTCCTACAGAGCGTGAGCGAAAAGATTATAACGCACTGGTTTAAGCGAGCCTTAAATTGATACAATCACCGGACCGAGGTGCTTCATGACAGGTAGACAAGGATGGAATGTATGGATTTTTGCGACCCTGCGCAAAACCGCCTGGGCGTACTCATTTTTTCTCTGTTTTATCAGCGACGTTAAAACAATTCCTGATTGGCCGTTACCCAATCAAACAACATCTCAATTCCCTCTTCAAGATCGATCTTTGGTTCCCAATCCAGCTCGCGCTTGGCTTTGCTGAAATCCGCATAAAAGACGCGCTGATCGCCAGGACGCCAATCCGCGCGCGCGACCTCAATTTTCTTTCCAAGCAATCGTTCAAGGATGGGCCCGAACTCTGCCCAGACCGCCAGGATGTTGTGTGGTCCGCCACCCATGTTATAAACCTCGCCCTTCGCATGGTCTATTCTTTCAATGGCGGCGTCATACGCATTCAATAGATCGTTCACATGCAATATATCGCGCACCTGTTTCCCATCCCCGTAGATGGTGATCTGTTTTCCGGTCACCGCCGCGATTGTCATCCATGCCAGCCAGCCCTGGTCTTCCACGCCAAACTGACGTGGCCCATAGATACAACTTTGACGGAAAACAACCGACCGTAACCCGTAGATGCGCGCGTAATCGCGCACATATTGATCGCCTGTCCCTTTGGAGCAGCCATAAGGAGAATGAAAATCAAGTGGCTGCGCTTCCGAGGCGCCTTCAACCAGATCCTTATAACGCCAGCGCGTAGCCTCTTCGATAATTTCCACATCATCCATGCCGCCATAGACTTTGTTGGTGGAAGAATAAATAAAAATGGGATTCTTCTCTGAGAGCCGGGCGGCCTCGAGCGCATTGAACGTTCCCAACGCGTTGGCTTCGAAATCGTCTCTTGGGTTGGTTACTGACGTTGTGACGGCGACCTGCCCCGCCAGGTGAACAATGATGTCTGCCTCTTTGGCGGATTCTCTCAAAAGGTCAGCATCTCGCAAATCTCCTACGATCAGCTTAAAGGCGTCCTTCCCGAATGTTTCCTGCAGCCAGGCCACATTGCGCGGCGCGCCCGCGCGGGATAAGTTGTCATACACAGTCACCTCGTCACCGCGCTGGATCAGCCTGTTGACATAGTTCGAGCCAATGAACCCTGCACCGCCCGTAATGAAATAATTACGCACTCTATTTACTCCTGATACCAGTTTCGATACACTGGTCTTCTTGCAAAGAAGGAGACCATGATTGCACCAAATACAAAACCTCCAATATGCGCCCACCATGCAACCCCACTGGCATTCGCTCCCTGCATCATGAATACTCCTGAATAAATTTGTATGACGAACCAGAAGATGAGGAAAATCACCGCCGGGATTTCCACAATCGTAAAAATAAACAGGATCGGCACAAGGCTTGCAACCCGCGAACGAGGAAATGAAATCAGATACCCGCCCAACACACCTGCGATTGCGCCGCTTGCTCCAATTGCGGGTATTTGGCTAGTGGGCTGAATATAGGTTTGCAGAAGAGCCGCTGCCACTCCACTTAACAAATAAAAGATAAGATAACGCACTCCACCCAGGCGTGCTTCGATATTATCGCCGAAGATATAAAGAAACCACATGTTGCCCAGTAGGTGGATCCAACTTCCATGTAGAAACATAGCTGTGAAAATAGTGATCCATGCAGCAGACGGATTGCTTGTTAAGTGTGCGGGCACTAACCCCCACGTAAAAACTAAACGCTCCAACGCGGTTGGGCTTAATTGCTGTTCATATAAAAATGCAAGAATATTACCCACGATCAATACCAGATTGATTAGCGGGAATTTGTGCGAACGCACCGTATCATAAAGAGGTAACATGATTTATTTGCTAATCTCTTCGCCAGCCTTCGATCTAAAATTCTTTAATTGTCCATAAATTCCAGATAACGTCTGGCCCTCTCGCAAAAGACCGATGCCGCCGATCACACCGCTGTTGATGTAGTTATACAAGCGACCGGTCAAGGCAACTGCCAGGGCAGTGGATTGATTACCAGTCAACAATGTGACGGCTCCGCCGAACGCTCCTTCGAAGGTGCCAACCGCGCCCGGTAAAGAAGGGATCGCGCCGCCGAACGCGGCTGCGCCCAATCCGAACATACCCCACACCACCTGCGCCTGTGGGAAGAACGCGCGGATGATCAAATAATAGGAGACGATCGCAACTCCCCAATTGACCGTCATCCAGAACAGGAAGCGGATGAATAACCAGCCATCGTTCAATACTCCCAGACCTATGAAAAAAGATTCGAGGAAGTTTCCGCCAATGCGCTGCAACGTGGGCCAGCGCGCGCTCAGTTTATGGAAAAGACCCAGCGCCCACTGATTGTAACGAGCCAGCAAATAAAGTATTACGAAACCGATCAATACGATGATGCCGACGATAATACCGATCCGCCCCGCGCCTCCAGCGCCAACAACAAAGGGTAATGCCGCTAATAGAATAACCGCAGAATAGCCTAAGTCCATCGCGCGCTCGATGACAATAGTCGGCAAAATTTCCATGAACTGCATATCTGATTTACGGCTGAGTAAAAAAGCGCGTCCGATTTCCCCCAACCTGAACGGAAGAAAATTGTTCAATAGATAACCTTCACCCATTGTCCAAAAGACATCTGCGTAAGAGACGCGATTACGCAAAAGCGTTCGCCAGACAATCGCGCGGATCGC
>Ga0065707_10082618_pt1 | contig 13276 bp, 14 predicted proteins | sample SwiRhicommuniRL3_FD_59094 | JGI IMG/M metagenome (GOLD analysis project Ga0065707, IMG submission 59094) | Switchgrass rhizosphere bacterial communities from Rose Lake, Michigan, USA - RL3 v2 (version 2) | ecosystem: Host-associated > Plants > Roots > Rhizosphere > Soil | place: East Lansing... | reverse complement strand
CGATGTGTCAGCAGATAGGCGGTCGCGGCGGGTGTGACCAGCATCGCCACCATCAGCGCCACGCCGACCGTTTGAAGCGAAACCGCCACGGTGACTGCGATCAATGTCAGGAGCAGATTGTTGAGCATGCCAACCGGGAGTCGCAGCGTGGCGGCCAGGATCGGGTCGAAGGACAGGGTCGTGAATTCCTTATAGAAGGCAAAAATGACCAGGAGCACGACTCCCCCAAAGATCAGGATCAACCACAAGCTGTGAATCGAAACGCTGAGCACATCCCCAAAGAGGAAGTGACTCAAATCCACGGCGTAACTGCGGACCGTGGAGATCAACGCGATGCCGAGGGCGAACATTCCGGCGAAGATGATACCAATTGCGGTGTCTTCCTTGATCTCCGCGTTCTTGCTGATCGCACCGATTCCCAGTGCAGCGATGACCGCAGTCCCGAGCGCCCACCAGAAGAGTGGCTCGCGTGCCCCGCCGCTGACGAGATATCCGAGGGCAATACCAGGCAATATCGTATGAGCCAGCGCATCGCCAAAAAATGCCATGCCGCGCAGAACAACGTAGGTTCCAACCACCGCACAGACGATACCTACCAAAACGGCGGCGATCATGCCCCGTTGCATAAATTCATAAGATAGTGGTTGCCATAGGAAATTAATGAGTGTGTTCATCTTCCCCATCGTCGCAACAATCGTCAACGCTCAAAACATTCTCACCATTTGCCGAGCGTAACCTGCCGCCATACGCACTCAGAAGATTTTCGGTCTGCAAAACATTCACCGGTTTTCCAAACGCCACCATCCAATGATTGAGCAAAAGGATCCGGTCAAAGTGACGGGCGGCCTGGTCCAGGTCATGTGTGGCGACCATGACGGTGACTTTTTGATCCTTCAATGTGTCGAGCAAATTGAGTAAACCTTCCTGCGCGGGAGTATCAAGGCCTGTGAGAGGTTCGTCCATCAGCATGAGCTCGGCTTCCTGTGCGAGGGCTCGGGCGATGAACATGCGCTGCTGTTGTCCGCCGGAGAGCTGGCTGATCTGGCGTGAGGCGAGATTCGAAAGCTCAACAGTTTCAAGGGCGCGATGAACATGTTCCCAATCTTTTTTGTGCGGCCAGTTCAGCGGACCGAGTTTCGCTGAGCGTCCCATCATTACTACATCGGCAACATTGACGGGGAAGTTCCAATCCACCTGGCTGCGCTGCGGAATGTAGGCAATGCAAACATGTCCGAGCGGGCGCGAGCCAAAGATGTTCACTTCACCTGATGTGGGTGGCAGCACCCCGGCAATCACCTTGAACAAAGTGCTTTTTCCCGCGCCGTTCGGCCCAACGACCGCAATTCGTTCGCTTTCATGAAGATGAAAGGTAATATCCTCCAGGGCAACGCGTCCGTTGTAGCGAACGCTGATCCGTTGCACATCGAGGACGGGTTGTTCGTCTTTATGGTGGTCGTGAGGGTACATAATATTTATCTGTTGTAGGGACCAGCAGCTGGTGTCCCTACAAAATTTATTTCAACGCATCCACAATTCTGGTGACATTGTATTTCATCATATCGATATAGGTCGCGGCGGGTTCGCCGTTCGTCAGCGATTCCAAATGCAGGTCGGTGACGACCTGCACGCCGGTCTCATCCGCAATTTGGTGTGCGAGGCTGGCATTGTCCGATGCATCCAAAAAGATTGCTGGCGCACCACTGGAACGAATCTGGTCGATCAGCGCGGCGAGTTGCTGGGCGGAGGGGGCTGCGTCCGAACTAAAGCTTTCGATCACAGTTCCCACAATTGTAAATCCATAACGTTCGGCAAAATATCCAAATGCCTCGTGATTGGTCACCAGCAGACGCTTCCCAGCAGGGATCTGATTCACCTGCTCTGCAATCCACCCATCCAGATTCTTCAATTCTGCATCGTATGCCTCGGCATTGGATTTGTATACAGATTCTCCGGAGGGATCGATGCGAGTTAGTGCATCGCGGATGTTTTCAACATAATGGATGACTAGGTCCGGGTCGAGCCATATATGTGGATCAATCCCGTTCGCTTCTTTTCTTGGATTGATGCCGGCTGAGGCTTCGATGAGCGTTCTGTCACCGTCGGCGTTTTCGAGCAACGGCGCTAGGAACTGCTCGTACCCTGCACCATTGACGATGATCAGCTGGCTTTGGGAGACCTTTGCCATATCCTGCGGCGTTGGTTGATAGGAATGCGGGTCAGAACCAATCGGCAGGAGTGATTCCACCTGGAAGCGATCAGCCACGATGTGGCGCGTGATATCTGCCAGGACGGTGGTGGATGTCAGGATTACGGGGTGTGCAGTCCCTGAGTCAGACGCGTTTGTTCCTCCACATGCGGCAAGGAATATTGCAAACGCTGCAAAAATCGAGAACCGACGAATCATGCCAGTCCATTTTTGCAGTTGGGGCAAAGACCAAAGAGTTGCAGCCAGTGTTCGGTGATCTGAAATCCTGTTTTGCGGGCAATGGATTTAATGAGGGTTTCAAGATCGTCGCCTTCGAAGATCGCCGCCTCACCGCACTGCCTGCAGAGCAGTAGATGCTGGTGACCTGCCGGTGCTGTGATGAATGCCTGGCATCCCCGCGGCTGATGCACGCGCTGGATCAATCCCTGTTTCTCGAGAGCTTCCAATGTGCGATACACAGTAACCAGCCCAAGCGCAGGATGATTCGCCCGCGCTTCATCATAAATCTCGATGGGGGTGTGGGCGTGCGTGCTTTGTGCCATGATCTCCACAACCGCCCGGCGCGAGCCCGTCAGGCGATAGCCTTGTTCATTCAATTGCACAAGCCATGGATGTTCGCTCATGCTTCCTTCTTGATATTGAAAATCATTTTCATTTTCATGATGATATTGGAAATCCCCCACTTTGTCAAGTCGACAAGCAAAGGCGGACTTTATCCCGCCTTTGCAGTATTTAACTGCGCCAGATCAATGTATGGTAAGCAACGGACGATGCTACCAGGATGGCAATCACAATCCCCGTGATCTTTGAAACAGGCTTGCGTTCTTCCTCAGGTTTATGAAGCTGGTCGGCGTTGAGCTTTGCCCCTACCGCAGCCGTAGCCGGGATGGCAGCACAAATAATACACATACTAATCTCCGATCTTTATTCGAGTTCACCGGCTTCGCCTGGAAGCATTTCCTTTTTGAGCAGGAAGTAGGCGCCTGTGAAGATCCCTTCCATATTGCCAACCAGCCGTGCCCCTCGACTTGGAATAATGTTGATGATTTCCCAACCGGTAAGTCCGTGTTGTTCCAGAGCAGGGATAGCAAAACCTTCGCTGAGCGGATCATCCTCCATCAGCGCGTTGACCGGGAGGTAGACCATTTTATAACGGAAAACCTTACCACCGCTCTGTAATCGTTTCTTTGCGGACAGGATATTGTCTGCGCGTTTGCGCCTCTGCTCAGCCTCGATCTCGGAGCGCATGCGGGCATACTCCGGTGAATCGATGATCTCCTGTGCCACTTCGAGAATCTCTTCGTCATCACTCAACATGGCGGTTGTGATGAATTCAAATCCACGCCGGTCCCCCAGCTTGATCAATCCTTCGGCGGCATCAAATTGGGTCAGCCATTCATCGTCTTCTGTCATCAGTTCATACAGGCTTTCAACATCGCGCATTGCGACAAGATCATCAGTTTGAGTGCTCATTTATCCTCCAGAATTCAACCTTGCGAAGAGCCCGCCCTGAACGAAGTGAAGGGTCTAGGTCTTCGCAAGGTTAGATCAATAGTTATGGCTCAATTGGATATCCGCTGGCGCGCCATTCGTTCAGCCCGCCCTTCATACTGGTGACCTGTGTGAAGCCGGCATTGAGCAGGATGTCGCGTCCCTCCTGAGACCGATTGCCCGAGCGACAGACGACAACGATCTCTTTGTCCCTTGGTAATTCATTGACTCGTGAGGCAAGCTGATCGAGCGGAATCAGGGTGGTATTGGGCGCGTGATATTCGTTCCATTCCTCCTGCGTGCGGACGTCCAGCATGAAGGCGCCCTGCTGATACTTGGTAAACGCCTCATTGACGCTGATCTCGCCTGGCAGGTTCGAGGATGCGTTATTTCCCTCACCTCCCCTTTGCAGGATGAGATAGATAACCAACCCGACAATGATCAACAACCCGATCTGCGTGCTGGGGCGACGGAAAGCAGCCGTCAAGCCTCTGGCAGGGTTGCTGTAGTTATAGTTATCGCGGCGGCGACGGCGATATCGTCGTTCATTGTTTCTGCGATACATGGAACCTCTTTACGATTTAGAACGACGCCAGCGCGCTATCCAGGTCATTGAAAATCTTGAAGAACAGTTTCAAGCCAGCACCTTCAAGGGTTTTATCCACAACCGGTTGAGGGTTGAGAAGCTTGACATGTTTGCGCGCGTTGCTGTGATGCGTGAAATCGGGGTTGACGTACTGCTCCACTTGTTGCGGGACGCCGCTGTATAAGAGAGCGATCTTGTGGATGGCTGCCAGCCCCGTCGTGCTGATGCTGGGAACTTCGCTGAGGTCGATGATCAGATTGCGCGCCGGATTCATATAAAGCTCCTGCGCTTTATCGGTTATTTGCACAAAATTCGAGGCGTTGATATCGCCTTTTAGCTTCATAATGGCAATCGGCTCCGTGCCCTGGTGGATCGTAACGTTGATATCCATATTTCCTCCGCAGACCTATTCTAACGGAAATTGAATTCTTCGTAATGGATATTGTTCTCTGGAACGCCCAGGGACAGGAATTTCTTCTCAAATGCCTGGATCATCGGCAGGGGTCCGCACATGTAGACATCATGATCGCTCAAGTTTCCACCTGTGTTCTTGACGATATCTTCCACGGTAAGAGAACCTTCGGTCGCGGTACAGCGGATGCTTGCCTTCAGCCGCGGATTCTTTTTCGCCGCTTCTTGAATTTCGTCCATGAAGAGCGCCTCCTCGGGGTGTCGGACAGTATAGAAGAAATTCACATCATGGGCGAGATGCCCATCCATATCGCGGACAAAGGAAAGGAACGGGGTCAGCCCGATTCCGCCTGCGATCCAGATCTGTTTTTGCCTGCCTGTCTTGTAATCGAACATGCCATAGGCACCTTCGATGATCGCGTCTGTACCTTCCTTCAGCCTGCCGTATAACTCGCGGGTGAAGTCACCGCTTGCTTTGATCGTGAGGCGCAGAACATCCTCCTCAGGCGCACTGGAAATAGTAAAAGGATGGGATTCGTTCAATACCTTGTCATTTGGAAAGCGTACAAAAAGGAACTGTCCCGCTCGCTGCCGTTTGATGGACCCTTTTTTGGCGCGCATGGTCACTTCGGTTGTGGAGGCATTGGGATGTTTTACGACTTCGACGGTGTACGGTGCATATTTCTTGAAGAACCGACCGAAGATTTCTGTGTACAGATACGAAACTGCTCCGAAGATGAAAAAGAGCTGCACCCAGTTGATCGCAATAAACGCATTGAGTGGATTGCCAATGGTCAGCGAATGGATGAACGCAGCGATGAAGAAGATGCCAATAAATCTCTTGAGCTTCTTCCAGCCCTCGTAGGTGCCGCCGGTGAGCTTGTTCAGGAAGGCAATGCGCGGAGCGAGGGTGATCAACACAGTGGAAACGATGCCCGTAAAGGCAAACACGGCAAGATAATTGCCGAGCTTCCAACCAGTCACCGAAATGGGAACCGTGAGCACATGGACGAAGATCATCAGGAACGCGGCAGTGGCGATTTGTCGATGAGTGACATACATCTTATCCAGGCCGCCGAAGTAAGGCTCTACCCATTTGGGGCGCGTGGACAAAAAGAGTGAAAACGACATCAGAACAATGTTGATCGAACCGATGATCTCCCCCGCGTACTGGCGTGCAAAATTTGCGCGCCCATCATACTCCGGTGGAAAGACAAGCCAGACAGCAATGGTCAGTACACAGGCCAGCGCAATCACAAAATTACCGATGTAACGCTTCATAAAGTTTCTCTCTTTGATGGAACCTTGCGAAGGTTACAAGCCCTTCAGGGCAGCTTCGCAAGGTCAAGATCAATACAATTAAATCAAAAAGCGACGTGACCCTGCGCAGGGTACTGCGTCGCCTTCTCGACTAGAATGATTTTACGGCTTCATCAAGATCGGTGAAGATTTCAAACACACTTGTAAACCCCACCATGTCCAAAATATTTCGTACTTCTTCGCGGGGCTTGAACAGCTTGACATGTGTCTGGGTGCCGGCGGTGCTTGTGCGTCCCATGGAGCGATACGCCGACCAGCCATGCTCGGTATCCGGGAGTTCCTCGCCCTTCGCCAGCAGCGCCACACTGTGCAGAGCCACGAGCCCGGCACTGCTGATGTAGCTCAGATCCGAGAAATCGATCAAGAAGTCACGCGTACCCGCTTTATAGAGATCCTGGGCTTTGGTGATCAGCTCCTGATAATTCTGTCCGTCCAGTTGTCCATCCACCTTCACCACGGAAACTGGCACATTGCCCTGCATTTGCGAAACAGTGATATCCATGTCTCCTCCTCCGAAGAACGAATGCCGCTATTATATACCGTCTTTTCTCTCCAGACGCGCAAGGCGATGGGAAATTTCATCGAGCCAGTATTTGCGTTCGTAGGCAGCCAGGTTTGCCTGCTGGAGATGCTCGAGCGCCGAACGTGTCCACTGCAGGGCAGACTTCACGTCCCGGCGCTTGTGTTCGTAATACTTTGCGATTTCGATATGAGCATAGATATGACCTTCCGCTGCGGCTTTTTCCCACAGGCGCAGGGCCTCCTCGAAATCACCGCGCCGCTTCTGCAGGATCGACAACCGCTTCACCGCCAGGCTGAAATCTGATTCCGTTAAATTGAGGCGAAGTCCATGCTCGAAAAGCTTTGCCGCCTCCTCCCAGCGACCGAGATCTTCGAACAACTTACCCAGGGCAATGAAGTCGAGTCCATGCTCCACACGTCCCTCATAAGGGTTTGTCATCATCTCATTCATGTGGGTGAGTAGTGCCGCCATGGCGACCACATCCATGGCGTTGTGATAGAACACGCCTGCCAACTGACGCGCATCCCCGGTGCGCAGATAATCAAAGTATAGCCATGGGATTTCGTAACCCGGCACTTCTTCGCTGGCGCGTTTCATTCCAAGGATATGTTCCTCCAAATATTTCAAGGCGCGCGATTCCAGCCTGTCCCGCCAAAGCCTGCGTGCCAGCGGCAACAGATCGAGATGGGCATAGTTCTTATACGGAACGGGGATTCGATGCATGGAGTAACGCGTGGTCAACAGCGGAGCGTCAAAGGCTTTGCCATTGAAAGTCACCAGCGCCTTGGCGGGCGCCAGGAAATGTGCCAATCCCTCGAGCAACGCCGGTTCCTCAGATGGGTCACGCATAAAGAACTGCCTCAAGACGAACTCCCCATCGAAAAAGCGTGCTACGCCCACCAGGAAGGCATACGTCCCCGTGCCGCCGGAAAGGCCAGATGTCTCAGTATCAAGGAACGCAAACGATGAAAGGGGCAACTCCGCGATCCGCGGATCATTTGCCCATTGCGAGATCAGGGAAAGGGGTAAAGAAGCAAGAATCGGCGCTACGCCGTGCACATAATCCGATATGTATCTCTGTTCGACAAAGAAGACGTCCCCAAGCGGCGTCGAAAGAAAGCTTCCATCTACTACCGAATCAATACCATAGCTTGGTTCAACCTTCGGTGGAGGAAGCTCGCGTGCGTTTTTTCCCACACCAAGAGATTTGAGTTTATCTGCTACTGAGCGTTTCGGAGAAGATGCCATTAAAATCCTGAAAGGTGATTATAACCAAGGAAAATAAAGAAGCCCACCATTCTTATGGCGGGCTTATGATGCACAGTTTGAATCTGATTACTGGAATTTTGAGTCGACCTGGCCGGAAATAAGCACCTGGGGTTTGGGTGTTGCAAGGATAAACAGGCGCCCCCAACTGGCACTCCCATCCGAGTTGATACATGTCTGGAAAGTGACGTGACGATCACCAAAATAGACCCGCTTGAACATCTTCTCAGCTGTCAGCGTTTCATCCTGATCCAGGTTGCGGAAAGAACTGTAGGGGCTGGTGGGCTGCAAAGCCTGATAGCGCTGGATTTCACTGATCACAAAGGTTTCGATGCTGCCATCGCCGTAGACCAGGCGGACTTCCTGTCCGACAGCCAGTTGCGAGAATAGCCTGCCGGAGAGGTGGTTGTGAGCCAGTAAACCTATGTTTCCATACTGGGCTGCCATGCGGAATTGTGTGATCACGCCATCTGTAGAGGAGACGTACCCTGCATTGCCTGCCGGTTGTTGAACGATGGGGAGGGCGAGAACATCTGAAATATACACGCCGCGCAATGCCTTGGCATCGCCATTCTGCACCGATTTGGAAAATTCCCCAAAGGTAGGCAGAGTGCTGGCAGGCTCCAAAGCCCGGGTGCTGATTGGATTGTAAAAAAACGACAGGAAAAGCGCAAGAAGTAGGGAGGTGCTTCGGGCGGCCTGTGTTATTCGCGTGTTGAGTGTCATTGCTTGCCTCGTTGATAAGGGCACCCATACAGAACACGCAGACCGAATGTGTTGTCTTCGGCGGCCTGGCGGTCATGGTCACGGGAGCGCGTGACTGTAGATCCATGGCTTTGCGTCCCTGTTTTTCAACAGGTTTGCCTTTATCGAACAAATAGATTGAAAGGTTCAAATAAAACGAGCCTGGTTTTTGACCAGGCTCGCCAATAAGTATTTCGATCTTCGGCGGCCTGGCGGTCATGGTCACGAGAGTGCGTGACTGTAGATCCATGGCTTTGCGCCCCCGCCTTTCGACGGGTTTGCCTTTTCGGTTTTATCTGAGACCATTATAGCAAAATATGGCGAATTTGACCTTTCAGTTAAGCAATATCTATTAACAAGGCTGAAAACTACTTTTCCGCCTTAAATGCCCTTTCGGACTCAAGTTCAGCGCTTAATGGACGACACTGTAAATTTCGCTTCCGGTATGGCAACAACGAATAACCTGCCCCAGCTGGATATCCCGTTCTTGGCAATGCAGGTTTGGAAAGTAATATGATGTGTTCCCGCATAGACGCGCTGAAACATCTCTGGGGCCGTTAGTACTTCATCCCTGTTGTTCAAATTTTGGAAGGAACTTAATGGGTCATTGGGCTGCAGAGCCTGATAACGGAGGATTTCGGTAATGATGAAACTCTCCGTGTTCCCGTTTGTATACTCGATGCGAACCCTCTGACCTATTGCAAGGTGGGAGAATGATTTTCCTGACAAAAAGTTATGAGCCAGCAAACCGATGTTCCCATATTTGGCAGCTGAATAAAACTGAGTCACTTCGCCCTTATTTGCCGAAACATAGTTGGGTTTCCCCCTAGGCTGCTGAACAATCGGGAGAACCAGTGAATCTTCCAATATCACGCTGCGCGGCGGACTAGTATCGCCGTTTTCAATCTCTTGTGTAAACTCGCTAATCCGGGGGTATCTGGAATAAACGTTACCCGCTGTTGACGGGAAACCCAGATATAAGACAAGCGAAAGATCAAAGGCCAGAAAACTTGCATTCAGGATTGTTTGGCTCATTAGACCTTTGAGCGCCATTGAAGCCTCCATGTTGATAAAGGTGCTCAAACGAGCCTGAGCCCTCTATAAAGTAATTGGGGCAATCGCAGTGGATTTGCCGCGTTTCAGATTAATCGTCCGCGATTATAGCAATGCTGGAAGCCCATTTGTTTCTGGTTTACATAAATGTAGGTGAATCGTATCCGAATTGGCGGTCAATAATATCCGTGATCGCCTCAAATTGGCACTGCGTCGCACATGTATGCTACACTTGCGCATTCTTTAAACGATGAACCAGCCGTCCAAAGAGCGTCTTTCCATTTGGATGAAACTGCTTTATGGCTCTGGAGACTGGGGAATCTCCAGCATTGGCATGATGCGTTCCATCTTTTACGCCATCTACCTCACCGATGTTGTGGGATTGGAGCCGCGTCTCGCCTCGTTCGGCGCGCTGGCAGGAATTGTCTGGGACGCCATCAATGACCCGATCATCGGGCTGCTCAGTGACCGCCTGCATACGCGCTGGGGGAGAAGACGCCCATTTTTGTTGTGGTTCGCCATCCCTTTTGGTTTGAGTTTCATCACTCTTTGGTCGGCACCGGATTGGGAGAGTCAGACGGCGCTGCTGGTCTATGTGACTCTCTCCTTTATGATCGCCGATACCCTGCAGACTCTCATCTCCGTCCCGTTCCTTTCCCTGACACCGGAACTGACCCCCGATTACGACGAGCGAACCACGCTGACCAGTTTTCGATCCTTCTTTCAATTAGTGGGTGCATTGAGTGTTGTGGTTGCCGCACCCGCTATTGTGGATCTGGTACTCCTCTCAGGGGGAACACAACAACAGGGATTCATGCTGGTGGGTGCGATCTTTGGCGGGATCGGTGCGATCCCACTTCTATTGATCGGCTTTTTCATACGCGAGACCTCCACGTCCGAACAGACGAAATCGCTTCCCTTCCGGGAGACACTTCTCGCCGCGTGGCAAAACATCCCCTTTCGTTATGCAGTGGGAATCCATATGCTCAACTGGTCTGCCGTGGATATGGTGGCTGTTGCCTTCCCTTATTTCCTGCTGTATTGGGTGGCGCAGGGAGATTTGCTCGCCTCGATTAACATTTTTGGATACGAGCTTGCGTATGAATCGGCGTTCTTTGGGGTTCTCATGTCCGTGTGTATTCTGTTCATTCCTTTCTGGTTGTGGCTGGCTCGCCGGAAGAATAAACGCCAGGCATATATGTTGGGCATGTTCTTTTGGGTCACGGTCCAGTTACTAGTCTTCACCATCCAACCCGGCGATACGCGTGCCCTGCTAATTATCGCCGCGCTGGCAGGCGTTGGAGTCTCCGCCGCGTATACGCTGCCAGACTCGATGTTCGCCGATGTGATCGAATGGGACGAACTGCGCACGCGCCGGCGGCAGGAGGGCATCTTTTATGGAATCCGTACGCTCATCCGGAAATTGACCGGGGCACTCGTCATCTTCATCACCCTGCAATTATTGGGCATCTCCGGCTATGTCTCACCCCCCGACGGGACACTGCAATTCGCTCAATCGGATTCCGCTTTGCGCATGATCCGCCTGCTCGTTTCGCCATTCGGCGCGACGATCCTGTGTGGGACGATACTCCTTGCCTGGCTATTCCCACTCTCACGCGAAAAATACGCGAGAATTCAAAGGTTACTGCAACAACGACGCGAGCGGTTGGCAGAATAAGAGCTACTGATTCATCGACCACCAGACGAGCGGAATCGCACCACACAGCGCACAGTCGAAAATTATCAGCAGCAACCACATGAGCCACTGTGCAGGTGCCTTTCGTTCCAGCACTGAATCGGACGGCTTCTGCGGATCGTAGAAAACCATGACCTGCGCGCCTGTCGGATATTTAGCCACCACTTTGCGTGCGCCGGTTCCACCCACCTCCGGACCGGGGGCAAGCTTCATGCTTTGATAGGGCTGCCCACCAACCTGATAGGAATATTGAACGACAGGATAATCTGCATATCCATCCCCTGAACTTCTCTGTTCGATCCTGGACATCATCACTGTTCCCATCGTGGACGGCCATTGATTTACCGTCGCCATCCGCCGGCGCATGAAAAAGATGATAGCGAGAAATATAGCGTTCAAAATGAACAGAACAAAAACAATGATGCCGATGGTAAGCAATAACGTGGTATTCATGGTTTCTCCTTTGTCTTCGCTAACAGCTAATCGCTAATAGTCACCTGTATGATCGTCGTGTCCACTTTCTGATCGTTTTTTACCACTTGCAATTGTACAGCGTACAACCCACTCAGACCCTTTGTGTTCCATATGGCGAGTAGACCATCGGTCACGGGTTCGTTCGCTTCCGCCACCTGAATCCACTTCTGTGGATTCAACCCTGGTCCTACCAGAATTCGATACGAGAGGAAATTCTCCCCGCTTGCGGTGCCCTTGATCTGCACATCGCCGCTAACTTCGGAGAATAAGTCAGGCGATGTGATATTCACATTTTCATTGAAGCCAGGCGACTGAATTACATCATAGTTGCTCGGCGGGATCTCCAAGCCTGCGCCCTCTGCCCAGGAACGCGCATCTGACGGAACGACAAGATAGACACGGTCCTCGATCAATTGCGGCAGGGTAAATACAGTAGCTAACAAGCCTGTCTCGCGGTTCACAGAATATTTGCGATACATCGTATCGGCTTGAACCGGTTCGTTTCCATTCAAGAAAACCTCGCTGACCAGGTTCGGGCACTCGGTTGTTGGCAACATCCCGGATGGATCGCACACATTAATCACCGAAACATCCGAGGGAAGCGACCAAGCATCAGGGGGCAGGTTTTGCGATGCGACCTGCATCAGCGCGTTCCACAGGACAGCCACTTCCCGGGGTCCATTTGGGAGCGGGGCAGTTCCTCTCGTGCCGGTCCATGCCGCGACGAGACGCGAGGGGGAATAACCGATCGTCCATGTGTCCAAGGCGTCGTTCGTTTGACCGAGTTTCACAGCGGCAGTCGTTCCAAGATCCAAAATATTCGAACTGCGCAGCGTGCCCAGGCGGGCAGTCTCATCGCTGAGGGCGTGGTTCATCAGATAGGCAAGCCCGGGAGTAACCACAGGTTTTGCCTGAGGTGTGGACCAATCGAGCCAGACACTGCCGTCGTTCCCTTCGACTCGCAACAAGGTCACAGGCTTGAACGCCTCACCAAACTCCTGACCGAAATACACACCCTCGCGGGCGAATACCCCGAACGCACCCGCGGCATCGAGCAGCGAGAGTTCACCATCCCGTGAGATGCCAAACGAGGAGGAAATCTTATTCACATTTTCCACACCCATTTGCGAAAGAACCTGTGCTGCGGGCGCCGGATAATCATTTGCCAGTGCAATTCGCAAACGCATCGGTCCATGATATTGACCGTCGAAGTTCTCGACATCGGTCTTGCCAGGGATGTCCCACAGCAACGAGGCGGGACTCAAGCCGCGCGTAAATCCCGTCAGATAGATGAACGCATCCAGCGTGGATCCCGGATCGTGTGCCGCGAGCAGCGGTGTTTCCTGCGCCTGGAATGTCTCGCCGACAACTGCCAGGATTTGCCCGGTTTTGGGATCGGTGATGATGGCACTGGCGGAGGAGTCAGGTACTTCAACCCCAGGAGGCAGCGCAGGGAGAAATCGCAAGGACTCACATTGAATGAGCGGTTCCGGCAGGCCCGCCAGC
>Ga0065707_10082617_pt1 | contig 13280 bp, 5 predicted proteins | sample SwiRhicommuniRL3_FD_59094 | JGI IMG/M metagenome (GOLD analysis project Ga0065707, IMG submission 59094) | Switchgrass rhizosphere bacterial communities from Rose Lake, Michigan, USA - RL3 v2 (version 2) | ecosystem: Host-associated > Plants > Roots > Rhizosphere > Soil | place: East Lansing, MI... | reverse complement strand
GTTAGTTAGTCATAAAAATACGTACCCATAATTGACACTACTGTCACTGTCTGCTCTTACTGGCTTGTGAGGAAACACTGGTCTTGCCAAATCGCCCGAATTGTTCTTGGTGGTGTCCTTCAAGTTCAAGGACATGTCAACCGTGCGATAAGGTTCATCTTCGTCAGAAGAAATTTCGATCAACTGCTTATTCTTTTCAACCCAATCGTCGAAATTCGATGGTGAAGATACCGAATTATTTGATCTGTTGGATTGTTGGGGTGCGATATACTTTGCTTGTTGCTGCTGTTGTTGTTGTACTCTGAACGGATTGTTGGAAGACAATCTACGCAACGAGTCAGTAGAAGTATATGAATGGTTAGGTTGTCGGTACATGATGAAAAATTTGGATAGTATACAGAAAGAAGTGAAGTGAAAGCTTGATGACTTAGCTGTTAAAGAACACGAATGATTTCAGATCAGATCAGATCAGTAGACTAAGTAGCGACCACGAGAAATCTTTTCTAAATTCAAGTTTGTCAAGTAGTCTGAGGGGGTCTAAATTAATAGTCCTGAGGAATTTCAATCAATAATTCTCTTAAAGTTCTAAAGCTCTTTTGATAATTCTGATCCTTTACTCTAGTAGTCTCTGAATCGAAGTCACTTTTCGTTAAAGTGCCAGTTTATAGTAGATTAGATTAAACAGATCCGGTTATTACACACTTGTTACCGTTATTCGTTTCACTTTATACTATCACTACCAGTATCGAATGAGTTTCAAGAGTAATTAGTAAACAGATGGGTTTGAAATCGGCTAGTTGACTTTGAAAAACGAGCAAATTTGAATTTAGCGACAAAAATTTCACGACAAATTTACGCGACAACTGTCAAAATGGGCCGAGGAAGTGCGTTCGCAATGGTGGTTCTTCTCTAGTAATGCTTGATTATAGATAGAAAATAGCTTATCTGATCTTGACGGGAAACCGCCGACTAGAACATCCTCGCGGTATACCTGGACTAATTGGTGGAGTCCATATCCCAAGGTGGCCACGGTCGTGCGATACCCATTGTCCGTTTGTTTAGAAAATCTCCACTATTAGCCCCCGATCGGGAATTAAACGTCGCGTCATTAATGAAACGGTCTAGCCATACTTGAAACGGCGTATCTAATTATTTCTCGATAATCTCCAGCCAGTAATAATTATTAGCCGAAGATATCCCCAATAGTTAGAGGCACGAGAAGATCTTTTTGCGGGACTCTATGACGAATTTCTAGAATCCTACTAATTTTCTGGGGCTAGATTCGTCCTAAACAGTGACGCGTATCTTCTAGAATGAGCCTCCTTCCCACCTCGATTTCTACATCATTCCACTTCGATATCTACATCCTACACCGCATCCGCATATTCTAATCAGCTACGGCTATGATCTGGTCTAATATGGTGTAATCTCAATTAGGTAATTATATGCAGTTATTCTGGTAACCAAAAGAATCCACTTGAGTAATGGACAGAGAAATAACTATGAGAATCGTAACCAGTAGAGTTACGAGTCATCGACTTTATAAGAGTTAAAGCATTAACTGTAGAGTTGATGGCACATCAATTCCATTAGCTTGGCTTGAAAGATCTTATTCATAACTCTGTCAAATGAACAGTCACCGGCAGAATTGTTCAATGTTAAAAGCAAGTAAATGGGTGCATGCCTCGCCCAAGGCTACTGCATGGAGAAGTAAATCGCAAAAGGTAATAAAACATGGGGATGTGTAGAAATGAATTAGGTTTTTACCATTAGAGTCTTTAGAAGGAACTCCACGTCCAATCTGAGGGTACCTCGATGGCGGAGTTTTTTCTGGCATACGCTTGGAATGCATTTTCTGAAGTGGCGTTGGTACGCGTCCCTTTTCCTGAAGGATCTTGCCCCTTGGCCCCTTGGCCATCGTAAACGATTGGTTTTCTATCAAAGTGGTTGGGATGGGGGGTTTTTTCCTCCTTGAGAAACGATTTAACATATGGGTTTTCAATGTATACAAATGGATACTTTTCCAATAACTTGGTGGAACTAGTAGGCTCGTCAACCTCGTCGACCGCCCTGTTCAAGTCGATCACCAAGTTCTTATAAATATCGCCGCACTTTTTGCATACCTTGAATAATTTGTAATTCTGAGGATCTGTGATCTGGGACGACGATGAAACAGAGGTAGATGATTTGGTGGACGACGACGAAGAAGCAATCCCGAGATTCTTGTAAATAGGGATGACAAATCGAGCGTTGGCATCTATGACGATCCCGTTGCTTACGAAAACTCCTTTGTCGGTTGAGCAATATCTCGGGTTCTTAAACTTGTTGGAATCTTCCGCATCACTTTGGTATAGACAATCACTGCAATAAATCAAACCACAGAACCTGCAATGATGTCTTCTGCGTGCGAGACTATTCTTGGAAGTGTTGGCGGTTGGTAACATCATGTTTTCATCCTGTTCAACCTTCGCTTCGAAGATCATATATACGAGTGAAAAGAAAGAATTGCCAAATGTTTTGAAACATTGTATGCAGTGGTTGGTAAAGTTATTGGATTTCCAGTGGATACGGGTAGGTTCAATGTTAAAGGTAGTAGCCACGATGTTTTGCATGTGATTAGATGGTATTTCGACAGCTTCATTGTCAGAGACGCTGATATTGTCTCCAGTATATGAAATAGGAGATGTGATGGTATATATGGCTGAGTCTGGATTGGTATTTGCAGTACTTTGAGTTGCTGACGGATTTATTGAGCATCCCTTGAACTCGTAATCAAACGACGCTAACTCATCGGGAATGGGTGCAGTAAGGGTGCTTGCTGACAACATTGGACGTAATACTGCAGGTGTACTCAAAGGCTTTTTCAACTGGTATAACTGACTGAACCCAAGGGTTTCACCGTCGGGAGAGCCCTTTCTAGAGTTTAAGGTCTTTTCGTCCGATTTTTGGCTTATTGCAGAAATAGAACATTGATTTTTGATTCTCGTCGATTTAGGTTGTTGGTAGTATGGATGTTGGGTACGAATATCGTTTTCTGGTAGAGAAGAAACCTCCTTTTCTAAGAATGTGTTGATGTCTTTATTCAATTTTGCTTGTTCGACATTCCGCTCATAGATATAGTTGTTGAGGATGTATTCCTTCAAAAGCAGGACGTTTTCATCTGCGTCGTCGTTGTGCGTACGCTTCAAAGTGATTGTATCACGGGAGGAATTCTCCTTACCGAATGGTAACGAGCAACGACGCAAAGGCTGCGAGAGGTCAAATGCTGCAGGCATATAATTTGGTGCTTGGTCTTCTGGGATAGTATCATCAATAGCTTTTTCCACAACCTGGGCCACAATCTCAGTGGTTTCGGAATTGCTCTTCTCACTAGTATCGCTGGAGGAACTAGTCCGGTTAAGACCCGATTTGCCTCGGTTGTATGTGTAATAGTTCATATTGTTCATTCTTGGGAATCTGATTTGATCATCATAATCAATATCTTTGTATAGATCGGTAGGCGCTGCGGTCGAAGTATCAAGAGAGGCGGTGGAAGTGGTGTTTTTGCGAGAAATCGACGGCATGATGTCTGAGATGTTGGAATGATATGACGGGATGGTTGCCTCGAACGCTGTGTTGCATTGTGAAGTTTTTCGATTCTTTAGTATAGTGTATTGGTCAATGGGTTTCTTTTTGAACGAGAAAGGAGGAAGCTCTTCCGTTGAGGGAGGAACTTGATCAGTGTTTGAATTCTCTGCAGTTCCTGTTGAAGTGACGGCCGACGGATCCACGCCAGGTGCCATCTCAATACTAGTCTCTGCCATCCTTATCTAGGAAGAAGATGTTTTGATAGCGATTAAGGGGAGAACGAAAGTAAAGTAAGCAAAAAAAGATTAGTGCGCTCAAGTAAGGGGCACTAATATATCCAGCAGATTAGTGGTGTCCAGGTCTAGATGAGTATATCTTGCTTAGCAGTAACTCTCAATAAGAAAGAATGTAGTTGAATACTTGCTGAAGTTGAATCCCTGATGAAGAGGTTGATCCCTGATTCGGGGTATGAATTAATTAAATGTTGGCTGTGTGCAGGAAAGAAGATAACAAACTTAGAAATACGGCATTTTCATTGGCCCATTCTACACTAGCCACCAGGCTCCAAACAATATTTTGATATCTCGTAGTGAAAAGGAGCCTCCATCGATGGTAGATTCTTATATAATCACTAATTAATCTCATTAGCCTCATTAGCCTCGTTTGTCTTTTTAGTCTCAGTAACATCGTTAGCCTTGTGAGCCTCACTAAGTATTTACAGCCTCACTAAATATTTACATCCCCATCTCTAACTATGATTCTCACATTCTTCTAAATTACGTAGTGGACGACTTCTATCCGTTCACTCTGATAACGATAATGTTTGCCTGTGAGAGTTCCATTTGTTTTTGGTCGGATTATTTTCGACGCACGCTAAAGCCGGCCCGACTCGTAATTCGTCTCAAATAGGAGCCATGATAACTCCTGCTAGGCTCGTGGCAGGAACGACTCATTTTGTGAATACACCTCATGGTGGATAAAGGGTCCGAGACTTGTAAGGAAAACTAAATTTTCCATAAGAAATATCTAAAAAGTCTAGATCGGAAATTTCCTCGGCTATAGAATAGAGTTTACTTTCAACAAGTTAGTTATGTGTAGATGTTACAAATATCCTGCAACGTTCTGTGAGCTTTCAGGGTCCCGGATCCCGTTTAAACCTAAACATTTAGGGGTATTTGATAGGAATTACTGAGAGAGATTATTATAAGTAAATTGAATTATGACCGATATAGTTCTAGTGAGCATCTAGTGAGCATCTAGTGAGCATCTAGTGAGTATCTATTATGTATCTATTATGTATCTATTATGTATCTATTATGTATCTATTATGTATCTAGTGAGTATCTATTAAGTATCTAGTGAGTATCTATCAAGTAGCTAGTGAGTATCTATCAAGTAGCTAGTGAGTCACCTAATTATCTTGATCTGCTGAAATCTGGTTCACTTGTACTGATATCTCGCTGAATTCTCTGACATCCGTTCAATTCTCCGATATCCATTCAATTCACCGATGTCAGTTCTACACCCGAAGATGACCTATTTTACCACCAAACCAACGAAAATGAAAGAGACTACAACATCAATATCATAACTCTCTCTCTCTCTCTTATTCCTAGTAAATCTACAACATAGATATTGATTAAAAATGAATGGAATAAATTTATATATTAATACAGATAATTGGAAGCACGCCAGAGATTCCAGAATTCAACCGTTGACAAGCACTAAAACCATACACCAAGCTCGCAAAGAAGAAAATGAAGCCCCTTTAGTTAGCCTTGGACAATTTATTAATCTAGCCCATTGTCAATTACTCGACAACTAATCAATTCATCTAGACAATTTAACAATTGTCGTCAAGCATTCATCCCAATTCACAACAAATGTCAAAAATTCCCATCTAAGCTTCCGCTAACTCTCTAGACCTCTAATAACTTGCTAATGGGAATTCGATTATCCACAACGATTCTCTAATCCTTAAGGACAACATACAAAGCATGCAAAATACCTGGGAAATAGAAGAAAATACATAAAAGAATATTAATCCATAATGCACTAGTAGCACCACATTTCATAAACACAGCCACGAAAGGTAAAAAGATTGCAATTATAATAAGAATGATCTTATCGGAATTCATTTTGAAAAGTTTGAAGATTAGTTAACGATGACTTTTTAGACAGATTGTTGAATATTTATAATAGGATTTTTTCGAGGGGCTAGTCACGGGGCAATCGTGAATAGGGTCACGGGGCACTCGTGATTAGGAGGCTAGTTTACGAGTATTATTCAGACATGTTATTGTTACGGTGACGGATACAAAGACGTGTTCGGTAGGACACCTACTCTGATACTATTAATTATTACCACAATGATGTGGACCACGAAATGAACCACCAAGGCTTGATATGTATAATATATGATTTAAGTTTAAGGGTGACACAGTGGCACACGGTGAGAACGGTGACAACGGCGGAACTATGGGGTAAAGCTAATCAATTAGAGCTAGCACGTTACCAGTCAATCATTAAACCAGCCAGAGGTTGTGACTACTAGTTGCGACTACTAGTTGTTTCAACCACTGACCAATCTTAGTCTACGGTTGACCCTGGGTCTAATAGACGAAAAAATGTGAGTTCCGTAGAGTGAGCAATGACTCCGTAGCGTCAGTAATATCACCAATCTTTGTCATTGGCTTGCAGTTGAAGTTTTTCGATTATAAATACTGGTTGGGGTGGATGACTCTCAAAAGGTAATGTCGGATATGACCTTTTGAGAAACACGGGCGCAGAGAAAAATGGTACGATCTGACCGTGCAGATCTTAACCTATCACTGAGGTATCGGCGTGACATGTGGAAGTCTCGGTGATATTCCTTAGCTATATTTTCCCTTGTCATGCAAAGATCTTCATAGCCTCATGGCAAAAAAAATAAATTCTCCTGGGGGTGAGTCGAACACCCGATCTCAAGATAACTCTTGTAAACAATTACAGTCTCGCGCCTTAGCCAGCTTGGCCACCAAGAGGAATTCGAGATTTTAAAATATTAAAGGAAATATACCGTATCATACTTATATATAAGTACCATGAATATGAAGAATCCAGAGGTGTAGACCACTGGATGAGGAGATACCCAGGAAATACTTATATCCATGGAAGTTTTTAAGCTGCCAAGTCCATTCTTGAACTATTTAATTCTTCTCCATACATACGATCTCTAATAATTTGGATGAAGTACCTTGGGCTAACTAGAGATACTTCGTCAGTCTGTTACTTAGTCTGTTTCACTTAGTCTGCTCTTTTTGTTGTTTCTTGGTCTATTCTTTTTGTTACTTGGCCTCCAGATTAATCCTTTGCTTGGTCTTTAGGTGTCTCTTCATTTAGTTCGGGTAGATATTTCATCACTTCCGATACACTATCTAGACGGCTATATACGGGTTCAGGGTCCTCCAAACCTTAACCCTTTCTTTAACCATTCTTTACTCTTACTTTAATCCAAGTCTTCAACTTATCCACAGCTCAGAGCCCTGTCAGTTCAGATCCAACATCTTCTTGTAGCTACCATACTATACCACTAGCCATATCACATGGACAATATCCACGCCACTTTGGTATCCGGCTCGATTTCCGAGTGTGTGAGAAAAATGAGTATCCGTGGATGCAAATCAAACCTACTCCTACTGAAGGAGCGAAAATACCACTCCATTGTCGAAGAGAAACAGTCTATAGAACCTCCACCACCTCTACCTCCATCTGCAGCTCGTTACGTAACATTTTTCCGACTTCTACCCGTCCCCTGTGTCAGATGTACCGGAGTAACAATTTTACCCCACAATTCGACTTTTGCCGAGTATGGGGTATATATGGGACCCAAATCTCACTTTGAAGACAATTATTCTTTCCATAACACATTCATTATGGGTATTTCTTCAGTAAAACGTGTTATTGATGGGCCTGGGTTGCCCAAAACGCATTCATTTGTAACAGATGTTGTTTCAAGTGCAACCCCTCCTGACTCCGCTGCTTCAATTGCCTCCGAGAGGGCAAACACCAACTTCGATGTTGTCAAAATGCATCAATTCATTGAAGGTTCGGCTGCTAAGTCAGAACAAGTCCTTAAGATATATAAATCATTAGAACGTGATCCGATCTTAGCGTCTCTGCCTGCCCATTATGATCTTTCGACAAAGGAAGAGAGAGAGTTGGTAGCCTTGCGTATTGATAGAATGTCACAATACATTGAAAGCGAGCCTGCTAAGCAATTCTTCAGAAGATTGACCTTGGTCAACATCTACGATTCTTCGCTCGGAATCAGAATCACCATCAATTTAGGACTCTTCTTGCATTGTATCAAAGGTAACGGAACTGCTGAACAATTCAAGTTTTGGTCTCAAACAAGAGAGTCGGGAATCATCAAGCAGATGTATGGGTGTTTTGGTATGACTGAGTTGGGGCATGGGTCTAATGTTGCTGGTTGTGAGACTACAGCCACATTTGATGAAGAAACCGACGAATTTATCATCGATACTCCACACATTGGTGCAACCAAATGGTGGATTGGTGGAGCTGCTCACTCTGCAACACACTCGGTGGTTTATGCGAGATTAATTGTCAAGGGGAAGGACTACGGAGTCAAGACCTTTATAGTTCCATTGAGAGACTCTCGTCATTGTATTTTACCTGGAGTCAGTATCGGTGATATTGGTCAAAAAATGGGAAGGCTGGGTGTGGACAATGGCTGGATCCAATTCTCTGACGTTCGTATTCCTAGATTTTTCATGTTGCAAAAATGGTGTACTGTTGATGCAAAGGGTACTGTCAAGTTGCCACCTTTAGAGCAGTTGTCGTACATTTCATTGCTTGCCGGAAGAGTTGGTATGGCCACAGATTCTTATAGAATTGGTGCTCGTTTCACCACCATTGCCTTGAGATATGCGGTCGGTAGAAGACAGTTCAAGTCTGACAATAATGACGCTCAGGAATCAAAGCTCTTGGACTACTCTTTACACCAGAGGAGATTATTACCTTTGCTTGCAGTGACTTACGCCATGGCTCAGGGTACCAATCGTTTAGAGGAACAACATGAACAAATTCTCGATGATTTGGATAAGGGTATCGCTCAGAATGATAAGGACTTGCTTAACAAGGCGATTCTCAACACCAAGTCGTTTTTTGTGGACTCGGGTTCGTTGAAGTCGACTTGTACATGGATAGCCTCGGACTTGCTCTCAGAAACTAGACAAGCTTGTGGTGGCCATGGATACTCCGCATATAACGGATTTGGTAAGACATACGACGATTGGGCAGTCATGGCGACCTGGGAAGGTGACAACAACGTTCTTGGGATGTCTGCCGGGAAGTCTATGATGAAACATGTCGATCTGGTATTGAACAAAAACAAAAAACTCGACAATCTGTCTACTTTAAAGTTCCTCAACAACTCCAAGGCCTTGGTAGCATCTTCCAATGTCTTGAAGACAAAGGAAGACTTGAACAACTTTGATAAAATCAAGCTTTCTATCGAGACTCTTATAGTCAAATACTGTGCCAGCTTACTCTCTCTCCTCAAGGATAACAAGGGAAACTGGGAATTAATTGGAGCCCAAAGGGTCGAGTTATCCAAGTTAAGAGCTCATCTCTACATGTTTGAAAGTTTCCAGGCCAACTTGGCCAAATTGGACTCCAGTTCCGCGATGTACCAGCATTTGTTCACGATTTTACAATTGTATGCTGTTTCGTCGGTCTTGATTGCCTTTAACTCTGAATTCCTCCGTTTTGAGGTGTTCAACGCCGAATTGTCCAAATCCATTAACTACGGCTTCCTCGACACCCTTCTCATGAAGGTCAGACCTTTTGCAATCGGGTTGACGGACTCCTTCCAACAAACTGATAACCTCTTGAACTCTCTCATTGGAAACTACAATGGTAAGATTTACGAAAACTACTTCAACACCATCCAAAAATTGAACCCTCCTAGTGTCACCAAGGCCCCATACTCTAAGAAGTTGGAGGATATGTTGAACAGAGAGTCGTTAGATGCTAGAGACCGTTTTGAAAAGTCTCCAGAGGCTGCGAAAACTTTATCCAAATGATAAATAGGCTAATTTAGTTAAAGAGATCTTCATTCCTATCAATAAACTTAACAGGTAGAATGCGTAGTTATTTAAATACAGCTAGTTTAAAATATATTATTAATTATTAATAATGGTTTAATTTCAAACGAGGATTGAATTCGTATAACTACTGTGAAGTAGCAGTATCATACCATTAGATCATATGGTCTATAAATCGGCACTATGCTAACTAAACAGATCAATGATGATACTTAAGCTCTCAACGGCCACTAAATAATTAGAAAAGAGAAGATTGTGCGCACTTTTAAAATATAAAATACGCTCAACCACAGTTGGAGAAAGCAAGGCGCTGAGAAGTTACTGAGAAACGTAAAGAATGGTCACTAACAGCATAGCTACCGTCTCTATCTCGATGCTGGCTATATTTCGATACTGCCACTATCGCCATACTGTTTCTATCTCGATACGCTCCTTGGTACACTTCGAGAAATTGGTCTTTAATGTACCCTGACAGACTTGTATCAAATATCCTTCCCCTGATCGAGGCGAATCTGCGTTTCTGATCCTTCCTACATTATCGCTACAGTTCTAATATGATAATAAATAAATTTCAATACGAATTAATAGTAAAGACGGGACAGAAAGACAATATTGATGTTGTGAATCTTGTCAAAAAATCCACGACCCCATTCCCTATTCCCCCACCACTAAAGGTATTAGTTTTGTGTTCATAGACATTCACGGCGATGATCGTTAGCTTGATTAAAGACCCCAGTCAACACTCCACTTATCTGGATAAGATATCAGCAGCTTCGCCACTCTTTTCAAATCTGTTTCTCGCGTCAAGAGAAGGTCTGTTCAACATGTTTTCTAATGCAGCAGAGTATGGAGCTTTGGTGATGGATGGAGGGTTGTTGTCCTTGACAATCTTGAAGTAATTCTCGTAGATGTTTCCGTCGTAGTTACCAATAGCAGAGTTAACGAGCATGTCTGATTGCTGGAACGAGTCGGTGAACGCCACAACGTGAGGTCTGACGGTCTGGCACAATTCTGGGATGTGGGTAGAATTCAATTGGCCAATTAATTGCGCAGTGGCAACGTTGAAGGTCAAGAAGACACCGGCAAACTTGTCCAAAACGATACCAGCAGCATATAATCTACCGAGCATAAGCAAGTATGGAACCAATTCCTTGTCGTCGTGTTTGTCGACTCTGTCCAAGAACTCGTTCAACAAGTAGTGGTGAGCCTTCAACTTGGAGATGGTGACCATATCACCACCAACAAAGTCGAAGTTACCCTTTTGTGCTTTGACTGTTTCAGAGGCTTGGTGCGATAATCTGATAATAGCAACCTCAATACCGTGCAAGAACTTCTTTAAGTCGTTCAAGTCATCAAGAGACGACAACACAACCTTGTCGGCATTAGCACCGATGTAATTCTTGGTGTCGGATAAGAACGAGGATGAGCCCTTGACAGATTTGCCGCTGTCCACAACAGACATAACGTGCTTGATCAATGGCTTACCAATAGACATACCCAAGACACTGTTGTCACCTTCCCAGGTACATTGGACCACCCAATCGTTGTAGGCCTTTCCGAAACCACTGTATGCGGAGTAACCGTGACCACCACAGGTTTGTCTACAGTTGTCAATTACTTCGGCACCCAACCAGGTACAGGTTGACTTCAAAGAACCAGAATCAATAAATAAGGACTTCATGGAGTCGATGGCCTTCATGATACCATCAAAGTCATCCTTTTCGACTGCAACATCCAATTCAGACAAGGTGGTCTCGATGGTTTCCTCGATCTTATGAGCACCGGCAGACATAACATAAGCCATGGCAAGGTATGGTAACAATCTCTTTTGGTGCAATGGGTAGTCCAACAACTGGGTCTCCAAGACTGACGACTTGCCTTTAACACCAGCGGGTTTAAATTGTCTTCTACCAATAGCATATCTCAAGGCAATGGTAGTCATTCTGGCACTGATTCTGAAAGAATCCATTACCATTGTGACTCTACCACCCAATAATGCAGAGTAAGATAATTGTTCCAAAGGTGGTAAAACAACGTCCCCTTGTCTGGAAACAGTACAGAACCTTTGCAACATAAAGTATCTTGGGATTCTGACGTTGGAGAATTGAATCCAACCGTTATCAATCCCGTCTCTACCCATCTTTGCTCCGATATCACCTAAAGTGACACCTGGGTTGACGTCATGGTTTGAGTCTCTCAATGGGACAACAAAGGTCTTGACTCCGTAGTCCTTCCCCTTGACAATCAATCTGGCATAGACAGAACAGTGCGAGGCAGAATGGGCAGCACCACCAATCCACCATTTGGTTGCACCAATGTGTGGGGTGTGGATGATAAACTCATCGTTTTCCTCGTCGAAAGTGGCAGTGGTTTCCAAACCGGCAACATTAGAACCATGTGCCAATTCAGTCATACCGAAGCATCCGTATATACCCTTGAGAGTAGAAGTTTCCTTGGTCAAGGCCCAGTATTTCAATTGCTCAGGAGTACCGTTACCTCTAAGACAAGACAAGAAAAGACCCAAGTTAATTCCGATTCTGGTAGTTAATTGAGGGTCAAATATACTCATAATAGACAATCTTCTGTTGAAGTTTTCGTATGAGTCGGTTTCAAGGTATCTTGAAACACGGTTAATTTTAACGGCCATCAACTCTCTCTGTTCAGCCTTGGTCAATTCGTAGTATTTCGAGTCGGAGGAAAGTATAGGATCTCTTTCCATCTGTTGGGTCAAGGTCTTGTACAATTCCGATTTCTCCTTGGAACCCTCTATGAAGTAATGCATCTTCACGGGATCAAACTTGGAGGCGGCTCTTTCTGTTGCTATGGACGACTGAGGGTCTGGTCCGGCAGAACTGCTCACGGTATTAGTTGTGTAAGTCATTTTAATAGTATCTCAATATCCAATAATAATAAGTAATCCAATAGTACTACTAGATCAAGATAATTTTTTCTAGGAATGAACCCCGGATTTCTGGTCTTATATATGGTGAGATTTTACATGTGCTACCCCAAATATCGATTTGCCGAGGGTATGCGATTTCCTCGGTGTATGGGTCACGTGGATATCTCCGTATGAAAGAAAACTTTATTTCAAACCTGGTCAAGCGCTTTTCGATTACACTACCCTCGCCACTTGATTCCAATAAACAGGTGGTTTCCCCACCTGAAATAGATTATTATTATGGCACATTGTTCGTTTATGGTCTGACCATTTGTGTGTCAGAAAATGGAAAGGGCGTGGCAACACCAATATTGTGAATAGAGTGCGGTGCGGTAGATTTTTGGAGCCGACAGAGATGGTCCGAAATGTGGGGTAGACAACCACGAAATATGCCACCACCAAACAGTTAGAGGTAGTGAAAGTTGATATATTGAGCGAGCGCAACGGTTTTATGATTTGCGGATCCGGTTCTGGGTATGGGGACTCGTGGTCGTTTTAAGGTAAACAAATATTTTGAGAAATTAATCTGTTTGCGGCGGTGCCATGGTCCTTTCGGAGAGCTAAAATGTTAGAGAGCAAATATTTTTATGTTTTGAATTTGTTCTTAAAATATTATACGCTTGATTGTTAATATGAAAATTGACAATCACCATTTAAAGTGA
>Ga0065707_10082615_pt1 | contig 13283 bp, 7 predicted proteins | sample SwiRhicommuniRL3_FD_59094 | JGI IMG/M metagenome (GOLD analysis project Ga0065707, IMG submission 59094) | Switchgrass rhizosphere bacterial communities from Rose Lake, Michigan, USA - RL3 v2 (version 2) | ecosystem: Host-associated > Plants > Roots > Rhizosphere > Soil | place: East Lansing, MI... | reverse complement strand
TGGGCTTATACTCCCCTGACTTGCTATTGTCAATGATTGCTAAATTGTTCTCATATCACGTCCAACATTTATATGGGGTCCATTGCCGGAGATATCATATAGAAGTGCGGATATCTAAATGCCGTAAATCAGTACCGCAAATCCTTGTGCATCAAAGTAGTGCGGAGACTATTTGAAGCTCTTTCATGGTGAAAATTAGCGAGTGCCCAAAACAAAAATTGGTTTATTGTTACACGCTAAGACATAATAGGACAACACGTCCAACCACATGCATTCCTGTACCTCACACCTCTTAGAATTCTATAAGTCGTTTTTCTTGATAATTTAGCAATGCTACATCCGCAAGGTGCATCTTTTATCCGGAATGGAATATTGATCTGACCGCGCATTTTTGTCCTGTTAACACGAAATGCTAAGCTATTTCCGGTTACGAACGCACATGAACTAAACTTGCAAACCCAAGGTGACGTAAATTACTTGGGTTCTACATTGGGAGAAACACGGTAGTTGCTGATATTTATGCCGAAGTCTACTCTAATCACACAATTTCACATTTGCTTCCTCCCCTATACGTGTAAGCACTTCGCCTAAGAGCTTCTATTGTATGTTATCCCTAAGACAATTGGAGACATCCATTTAAGAAGAGTGCTGCGGCATTGATTGTTAAAAAAGGTACCATGTTCTTGTTACAAATCTTGTGAGCTTCCAGCTTGTTGCATCATCCCATCAGGAAAAATCTTAGCAATTTGTATTGTCCACACATTTCGATGCTTTCTATATCTGGTCTCGGGAATGCTGTACCTACAGGAATTATTATTGTGTATTATCTTTTTTTAATTTACTTTCATCTTTTGTTCCAACTTTTGACATTGCTAACAAACCTTGTGTCCGAAATATTGACCATCGTCACTCCCAATTGAAATGTGACAAATTCTGAGTATAAGTCGATCGGTGGTGCACGGGTTTATCCTTTTTAAATAGATCACTAGCCATCTCGTTCATTAACCCTCATCGTTTGACTCTGGATTATTATTTTTACTGGTCGCAACTCAAATTGCATTTTAGAGAATTCTTCACAACCTAATTAGCTGCAATCTAAAACCATGTTGATATTTTGCCCACCCTAAATGTATATATATTAGGTAGAGATGTAGAATTGTTTAAGAATATTTATATTTACTCTACTAAGAACCATAGTTTTTGAACCCCTTATCCACAACTTGAGTAGGCCCAAGTAAATCTAAACTTTAAATTGTCGTCACCACCTTTACCTATTTTAATTACAAAAAATAAAGTATTCCCGTGCAACTTCAAAATAATCTCCTTTCATGTGTCTTAAAATAAGCCCACTCCTGGAAAACTAAATTCTGTAATTTCATAGACATTATCGATAGGTACGCAATATTCTTGCTATACACCAAATTACCAGATCGTAGACTAGCCTGTTTATTAATCAGGATACTTGGGTACTGTCAACTTTATTTTCCCATTGGCAAAAAAATAATAAACACAGAATCGTTGTTTGTGAGTGGTGAGCTGGCGCAAGAATCCTGACCCCAACTGACTCAAATGTGGCTACGTTTACATGGATGGTATAAAAATATGTGCGATCTACGTCTGAAGGCGGACTTCTGATTTCCAGTGTTGTTATCTTTTTCTCAGCACGTATTGACTCGTAATCATTTTAGTTTTTCTAGTTATTATTTCAAATTTTATGTGGTACACGATTCTCGGACTTAGTAAGTTGCTATCAACCTCGCTGTCTAATAAGCGTAATATCTGGGCAAATGGTCATGAGTCATGGGAATACCTTTCTAAAGGAGTTCGCGAATAGTTGAAGCTGATGGTTACAATAATCGTATATGTAGATACGTTAGATTGCCATAGCCTTGAGAACAAAATTTTTTATTTTCTGAAGGTGATTTGACATATGCCGGTATTAAACAGACACAAAGTTCTTGGGGTAATTGTATTAAATCTATTTCTTATTACCAATTCATTTTCTAATAGATTACTATCTAATTCAGAAATGGAAGCTTTAATAATTGATATACATGTGCTTTAACTCTTAATACCTTTTTCACGTGCTTTAGGTTTTAATACCTTTATCATATTCAACACAATATTCAGTAGGATTGTAGATAATAGTTGTTCCTAAACATTAAAATGTCTTCTCATAGGTGTAATCAGATTTTTGTCTTTATTAAGTAGGCAGTTGTATATTGGCATGAGGTTCTATTTTTAAACGTTTGCTAAGAATAGTTGGAGTTAATAATAATTGAAGTCAAATACGATATCGTAGTGCTTCTCTGAGTATACATACACGCAATCAGTTATCTACCATTTAGAACCATACCTGGCCAAAAAATCCACATCACCAAGTTATCTTTAGGAAGCTTGAGATATTTCTAGATCTCTCTGTTCTTAGAAGAAAAAGGGGTATGGCTCATAATTCTATATTCTAGCAGCACTTTTAAATTCAAATTATTCCAGTGTGAATATATGACATTAGAAATATATATGTTTCCGAGACGCTAGACTCAATTATATTCCTCCCAACTTCTCCCATTTTAGTTTAAGCTTCCCTCATTTCTTGTCACGTGCACAGTATAATATCTAAAAATCAAAACGCGGTCAATAAACCCACCAAATCTCAACCATCCAGTAATGACAGACTTTGATCTACTCAATGGGACAGATGAATTTCCATATCCAGTATCAATAAATCGTACCGACTTTAAGAATTTCGATCAAAGTGAAATAGACGAATTTCTCTACAAAAACCATCGATTCACTTCAATTGACGTGTTAATTAAAGAACTCAGCCAACTCTCCAAAGATCTCAACCAAAATTTGCTTGACCTAGTTAACCATGATTATAATGATTTCATTGACTTGGGAAAGTCCATTAATGGTGGTTTAGATATAATAAATGATGTTTCAGGAGACCTTAAGAATTTCAGAGGTGAACTCTTGTCAACTTATAAAAAATTGGATACCTCCTATGATATAGTAGAACACGCATTAACTAAACGGCAGGAACTAGTTCAAATGAAGACTTATGCAAAACTTAGTTTATTATTAAATGACCAAATCACCAGCTTTGAAAACGCTTTGGTAAATGAGGACATTGACAAATTGAGAAGATTGAAAAGTTTAACGGGGTTATACTTGTCCATTTCAAATATTTTCACTTTCCTACAACAACCAGTTGCCTTTAATAAATCAGATTTACAATCCATACAAAAGTCACAAAATGATACTTCATACACTTCCACGGACGAAAGAAAGTCTGGAGAAAATCATCATTTAAAAATTCAAAATCCGGCCCTTCATTTACCAAATCCTTTACCCAATTCATATTCATCAACTTCACAGTCTTCAAGTTTGAACTCTCCTTCAACACAGATCCCATTTTCGCCTGAAAATCAATTCATTAAAAACTATCTTAAATTTAAAATCTCCTCCATAAAATACGAATTCAAGACTTATTTGGATCATCTCTTAATTTCAGTATTTTCAAGTCCAAAGGATGAGAGATATTCGGATTCCATTTTGGAATTGCTCAATTTGTATAAGATAATAGGCCACGAGAAAGATTTCTTGGAAATTGTTAAAAACAACAAAAGGTAAGTGGGATGCTTTTAAGAGTGAATATGAAATCTGTAACAATAGATCGAATAATAGAATGTGAGAGCAATGGCAAAACATATATGCGATGCTGCCGTTTCTCAACCAAATCACTCATTGCTACGACTTGTTCAAGTGGTTTCAAGTGTCGTTGTGTGTATAAGATTCATTGGATATAAAATTTTATCACTCATATCAACTTCAAATTTAGTGGTTCTTCATTCTACATACAGCATAATACTGATTTTGGTAGAATGGGGCTGGCAGGTGGCTCGACTATCACTTAAATTATCTTTGTCAGAGAATACGTAAATGCTTGAATACCATTGCAACAACATTACCATGCTCAAGAAGTGGCTAAATATACAAGGTTTCAAAAACGAAATCACTACTATGTACCGTCTACACAAATCTATTATTACGGTATATTCACCATTTCAAACAACGATTCCACCTCTCGACTTGATAAATATACAAATTTGAATCAAGTGAGATATTGAAACATCCTTTGAACTAAATTCATAATATTGATTTGATTAAAAACGCATTTAGTAAATATTAACATAGCACACATGATGAATCTGTGTTTTCTGTGGCGGCTCTATTACTCTCTACACTAGTCTCATTTTTATGGGTGCAAAATTTCATCTCTGGCTATCAAATTCGCTACCAAAAATTATAAATTGAACGAATAGTAGGGGATACATACGTATTTACTGCTATAGAGACTATAACCCCACTCATTCCTCCCAAAGTTCTCTATGCTTACTGAATCTAGTATGTAAATTACACGTATAAATAGTACTCTGACCTTCACCCTGCGTAACTTTCAGCACCAACCACACGACTCCAAATTGCACACAAATAATCAGAAAAAAGTGTTTGAAAAATTTCGATTACATCAACTAAACATAGTACCATTATACATAACAACATACACAAAATGGTTTTAGGAGACTTATTTATCGGAAGACTTGAATGGGAAAATACTGATAAAAATTCCTTACCAAAAGATATCCCCGAAGTTAACGAGGTCGGAGCAACATCAGCTCCATTATTATCAGCATCATACATAATTGGAGACAAATGTAAACCATTCAACGATGATTTCATGATGTGTAAGAGTGAAAATAACGGAGGAACTTTGGAATGTTTGAAGGAAGGGAGAAGAGTCACTAGATGTGCCATATCTGTGTTGAAAGACATCAACAAGTACTGTTTTGATGAGTTCAAATTACATTATGATTGTTTGGAACAAGAAAACCATAGAACCGGACATTGTAGAAGTTCTGAATCTGTTTTGAATAAGTGTTTGTTTCAAAACTTACAGTTCGAGAAGAAGGTTCCAGGTGTTGAGAAGCAAATTCATTTGAATCAAAGTCCGATTTACCAGGGTACTTCAAAGGATAAGAAAGTTACAGCAGAGTTTTTAAAGGCTAGAGAAGCTAAAGAATAAGTTCTTTAGCACTTAGAATAATTGGTGCTCTTGCTCCATGTGAAGTTACATGCCCAACTCATAATGTTTCTTTCTACGGGCCTCTCCAACGGGTTCTGGTTTACCTCATTTTAAAGCTCTCGTTCAACATACACTCACAACGAGAGATTTCGTGGTCTCATTTAGGAATTGTGAAAGGAACTAGAATTTTTTGATATCGGTAGCTCCAAACGTTCTTGTAACATTATTTAGAGGACTTTCGAAAAAGAGTTCTCGTTGTCTATTTCAGTTCTTTAATGGACCAATCACTTTTTCATCTAGAGAACCACGTCACCTTGGAAAAATTCGTTGAAATTGCATAGAACTTTGCAGAGCATTCGATAGAACTCACACCATTCTTTCACATAAAAACAATATTAAATAAATCAACAACACGAACTAGAATTGAAGAACTTAAAATGCACTGTGATCTCCAAGCACAGGCGTGAAGGAATCTTCTCTAGTGACATGCACAGTTACATTCTGGTTCACTATACATCTCACACCAATCACTTCCCAGCATTTCATTTCATGATAGTCATAATGAATGATATCTTTTATTGAACATTTAGTATTCAACAATATAAGTTTTCATAATTAGTTTCTGTTTCGTTGGCTTAGGTCATTGTCAAGAAGGGTAGAACTCATTTGCTATTTTATATATTTATTCAAATTATAAATAAAGTTTCCTAGAATCTTGTAGTCGGATATTGAGCATGAGGACTTCGTAACGTCGCTAGAATTAGTGAACATCTAAACTTATAATTAGCCACTATATAATGATGTTAGAAGTTGGTGGGGTACTAACATATTGTTGATTCAATCAATTAAGGTGGAAATCACTAGTGTTTTAATGTTACAAAGCTTGAAAAAAAATTCCAAAAAAAGAAGCCCAATGCGGGGGTCGAACCCGCAACCTTTTGATATCCTTTATAAGAGTCAAACGCTCTACCGATTGAGCTAACCAGGCGTTTCTTGTGTTGCTTAAGTATCTAAAATTGTATATAATATTTTCCTATAAAGATCCATTCTGCACCTTACCATCCCTTTATTCAGTTTACTAAAAATTCTTATCTTCAACTCAACCAACCCAACTATTACATTATACTTGTTTTGGTTCAACTTAAAGAGAAAATGTCCACAATCTTTCGATATAGATAAGCGACCTCGACTACTTACAACATTCTGCTTTCGCTTTTTCTATGTTTTCGATGGCCAAAAATAGATTCTTCGACTGACTACCAAAATGCGAAGCCACCCCACTGCTCTAATCTCAGATGCATGCAGTTAGTTCATGATGCTGTGCTGATGATATTCAAAAAAATATGCGCAAACCCGGAATCGAACCGGGGGCCCAACGATGGCAACGTTGGATTTTACCACTAAACCATTTGCGCTTCTTGTTATAAAAGTACACATTTGCACCGACCCACTGTTCCCTTGATCATACACATTTACACTTGGAGAGGCTACATGGAAGTGTGGGAAAGTCTGGTGTGTACCAAAATCAATTTGTGTGGTGGTTAATTCCAACCAATTCCTATTATATAACTCTAACACAGTATTTATGAAAATTGGAATTTAATAAAGTGTACCCTATTGCTGTAGGTTATAAACGTAGAGTTGCAGCTCTCTCAACTAAGACTCCCCAATTTCAAACTAATAAAACAGAGATCTCCTATCATTTCAATAATAGACTTGTAGCTATTTACTATTTAGAGTTTTCAATTGCATAATAATTTATAGAGATAGAATGTTGAGAAGAATGATTATAATGGCTACATTTCCTACTGATTCATAATCTTTATCTATGTAGAATAAAAGGAAATGAGATTTTTGCCTCAGGATCATGTGGGATATCTTTTCTATTAACGTAAGACGAATAACATACAGGCATACCTAATATTTTGCTTTGCACGCTTTCGTATAATTGATTAGATAGAATCCCCCCTCCTTAACCTTGTCACGAGTATGATTTCTACATCAATATTAGAAAGAGGAAAAGATCACGGCCACGTTAGAAGAGTGAATACTGAGCGGAGCGAAGTATTCAATATTGGATTTATAGTGATATAAGTGAGATTAGTGAGATTAGTGAGATTAGTGAAATTAGTGAAATTTAGTGGGTTGTCCTGGTCTCATTCAATGATAAACTCTATTTACTTCACCTTGGTACAAGATACTTTTAGAATGTGGTTGTGAAATCCACCACTTTAAAGAAGTTATGCTTTTTAGTCAACTGTTCCGTATATTAAGTTATGATGGGGCCAGTCTCTTTGAGAGGTCATTGTACTATATTCCCATACTCAAGAAAACTTAAGACCCTCTCAGGGGTTATAGTGAGAAAGGTCCCTATATAATATGAGTAAAGCGGCCAAAAGTAATTGATCATGAAATGTATTGATCTATTGATGATTCTAGATGTTGCAACCCAATTTATTCTTCTGGTTAGTGGCTGTCTCTCTATACTTCAAATAAACTATAATCACGACTTTCAGTAAAAACCCTCCATAACATGTTGGTATTAGGTCGTGTCTTTTTCAAAAGACGTTTGATCAAGTTGGTGGTGTTTTGTTGCTTAAAGCAACGAGGCTCCTCTTTGTGCCTGGACAGTTGGTAATAATAATTACTGATTGTTGAATCTAGTTATGTGCGTTGCCTGAAAGCAATACTCTCAAAGTAGCAAGATTTGCAGCAACACCAGTTTTATTTTTTCGTAAAAATATTAAATTTTGCACCCATTGTATTCACGGGTCCTCGCTAAAACAAATAATATGCATTAATTAAGAATCGATTTAGCTTTTAGATATAAGAACTTGAGCAAGATCTAATTATGTTATATAATAGTTAATAAAATACGTTTATAGTCGTCTAAATTCAACAATTTGGTAAATAAAGGCATATTAATTGTAAAAAGTATAAAGGAAATAGAGAGCTGGTGCTCTAGAAATTCATGTCATTAAACTAATGAACACTGAAATAATATTACAAATGATTGCCTTTTTGTAAATGTCAAAGAAACTGGCACTGATTTGAAGTTCTTTTCATTGCTCTATCATTAGAGCTACTCAAAACTATCTCGCATGATATCATTAGAATAATGGCTCTATCGAGAATCATCTAATCAACAATGTAAATTCTTCCTTCGTACGGAGTTAAGATTTCTTCCACCAACACATCATCACTTACATTGGAACTAATCAACTTAAAATCACCTTCAACTAATTTTTCAAACTTCATATCATCATTTGACATGTTGAGAACAACATAAGCTTGAGGCTTACTGTCTTCATTCTGGGAGTACTTAATGAAAGTAAATAAATTAGGATGTTCCATGTCTAAGATCTTGAAAGATCCGTAAATGAATAAATCCTTGTATTCCTTTCTGAGTTTCAATGACTTCCTCCAGAAGTTGAGAACAGAATTAGGGTCACTCAATTGAGAAGCTATATTGGTGGTCTTGTAATCGTCGTTAACCTTAGTCCATGGCTTAACAGTAGAAAATCCGGCATTCACTGAATCGTCCCATTGGACAGGAGAACGTGCATGGTCTCTTGCAGTTCTAGCAATGTTTTCGAAAAGTACCTTTTCCTTTTCTTCGTAGTCAGCTTCACCAGCATGGATCTGTTTGAACTCTTCGTAATAGTTGATAGTCAAGATATCTTTGTATTCGTCAATTGACCAACTTGGCGGTAAGTTTTGCATGGCAATTTCCTGACCTTGATAGATGAACAAAGTTCCGGTCAAAGAAGTTTGAAGCATTGATAACAACTTGGCAGATTTATAGAGATGCTTAGCAGATCCAAATCTTGTCACAGATCTAGGCATATCATGGTTCTCAATAAAGACAGTAGACCATGCATCAGTTCCTTCAATAAATTCACATTCAGTTTCGACGGCCTTTTTGAACTCACTTAAAGTCCACCCACCGTATCTGAATCTATCGTGTTTGATAGTACCAATATCGACTACATCAAACATGAAGATCATGTTCATTTCTCCAGAGCTTGCACTAACATATTCAAGAGCAGCTTCTCTAGAGCATGTAGCGACCTCTCCGACAGTCATGACATCGTATTTAGAAGTAACCTTGCTAAACATTTCCTTGTGGAATTCGTGAATTCTTGGACCGTTTTGAGAAAATTTACCAGGTTGTTGGAATGGTTGGTCTGCCAACAAAATTGGAGCATCCAAGAATCTTGTGTCCTTGGAGTATAAGGCAGCCGTGTCAATTCTGAAACCATCGACACCCAAATCAAACCAGAATTTCAAAGCTTCATCGTAAATTGCATTTCTTGTGACTTCGTTTTCCCAGTTCAAATCTGGTTGACTTTCGGCAAACAAATGCAAGTAGTATTCTTGGGTTTCTTCGTCCCAAGTCCAAGCAGAACCAGAAAAGTGAGATCCCCAGTTGTTTGGAGGCTGTCTGTTTCCGTTAGCATCGTACTTTGCTGGTTTCCACGTGTACCAGTCACGCTTTGGGTTAGTTTTTGAAGATTTCGATTCCAAAAACCATTTATGTTTAGACGAAGTGTGGTTGATAACCAAATCCAAGATCAACTTCATTCCTCTGGAATGGGCACCTTCAATCAAGTTAGTCATATCCTTCATATCCCCATAAGCAGGGTAAACATTTTGGTAATCAGAAATGTCGTATCCCATATCATCTTGTGGAGAGTCGTACATAGGACTGATCCAGATGACGTCCACTCCTAAGCTTTTGAGATAGTCCAAGGTTGAAATAACACCTGGAATGTCACCAAGTCCATCACCGTTGGAATCCTTATAAGATGCTGGCCAGATTTGGTAGACTGTGGCATCTTTCCACCATGTGTAAGTAATTGTCATTATGTATACGTCTATAAAAGAGAAGAAACTGTAAGATATTCAAATATGAATAAGAGTCAGATATGTTCTAGATGATTTTTTGGTAGTAGCTCTAATAGTTCTAGTAGGTTTAGGAGATTTCACTAGATTCTATTGATATTGTAACTAGCGGTATTCTATGTCAGGTTTATCTAAAGAAATTGAATTTGGACTTTGGCTAGGGTTCTTCACATTTTATATCGCGATCGATTCCCCAGCTTTCTAGAAATACAAAAAACTTCCCGAGAATCGTAATATGTTCTTCGCTTACGCCTTGGACAGGCTCGCTGGGAATCCCGTAAAATTAATTAAACTGATGTTGATGAAATTCCGAGATCCCCACTAATTGGCTAAGAAGGTTAAAATTGATGAACCAAACATTTCTTTTTTTGTTCCATATGGCTGATTTCGGATTTTGTGTACCGGTCGGAAATATGATGGCCATTGTGGTGGCCATGGTGGTGGTCAAGGTGGTGGTCAATGTGGTGGTCAAGGAGGTTCCAACGGAATCTCCAATTAAATAATTATCGCTCCGTTAGTTTCCCCACCTTATTCAAGGCAGTGTTCGTGGCTCCGTACTCGCTTTTGTTTTCCCTATTGTTCTGCCATAATTCTTAGGTCGGAGTTCGATAGTCAACGGCTTTGATTTCCCCACCGCCGACGCTGCATAGGCGCGTGGATTTACAAATGGCCACGCAGGGAAAAACGGTCGAGCCATTAAGGCTTGGTCCTATTGATTAAAGGGCTTTGTACACTATCTGAAGACGGTTTGAATTTTTTGACTGTGGGCCGTTGTTTTAAGATGTAGAATGTCTCTTAGTAAACTTCATTCGAGAAGAGCGGGGGACTTAGAATTCTTTTTCACAGGGCTGCTATTCAAGAGTTATGTAGCGAGAAATGAAATTAGTCAAGAAATAGTTACGGATTTTGATCCCGGTCGGCGACGTTTCCAATATGATCAAGATTATCATAGATTCGATGAAATCCTACAAGATTTACAGAAATCCTACAAACTACTGTTATAAAATAATCTGATTTCTATACAAGAGAGAAGTACTATTGAACAGAATCAAAATCAACTCAAAACTAGATTGTCCCGAGAGTAAAGAATTAATACTGACACATTGTCAAGAAAATTGAGTAAAATTCAACATTGAGATATTTAATTGGTGCCGTTATCGCAATAGCGACTATGAAATGCAGGGTTTCTGAGGTTAACGTTATTGTAACGTCATAGTAACTTAAAATAGTATTTGTCTATATACAGGACCATTTCGTGTTTATCACATTATAACGGAATTTATTGATTTTCGAAGGTGACCACGTTAGAACGTATCTTCCTAATATATAATGCTCCGGAAATCATGGAATTTTCGCCGGTATCGAACCTTTTAGAAACGAATTGGGAGATTTTATCCGTGTGAGAGTTCAGTTCGTTCTTTTGCTCGCTTACGCTCAAGAACACTGTACCAACCGGTTTTAGTGAGTTCAAAACCAAATGGAGAAGGTTAGTATTCTGAAAAACCTTCGAACCATTTCCGTATTGGTTGGCATATCTCCTTCATTCGAAAATGTTATGAATCGGATTGAATAGAGTACTAGTAGAGAAAACTGACAGGACCGACGGAGCTGAAATAACTGAACTTGAATTCATTTAAAATGGTCTTTTGAGCTCAATTCGACTAACCCTGTGAACTGATATTTTACTACGGCGGTTATGATCTTTTCCTGAACTGATATATTGAACTTACAATTTGAGTTACATCCCTCCACAGACAAAACATTTCCGAGTGACTGGCGGTCTCACGATATCCCAATAGATAATATTTAGCACATCTTTGAGTTAAATATATATAAACTTCTATTGATTGGTTGATAAGAGAAGAATTGCATAGATTTGAAATTGAAACTAAACATCAGTACCGCAACATACAGAATGACAGTATATAATATATTCATCAATATATTCTTCAAATAACAGGATATATAATTATTTTTGAGAATGAATAAGTTATAAAGACATAGCTATAGAGACATACTTGTGTTTCAGGGTATTTAAAAAGGCTTCAATGTGGCTTCAAAAATGACAGTAAATGGTTGCAAAAAGTGTGAGATTTTCTAAACTATCGCCTTTGGCAAACACAGTACTCAATATTTTATGACCTTTAATTATAAGTACCCTGCTATCTATTGCCCAAAATTGGCTTAGTGCCGCCTGTCTCTTTACCCAACTCACTCCTTAAACCAACGATTTCTATAGCATTTGACAATTAAGAGTACCTACCTCTCTTTAAAAGATGTAGTCTTTCTCTAACTTAATCAAACAAGTCACAGTATAATATTATGCCATATCCTCTTCTAATTTTTGAGCTCTACTAGATTTAGTGAAGCTGGTTGATTATAGATCTAGATATTTCTCAAGTTCTTAAGTGTAGAATATCTTTTTTTCTCATATATTATCCAAAAATCGTAAAATTAAGAAATCATGACGTCACAATAAACTCTAAATTAGAGACAGCCAGTGTTGTTCGAGCCCCTAAATATAACCATTCGTTGGTTGATACTGTCCTCTCGGATAGAGTCTACGGAACACAATTGAGTCTAACTTAATTGGCTCTACGGATTGAGAATTTTCGGAAGCGCACTCGCTCCGACGCACGTCCGCTCCAAACCATCGAGGGTTCAATGTAGGTTACATAAATTATGTTAAACGACAGGCAAACGATACAAGACGTTTCAGCACATAAAATCCTTGTTACGGACTTATAGGCTGAGTTGAATAACACATTATCAGTATTCAAATTAGGAGTGGCCAACTACGCCTCGAAGAATGCTAAAATTAAAGAGAATTGTGAACAGTTAACCTCCACTAACACTCACCAATTCCACAGACCGACTGGAAATAGTTCTATCAGGGTTTACAGATTCGACCCTTCTCCACGATAACCCTCATCATCATAGAAGATTTCTTATCGTAGTCGTTAATTTCAAGTATGATTTTATGATTTTTTTCGAATACATTTAATCTCGTATAACCTATACGACCGCGAAAATTATACGACACATAAACAAGTCTAAACGACGGAACGCGTATCAAATTTTTCAATATAAAAACGAAATTTTCCAGATCATTGATATATTTCTCTCGGCAGCTTCAACATACATACATATAGATTCAACTCATGTCGGAACAAATCAAACTTAACGATAAGAACTTTGAAAGAGATTCTCAGTTCACCAAAGCATTACATGGTGATTCATACAAGAAGACCGGATTATCGGCCTTGATGGCCAAATCCAAGGACGCCACCAA
>Ga0065707_10082614_pt1 | contig 13285 bp, 7 predicted proteins | sample SwiRhicommuniRL3_FD_59094 | JGI IMG/M metagenome (GOLD analysis project Ga0065707, IMG submission 59094) | Switchgrass rhizosphere bacterial communities from Rose Lake, Michigan, USA - RL3 v2 (version 2) | ecosystem: Host-associated > Plants > Roots > Rhizosphere > Soil | place: East Lansing, MI... | reverse complement strand
AAGGTCTTGGAGACTTGAAAGTTCTCAAGAACAAGGACTCTGGTAAGTCAAGAATCGTCATCAGAGCTGACGGAGGCTTACGTATCTTGCTCAACACTCTCATCTCCAAGGATATGACATACTCTTCAATCGGCAATGGGTCCATGGTAAGAATACCGACCGTCAATGCCGACAAGAAAATAGAGACCTTTGTACTTAAGGTCAAGACTCCTGCCGATGGTGAAGAATTATTGAAGGCTGTGAACGATGCAAAGTAAAAATCTTTGAAAAATACAAAACAGTAAATGTGATACTGAAAATTAGAACGATACAATAAATAAGTTGTAAAGTGTACTAATAAATATATTATGTATATAAAAATACATTCTTAATTATATTCGTTAATCATTATAATTCAATGTTGGCCACCGTTTCCAAAAAGTCGTACTCGTTACCGACATTTAGGTATCTATAAATCTCATCATTTGTGTGTGATTGAGAGGCCGATTTTGCTCCCAAACGAGCAAGAATTTCGTCCTTAGTACCAAACAATTTGTGTTGTATAGTCTTGAAGAATCCCAAGATCAACTTGACAAAAAAGTCGTCGTTCTTTTCAAATATGAAAATGTCAACTAGACAACTGGAAATCAGAAAGTTGACGCTATTGCAAAATAAACCAAGGGCTAGTGTAGGCAAGAAATCCAATGTTTTCAAGTTTACGATCCTGAGGTGGGTGTAGAGTTGGTTCAAGTTCTTTGCGAACTTGAGGTCAAACTCTTTAATGAAATAGTCGTCGATAGAGTTGGCCAATATCTTGTGTTCTATGGAGGTACTTGTGGAGAACTTGAAGCTAAGCAAAAGGTTTTGCAATTGGTGCTGGTACACTTGAACCATGCTTATGAAGGTCTTGAAAGGGTTCCTGTAGTTGAAATAAAATACAGCCACTAGATGATTCAAACCAGGGAAATAGTAGTTGCTGAGATCTATCTGATTGGAATTTTTGTAGAGATACAATATGAGACATATGACGATGCGTGTGAGGCTGTGAACGACTTCGTAATTCTGAAAGTAGTTGAGATCGGGGTAAACGTCGAGCAAGTCATTTGTTATGAGGTCATAAAGAGGTTTGATTGATGACATGGTCAAATCTAAAATGCCAACTTTAGTTGCAAGAGATCGTTTAATCTTCAAGTTCAGCTCGACAAGCTCCGCATACATGGGAGTATCCCTGTCAAGGTTGCACCCACTGGTTCGCTTATATCTTTCAACAGAAGATTTCAACTTGTTATTCCCAATGTATAATTCGTTTAGTTCGTTTATACGGGAGTCAATGCAATTATCAAACATATCGAAATAATAATCACCAAAGTCAAACTTTAAATTGTCTGTAAAACGAAAATTATTCCACCATATACGGGATCGCACTTCCTGGGGGATCCCCCTCCACCAAATACCATCAACTTTGGTTATCAGACTCTTGTATTCTTTGGGGTCGATTATATCCAAGATGGAGTACCATGATTGTAAATCACGTTCTTTCAATATGCGGAGCTTGTCCAACCGTTGAAGCTTCTTGATTTGTTGTTGAGATTCTCGATAGAGGGCTAGTTGTATAATTTCTTGAGATTCTGATTGATGCTTCTTCTTGTCAAGAGTTGATTTTGGTGGAAGCCAAGTTGGCCTAGTAAAGGAATAATATTTCGAAACACTAGCAGTTGACAGTGGAGTATTGTGCTTATGAGGAAGTGGCAAAGGAAGCGAGGGGTTCGATACAGAACGTGATTCCATAACAATCTTGCCGCGTGTTGTGGATATATTCTCTTGACTTGCGTATTTTGGGTAGTTTACAGCAGGTGAAGAAGCGCTATGCAATCCCAAGGAAACTTTGGATCGGGAAGTGTCTCTGTGGCTGAAGTATTCCTCAGCTGGAGATGTTGGGGTAGAAGCACTAATCTTGGTGAAGTTGGAAAGGAGTAGTTTTCGTTGTCTGCTCTCTTCAAATATTTGAATATAGTCATCCTGATTGAAGAGTAAGGAGAGTTCATGTGCATCTTTCGAAAGATGGAGATCATTGACGCTTACAGATGATTTGTTGAAATTTTCCTTCGATTCACTGCTTGATGTTGAGTCTGAGTCATTGAAGCTAGCGTGGCTCAAGATAGAAGATGAACGGGTAGATTCCGTATTGAGAGAAAGTTTTCGATCGTTATTCCCAAAAGTGAACTTTTCCCTGTGATTAATGGATGCAAGAGATTGTGAAAGGGGTACATTGAATATAATATCGTCATCGTCGAGTTCTTCGTCGTCGTTAAATATTATAGGTTTCTTCGGTACGTGAGTTGGCTCCTTGAATTTAGCAATGCTAGTACTGAGTTGAGACTTGCGCATCTTTAAACGTTGACTGGGAGTAAGATTGGCTGGGGTCTTTTCCATCTGCACCATGAATTCGGGAGAGGAATATGAATGTGATGGCTGAATAGCTGGTGTAAACATGTTTGTTGACTTTTTGGATCTTGAAGATGATGTTGACGTCACTGACGAGGTTCTTGATACTGGTACTTGGTTCTTCAAAGGCGAGGGGGTTGTGGTCGAATGTAACGAGTGTGAACTTAAATTTGACGGTGATACAATATTTGATGGAAATGACTGTGGAGACGATGTGGGAAAGGATTTACGAGGTACAGATATATGTGACGATGAATTTATAGAGGATTCACCTCTGTCCAAGCAGATTTCCTGTAGATTACCATCTTCAGATACACTAGGAAGCTTTGGTAGTTCCTTGGTGGCAAAAGTCATGATATAATTTCTAAATTAAACGAATGTGATAGTAAGCATTAGCAGCAGCCCTGATAATATACTTATTGTACCAACCAAATAGAATTCTTTATAATATAGGTTCTATAAAGAAAGTGTTGTGAATTCTATTCGTAAGTAGAGTGTTTGTTGTGTTTAAAATTATTAGCCAAGCGCACTCCCAATTACCGAATTTCAGATTGCAAGATCGTATTTTTGTATATCGAATTAATGATGGCTCTAAGCCGACGTGCTATGGTGGCTACTGCAGTATGTGCACTACGATGTTATGACTGAACGCGTGAATTATATAAATAAATAAGCATATTAGGTGTTCCGTAATTTCAGGAGCTGCCGGATCTCCTGGAACAATTATTCTGTCGCGAAATTCTCCGTTTAACTGACGCGACCATGTTGTGAGCGAAGGGTAGAACAAACAAAAACCTCGTTAGATTATATGACACTTTACTCATTATGAGGTACAGATCACGATGGTAAAAGTCTTTTGCTTACTGGAGAAGATTGTCACGACTCTAGCGAGTAGTAGTGCCGTAGTACTCTCTTCCTGGCACTGTCCATATCGAGGCATTTTGAAACGCGGGGGTATACTATTTTGAACTATATACTGAAGCGCGTTTATCAACAAGCGAGTTAACGAAAGGAAAGGAGCCGCGATTCGCGAACTTACGTACCAGAAGATAGGGGGACAAATTGAAAGTTGTTTGCCTGTATGCTTTGTCCATAAGGTCTGCCTTGGTGGCCTGGAAGGGCGCATAGATCGTGGTCTGAACAATATATATCAATCTGCAATTAAGATCATCGAACCATTGATTTGACAGGCTAAGATATTTAGCCCACACGAAGAGACAAAGGAAACAAGAGAAAAAACCTTCGAAAGAGATAATGATGTAAAGGAACGACTTGGCATTGAATCTATCTAGTCAGTGGTTGAGATTCTTTGCAAATATCAACATTTTTGTGATTTGAACTTTTATATAATATATTATCTGTAGTAGAATTGATAGCAGTTAGATGCTAAATATGGCTATGGCTGTATGATTTTGAGAGGTTTGTGTAGTGTTTAAATGACGGCTAACGGACAACTATTGCGATTTAGACTCTTGGTTTATCAGTTTGTGAGTATTAGTACTAACTTACATTCATCAGTGATCTGTTATAAATATTGCCTAGCGGCATCTTTACTCACAACATCTTAACTATTTACAGATATATACATTAAATATTACTTGGAATTGTCCTTCTTTTCCTTTTCTATGTTGAAAAAGTTACCCAAGAACTTTCCAATCCGTCTCAATTTAGACGGATATAAATCCTTTTCATCAAAAGTTTCATTGACGTTCTTTTCATCTTCCAAATCTAACTTCCAATGAGCATCGGTTCTCTTTGCATTTTTATCGTTGTACGCATCAGCCAAAGCTTCGAGCAACGCAGTTTGCATAGGAGTTTCTGGAACCAAAGTCTTTACATTCAAAACGACCTCCATATCACCTCTATTATTCATGTTTCTATTAATTGGAACACCCTTCTCTGGAATGGTTAATTTACGGCCGTTTTGAACTCCTGGTCTGATTTTCAATTTGATATTTTGTCCATCTATAGTAGGAACGACGATTTCTCCTCCCAAAGCAGCTGTGGTCATAAAAATATCTTGTTGAACTATAATATTGTTGTTTGTTCTTTTGAATGTATCATCCTTTGCTACATTGACACGAATAATCAAATCACCATTTCTGGTCTGGTTGTATGGATCCTTGGCAACAAATGGCGAGTCCCCTGCTCCTGGTATTCTTAATCTGGATCCGTCACTAATACCACATGGCAAATCCACAGTTGTAGATTTAGGTACTTCTTCGACACCATGTCCATGACAGGTATTACATGCATCTGAATCAGGGATAGTAACACCAGACCCTCTACAGGTTCCACAAGTCGAAGACATCTGGAACCCGCCCAAAATATGTGTGCTTTGACCTGATCCGTGACAGGTTGGACAAGTAGTCTTCTTCTTACCGGTCTTCATCCCACTTCCTTTACATGAAGAACAAGAGTCAACTGCTTTGTAGTTGATTGTTACCTTCTTCCCAAAAATTGCTTCTTTGAAGCTTATAGTCTTCAAAACTTCAATGTTATCACCAACATGTTCTTGAACGAAAGATCCACGACCTCCACCACTTCCTCCGCGGCCTCCGTTGAATGCTTCTTTGAATAAATCCTCAAAATCAAATCCCATACCTCCAAAAGGATTTCCACCAGCAGCTCCTCCGAAAGGATTTCCTCCACCTGCTCCACCTGCTCCACCAAATGGATTTCCCCCACCCGCGTATGGATTGGAGTTACCATTAGAATCAAAAGCATTAGCTCCAAACTGATCATACTGTTGTCTCTTCTCCTTGTCACTCAAGATCTCATACGATTCTTGGATCTTGTGGAATCTCTTTTCTGCATCCTTCTCCTTATTAACATCAGGATGGTATTTCTTCACCAACTGGTAATATGCTTTCTTGACTTCCTTTTGATCGGCACCTTTCTGTATCCCTAATACGTCATAAGGATCAAAGTTGATCATAGAATTACAAGAGCCATGAAATGATCTATTGGTTTCGAGTCTGGTTCCTCTAAATCCTCTAAGTTCTTGAGGTCCTTTAAGACATCTCTGGTTAGATTTAGTCAAGGTATGCAAAGATCTCTTAATCATTCGAGAGGAAAACATAATAGGTTGATAAATCTGTTTCATATGTTATATTTATTTTTTATCTTCAGCTCTTGACCTCTGAACGCTGGTAACTTATCAATGACAAGTTGATCTCTCTTATACATTTCCAGATAATTCTAGAAGAAAAAATTTTAGGTGAAGTCCCGTGCATTCTGTCACGTGCATTCTTAGAATCACGAACAGATGCTTCAATACGGTATAACAAGTGACTTTTGAATCTATTGAGTATTTAAATAGTGGACTCCATTCTCAATTGAAGTATTATTAAATTGACTCCTTAAATACGCTGTAAGTTATGAGTAGTATATGTTTTTGTATAGTGAAATTGCATCATAAAATGCTCGCTAAAATTTGGTTAAATAATCTAGACGGATATTGGCATTCAAAATAGGAGAAGTTAGAATAATGTTTTCAAAGTACATAAATAGATGGCTTCCATTTCCCTAAATACGCTGGATATGATATATAATAGTAAACTCTTTGAATCCGCAGAATAAGGCAACTTGTCCGAGCGGTTAAGGAGAAAGACTTGAAATCTTTTGGGCTATGCCCGCGCAGGTTCGAGTCCTGCAGTTGTCGTTAATTTTTTAATTTTTTTTCAATACTACAATCAGTTTCTATTCTTCGATCAGTATAGAATTGGTGCATATGTATATTACTAGTGGATAGTTACGGCAACATTGCATTAATATATATTCATTCCTCTACGAGATCCGAACGAATGTTCTTGTTCAACCTAATCAGAAATGATTTCACGTGACCAATTTTGTAGTATCTAAAACATGAGCATAAAATCAGAACAATCGATCCCACACAGTAACAATGGCCAGGAATCACAAGGAGTCGGCATCGGAGTCTGAATCCAACAAACACAGTGGGGTGTCTTCATCTACTAACCAATCAAAAACATCACTAAAAGCAAAGAACCAGGCTTCCTTACAGGCTCAACAGGTTTTCTTATCGAAACACATCAATTCCAATGGACCACAAGATCAAGCAAAGGTTCATCCACTCGACTTTGAATCTTTTGACGATGAGACCTTAATCAATTACACCAACAAACATAACTTGTTACTACCACATCCTGTAAGTATTAATAGTGATATCCTCAATAGCGAGATCGGTAAGAAAACGTATTCAAAGCGTAGTAAGAACGCATCAAAGAACGGGATAAGTAAACCGGAACTTGCCAACCATCTCAAGAATCATTTCCTTAATTTGCCATGCAAGGAAAACGAGATAATACCAAGTTTTTTGTACAAGGTGAAGCATCAAGACAATGAGTTCAAGTTGACGTTTAAATAATGCTGAGAACGTATTTCAACTAAAAATGAAATTGAATAACCTTCACAAGAGGTTTAAGTGTACATTATTTAAACTGCAGACGAGGGTTCAAGAATACAGTGAGTGACAGTTTCAAGTGGTTCAATTGCAATCTCCTAAATGGCAACACTCGTCTTCTACCATATATGCTGAAGGTATAATATTAATGGTATAATTATTGTGTTCTATTTTTTGGTGCTCTAATACAGAATGGCTCTATTATCCAATTATTAAAATTTGGGTGACATTTATATTTCTCGATCTTACAAGGCAATATCAGCTTTGCAAAACCATCTTCAAATCCTTTCACCGTTCTCGGCAACCTAAATTTTAGTTCTTGAGTTGATTAGTATGGCTCGATAATCTTCACCGACCAAGTAATTTATACTCTGCCACGCTCTCTAAAAGGTTTAGATCCTACAAATATTGAATTCTACCGTTTTGATATTATGAGTATTTTGAGTACTGGGGTAGATGGTTTGCGCTATCAGTGGGTTTTGTTTTTGATCGTGCTGGCGTATATGACCGGTGTTCTCCCAGTCACGCCAATTGTACCATAAGAAATGTTTTCAGATATTTATCCCAGCAAGAGTCGCGAAATTACGAAATTCACCATAAAAATGCAAGCGCCTAGTAACGATTCGAAAAATATCAGAGGTTCTACTTATAGATATTGTCTCGAATTCAAGACCTATATTCAAGATATCAGATAAGCTAATCTTGGTTACTAATGGACAAATATTGCAATTTTTAGCGATAGTAGATGATTCAGAAATACTAAGGATATCCAAGCTTATTCGGGATTCTCTCTTCAAGAAATTGTTCTTATATTTAATCTGCTACAAACGTCTAAACCCCATAAGGTGGCAGTTATATATATAGAGTAGTGTGGTTGGATATCTCACAGTTTTCTTTCACTAGTATAAGCCTAGTACTTTTAGCTACTAGGTTCCTCTTTAAAAGTCATTAATATGTACTTCTTGCTCTCAAATTATATATTCTAACTATAAATCACTTATATATCAAGCTGGGATATTTGCAGAAAACCAAATTTAGTATTTAATAAACACATCAATAACTCTGTTTAAGACTATTTACAACCTTACTTCTATAATTAAACTATTAAGCCTACCCGTCCCCCACTATCTCTCAACAAGTCCTCTCATTTCTGGCATAGCAGAATTCTCTTATTTCTGGCAGAACAAAATTCGCTTGCGTTTGAGAAATTGGGTGCAAAACTCCAAGTTTACAAAAAGACTAACCACTATTTATTGATACAACAACTTAATAAATACTACAACTTAATAGTTACAACAACTTAACAAACAATAAAATGACAAACATGAGCAATAACCTGGATACAAGTAAAAGCAATCAATTGGAAACGTCAGAGGCTTTGTGTGGTTCTGTGGAGACCAGCAAATTTGGAATCCTTCAACATATAAAATCAGCATTTTCAAGAGCAAAGAATCATTTCTATTCGGATTACAAGATATTCATGAGAAGCGATGACGATTTGTCTATTAGGTCTCTTAACTTTTCGATTCAATCTGTCTTCAATCTCCAATATTTTCAAGATGATGGCGAGTCGTTGTTTACACACGCTTGGTTACTGGATTTACTATTGAAGGATCTTGAGAATGCTGAGCCACAGGAGAAGGAGTCTTTATATGAGAAAAAGGAGCAATCAGTAGAAGAGAAGGGGAAATTAGTGGTAGAAAATCAACCAGAGAATACAACTATTGAAGAAGCAGAGAACACAACTCTTGAAGAAGATCAACCAGAAAATACAACTAATGAAGAAGCGGGCAACATAACTATTGATGATCTTATTCAAATTATAGATTCAATGATCAATTCAAATGATAAAGCATCCTCTTCAACCAAAATCACAGAAGCAGATATTTCCGAGGTTCTAATTATGAACAAAGAATGTTCGGAATCAAGCCACCAAATGGCCAGCTATGAATCAAATCTTGAGTCGGATATAAATGTTCCAGATATTTGTGAGCCATTGAAATATAAAAAGTCAGATGACAAAAAGGCGGATGATAAAAAGTCGCCAGTTGATAAACAATCAGATAATAAAAAGCCAGATGACAAAAAGCCAGACCAAAAAAAGCCAGGTGATAACAAATCAGACTCAACTTCAACAAAAAATCCAAGCGAGTCATCTTTTTCCTCACTTGTATCGTCAATGAACTCAAATGAAACTTCATCTACAAAAAACACATCGAAAAGTTCGTCTCTGTCGATTTTGCACCCAAATGTCAAAAAATCCAAATATGAAATATTCAACAAACTCAAGAAAATGTTCAAGCCAGATACAACAAGACAATATGGACCACCGCCAATAGTAGAACCAAGAAATATAACTATCAAGGACATAAAAAACCAGCCCTATTTATTTCAACGTCAAAGATTATATAAAGAATATCAAGAACAAGAAATCAAGTGCAAATCTCAAAGATTTCACTACCACTATTACTGGCACGGACGATTACAGGATGAAATCGAGGACAATGATTTGAAAAACGGTATTTCAAAGAGTGAACGTTTCTGTACTGATTTCTTGGTTTATCTTAAAAAGATTTATCAAGGAAAAATATTCAATGAACTGGTGGAGTTTGCAAGCATGGAAATCCTGGAAGAACCACTAACCAAAGCTGAAACAATAGTCCTTGAAAGAAATATTGAGTATTATAAAGGAAAGGTCTATAAAGGTATGGATGTCCAAATCATTATTCGAGACGAAGAGCGACTTATTCAACGATCTCCAAAATTCTCCAGATACTACCATACCTTAGAATATAAGGATTATCAACTATGGTTGGCATTTAAGGAATCCGAGGCTAAATATTACAATAGTCAGGCTCTGGATTCAAAAGAATGGACTCATAGTCCCACTCACTTTGAATACTTCTTTAGTTAGCTCCTCTAATAAATGACATTATCTCTCTATAATTTAGATTTATTTATCAATAATAGAATTTAATTCCGATTGGTGTAATTACCGTAGTCTGAGACAGAGCTTTTAGAAGTGTCAGATACAAATCACACGTCTATATTAACTAACCACGCAAATCTAGTGGAATATTTACGAATCGTCTAATATTGCCAAACCTTGATTCACAGTCGTTGTATACTGGTAGAACGTGGATATCACATAATTCTAAAGAGGTCAATGTTCTCTGGTACTACCTAGAAATAATTAAAGATTCACAACTTCGTAAGTTTGTCCCCATCTATTAGGTTGGCTGTCCCCATTCTACCAGGTTGGTTGTCCCCATTCTATCAGGTTGGTTGTGGGATTTTTTGAGATTATCTGCAGTACGAACTTTGACTATCTGAAAATCACACCAACTTTGACAACCATCACTCTTAACTCGTATAGACGATAATGGATATTTCAACAATTCTATTTGTGGCTACCTTGGCCGTGGCATTTATATTCTTAAGATGGTTGATTTCTCCTATTCCACAATCAAATGAATTTAATATCAACGAGGCAGTTCGTGAATCCGACACCAGATCAACTGGGTCTAGTTCCGGCGCAAGCGCCAACTCCAACTCCAACTCCAACTCCAATACCAACTCCAACTCCAACTCTAATTCTAACTCTAGATCCAGAGCTAGAAGACCGGTTACTGATAGTATGGTTGAAATCGTCAAAACCATAGCCCCTAATTTAACTCGTGATCAAATTGTTATGGATCTTACAAATACTGGGTCTGTTGAATTAACTATAGAAAGATATATGGAATTAGGAGACTTACCACACCCATTAAATAGTGAGAGAACTAGTGTTAATAACTCTAGCGATACTGTTGCTAGTGCTGGCACCGCTGAACCAAAACCAAAGCCTGGCAAACCTGTGAACTTGATTGAAAAATACAATATCGACATAAACGAGGAGATTGACACCACCCTGGGTGATGCATCAGTCAGTTTACAAAGGAAAAAACAAGAAATGATTTTGGGTGCAAGAAAACGTTTGGCTGCTCAGCTAGGCAATGAGTTAAACTTGTAATTGAGTGATAACGAGTACCTACATTTAACTAGAACTTGGAAATGATTGAATTTCAAGCATCGAACCTATTGCGAAATATATGACTCAGAGTCGTCTGTTATTGTGTGTTTTACGATCACTGTAATAACTGGAGCTAAATTAAGGAATTTTGCTGTATCTATGGAAATCTACGAAATCTCTCTGAGAATGACTATAAGCTATGGAAAGAAGTTTCTTCTCCCACACTAATTCAGCAGTGCCTTCACAGTGGCCTTCAAGACATGCGTGGGAATATAATCAGAACAATTCCAATCAAGCTATGTCTGAATTGATTTCATGCAAATATATTTAAATTCTATGGTAATCTCTATATCTTGTGACCCAATCTGATTTGTTCCAGGTCGTTTCATCTCTTTAAACGTCGTTTTCGCTACCTGTTCATAGATTCTGACTTAATGTCCATTGCATTTGAGTTATAATACAGATACAAATAAATAAAATCGATATCGATCAATATCTAATTGCTGATGAGCGTAGGGGCAATTCTCTTTTTTGTGGTTTTGGGTTTCTTAAGTAGTTGATCTATTGTCGTGTGAGGTTTAGGGTGTCTTTGCTCCTGTGTGGAAGATGTAGTCGTGTTTGTCGAAGTGTTGGCAAAGTCGGTGACTGTAGGTTTATTTGTGAATGAAGAACCTTGAGAAACATCTGTGGTAGAGTTGGTAAGTTCTATAGGTTGTCCAACAAGACTCGTAATAGCTAGATCCATCGATGGCTTACGCTCAGTCGATTCGAGTTTGGGTATAACCTCTTCAGTCGGTATAATATTCATGTTGATGTCACTTGGTTTGGCAACTTCTTCAATCGGTACATTTTCTTCTTCCTTTTCAATAACTTCCGTCGTTTTGTTACAAATATCGCCTTTTATTTCTTTCTTCACGTAAACTTCACCAAATATCCCGTTTTCAAAACTTACCACAGAGCAAAATCCATCAGTTGAGCTAACAATTATTCTACTACCATCCAAGTCCCATTTCAAATCAGTTATTGAAGAATAGTGAAGATTGCTAACAAATCCCAATGGCTTAAATTCTTCAGTTGAATATATTATAATTGAGTCCTGAGTAGCCACTGCAAATATCATTTTGTAAGGAAGTTTAAAGAGTGGTGATGCATTAGTTTGGTATATTATAGGGTTGAAGGAAATTGCAATAGCAGGCTTGTTGAGGCCAGAAATTTTGAGAATTGGTGATTGTGAAAGTGATGATCTCAGGTAAATGTAAAATGTATTACATGAGTCTGATTTTTCTTGTGACTTTATGGGTTTTTCACACTTTGGTGTTTCAAGAGATGTGATTTCTGCTTTGAAAGAGGTTTTTTCAGTAGGTTTGAATTCTGTTAAATCGGAAGTTTCAGTAGGTTTAGAAATGTTTTCATTCGTCTCCTTCCTGTCCTTCATAGTTTCGTCAGATTTGTCATTTTCAATGCCTGCTGGAGTTAATAGAAAACTCCCATCAGGAGAAAAACATAATCGCCTGAAAAAGGATTGTAAAGTTTCGGAATGATATAGAAAATGATTGTGGATCTTACTGAATTTATGAAGAGGTCGTATCGATTCAATGGTACCATCTTCATTCTTCAAAAGTTTGTAAATGTTTACAGATCTGTCTGCTGATTGACTTGCTATGAAATCATTCAAAGGGTCCCAAAATACTCCTTGCACATAATGGTTATGGTTGTCAAATGAGGTGAATAGCCTGCCAGTCAATTTATCTCCTAGAACTTCTAACTTGTATACTCTCAATGTATTATCCATAGACCCACTCACAAGATATCCTGAATCTGGTGACCATGAAATATCGTTGATTTCACTAGTGGATGACCTTAATTGAGTCAAAACCTGCCAACTTTCTTTTGCTTCGTCGTCTTCGTCTTCATCTTCAAAATCTTTAATTATACGATCGGCTAATTTCCAAATCATCAACGTTCCATCATCTCCAGCTGATGCTAACATTTCCCCAGTTTTATTAAATCGAACCACATTGACTGCCTGTGTATGCTTTCTTAATGTACTTAAATATTCAATTGATATTGTTCCTGCGTCGTCATTCAATTTCCACACTCGAATATTGTTGTCTCCTCCTCCAGTAACTAAACGAGACGAAGGGTTCAGAGAAGGTTGTGACGGCGAGAGTTCATTTTGAGTTTTAGGTTTTTGATTTGGTTGGAAATCTACAGAGTAAATCGGCTGGTTATCGTTATGCCAATGTACTGTGATGGTAGATGCGTTCATTCTCTACTTCATGGAATAGTAGACTGTTAAAGGTGATTTAAGTTTAGTTTTCAAGGCGCGTTTTAGTACATTTACCCGGATATAGGACTACCAAACAACACAATTAATTGAATACAGTTAAAATATAATGCAAATCGGATGTTTAACTCTAGGA
>Ga0065707_10082613_pt1 | contig 13286 bp, 9 predicted proteins | sample SwiRhicommuniRL3_FD_59094 | JGI IMG/M metagenome (GOLD analysis project Ga0065707, IMG submission 59094) | Switchgrass rhizosphere bacterial communities from Rose Lake, Michigan, USA - RL3 v2 (version 2) | ecosystem: Host-associated > Plants > Roots > Rhizosphere > Soil | place: East Lansing, MI... | reverse complement strand
GTCCTGAGCTCGCCGAAGGGCTCAGCGCGAACGGAGTAGAGACTTGGTAAGTTATTGATGGCGGATGATTACGCGTGGGGATACCTCCGCAGGCAGCAGAGACGTCCACCGATACATCAGTTACATTGTGGTGTATTGGAAGTAGTTCGCAGGCCGGCCGCCTCGCCTGGCATCAACCAATACCATGCTGGGTGAGGCACCCAGCCTACTTAACGGTGACACATGTGCGATAACGATCAACTCGACGACATGCAAGCTTACGAATTGCGTCACGGCGTATCACGACGACAATTCGGTGCGTTAACGCTAGGCGCCGCATTGGCGACACTGCCGAAGATTGCCGGTGCGGCTGAAACCAAAGGCGCCGATGTAGAAATCAAAACCACCGATGGCACTTGCGACGCGTACTTCGTGCATCCCGCCAAGGGCAAACATGCCGGCGTGTTGATGTGGCCGGATATTTACGGCCTGCGACCGGCAATGAAACAGATGGCCACACGTCTTGCTGAAGCCGGTTATTCGGTGTTGGTGGTCAATCCGTTTTATCGCATCAAGAAAGCACCCACTTCTCCAGAGGGCGCTGACTTCAACGATCCTGAAACACGCAAGCTGCTGTCGGGCATGTCGGCCACCATGACACCAGACACTGCAATGGTCGATGCCAAAGCATTCATCGCCTGGCTGGACACACAAGCGTCAGTAGACAAGAAGCGCAAGATCGGTACGCAAGGTTATTGCATGGGAGGTCCGTTGATCATGCGCACTGCGGGGTTTGTGCCTGAGCGTGTCGGTGCTGCGGCATCATTCCACGGCGGCGGTCTGGTCACTGATAAACCAATCAGCCCACATCTGTTGATACCGCAGATGAAAGCACAGATGTTGATCGCTATTGCCGAGAACGACGATCAGAAACAACCTGAAGCAAAAGATGTGTTGCGCGAATCGTTCGCCAAAGCGGGATTGCCCGCTGAAATCGAAGTGTATGCCGGCACACTGCATGGCTGGTGCCCCACCGACTCGCGTGTCTATAACGCCGATATGGCGGAGAAAGCCTGGAGCCGATTGCTGGCGTTGTATAAAACCGCGTTGGCTTAGCAGCTACACCTGAAACTACTTATAAGCACGAGGCATTATCGACTAGTAGCGCAGTGACTTATTCATCAGCCTTCTTCGCGTCAATCTCCGAAACCATCACCGAAGCATAATCACTGCAGTACTGCTGATGCATACGCAGAGAAACGCTTCGACAGGCTCAGCGACCGGAGTGCATATTCCGGTCGCTGAGCCTGTCGAAGCGTCTCAACGTAGGGGCGATTCACTAATCGCCCTTTTGATGACGAGCATGGCAGTGCACATCGCTGGCAATAAATCGAGAGGGCAGGCTAACGAGCTGCCTATCTAACCCTGCGTTCTGCTTGCGATGTCCTCAATACACTTAAGGTCCCGCAGACTGTTCCTACACGCTAACGCTTCGCCGGCTGATGGAGTCGCATACGCGCGACAGCCCATTCTCCGCCCACAATCCGGGATGGGGAGAATAGGAAATGCGAGCCTGGCACGATTCAGCGTTAACGTGGGTGGCAATAACACTTCTATCAAGTTTCAGTATTCCCAGTTGGTCGCAGATACCGCCGCTCAAGTTGATTAGCGCAAGTCCTGCAAACAATGCCATCGACGTGTCACGCACGGTGACACCCACACTCAATTTTTCAACAACGCTCAATCGAGCCAGCGTGTCGCCAAGTCGGGTGACGATGAGTGCGCCGAGTGGAGTGCAGCCGCTCAATTTCGGTGTTACCGATAATCAGTTGACGCTGTTGCCGCGTAACAAGCTGCTGCCTATAACCAAGTACACACTCAATGTGTCCGGTGTGCGTGGCATCAATGGCGAGGCTTTGGCTGCACCGGTGAACACTGCGTTCATCACTCGCGATGGTGCTTGGCAAGGTGCGGATCTCATTACGCACCCTTCGGGCGTGGTAGGAACGCCGGTGGTGGCGACGAACGAGAGCGGCGTCATATTTGTGACATGGTTGCAAAACAATACGAATAATAATGCGCTGACGCCGTGGTCGACTCGCTATCTGCCAGGACTGGGCTGGAGCAAGCCGGTGCCGCTGGAGCCCGCTCAACCGAATAATGCAGAGCAACCCAGAATCGCAGTCGATCACCAAGGTAATGCCCTGGTGTTATGGACTCGCAATATCGCAGGACGCTGGAGCTTGTGGGCTAACCATTACACACGCGGTGTTGGCTGGGGTACGGCTGAAGTCATCGTCGAGGACAGTGCTGGTTCGCTAACCGAGCAACAGATTGCTTTCGATGCCAACGACAATGCGTTTGTCGTATGGGAGCAGCACAACAGCAGCGTTGGCCAGTACGACTACAACATTTATGCAGTGCGTTATAGCGCCACCGGAGGCTGGGGCACACCGGAACAAATCGATAGCCATCCTCAGAGTGTATACATCTATGGCCCGCGTATTGGACTCGATGCGCAGGGCAATGCGATGGCGATGTGGACGTGCATTCCAGATAACATCGTCAGTCAGCTCTGTGCCAATCGCTATACGGCGGGGGTGGGCTGGGGAACGGTAACGTCCATTGCTACCGCGTCGCTCAACAATAATAACGAACGTATTTTGGAATCACGACTTGCAGTCAGTGCACTGGGCACTGTCTTCGCAGTGTGGTCGCAAGGATCTACGGCATCGCACGCATCTAGTGTCTATGCGAGAAGATATACCGACGCCACCGGTTGGGAAGCAACCACCTTGGCAGGTCCAGACATCGCCTACGGCCTGCAGCTCGCTGCCAGTGCGACCGGCGACGCAATCATTGCGTACACGCGCCGCATTGACACTCCCACGCCACAAAATTACACCGCGGGACATTTTGTTGTTTATGGAAATCATTTCAGCGCATCCAGCGGATGGCAGAGCGCAAGGCTGCTGCAGGCAAATGAATCTTATGATTCAGCGGATCCAAGAGTGGTCATGGACGCCACTGGCAACGGCATTGTTTCCTGGTCCGGCTATAACACCTCCTTCTATCGGGCGTACACCCTTCGCTATCGAGTCGATACTGGCTGGGCGGACTCACGCAAGGTGATCGACACTACCAACACGAATTATTCCTACCCTCCGGAGCTCGCGGTCGATCAATCCGGCGATGTGCTAGCGGTCTGGCGGCAAGCTCCAAGCGCCAGCGATTCAAGGACGGGGCTGTGGGAAAATCATTTTCAGTAGCAGCATGAATGAGCACGCTACCTATAAAGTGGCGAGCAACAAAGCGCAACGCTCGTTCTCAGTATTCCGCAAACAGCAAGATGGGGAGATAAGGCATGCGTATCTGGCACGATTTCGCGTCGAGATGGGTCGCATTAACACTCTTATCGATTTTCAACATTCCCTGTTGGTCGCAGACACCGCCGCTCAAGTTGATTAGCGCAAGTCCTGCAAACAACGCCACCGACGTGTCACGCACGGTGACACCCACACTCAATTTTTCAACAACACTCAATCGAGCCAGTGTGTCGCCGACTCGTGTGACGATGAGTGCACCAAGCGGAGTGCAACCTATCAATTTAAGTGTCACCGATAGTCAGTTGACACTATTGCCGCGCAACAAGCTGCTGCCGATTACCAAGTACACACTCAATGTGTCCGGCGTGCGTGGCATCAATGGCGAAGCCTTGGCTGCACCGGTGAACACTGCGTTCATCACTCGCGATGGTGCTTGGCAAACTGCAAGCCTCATCACACATCCACCCAGTGTTTTGGGCACTGCCTCGCTGGCGGAAAATGCGACGGGCGCGGCTTTCATTGCGTGGCTGCAATTTTCCCCGACAAGGGAGCACGTAATCCCGTGGTCGAGTCGTTATCTACCGGGACTTGGCTGGAGCAAGCCAGTGATGATCCAGCTTGATGAGACGATTGATGCACAATCTGTTGTCGTTGCTGTCGATCATAGTGGCAACGCGCTCGCACTATGGTCGCAATATGCCGCATCACACTGGAGTTTGCGGGCCAGTCGCTACACGCGTGGCGTCGGCTGGGGAACAGCAAAGGTGATTGCCAACGATGCTGGCCTACTCGTCACCGATCAACAGATTGCTTTTGATGCTGACGACAATGCCTTGGTGGTCTGGGCACAGCCCAACAGCTTCACAGGAAAAAGCAATATCTACGCAGTCCGTTACAACGTTGCCAGTGGTTGGGGAGTTGCCGAAACGATCGATGGCAATGTGCAGAATATGAACGCTTACAGCCCCGCCGTTCGCTTTGACGCGCAGGGTAATGCGACGTCGATCTGGCAGTGCAATCCCGACAACGTGACCTACCAACTCTGCACCAATCGATATGTGGCGGGTACCGGCTGGGGCGAGGTCGCAATCATCGCTACCGCGTCATACAACGTTAACTCCGATGCCATTTATGAGGCACGATTGGCAGTTAGCTCGTCCGGCGTTGCGTTCGCTGTCTGGACGCAAAACCCCGGCATTTATGCCAGTCGATATACCAGCGCAGGAGGTTGGGAATCGCCAACGTTGGTGGATGACACCTATGTCTACGATCTGAAGTTGGCAACAAGTGCTGCCGGCGACGCGATTCTGACTTTCGTATGGCGCGTTGAAACTCCTCAGCCGCATTTTCCTTCTGCTGGGCATTACGTTGTTGGCGCAAGTCACTACAGTGCAGCAACGGGTTGGGAGCCAGTAAGGGGGCTACAAGCCAATGATGCCTATGACGCGCAGATGCCCGAAGCAGTTATGGATGCAAGCGGCAACGGCATGGTGGCATGGTCTGGCTACAACGGCTTTTTCTATCGGATATACACCACGCGCTATCGAGCAGACACCGGTTGGACCGACGTTCGCAAAGTTATCGATACCACCAATACAAACTATTCGAGCAATCCCGTGTTAGCTGTCGATCAATCCGGTGACGTACTGGCAGTGTGGTTGCAAGCGGCTGGCGCGAACGATCCCTTGCCAGGTTTCTGGGAAAATCGTTTTCAGTAGGCAAGAGAGAGTTCGCGTAGGTCGGGCTTTAGCCCGACACTTCCCTAAGCTAAGGCGTAGGTCGGGTTTTATACCCGACATTCCGAAGAAGTCGGGTAGCGCTGAATACAGCTAACCCGACCTACAAGAAACCCCGCCATCAGGGTTAAAGAGTGTCATCTTCGGGTCGACGTACGCCTCAACCATTCGAAATAGAGCAGGGCGGCGCAATGCATTGCACCTTCTCATACTCAAACTTGCAACGGCTTTCTCGCAAACACTCCAAACCCCAGAATGCCCGCATAACAAATGGCCGGCACAATCAGCGCCATCTTCAAGCCCACTGCATCTGCCGTGTGTCCGGTAATCAACGGCACGATTGCGCCACCGACAATCGCCATGCAGATAATGCCGGAGCCTTCCGCTGCGCGCGGGCCCAAGCCTTCGCTGGCCAGCGAGAAGATGGTGGGGAACATGATGGAGTTGCATAGACCGATTGCCAGCAACGACCAGCCCGAGACGGCGCCAACGGTGTTGGCGGAAATCAGCAGCAACGTAATCACGCCACCGGCAACACACGCCAGCACTTTGCCCGGTGAGAATAAGCGCAGCACATACGCGCCAATGAAACGGCCGACCATCGCGCCGCCCCAATAAAACGGCACATGTTTTCCAGCCTCTTCCAGGCCAATGCCGAACACATTGGCCTGCATCAAATAGTTGACGATCAACGAACCGATGGCGACTTCAGCACCCACATACAAAAAAATACACAGCGTGCCGTAACCAAAGCGCGGTTGTCGCAACAAGCTCGCGGCGTTCTTCACGGTGACATCTTCTACCTTGGTTTCCACCAACCGATTGCGCCGCCACCACACCAATGCAGCAACCACCAACAAGGCAGCAGCCAGACCCAGGTAAGTACGCACGATGACTTGCGCTTCGGCAACGCGATAAGCATTGAGCGCATCGCCCGTAAGTTGCGTGACATCGACCTGCGATAACGAGCCAAGAATCAGAATCGACCCTACATAGGGAAAAATGGTGGTGCCCAATGCATTGAATGCCTGCGCAAAGGTCAATCGACTATGCGCCGTGCTCGGCTTACCCAGCATCGAGATCAGCGGATTCGCCACCACTTGCACGATGGTGATGCCGGCAGCCAATACAAACAGCGCGCCGAGAAACATGATGAACACGCCCGACGATGCCGCCGGTACGAACAGCAGGCAGCCTCCCGCCATCATCACCAACCCGACGACTGCGGTACGCATGTAGCCGACGCGTTTGACAATTGCCGCGCCAGGCAGCGACACCAGAAAGTAAGCCGCGAAGAATGCCGACTGCACCAGCATCACTTCGCCATACGACAAGGTGAACAGCGATTTGAGTTTGGGAATCACCACGTCATTCAGGCTGGTGATACCGCCAAACACAAAGAACAGCGCAAAAACAAACATCCGCAAGTCCGGAACATCAAGGTCGGCATCCGTACTCGCCGGCGTTGAGTGCTGCGACGAGCCGCTATTACTGAAGGTCATGAGATCCCCATATCGAGTTGTAGTTCGGGAAGTCTAGCGTAGCAGAGCAAAATCGGCATGGTGATTCGGAGAGGATTATTGGACTTTGCCAGCACAGCTTGATTTGCGATTCGTGAGGCCCCGCTAAGCAACCGCCGACACCCCGTAGGGGCGCAATTTATTGCGCCTTTTGCTGTCTCACTCGCGACAAACAGCATTGCACCTTCCCCTATACTCCAGTCCATGGTCACGCCTACGTTACCCAATCGTCTCATCCCATTCACGCTGCACTTCGTTCGCCAATTTCGCTGGGGCGCATTGGGGTTGTTGCTGTTCCCCATTTGCGGGCGCGCGGTGTTTGCCTCGATTCCTTATTCCATCAAGCTGCTCACCGATACCGTGCTGTCGTTGGGTGGCGCATTGCAGAATGCAGGCAAAGTGCTGCTGTGGCCGATGGTGTTGTTTACTGCGCTGGTCGCCGGCCGCTTTCTGTTTGACGGCTTGATGTGGTTCAGCTCTTACCACACGCGCACGCCGATGCTGGTGCGTATCAAGGAAGAAGTGTTTGCCTACGCGCAGCGTTTATCACCCGCTTATTTCGAAGGCACGCTGTCCGGCAAGATCGCACATCGCGCTGTGATGCTGCCCGATCAATTGCTGCAGTTGTTCGACACCATGGTGTTCGACTTCATTCCCAGCGGCATGTACTTCATCTTCGTTGCGGCATTCTTCTATGTGGCCAGCGCCAAGTTCTGTCTCATCGCCATGGCGAGCATTGTTGTTTACTTCGTTGCGAGTTTGTTGCTGGGCCGCGAGTGCGCACGCCGAGCGGCGTTGAACAACGACGCACGTGCCGCCGTGACCGGACGCATGGTTGATGTCATCACCAATATCCGCAACGTGTTTCTGTTTGCCAACCAATCACTGGAAGATAAACAACTGGCAACGTACACGAGGACGGAATTCAAACGGCGGCGCTCGCTGTATGTTTCGGTGGTGCGCCTGCGTTGCGTGCAGTATGTGCTGGACATCTGCATGTGGCTGACGTTTGTCGGTGGCGCGTTGTATTCGTGGGTGCATGGCCTCATCGGCGCGGGAGATTTTGTGATGGTCACTACGCTCACCGGTTCGTTGCTGCAATCGGCTTATAACCTCGGTCAACGCATTCCGGATTTTTATGATCTGCTCGGCTCGGCACAGGAAAGCATCGAAACGCTGATCGTGCCACAGACGATTGTCGACCAGCCCAATGCGCCGGCGTTGAGTGTATCGCGCGGTGAAATTCACTACGAACGCATAGCCTTTGCTTACGACAGCACTGTCAGCGGCGCACGCAATGTTGTGCGTGATTTCGAGCTGGTCATTCCGGCCGGACAACGCATCGGCCTGGTAGGACCCAGCGGGGCAGGCAAAACCACACTGATGGGCCTGTTGCTACGCATGCACGATGTCACGCAGGGCGCGATTCGCATCGACGGCCAGGACATTCGCGCAGTGACACAACAAAGCCTGCGCGATGCCATCGGCATTATTCCGCAAGACACCAACTTGTTTCATCGCTCATTGCTGGAAAACATTCGCTACGGCCGGCCCGACGCCAGCGATGCTGAAGTAGAACAAGCCGCACGCCGCGCCCACGCGCATGACTTCATCATGGAACTGGAACACGGCTATAAAACCTTGGTAGGCGAACGCGGTATCAAATTATCAGGCGGACAACGCCAACGCATCGCCATTGCCCGCGCCATCCTGCGCAACGCACCCATTCTGTTGTTAGACGAAGCCACCAGCGCCCTCGACAGCCACAGTGAACACATCATTCAACAAGCCATGCGCGAAGCTATGGTCGGCAAAACTGTCATCGCTATCGCGCATCGCCTCAGCACAGTGATGGATATGGACCGATTGATCGTGTTGCAGAATGGTGTGATCGTTGCCGATGGCACGCACGCGGAGTTGCTGCGGCAGGGCGGGCTGTATGCGGAGTTGTGGCGGAAACAGTCGGGGGATTTTAATTCTGTGCAGCGGACGTTCGATGGGCAGGATGTGGAAATGAATGTGATGGGTGAAGGTGTGGCGGATGATACGGTGGAGCATGGGGTGGTAACCGGAAGCCGCGATGCTCAAGACTGAGCGGCATGAATTGCATGCCAGTGCTAGCAATGCTAGCTTCGAACAAAATCGGGCGAGGATACGGGCTATGGCCAATCTGATGGTACGCAACGTTGACGCAGCGGTAATCGAGGCGCTCAAAGCACGCGCCGACAAGCGCGGCACCAGTGTCGACGCCGAGCATCGTCGTATTCTCGTGCAGACGTTATGCAAGCCGAAGAAGAAGTTATTCGCTGAAGCGCTGGCCAGAATCCCGCCAGTCGGCAAAGACTCGGATTTCAGACGCGTGAGTGAGACTACTTTTTCCGTGTCCCGAAAAGCGCCCGACCGCGTAACCAGGGCAAGTGGATCAAATGAACGGTCTGAGGGATAACTGAGGCAGAGTAGACGAATCCGTCTGGTGGGCCCATCAGAGATGTTCTTGAAGCAGTGAAGGGCTCAACATGCCCGAACACGGCACCTGGGTGAGCGAGGTGTATGTCTTCGGGATCGCAAGCATGGATTCTCGAAATTCGGCGGCCATACCAATACTATAGGCCGGTGATTGGTTGACCTCTTGGCCCGATCCAAAGTCCCATATAAAGTTGCCACTCAGCAGCGGGGCACAAGGAGTTGCAGTGACGGATGATCAATCAAATCAAACTAAATCCCAAGCCGATCAGATGTCGGCTTATAGAACATGGCTGGTTGCTGCTGAACAAAAATCGCGAGAAGACTTTGACAAAACCGTCTTATAGTTATCCGGCGGCGCTTGGAATTTCGTTTGTATTTCTCAAAGACGTTATGGCCGCAAGGCCCCTTATTTATGCGGGATTTCTTCTTGGCTCATGGGTCACATGGGGATTAAGTGCTGTGGGCGTCCTTGCATCGTTCTATCTTAGTCACTTGGCGCTGCGCACTGCCATATATAAGTTGATGACGGAACCATTCGCGCTCTTCATCAATAGCGGCGCCGCCATTGCAATGCTTACTTTCATGGGGCAGAACAAGGATGTAATAAACGACAGCCGCATGTGGATAGCCTTATATGCTTTTGTGTCCGGCATCATTTGTCTAGGTGGTGTTCATACGCTTAGTTACTGCAATCGCGAACTTGACTTTAGGCAATGAATTGCTGACACCGACCGCTTTTGGTCGGGCGAGCTTGATCATAGCCATCCGAGCGAAAATCTGAATGCCCGATCTAAAAAAATAATGGTCAGCTTCGTCCCGATGGTATTAGGACTACTGTCGCTATTCGCGTTTATAACCGGCGTCGGACTAGCTTTGCATTCGATGTACGCGCGAGCATATGAGACAGAGCATCACGGCATCGAACAACCAGCAACTCTACCCCATCTACAAGCATAAGTTCAGCGACTTCCTCAGTTCGAATTTCGGCATCGTCATCCACGCTTTCGGATACCGCCGGCCGATCCGACAAAACAGGTCTTGCCACTCAGGAGGACAATGCTAAACCTACATCAGCAACAAGCATCATCAGTAAATGAGTATGGAAAGCCGTATAGATGATTAGTGACTTGAATGGCTCTAATTATGGAAAACTACATTTTGCTGGTCTTGTTTAATAGCAGTGCGACTTGAAGTTTCTTTTATTTTTTATTGGATGGCCCGTGCACAATACTTGTACATGGCAAGTAGATTGGAGATAGTAGCGCTTCAATCCAAAGAAAACGTCCGCAAGTCTAAAGAGCACCCGCGGCACATCTAGGGAAGGGCTAATGAATATTTTGCAAGTGATCGTGCGTTTGCTGTTGCTTGTTACTGCCGTTGGACTCACAGCTTGTGGTGGGGGCGGTAGTGGGGGCAGCCCTAGCGCTCCGGTAACAGTCGCAACGATTGGACCTTCGACTGTGGAGGTACAAGCAGACGCGGGTACGAGCTCAACACCCACTGCAATCATTAATATAACGATCGCAAACGTCCCCGATGCCGGAGTGTTTGTCGGCAGCGATTTCACGAATAACGCAGTTGTCTCTGTTGTGTTTCAACAAACGTCGTCGACCAATGCGCAGTTAGTGGTAACCCTGAAGGATCCATCAGTTATTGGTCCGGGTACCTATACCGATACGATTGATGTCGGGGTGTGTCTGGACAACCAGTGCGTCAAGCAAGTTTCCGGCAGTCCGAAGTCGATAACCGTTCATTACACGGTAACCGGTGTTCAGCCGCCCCAGCCCACTGTGTCTTTAGCTACTTCGTCCGTTGCTGCGTCTACGTTGCCGTTTGCGAACCCGCCACCAACTACAGTTGATGTTTCATTCCAGAACGTTTCCGCATTCTCGCTCAATGTAAGTCCGACAGCGACGAGTAACGCCATTGCCACTGTGTTTTTCATCCCGTTGGATGCATCCCATGGACAACTGAATATGTATTTCAAATCGCCGCAGCAGCTTGGCGTTGGGACGTTCAATGATGTCGTGACGGTGACCAGCACCTGCTTTAGTGGATGTGCGAGGCCGCTCGTCGGAGGCACGCTTACGCTTAATGTCCAATTCACGGTAAGCAATACTGTTGATGGACCGAATGGTTACACCGTAAACGTTGTTTCCGCGCAAGCCAGCGACATTGTTTGGAGTCCAGTTAGCAATCGAATTTATTTTTCTGCGCCGAGTTCTGCAGCAATCGGTCCTAATAGCATTTCTGTACTTAACCCGACTACAGCGACGATTGAGTCTTCATCGTTTGCCGGAAGCGAGCCGCATGCTTTGGCATTAAGTCATGATGGTCAGTATTTGTATGTCGGGCTCGACGGAGCAAATTCCATCCGGCGCATGGTGCTTTCTAATCTGTCGTTAGATCTTTCGATCCCACTCGGTTCCGATCCAAATGTTGGTGGGTTAATTGCGAATGAAATTGAGGTGGCTCCATATGCATCCCATACCATTGCGGTAGCTCGCCGTAGTTCTCCGAGTGGCGCGGCCGCGGCCGGCGTAGCTGTATTTGATGATGCGGTTCAGAGAACGAACGTCGTGGGCGCGCCGTTGACCCCGCCCGCCATCGACAGGCTCCAATGGGCATCTGCATCAACGCTGTATGGTATGGAATCTAATTCATCGTTTAGCATCTTCACGATGAACGTGAATGCCAACGGACTACAACTTTCAAGTACGCACGCGGGGCTTGGAGCACCCGGAAACGCAGGTCGCTTCCACTACGACGCAGGAATCATTTATACGGACTATGGCCAAGCATACGATCCATCAGCAGACCTTGTGATTGGCAGCTACGTAGCGCCTCACCAGGGATTTTCTGAAATGACGATCCCTGATTCACAACATCACAAGCTGTTCATGGTAAGCACCGGTTTTAGTGGCACAGAGCTTACAGCGTTCGATATGGACACATTTCTGCCGATACGCACCATCAAGTTCGACACCTTTAGTTTAGTCAATTACCTGCATCCCAAGCTCATCCGTTGGGGTACCGATGGATTGGCATTTACGACCTACGACGACAAGATTGTGCTGATCAATGGTGCGTTCGTGAGCCAATGAGGCGATGCTACGCGGCCTTCGATGAATGTGTGTCGCAGGCCTTTGCATCCTGTGGTGATTGTGCGCAGGTGCGAGTGTGCTCAATGTCATTCATAACCAGATATAACTGGTAATCGTGCTGCTTGAGCTTGCCACATTACTCGGTGCGACGATCAGTCAGAATGCGCAACATCGACACGCCCTGCTCGGCAAAGAACGGAAGCACCTGACCGTTGAGCATGTCTGCTGAGGTGATCGGTGTCTTGGTGGTGTACAGCTTGGCGAGCGCCACCTTGCTGTAGGTGTCCACAAAGGTCTGCTGGTGAATGCGCCCCACGCCTTCATCGTACCGACGTAGAAGGTGTCCTGAGAGCCAAGATAGCCGGGATGGGCGGTCTCGATCTCGCCGCAGGCCAAGTCATCCTCACGCTTCTTTTCCAGCGCAGTCACCTGTGCCTCTGTGAGTACGGCGCCACTGATCGAGAGATGCTTTTCCAGCGCTTTCAGCCGCTGCTTGAAGTTGGCAACATCGTGACGTAACCAGATCGAGCGCACGCCGGAGGGACTGATGAACGTACCTCGTTTGCGTAGCTCATTGCTCACGCGTACCTGTCCGTGTGCGGGCTGTTCCATCGCATAGGCCAGCACCGCTTGCTCGACCACTTCATCCACGCGGTTCTTCAGATTCGGACGACGCCGATCTTTGTGCAGCAGCGCAGCCACGCCGCCACTGTCCTTCGCTTCCTGATACCGATAAAACGTGTCACGCGACACGCCCATGATCTTGCATGCTTGCGAGACATTCCCGAGCTCTTCAGCCAGGTTCAGTAGTCCCAGCTTGTGCTTGACGATCGGTTGATTTACAACATTCATGACGGGGTTACTCCTATTGGGTTTGTTTGATTGGTCGCACAACCATCAAACCCAGTAACCCCGTCTCTTTCAAGACCGGTGTCAGATCAAATCGAAACTTCTACACTTGTCTATTTGGGTAAATGATTTCTTTTGTAATGCGACAAACAGTTCCATAGCGTCAGAATCTTCGATCACCCAACGTCGCACCGGCCACACGCGTTTTTCCTATCCATTCCGCTCTTTGCCGTTAATCCGATAGCTGGTAAATCAGCACGCCGTTGCCTTCGCCCTCGGTGGGGCCATCGATCGACATCTGGAATG
>Ga0065707_10000867_pt1 | contig 13298 bp, 10 predicted proteins | sample SwiRhicommuniRL3_FD_59094 | JGI IMG/M metagenome (GOLD analysis project Ga0065707, IMG submission 59094) | Switchgrass rhizosphere bacterial communities from Rose Lake, Michigan, USA - RL3 v2 (version 2) | ecosystem: Host-associated > Plants > Roots > Rhizosphere > Soil | place: East Lansing... | reverse complement strand
TCCTTGGCCCAGGCTCTGCGGCGCCATCTGCAGCGGCGGCAGCGAGCCGGGATCCGTATCGTATCGGGTCAGCAACCGAGCACGCCGATGAAACCCGAGAGCGTCGCTGCGGATCAACCTTCAATCAGCATGGAAGGAAACCTTTTTGCCGCACCTTCGGCCGCGCTCGATGCAAAAAGCCTCGAAGAGTTGCGCGCCGAGATCGGCGATTGTCGCCGCTGCAAGCTTTGTGCGGGCCGAACCCACATCGTGTACGGTATCGGCAACCCGCGCGCCCGTCTGATGTTTGTCGGCGAGGGACCCGGCCGCGACGAAGATCTTCAGGGCGAGCCGTTCGTCGGCCGGGCCGGCCAACTGTTGAACGATATCATCACAAAAGGCATGGGACTCAAACGAGAGGACGTTTATATCGCCAATGTGGTTAAATGCCGGCCGCCGGAGAATCGCAATCCGGAGCCCGATGAAGTTGCCGCCTGCGAGCCGTTCCTCAAGAAACAAATTGACTTGATTCGCCCCGAAATCATCGTGGGTCTGGGTAAATTTGCCGTGCAAACCTTGCTGCAGAGCAAAGTTCCGATCACCAAGCTGCGCGGCGCATGGCACCGCTATCATGGCATCAAACTCATGCCGACCTTCCATCCGGCGTATCTCTTGCGCAACCCGGCGGACAAAAAACTAGTCTGGGACGATATCAAAAAAGTCATCAAAGAGTTGAGCGGTGAGAATAGTTAGAATCTGCTACTTCGTTACGCTGCTGGCCGCCGCAGTGTCGGTTTGGGCGCAGCCGAAGGATTCGGCCGGCCCGCATGTTGATCTCATCACCATCGACGGCAGCATCAATCCTGCCGTGGACGATTTCATCCGTGAAAGTATCGGCAGGGCCAAAGCGGGCGGCGCTCGCGCATTGATTATACAACTCGACACCCCCGGTGGCCTATTGAGCTCGACGCGCACCATCGTCAAGGAACTGCTGGGAACTCCCGTGCCGGTCATCGTTTACGTTGCGCCGAGTGGGGCGGGAGCGGGATCCGCTGGCGTATTCATCACCATGGCGGCGAATATTGCCGCGATGGCGCCTGGCACCAATATCGGCGCGGCCCACCCGGTGACGGGCGGAGGGGGAGAAGTCAAAGGCGTGATGGGCGAGAAGATCGAAAATTTTACCGCATCGTTCAGTGAAAGCATCGCTCAGCAGCGCGGCCGGAATGCTGAGTGGGCCATCGAAGCGGTGCGCAAAAGCGTCGCGATCACGGAAACGGAAGCGCTCAAGAAAAAGGTTGTTGATATTATTGCCAAGGACATCGACGATCTACTCAAGCAATCGCATGGTCGCAAAGTCGATATCGAGGGGCGCAAACAGGAGTTATCGCTGCAAAGTGTCAGCGTTGTCCGCCATGAGATGAGTGTCAAGCAAAGAGTCCTCAATGCGATCGCCGACCCCAATATCGCTTATTTACTCATGATGGCAGGCATTCTCGGTTTGTATATGGAATTCTCCCATCCGGGTACGATCTTTCCCGGCGTGGCGGGTGCGATTTGTCTCTTGCTCGCGTTTGCGTCCCTGCAGCTCTTGCCGATCAACTACACTGGTCTCGCTCTGATGGCATTGGGCGTTGCGCTGCTCGTCGGCGAGGCGTTTTTTCCAAGCTTCGGCGTATTGGGTGTCGGCGGCATCGTTTCGCTGGCTCTCGGCTCGCTGTTGTTGTTCGACACGCCGACCTCTGATTTCGGTGTCGACCGATCGATCGTCTTTACGGCCGTGGCAACAATTGGATCGTTTGTCCTCGCGGTGAGCTATCTGGTTTTCCGATCACAAAAAGCCAAGCTCACGCTCGGCATTGACGGTCTGATCGGCGAGATCGGCGTGGCGAGGGAACAACTTAGCCCGCGTGGAACCGTGTTCGTGCACGGCGAATATTGGAAGGCGGAAGCCGATGAGGCAATCGAACCGGGTGAAAAGGTTCAGGTGGTGGGCCTCGATCGAATGGTGCTCAAGGTGAAGCGCGCCGCGCAGGCTCGCGCGGCCAGTTAGGGGGAGGGGAGTATGTTAGGATTGGGCGTGCCCTTTACGTTCGTTATCATAGTGGTCGCAATCATCATCAGCGGCGTTAAAATTTTAAAAGAGTACGAGCGCGCGGTCGTTTTTCGCCTTGGAAGAATGGTGGGGTCGCGGGGGCCGGGGATCACCTATATCATTCCGGGCATCGAAAAAATGGTCAAAATGGATCTGCGCACGGTGACCATGGATATACCGCCCCAGGATGTGATTACGCGGGATAACGTGTCGGTCAAAGTCAACGCGGTGCTCTATTTTCGCGTGCTGGAGCCCACCCGGGCGGTTATCGAGGTGGAGAATTATTTATTCGCCACCTCTCAGCTCGCGCAAGTGACTTTGAGAAGCGTGTGCGGCCAGGGTGAACTCGATGAGCTTTTGGCGGAACGGGAACGCATCAATAGTCGGATCCAGGAGATTCTCGATCAGCAGACCGACCCTTGGGGCATCAAAGTTGTGCTAGTCGAACTGAAGCATATCGACTTGCCCCAGGAAATGCAGCGCGCCATGGCGAAGCAGGCAGAAGCCGAGCGCGAGCGGCGCGCCAAGGTCATTCACGCCGAGGGCGAGTTTCAAGCCTCGCAAAAGCTGGCGGACGCGGCCGAGGTTATCAGCAAGCAGCCGATGGCCTTGCAGCTTCGTTTTCTGCAGAGTTTGGTCGAAGTGGCGTCCGAGAAAAACTCAACGACGATTTTTCCGGTGCCCATCGATTTGCTGGCGCCGTTCCTCAAGAAAGACGATCAGGCGTAAGTTTCGTCATCTCCCGTCTCGTTCTCCACGCCGTCAGGATCTCCGTAGGGGTACGGTGCGCCCGCCCCTATTCTTTTTTGCAATGGACCTCAAAGAATTCGATTACGATCTGCCGCCATCGCTGATCGCGGGGTTTCCGAGCCGCGAGCGTGAAGGCTCGCGCTTGCTCGTCACCCAGCGGCAGAGCGGCGAGATCATTCACAGTCGATTCTCCGAGCTTGGAAATTTTCTCGATCCGGGCGATCTGTTGGTGCTCAACGACACGAAAGTCTTTCCGGCCCGGCTGCGCGGCACCAAAGCGAGCGGCGGTCGAGTCGAGGTTTTACTGATCGAGCCGTTTCCCGAGGCCGGTCGGAGTTTGTGGATCGCGCTCGTCGACGCCGCAAAAAAACCACCCCTCGGGAGCTGGCTGCGATTTAACGATGCGCTCCGCGCCGAGGTGATCGGCGATTTGGGCGCCGGCCGATTTGGTCTCGAGTTTCATCACAGCGGCGATTTCAGCGCGCAGCTCGAAACCGTAGGCGAAGCGCCGCTGCCGCCCTACGTGCGGCGCCAGCGCGCCGCATCAGCCATGGACCGCGAGCGTTATCAGACCGTGTATGCGGTCCATACCGGCGCGATCGCGGCGCCGACGGCAGGGTTCCATTTTACGCCGGGGCTGTTGTCGCAACTTTCTGCCGGGGGCATTGACAGCGCGCGGTTGACCCTGCATGTCGGGCCAGGTACTTTTCAACCCGTGCGTGAGCGCGCAATCGAGAACCATCGCATGGAGGGCGAGCGCTACTCGCTCAGCGTCGAAGCGGCCGAGAAGATCAACCGCACCAAGGAATCGCTTCACCGTGTGATCGCCGTCGGTTCCACCAGCACGCGCACTCTGGAGTGGATCGCGCGGCAAAAAGGCCGGATCGTTGCGGACGAGGGGATCACACGACTCTATATTCGGCCCGGTGATCCGTTTCGGGTCTTGGACGCTTTGATCACCAACTTTCATCTCCCCGGTTCGACACCGCTGATTCTCGTCGCGGCCTTCGCCGGCTTGGAGCTTGTCCGGCGCGCCTATCATGAAGCGATCGCGCAGAAATATCGATTTTACAGCTACGGTGACGCGATGCTGATTCTCTAGGGTTTTCAAAAAGTGCGAGACAAACCACGGGCAACGGCGAAGGGCAGGAGAGCAATCGCGCGTTGCCAACTGTAGGCTTGGCATGACCAATCACTTCGCCGTCATCAACAACGATCCAAATTCCAAAGCGCGCCTGGGACGTCTTGTCACGAGACACGGCGCGGTGGAAACCCCGTGCTTCATGCCGGTTGGAACTCAAGGGACGGTGAAGGCGATTTTGCCGCGCGACCTGAAAGAAATGGGGTGCCAGATTCTCCTCGGCAATACCTATCATCTTTATCTCAGGCCAGGCCACGAACTGATTCGCGACCAGGGCGGCCTGCACAAGTTTATGGGTTGGGACAGGCCAATCCTGACTGACAGCGGCGGGTATCAGGTTTTCAGCCTGGGGGCGATGCGAAAAATTACCGAGGAAGGAGCGCTGTTTCAGTCGCACTTGGACGGATCGTCGCACCTTCTGACGGCCGAGAAAGCGCTGGAAATTCAAGAGGCGCTGGGCAGCGATATTGCCATGGTGCTCGATGAATGCATTCCGTCGGACGCGGCGCGCGAATATGTTGAGGCTTCCACCGACAGGACCGTTCGTTGGGCCGAGCGTAGCCTGCGCGCGCGCCGCCGCGCCGACCAGTCACTCTTTGGTATTATCCAAGGCGGCTTGTTCGAGGATTTGCGCCGACGGTGCGTCGAGGAAATGGCCGGGCTCCCTTTCGAAGGCTTCGCCGTCGGCGGGCTCGGCGTCGGCGAGGGCGAGGCGCAGTTGGAGGCCATCGGCAGTTTTACGGTGGGTCTGTTGCCGGCCGATCGGCCGCGTTACTTGATGGGCGTAGGGCGGCCGCAGGACATCGTCCATGCGGTGCGCGCCGGCTACGACATGTTCGACTGCGTCATTCCGACGCGCAACGCGCGCAACGGCACCGTTTACACCTGGAGCGGCAAGCTCAACATCAAGCGCGCCGAGTTCGCCAATGATGCGCGTCCGCTCGACGAGACCTGCGGTTGTTATTGTTGTGCCAATTTCTCTCGGGCCTACCTGCGCCATCTGTACATGGCCGGCGAAATCTTGTCGGCGCAGTTAAATAGCTTGCACAATCTTTACTTTTATCACCGGCTCATGGATAAGTGTCGTGAAGCGATTCGCGCCGGCAGCGCCGAACGGTGGAAAGAACTGCAAGGCGTCGATGTCGCTGAATCGAACCTTTGAGGAGGAGTCATGGTGGATATTGCCTACGCGCAAGCTGCACCCGGTGTTGGCGGTCCCGGGCCGTTGATTACAATACTGCCGTTCGTCCTGATTTTTGTGATCATGTATTTCATGGTCATTCGGCCGCAGCAGAAGAAGGCCAAAGAGCATCAGGAGCTGCTGAGCAAGCTCAAGCGCAACGATGAGGTGATGACCTCGGGTGGAATTTACGGTAAGGTGGTCGACTTAAAAGAGACGGTGGTGACGTTGGAAGTGGCGCCTAACGTTAGAATCCGCGTGCACCGGCCGCAGATTTCAGCCGTTCTCACTGCTGAGAAAGCAATAACGAAAGAAGGAAAGGACTAGTCGAATGCGGCAAAGCGTTCAGACGCGGTTTATATTATTCACGGTTCTAACCCTGGCGTCGGTAATTTATTTGGTGCCGACTTTCGTCAATCCCTTGCCCGAGTGGTGGAGCAAGTTTTTGCCGGCAAACAGGATCAACTTGGGCCTCGATCTTCAAGGCGGCACGCATCTCGTTCTCGAGGTGAAGGTGGACAAGGCGCTTGAGAACAATGTCGAGCGCATTCGCGCCGATCTGATCAAAGTTCTGCGCGAGAAGGGCATTTCGGGCGCTTCCGTGGAGCGCGAGGGCTTTCAGGTGCACATCAAGGTCGCGGCGGCGAGTTCGGAGCAGGTGCGTGGAATTCTCAAAGGCGAGTTTGGCAACTTGGCAGAAGCCAAGCCGCAGCAGACCGTCGGCGCAACGACGGATTTCTATTTAACCCTGAGCAAAGAAGAGATTCGGTCACTGCGCGATTACGCGGTTGATCAGACCCTGGAGACGATACGTAACCGGGTCGATCAATTCGGCGTGAGCGAGCCGATTATTCAGCGCCACGCCCAAAATAACATTCTGATCCAGCTTCCAGGAATTCAAGACCCGGAGCGGGCAAAGGAAATTATCGGCAAGACGGCGCTTTTGGAGTTCAAGCTCGTCGATGACAGCTCCAACGCGGAAGACGCGGTAAAAAACGGTCCGCCGCCGGGGCGGCAGGTGCTCTACGGCCAGGCAGGAAGAGGGGAGAACCTTGGGGCTGAGAAGGCTGGTTACGTGCTCGAAGCGCGCCCTCTGATGACCGGTGAATATATTCAAGACGCGCGCGTCCGTCCGGCCGAGCATCTTCAGGGTGCTTCGGTCGAATTAATCTTAAATCCTGCCGGAGCCCGGCTGTTTGAGCAGATCACCGCGGCCAACGTCAAGCGACGGCTCGCCATCGTGCTCGACAATCGTGTGTATTCCGCGCCTGTGATCCAGGAGCGCATCGCCGGCGGCCGAGCTTCTATTACCGGCAATTTCGATCTCAAGGAAGCGCGAGATTTGGCAATCATTCTGCGTGCCGGTGCTCTGCCGGCGCCGGTGGAGATAGTCGAAGAGCGTACGGTTGGACCTTCGCTTGGTCAGGATTCGATTCGGCAAGGCGTGACCTCGTTCGTCGTGGGTGGCCTGCTTGTCATCGTCTTCATGATCGCCTACTACAAGGGGGCCGGCCTGGTTGCCGTTGTGGCGGTGGTTCTTAACGTACTTTACATGTTAGCGATCCTGGCGGGTCTTCAAGCGGTCTTAACCTTGCCGGGCATTGCCGGTATCGTTCTTACCGTCGGTATGGCGGTTGATGCCAATGTCTTGATTAACGAACGAATACGCGAAGAGTTGAGGGCGGGACGTGCGGTGCGCTCGGCGGTCGAAGCGGGTTACAAAAACGCCTTGCCGGCGATTTTGGATTCTAACATTACGACTTTCCTCTCGGGCGTTATTCTTTTTCAGTTCGGCACGGGGCCGGTCAAGGGTTTCGCCGTCACGCTTTGCGGCGGTATCCTGACGACGATCCTCACCGCCGTTTACGTGACCCGGGTGTATTATGATTATCGCATTTCAGCCCGGAAGCTTGAGCGCATCAGTATCTAAGAGGGCAACCATGGAACTCATCAGGCCGGGCACAAATTTTCCTTTCACGCGCTATCGCAAGGTCGCGTTCCTCATTTCGACCTTGGTCAATGCGGCAGTGCTGGTCGCGTTGTTTGTAAAGGGCCCGAACCTGGGCGTCGATTTCGCCGGAGGAACGATCATCCAGGTAAAGTTCCACCAAAACTCGACGATACCGGACATCCGCAAAGCTCTCGACAAAGTCAATTTGGGCGGCGGTGTGATTCAGGACTTTGGCGAACCGGGCTCCAACGAATATTTGATTCGCCTCGAGAAGGCCGACACCGAGATCGGTGCGCTCGGCGAACAGGTAAAAAAGGTTCTCGCCGAGCAATTCGGCGCGGACAAGTTTGAGGTGCGCCGGATCGAGTCCGTCGGACCGCAGATCGGTGAAGATCTACGTTTCCGTGGCACCATGTCGGTCGTCGTCTCGACGATCATGATGGGAATCTACATCTGGATTCGATTTGGCGGAGCTTTTGGGGCGAGGTTCGGTCTCCTGTTCGGCACGGGTGCCGTGATTGCTTTGATTCACGACGTCTTGGTCACCGTCGGCGCGTTGATGTTGACGAACTATGAATTCGATCTGACCGTAGTCGCGGCGCTGTTAACCATCGTTGGATTTTCTGTGAACGACACCGTGGTTATCTGCGACCGAATCCGCGAGAATCTTAGAAAAATTAAGCGTGAAACGCTCGAAAGCATCATCAATACGAGTATCAACGAGACGCTCAGCCGGACTATTTTGACGACCGGCACAGCTTTGCTGGTTCTCGCCTCGCTCTATTTCTTGGGCGGTGAGGTCATTAAGCCGTTCGCTTTTGCACTTCTTGTCGGGTTTGTTTCGGGAGTTTATTCGACCATATTTATTGCCAGTCCCGTGATTTTACTGTGGGAAAGCAGAACGGTCAGGAAATAGTGCATTTAACCGTGGCCGCGCTCGAGTTAGCAACCGATCCTCCGATTCGATTCACTTGCGATTCTTGACAGTTGGACCATAGGCCAAATGCCCACCGGCTCGCTCAAGCGCTGGACGCTCAAGGAAGTCGATTTACAGATCATCGCCCGCCGATCGGAACAGCTCAACATTTCTCCGCTCCTGGCACGTATGCTGTTTTTACGCGGCTGCGAGGAAGACGCCGCCGCGCGGCGTTATCTGTCGTCGAGCTTGCGCGCCGATCTGCCATCTCCCTTTGAAATGGCCGATATGGAGCCGGCCGTGCGGCGCATCATCGATGCGATCAAGAACAAAGAACAAATTGCAATCTGGGGCGACTATGACGTCGATGGGACCACCGGTGCGGCCGTGCTTGTGAGTTTCCTGCGCGAAGTTGGCGCACAGCCTCTTTATTATGTGCCGCACCGCATCGAAGAAGGTTACGGTCTCAACGTCGATGGACTGCGCCGGCTCAGGGAGCGTGGTGTCGATCTGGTTATTACCGTTGACTGCGGCATATCGAATGCTTTGGAAATCGAGGCTGCCATGAAGACGGGACTTAGTCTCGTTGTCGTCGATCACCACCAACCGCCGGAAGACCTGCCGCCCGCCTATGCCGTGATCAATCCGCATCGCAAGGACTGCCAGTTCCCGGACAAGGGACTGTGCGCAGCCGGGTTGGCCTTCTATCTTGTCATCGGTTTGCGCGCCAGGTTGCGTGATGACGGGTGGTTTGCCGGCGCCGGAGATCCGGACATTCGCCGTTATTTGGATATCGTGACTCTGGGTACGATCGCCGACATGGTGCCTCTCCAAGGCGTTAATCGCACGCTGATGCGCCGAGGATTGGCCGAGCTGAGCGCTTCAAGCCGGCCCGGAATCGTAGCTCTCAAAAAAGTGGCGAGTATTCCCGCGGGCGAAGTGAGCGCCGGACAAGTCGGCTTTCGTCTCGGGCCGCGCATCAATGCCGCCGGGCGGGTTGATTACGGCATCAAAGTTGTCGAGTTGTTAACGACCGATTCGCCTGAGATTGCGTTGCAGATCGCGCAGAAGCTTGACGCCCATAACAGCGAACGGCGCGCCATCGAGAAGGTCGTACTCGAACAGGCGATGGCCCAGGCGTCGGCTGTCATGGAGCGCAGCAGCCGCTGCTCGCTGGTGCTGGCCGGGGAAGGCTGGCACCCCGGCGTTCTCGGCATCGTCGCTTCTCGCATCGTCGAAAAGTACTATCGTCCCACCGTGGTGATCGGTTTCAACGGCGCTAACGGCAAAGGTTCCGCGCGCAGTATCCGCGGTTTTCACATGGTGGAGGGATTTCGTAGCTGCGCCGCCCATCTGGAGAAATTTGGCGGCCATGAGTATGCGGGCGGTCTCACGGTCAACGCGGATAAACTGGAGTTGTTCGCCGAAACTTTTGAAGCGTGCGCGCGACAAGCGCTTTCCGAGGAGGACTTGCTGCCGCTGCTCGAGTTGGATGCTTTGCTAGATTTTTCCGAGATTGACTTTCCGTTGGCGCGTGAGCTCGATCGGCTCAAGCCCTTCGGCGTCGGCAATCCGGAGCCGGTATTTGTCACGAAGGCTGCTGAAATATGCGAGCGGCGCGTGTTCTCCGCTGGTGTGCGCTACCGGCTGCGCCAGTCCGGTCGTGTGCTGGGCGGTGTCATTTTCGGCGCCGGCGAGGATTTCCCCGGAATGCCGGGCGACTTGATCGACGTCGCTTATCGGTTGAGCGAAAACGAATGGAACGGCACAACTAGACTGGAGCTGAAAATCGTCGATCTGCGGCCCACGGGGAGCGCTTAGATCCGATAGCCGGCATTGACGGCTCAGGCGTCTTTCGATTGTAGTGATTGAGCAAATGATACTCGCGNGGAGGAAAATTGAATAGAGCGATCCAATNGCGAATNGGGTTTCTAGTCTTAGTTTTAACACTTCTCATTGNGCTGCGCGCGCCGTTTGCCGCCGAAGTCGGCGGCAAACCGGAGAAAGCGGATGTGATCGTGACCTATGCTCAGCCAAGCGGCGCGTTCACGCCGATTTGGGTTGCTCATGAGGCAGGTCTCTTCAAGAAGCACGGCTTGAGTGCGACCTTGCAATTGTTGACACCCCAGGTGTCGGCGCAAGCAGTGGTGTCGGAGGAGGCGGATTTTTACATCGACGGACCGGATCTGATCAATGCGCGCCTGCGCGGCGGGCAGGTCAAATATTTTGGCGGTACCATGCAGCAACTGGTATTTCAGATCTGGGCAGCGAAAGAATTTAAGACGATTCAGGACCTGAAGGGCAGGACCATCGCCGCGAGCACGCCGCGCGCGGCGCTCGACACGGCAACCCGCGAGGCGCTCAAGAANAACGGTCTGATACCGGACAAGGATGTGCAAATACTTTATGTGCAGTCNGTGCCGGCGATCTTGAGTTCCGTACTCGGCGGCAAGACCGCGGCGGGAACGCTCTCGGCGCCCAACACCTTGAAGGCCAAGGATTCCGGATTGAACCTTTTAGTGGATATCGGCAAACTCAACATTCCGGCCTTCCAGGTCGCCTACGGGACTACGGAAAAATATCTAAAGAACAATCCCAACACAGTCTACGCGTTCCTGAAAGCAATCGCCGAAGGAGTGGTTCTGTCTCACAAAGAAGCGGGCCTGGCCAAGAAGGCGATCGCCAAATACGGGAAGATCGATGATGGTCCCACCATCGATGGAACCTATGACGCCTTTGCGCCGTACTGGGCCATGAGCCTTGCGGTGCGACCGGAAGCGATTCGCGGGCAGTTTGCCTATTTGGATGAAAAGGAATTTCCCGGCGCCAAAAACGCCGACCCACGAGATTTCTACGATAACTCGTTCGTTGATTCGTTGAGCAAATCCGGGTTTCTGAAGAATCTTGGCATGAAATAGCAGGAATATACTTGACGCTGGGCGGGAAAAGACAGCGTGGAAATCCAAACTCGAAGAGACATTGTCTATCTGGCGCTGGCAGGTTTCTTTGTCACTAACGCGATCCTCGGAGAAGTGACGGGCGGAAAGCTCTTCACATTGGGAGCGTTCACGCTTAGCATCGGCGTGATTCCCTGGCCTGTGGTATTTATCGCGACGGACTTGATCAATGAATATTTCGGCCGGGAGGGAGTGAAGCGGCTGACCTTGATGACGATCGCATTGATCGTTTACGCCTTTATAGTACTCTTTCTTGCCATGCAGGTGCCGGCCGCGTCGTTCTCCCCGGTAACCGACGCGCAGTTTCAGGCGGTGTTCGGGCAATCGTTATGGATCATTGTCGGCAGCGTGATCGCATTTGGCTTGAGCCAGTTGATCGACGTCGGCGTCTTCTGGCTCGTGCGTCACAGGACCGGCGGGAGATTTCTCTGGATGCGCGCCACGGGTTCGACCGTAATATCTCAGCTCATCGACAGCATCGTCATCATTGGTATTGCCTTTTGGCTGCCGGGCAAGATCAAGACTTCTGAATTTCTTACTGTTGCGGCGTCCAACTATTCTTTCAAGTTGATTGTTGCTCTCGGCATTACCCCGCTGCTCTACGCGGGCCATGCCGCCATCGACCGCTTTCTCGGAGTCGAAGAAGCACATCAGCTCATTGAACAATCGGCCAAGGCGAGCGAAGAAGTGGTTTTGTAATCGGCCAACGTCGGAAATGTGTGAAGCAGTAGATCTTTCGCTTACGCTCAGGATGAATGCACCTCAGTTTATCCTGAGTTCAATTGCTGATCATCAGATGGCAGGTGCGCGGCAATTTTTTCGTCAAGCCTTTAATGACGTGACCGCGCAGCATGTGATAGAACGCTGAACGGCGTGACGCGCCGATCATGACCGTATCGACGTCGAGCGCTATGGCGGCATTGGATATGGCTTCGGCGGCGTTGTGCGACACCGACCAAATCGGAATGATCTCGATATTCTTTTCCCGCACAGCTTGCAGCGCCGCGCGTAGAGTGCGCAGCCCTTGGTCATTCGGCACGTGTGGCGTCACTCCGGCGAAGAGTCCCGGCCATTCTTCCACGTAAATACAATACAGAGCCGAATCGCCTCGTCCCTTGGCGCGGGTGATGCCTTCCTGAATCAGTCGGGGTGACTCATCGCGCAACGCGAGCAGGGTCGATGAAGGATAAAGCGGCTTGACCTCTACGGCTTCCGCGAGCGTCATCAAACCTTTTAGTTCGTCTTCGACAAGATCCTCGGAAGCGCGGTAGGCGCGCGCTTGAAGGCGTTGAATGACCGGAATCCGGACGAGCAAATCAACGAACCATGCCCGCCGCACACCCACGGCGATTATCATTCCGACCACCGTCACCACGCCGCCGAAATAGGTCGCCAAGGGCTTTTCGATGAGATTGACCGCCCAGGCGACCATCACCATCACCGTTGTAAATACGCCGAGCCAGAATCCGGGATCGCGCCGGCCGAGCCGCCAGCGGATGGCATCGAGGCTCAACGAGGAGAAGACGAAAGCGCCCAGCAGGCCGAAGGCGTACATGTCGCCGAGCAGCTTCATCTCGCCGCTGCTAAAAAGAATAACGAGCATGGGAACGACGGTGGCGATCGCTACGGCAATTTGCGGCGTATTGAACGTGGGATTACGCACGGCGATGATGCGCGGCAAAAAACCGCCGTTCACGAGGGCAAGAAAGACATGGTATGAGCCGATGATGGCTGTATTCGATGCGAAAAGGAGCAAGCTCGACGCCGTGAATACGACGGAAAGCTTGACACTTAAACCGCCGACGATCATGCCGAGCTCGGAAATGAAGCGTTCGCTCTCTGTGGCCTTGAGATGCTCCGGCAATAAACCGATGGAAAGTGCCGTCAACACCGGCGCGGTTACGATCATCGTCGCGATCACCGCAAGCATAGCGCGTCGCGCCGTTCGTCGTAGGGGAAATCGCATCGTCGGACTTAACTGGCTGATACTTTCCAGCCCCGAAAACGCGAGCCACGCAGAAGAGAAACCGGCCAGGAGTTGGTAATTCGAAATGCCTTGTCCGCTACCCAGCCTGCTCAAAACGGTGTTCCACTGAGCCGCGTCCATGCTAAATACCGCTATAACGATAACGAAAAGATTCACCAGAAAAGACGCGCTTGCCATAATCAGCGCCACAGCGGCACTCTCACGAATCCCAATAATGTTCAGGGCGGCGAGCACTCCGACTCCGGCGCAGGCTAGAAGCACAATGTGGGCATCGAGAGCGGGGAAGGCACTGCCGATATATTGAAAGCCGGCCACCGCCGAAATCGCCGTTGTGAGAAAATA
>Ga0065707_10082611_pt1 | contig 13306 bp, 12 predicted proteins | sample SwiRhicommuniRL3_FD_59094 | JGI IMG/M metagenome (GOLD analysis project Ga0065707, IMG submission 59094) | Switchgrass rhizosphere bacterial communities from Rose Lake, Michigan, USA - RL3 v2 (version 2) | ecosystem: Host-associated > Plants > Roots > Rhizosphere > Soil | place: East Lansing... | reverse complement strand
ACCCGGGGGTCGGTCCGGTAGGTCGCGCTCTCCGGGGGCGGGCACGGCAGGACAAACTCCCAGTTGGCCGGCGCCATGAACCGTTGGTCCTGCGCGAGCAGTTCGAACAGGATGGATGTTCCCGAGCGTGGCAGGCCGGTGACGAAGACCGGCCGGTCGATAACCTCGTCTTCGATCTCGGGGTGAGCCGCGTACTCGGCTTCGATCTTGAGGCGGGTCTCGAGGAATAGGATCAGTTCCTGCCGGGTCCACAACCGTCCGAACAGGTGAAGCTCCGCTTCCTCCTCAACCGATCGCACCAGCAGTTCGAACGGCTCGCGCCAATGGTCCGCGCCAAAGTCCGTAAGCCCGGTACGGCGCTGCGCTGTCGCGATCAGCTCGTCGGTCTGTAGCGGCGCAACGGCGCTGGCATCCCAATGCTGCGTTTCGGTCAGGAAGGCGCTCAGCCATTCGGGCCGCTCGGGCGGCTGCCAGTAGCGCGTGGCATCCGCGGCTTCCTCTTCCATATTGCCGGTCATCCTCACCCCGCTTCTACTCTGCGACTGCGAGAATAGGCATTCGGGTGGTGGACAGACACCGAATATCTGTTCAGTTTAGGCGGAAATTTGCTCACCGCATGAACGGCTCGATGAACCGCACTTCGACTTCCCTCCTGCTTTCCCGCGACGATGTGCTCAACCTGCTGGATAAAGCGGCGCGGGTGGGCGGCGACCCGGATGAAATCTTGGCCAAGGCGAGAATTCTGTACCGCCTGGCGGACTTCGCGAGCGGCCGTGTCCACAGCATCTCTCGTGAGCAGATGGCCGCGATCTATCGTGAATGCATCGTCACGATTGGCTGGCACTCGAGCCGTCAGGACAACAAGCCGCAGATGCATCCTGACGAATTCCGTCTGCTCTGCTATTGCATCATTACCGCGTCGACTTTCGGCGACGTCCTGGATCGCCTGATCATGTTCTACCGAACCCGGAGCGACCGGCTGTCGGTTGTTTCGCTGAGCGTCGAAGGCAAGGCAGCAAAGCTCGACATCGACACCTTGCGGCGGCGAAAAAGCTTTGGTGCGTTTCTTGCCGACCTGGCCGGCATGTCGATATTCACCCGGTTGTTCGCGTGGATGATCGGTGCGGGTGGACACAAGTTCCAGGTCGGCCTCGCATACGGCCAGCCGTTCGCGGACGAACCTGTGCACGACTTTTTCGCGGGCGACTTGGCGTTCGGAAAGCCGATAAACCAGATCGTTTTTCCTGAACATTTTCTCAGACGGCCGGTCGTGCGGACACCGGCGGATCTGGACCGGTGGCTGCAGGAGTTTCCGTTCGACTTCATGGCGATCCGGCCGACGGAACCCTCTCTGTCGGATCGGCTGCGCAGTCTCTACGTCCGCTCGATGGCTCGCGGCACCGGCTTGCCTCCGCTCGCAGAAATCGCTCGCCTGTGCGGCATGGCCCCGAGCACCCTGCGGCGGCACCTGGAGCGGGAGAACAAATCCATACGCACCTTGAAGGATGCAGCCCGCAGAGAAGTGGCTCTGGAACTTATATCCCGCGGGCACGATACGATCGAGGTCATCTCTGCGAAAACAGGCTTCAGACATCCGGATGGCTTCCGATCCGCATTTCGACGCTGGACCGACCAGTCTCCAAGAGATTATCGCGCCGCTCTTCCCGAGGCACGTGGCCAGGAAATGCCTGGCTGATTCGCCAGGAGCGTCCCTTCGCGACGATGGTTTGAGCGACCGCAATGGTCGCAGAGTTCCACAGGGGGCTGTCAGTCCGATGCGAACTCGTCTCCACTTGGCGGAGTTCGGCTCATGAGCTGACACATTCAGGCGGCGAGCGCCTGCCACTCCGCCAGCGCAGCGGAGCGGCGTTCCTTGTAGGTTTGACGATCGACAAGGTGTCGTTCTCAGTTGAAGTGGTTGTGCAGACCGGCGTGGATTGAAGCAAACTTTTGCCGCGACTTCATCTGCCGGAAGCGCTGCATCGCCCGCTCTCGTCGTCGGGACGGCAGGCGGCTGTTTTCCACCCGGTTGTTGAGCGAGCGGCCCATTTCGCGGCGATCCAAATTGCCAAGCTCGCGCATCGCTGCAGGGTACGACCGCAACCCACCGGTGACGATTGTCTCGGCTTTCCCATGCCGCTTCAAGGCCTTCTTCAGGAAGGCCAGAGTCACAGATTTGTCCCGTTTCCTGGTGACGTAGCTCTCGAGGATCTCGCCCTCGTGATCCACCGCGCGCCGCCGCGCCCTGATCAGCCCGAGTGATTCATTGGATCAGGGAAAGTGCCCGAGTGGGACAGGCGTAAATCGCCAGTTCGACCTCTTCGCGCTCCGTCTCGGTCACGGTCGGCACCTGAATTATCACCTGGCCCGTTTCCTCATCCTGCGTAAAGAAGCGTTCTGCGTTGGCTACGCATTGGCCGGCACCGATGCAGCGCTCCAGATCCGCGACAATTTTCATGATCTTCATCCTCCTGCGGTTTACCAGGTGACGGGAAGGGCTTCGACGCCAAACACCAGGGCGCGCTCCTTGAACCGCAGATCTTCCGGCCGGACGGTGAGTTCCAGCTTGGGCATGCGGCGGGGCAGGGTTCTGAAAAAAACGTCCATTTCCAGCCGCGCCAGCGGCTGACCAAGACATTGGTGGACACCGAAGCCGAACGCGACATGCATCGCACGCTTCTTGTGGATATCAAAATGTTCCGGATTCGGATGAATCGATGAGTCCCAGTTGGCGGAATTAACAAGCGAAAGAACGCCCTCGCCCTTGCGGATCACACAGCCTTCCAACTCCACATCTTCTGTGGCGACCCGTGCCAGGCCGTACTGGACGATCGAGTGATAACGCAGCATTTCCTCGATCGCGGCGCTGGTAAGGGAAGGGTTTGCCTTTAGGCTTTCGTATTGGGGACGGTCGCGCAGGAGCGATGCGGTACCAAGCGAAAGCATGTTGGCAGTGGTTTCGTGGCCGGCAATGAGCAGGAATTCGCACATGCGTACTGCTTCCTCATGGCTGAGGTTGCCGGGCCGGATCTGGTCCTGGATCAGGCGGGTGACCAGATCGTCCCCAGGCTCCCATTCCTTGCGAGCGATGAGGTCGCTGATGTAAGCGCGCACTTCGGCAGTTGCGCGCAGGGGCTCTTCCGGATCGCCGCGGTAGGCCAGTTTCTTGGTGCCTCGTTCCTCGAAGAACTCGTGATCTTCGTAGGGAACGCCGAGAATGTGGCAGATGACATTCGACGGGATCGGAAGGGAAACGTCGGTGTAGAAATCGGCGGGCGGTCCCCGCTCGATCACGGTGTCGAGAACGTCGTCGACAATCCTCTGGACGGCGGGGCGCAGGCTTTCGATGCGTGAGTGGGTGAATTCCTTGGAGAGCATGCGACGTAGCCGGGTGTGATCAGGCGCATCCATGCGGATGAGCGTCGGCTCTTCCTTGAGCAACAATTCAGCGCGCGTTTCGCTGACATTTGGGAAGCCCGACTTCAGCGGGTCCACACTGAAGCGGTTGTCCGCAAGGATCGCGCGAACGCCCTCGTGGCGAAGAACAAGCCATGCCGTCTGGCCATTCCACAGGCGAACCTTCTGGAATCCCTTGTCGGCACGGAAGGAAGCCAGGGCAGGCGGCGGTTCCAGTCCCAATCGTTCGAAGGGAAATGTGGGAACGTCTTCCTCAACATCATGCATGCAGATGTTTCCTTGTGCTTTGGGGGCCCGACCCCGCGACGGAACGGTCCTTGTCTGATTGCAGGTGCCGCGACGCCTGCCAGAACAGGTAACTGGCCAGGAGCGACGGGATCAAGGCAACGACAAGGGCATAACGAAGTGAATTTTCGGCCATGCTCCCATATGTAATGAGCAGGTCGCTGACCGCGCCGGTCACAAGAGGACCAAGGCCCATGCCGACCAAGTTGAATATGACGGTCATCACGGCCGATGCAAATGCGCGCATGTGCGGGCCCACGACCAGCATAGGCGCTGCAATGATCGGCGCGAGATAAGCGAAGACGAGGGCGGATGGCAGCAAGCCGATGATTACCGACGCGCGGGTCGAAGGAACGAGGTACTGGATCACGCCGAGCGGCAGCATCAGCAGGATCGCCAGTGCCGGCACCAGCAGCAGCCATTTCTGGTCGTGCTTGCCCAACCGATCGGCCAGCCAGCTGCCGCCATAGATTCCAACAGCTCCACCAATGCCGTTGAGCAGCGCGAGGTACTGGGAAACCTCCGTCAACGAAGCCCCATGCACGCGCGAATAGAAGGGCCCGTTCCACAGCATCATCGAATACTGGACGAACGCGTGCACCGATCCGGCAGCCACAAGATAGCGGTAGGTTCGGATGCGCCACAATTGCCCGAGCGAGGCGATGAAGTCCAGTTTGGTTTCGGCCGGCTTGCTGCTGTCGTAGCGCCCGCGCGGCGGTTCCTTCATGACGGCTAATCCCAGCGGCAGAAGAACGATCCCGGCGGCGCCGATCACCGCGAACGTCATGCGCCAGCCAAGGGCATCGGCAAGCCGCCCCGCGGCCAGATAACCAAGAATCAGGCCAAAGGGCAGCGAGAGGGCCCAGCGCCCGATCGCGCGGGCCCGGCGCTCAGGCGGATAGAGATCCGCCAGTTGCGAATGGGTAGCCGGTACGCTGCCCGCCTCACCGACCGCCACGCCCATGCGGCATAGGAGCAGGAGAACGAAACTGGAGGCCAATGCGCTCATCGCGGTCATGAGGCTCCAGAAGCCCATACTGCCCAGGATCACGAGCTTGCGACTCCGCCGGTCGGCCAGTCGCGAGATGGGGATGGCGGCGGATACATACAGCGCGGCGAAGGCTAGCCCAGTCAACAGGCCCAGTTGGGTGTCTGACAGGTTCAGATCAGTCTTTATGGGCACTTGCAGGATCGAAATGATCGAACGGTCGATGTAGTTGAGGACGCTGATCACGAAGAGGGCAGCCAATGTCAGGCGCCGTTGACGATCTGTGATGTCAAACGGCTTTTGCATCGGGCATCTCGCGAAAATCGAGGGCAGCGGCTCCGCGCATCGGAGCGTGCGAATTCCGCGTCCTGGGCATGGCCGGTGCTCCGGTCACTCCTGCTCCGACCTTCGAAACTCTCGACATTAAGGCACCTTTCTCTGGCACGGTGGCCTCACTTGATCATCCGAATCCGCATTCCAGGGAGGCGCGCGACGCTCAGTGAGCGACAAAAGCCGCTTCAAAGTGGAGGGTAATTTATATCGACTGTCTAGACGGTTTGGATATTACGATGCTTGGGTCTTGTCAAGCCGGTTGGGTCCCACAAGGCTCTCTACGCGAGGGTACCGAACTCCCTCGCTCGCCCCAGAAAAAAACTAAACCGTCTGGTCGGGCGTAAAAAACTATTCACCTGGGGAAGCGCCTTGGTATATCGGTTTGCCCCGGCCGCGATTCGTCGGACCGCGGCCAGAAAAGTGTGAGAGGAGCCCTGAATGAACGCCCCGGTCGCAATCACCCCGGAAGTTCTCGAAAAATATCCGCTTGCACCGGGCACGCGAGCGTTTCTTCAGGGCAGGCTTGGCCATTTCGTTGATGGCGAGGACAGGGATTCTTCGTCCGGCCAAACGATGGTCGTTTACGACCCTAGCTCAGGCGCGGCCTTCGCGCGGGTGGCCGCGGGGGATGCGATCGATGTCGATCGTGCGGCCCAGGCCGCGCGCAATGCCTTCGCGGATGGCCGCTGGCGCGACGTACCCCCGCACGAGAAAGAGCGGATCCTGCGTCGGCTCGCCCAGCTGATCCAGGACAATCGCGCGGTCTTCAAGGATCTCGACGCGCTGGAAGGCGGGGTGACAGGGCAGCATTCCGAATTCTCGATCCAGTACGCAACCGACATCACCAACTATTATGCCGGCTGGCCGACCAAGATTCAGGGCGGGATGCCTCCGGCGCGCTCTGAGCTGGTGGTTATGGAAGTGCGCGAACCTATCGGCGTGTGCGGCGTGATTTTCCCGTGGAACGGCCCGTCATGCGTTCCGCTCGGCATCCTGCCGCCGCTCGCCTGCGGCAACTCGGTCGTATTCAAGCCGGCGGAGCAGACGCCGCTGGCCGCCCTTTTCTTCGCGCGGCTGTGCCAGGAGGCCGGCATTCCCGACGGTGTGGTGAATGTAGTCCAGGGTTTCGGGACCACCGCAGGAGCCGCCGTCGTTGCGCATCCCCAGATCGATTCCATCAGTTTCACCGGTTCGGTCGAGACTGGCCGGATCATCCAGGCCGGTGCTGCCGCGACGCTCAAGCGCGTGTCGCTCGAACTTGGCGGCAAGAGCCCGCAGATCATCTTCGGCGATGCCGACCTCCACCGTGCGGTGGCGACGGCCGCGGGCTCCATCTTCGGTCACTCCGGCCAGATTTGCGTGGCCGGCTCCCGCATCATGGTTGAGCGCCACATTTACGACGAGGTGGTGGACCGGCTTAAGGATGCAGCACTGGCCCTGCGGGTGGGCTCGGCCTTCGATGGAAGCACGACCATGGGGCCGCTCATATCGCAACAGCAGCTCGATCGAGTCAGCAGATATGTCGGCGTCGGCAAGGCGGATGGCGCGCGATTGGTGGCGGGCGGCGAACGGGTCGATGCGTGCGGCTACTTCCACCAGCCCACGATCTTCGCCGATGTCAACAACGACATGAAGATCGCCCGCGAGGAGATATTTGGTCCGATCGCCAGCGTCATACCCTTCGATGATGACGAACAGGCGATCGCGATTGCCAACGATAGCGACTACGCGCTGGCCGCAGGCGTCTGGACGCGCGATCTGGGACGGGCGCACCGCGCCATGCGGAGCATCCGGACCGGCACCGTCTGGGTGAACACGTACCTGCAGTGTGACGCCTGCGTCTCCTATGGCGGGCTGAAGATTTCGGGTCATGGGCGCGCACTCGGCCACGCTTCAATCGAGGAGTTCACGCAAGTCCGCAGCTTTTGGATCGACGTTACCTGATCTGGGAGGGAAGGAGCCTTCGCCTGCCTGCCATGGGAACCGCCCGCTGCGTCTACCCCTCGTGTTTCTGCGCCAACGACCAGGCGATCGCTGTGAGCTGAGGAAAGGCGCGCGCGCGCTCGGCAGCGTTGGCCGAGGCTGCCGTGCCTCGGATCACCCGTCCCTTGATGCCATGGAAAATCGCGGCAAGCCGGAAAAAGTTGAAGGCGAGGTAGTAGCCATAGTCGGGTATCGCCTCTTTTCCCGTGCGGCGGCAGTAGGCAGCGAGATAGGCGCTTTCGTCGGGAATGCCGGCGGGCAGCGGGCTCCCGCCGAGTCCAGCGACGATGTGCGGGGGCATGTGATACATCATGGCGTGATAGGCGAAGTCCGCGCCGGTGTGGCCCAGGGTCGATAGTTCCCAGTCGAGTACGGCGATCACGCGCGGCTCGGTGGGGTGAAAGATAATGTTGTCGACGCGGAAGTCGCCGTGGACGACGCCGACCTGGTCATCCTCCGCGGGCATGTTGCGTTCGAGCCATTCGATCACGCGGTCCATGTCGGCATCCCGCCCCGCATCGGCGTCGGCGTGGTACTGCTTGCTCCATGTGTCGAGCTGACGTGCGAAGTAGTTGGCGCTGCGGCCGAAGTTGGCAAGGCCGATGGCCGCAGGTTCGAAGGCGTGCAGTTGCGCAAGTGTTGCATTCATGGCGTCGTAGATCGCGGCACGTTCCTCCGCGGCCAGTCCAGGAAGCGCCGCGTCCCAGAAGATGCGGCCTTCCACCATTTCCATAACGTAGAACCAAGTCCCGATCACGGTGTCATCGGTGCATAGACCGTAGATGTGGGGCACCGGAAACCTGGTCTCGCCGAGGGCGGCAAGGACCTTCGCTTCCCGGTCGACCGCGTGCGCGCCCTTGAGCAGGATACCCGGCGGCTTGCGGCGCAGGACATAGGAGCGACCAGGAGTCCGCAGCTTGTACGTCGGGTTGGACTGGCCACCCTTGAATTGTTCGATGGCGAGCGGTCCGGAAAAATCGGGGACGTGCTCCTGCATCCACGCCTGCAACGCCATTTCCTCGATTTCAAAGCCAGGGCGAACGGCGCTCGTGCCCGTGTTGCTTTCGCTGAGGCCGCTCACGTGCGGGCGTCCGTGTGCACCATGGCATGGCTCCGCTTGATCGTCTTGGCGAGAGACCATTTGTGAACTTCGGTGGGACCGTCGTAGATGCGGAAGGCACGGATTTCGCGAAAGACCTGCTCCACAATCGTGTCGCCCGAGACCCCGGTGCCGCCCATCACCTGCACGCACTTGTCGGCAACCCGCATCAAGCCTTCGGATACCGCGACTTTCGCCATCGAGCTTTCGACCGTGCCGAGGCTTCCGGTGTCGAGCACGCCGGCTGCCCAGTCGATCATCAGTTCGGCTTGGCGCAAGTCGATCATGTTCTCGGCCAGCATGAAACCCACGCCTTCGTGGTCGATCAGCGGCGTGCCGAACGCTTGGCGGGTGCAGGCGTAGGCAGAGGCGATTTCCTGCGCGCGGATGCAACTGCCCAGCCAGCGCATGCAATGTGAGAGGCGCGCGGGCGAGAGGCGCACCTGGGCATATTTGAATCCTTCGCCCGCGGCGCCGAGCATCTGATCTGCCGGAACGCGCAGGTTCTCGATGCGAACCACCGCATGACCGCCCGGCATCGAGCTGTCTATGGTGTCAAGGACGCGCTCGACGCGGATTGCGGGGTCCGGCAGGTCGACGAGGAACATGCACGCACCGTCCTCCGACTTGGCCATGACGATGCCGGTACTGGCTCCCTGCACCCCGGTGATGAAGGCCTTGCGCCCGTCTATCACCCAATGGTCGCCGTCTTTCCGGCAGACCGTCTGCATCATCGAGGGATCGGAGCCGGCGCCGCCGTCCTGCGCCGGCTCGGTCATGAAGAAAGCCGAGCGCGCGCGGCCCTCGACAAGTGGACGCAGGAAACGTTCCTTCTGCTCGTCATTCGCCACATGGCCGATCAGGAACATGTTGCCTTCGTCCGGCGCCATCGTGTTGCAGGCAAGCGGACCGAGCGGCGAAAGCCCGGAGCGGATCAATATTATCGCCGTCTCGCGTTGGGAAAGATGCGTGCCGTCTTCGAGGATATGGGGGGTCAGCACGCCGGCCGCGCGCGCCTTCTCCCGCATTTCGCCGACCAATTGGTCGGAGGGGCCGTGGCCGTGGACCTCGAATCTCGGATCCTTCTCGTATGGAATGATCTCGGAACGGACGAAGGCTTCGACATTGTCGGCGATTTTCCATGCGCGTCCGGTCATGGACAGCCTCCTTTCATAAAGTGCTCAACAGGTGGCCGCCGTCAACCTCGATCACGGAGCCCGTCATGTAGGCCGAAGCATCGGAGGCGAGCAGAAGCAAGGGGCCATCCAGATTCTTGAGCTGCCCGACGCGGCGTTGCGGGATGCGCCTCATCATCGACTTGCCCGCATCGCTGTCCCAGAAGGAGCGATTGAGTTCGGTGACGAGGTAACCGGGCGCCAGCGCGTTAACACGGATGTTGAAGCGCGCCAGTTCGAGCGCGGTGACCTTAGTGAGCTGGATGACACCTGCCTTCGATGTCGCATAGGGGGCTACGCCTCCAGCTTGTCGCAAGCCGAGAATGGAAGCGATATTGATGATTGTGCCAGCGCCTCCGCGCGCTTTCATGGCCAGCGCGACGGCCCGGGTCATGAGGAAGACGCCCTTTAGATTGGTGTCGATCACCGCATCCCAACTCGCCTCGGTCTGATCGAGGAATGCGGCTTCATGGACGATGCCAGCGTTGTTCACGAGGATATCTACAGTCTCGAGATGTGCCTGGGCGGCGGCGATGTTGTCGCTATCCGTAACGTCGAGACCGATCGCCGTGCAGTTGCCGCCCGACAAACGGATTCGCTCGGCGATGCTCTCAAGTGCTTCCTGGCGCCGCGCCCCGATGATCACATTTGCGCCGGCCGCAGCCAACGTGATCGCAAAGTGCTCGCCAAGGCCGCTTGAAGCCCCGGTTATCAGCGCGGTCTTACCCTCCAGAGAAAATATTTCGTGCACAGCTCATTCTCGACGGATTGGCGATTTCGATGACTCGGTTGGCGTTCGGTGCGTGCTGGCTAACCCGGCGCCGCTTCGCCTCGCGCGCAAGCCCAGCCAACCCGAGCGACGTAGGCCGCGTTCTGGCCTACCTGCCTTGCATCCTCGTTTGCGGCGTTGTTCTGCAGCGAACGGGCGTAAATGCCCTGGAGGATGGCGGCGGTACGAAACAGGGCGAAGGCAAGGTAGTAATTCCAGTTCGGAACTCCGTCGCGGCGCGCACGTGCGCAATAGGCATGGACTATATCGAGTTCGGACGGAATTCCCAGCGCATCGAGGTCGATGTCAGCAAGGCCAGGAATACCCGGCAACCCGCTCTCGAGCCGATAGGGCAGGCACATGTAGGCCAGATCCGCCATCGGGTGGCCGATGGTCGCCAGTTCCCAGTCCAGGACCGCGCGAACTCGGCATTCCACAGGGTCGAAGACGAGGTTTCCGAGGCGATAGTCACCATGAGCGATCGTTGCGGGCTGGTCCTCCGGCAGGTTGGTACCGAGCCACTGGCACAGCTTGTCCATCTCCGCGATCGATTCGGTCTGAGTTTTCTGGAATTGCTTCGTCCAGCGCGCAACCTGTCGCTCAAGATAGGCATCAGCCTTGCCGAAATCCTCAAGGCCAATCGCGCGCCAGTCGACGCGGTGGAGGTCGGCTAGCGTCTCGGCCATGCCAAGATACATGGCCCGCCGATCATGCGGCGGCGTGTTGGGCATCGCACAGTCATGGAAGATGCGGCCTTCGACGGCTTCCATCACGTAGAAGCTGGTGCCGACGATAGCAGTGTCATCACACAGGAGATACATCCGAGGAACGGGGATCCCGGAGTCGGCTAGCGCCTGCATGATGCGAAATTCGCGTTCGATCTGGTGCGCCGAAGAGAGGATCGGGCCGTTCGGCTTCTTTCGCAGCACGATGCGCGCCGCGTCCGTCTCGATCAGGTAGGTGGGGTTGGACTGGCCGCCTTTGAACTGGCGAATGGCGAGGACCTTTCCGATTTCCGGCAGGTGGCTCTCTAAATACCGGACCAGCCCATCCCGGTCGAAGGGGAGTAGGCCGGCAGTTGGCGAAAGGTCAAAGAGCATTGCTTGCGCTTCTCTCATTCACAGGGCCGCACAGGAGCGATCGATCAGGCGCGACAAGTGGAAGCGCCGGTCGCCAAGGCTGGAGCGTAGCGCCAGGAGACGCTTGAACCAGTGGCTGACGATGAGTTCGTCGGTCATGCCAGTGCCGCCGTGCATCTGCACGGCTTCGTTTCCGACCAGCTTGGCCGCATCGCTGCCGTGCAGCTTCGCACTTGAGATGGTGAAGGCGCGTTCCTCGGCGCTCCCGTCGCACGAAAGCGCGGCGGCAAACGCTAGCGACCGCGCTTCCTCGCACTGGATCCACATGTCCGCGATGCGGTGCCGCAGCGCCTGAAACCGGCCGATTTCCGTGCCGAACTGGCGACGCGTTTGAACGTAACCGATGGTTTCGCGGATCAACGCATCCATCAGGCCGACCATTTGGCCCAGTTGCGCCGCTTCGGCGCGGTCCTGCGCGGCCTCGATCATTGCCGCGACGCCGCTGTCGGCCAGCAGCGCTGTCGCGGGCACGCTGCAATCGGTGAATTCGACGTCGGCACAAGGCAGGCTGTCGATGCGTGCGCGGGTCTTCAGGTTGATCCCTGAGGTGCTGGTCTCGACGTGGAACAGAAAAAGCTCCCCGGTCTGCGCGTGCCTTGCCGTGACGAGCAGGCCATCGGCCTGTTCGGCGAACTCGACCAGATGCTTGGCTCCGTTGAGAATCCAGCCGTCCGCGCTCGCGCGGACGCAGGTCGAGATCATGTCGGTCCGGTAGCGGCTGCCGTTCTCCCGCAGCGCCGGGACCACGATGCGGCTTCCCGTCCTGATTGTCTGGAGCACCGCCTCTGCCTCGGCTCCCGGTAAGGTCGCGCCGAGCAGGGCCGCGGCATGGACGCCGCACTCCAGAATCGGCTCCTTGGGCAGTTTGGGTGCGAGATTCTGCATGGCCAGCATCACCTCGACGGGCCCGCCGAAGCCGCCGAGATGCTCTGGCACGGCAAGTGACAGGCAGCCCATTGCGGCGAGCCGTGCGTATCGCTCGCGATTGAAGGTCCTGGCTTCGAGCGCTTCGGCATATTCCTGCGTGGCAAACCGCTCGAGCATTTGCGCGAACTGGATCTGCTCCTCCGTCAGCATGCATTCCACGGCTTGCATCTCCTCAAAGGCCGATCAGGCTCTTGGCCATGATGTTGCGCTGTATCTCGTTCGATCCGCCGTAGATGGTCACACAGCGGGCCCAGAGCATTCGCGCCACGGCCCCGTTCTGCATAAGGGTGTGACGGTCCGCGTCGCCGACCCCCATGAGTGGGGCGTATGCGGCCACATCGGGACCCAGCAGGTCGACGGCGAATTCGGTAAGCGCCTGTTCCAGTTCGGATCCGCGGATCTTGAGCATGGAGACAGCCGCGGGTTCGGGGCGCGAAGCAGCCGCGGCGCGCACTGTGCGTAGCGCGCTCCATTCAAGCGCGAGCAGCCGGGCTTCAAGCTCGGCGATGCGGCCATGCAGGGCACGGTCCCTGGTGAGCGGGCTATCCCCCTCGAAAAGTTCGGACAGGATCGTGCGCGCCGCCTGAAGCAGGCGCTTCTGTTTGCCGATCTCGGCAACCAGCAGGCGTTCGTTTGCCAGCAGGAACTTGGCGATCGTCCAGCCGGCGTTTTCCTCGCCAACCCGATCAGCCACCGGCACGCGCACGTCCTCGAAAAGGACTTCGTTGAGATCGTGCCGGCCATCCATGGTTATGATGGGCCGGATCGTTACCCCGGGAGCTTTGATGTCGACCAGCAGAAAGGAGATGCCGGCCTGGGGGGCCACCTGCGTGTCCGTGCGCACGAGGCAGAAGATCCGGTCCGCCCAATGCGCCATGGTTGTCCAGATCTTGCGACCGGACACGAGGTAGTAATCCCCATCCCGGACGGCTCGCATCTTGAGACCGGCGAGGTCCGATCCGGCCTCCGGCTCGGAATAGCCCTGGCACCAGAAGGTACTGGCATCGCGGATGCCGGGCAGATACCGTTCTTTTTGTTCGGCCGTGCCATAAGTGTAGATCACCGGTCCGACATAGTTTACGCCGAAGGGCAGTACCCATGGGGCCCCCGCCCGCGCGCACTCCTCGTCGAACAGGTAGGCCTGCAACGGCGTCCAGTCATTCCCGCCGCAAGCCGATGGCCAGGCGCCGC
>Ga0065707_10000771_pt1 | contig 13315 bp, 9 predicted proteins | sample SwiRhicommuniRL3_FD_59094 | JGI IMG/M metagenome (GOLD analysis project Ga0065707, IMG submission 59094) | Switchgrass rhizosphere bacterial communities from Rose Lake, Michigan, USA - RL3 v2 (version 2) | ecosystem: Host-associated > Plants > Roots > Rhizosphere > Soil | place: East Lansing, MI... | reverse complement strand
TGCGAGGACGCTGGCCAATGACGGGGCGTAGAAGATGGAGCGCGGCCACGCACGGCGGCAGTAACGAACGGGAATGCCCTCGTATTCTCCGCGCGCGATGAGCTCCTCGCTGACCTCGCCGTCGCCATTGGCGCTCGTTGTGACGACCCGAACGTCGGTGCCGGCATCGCGCTGTGCCTGGCAGAGTGCGAGGACACTGCGAGGCGGGCCGCCGTATACGAATGCGGGTGCGAAGTACGCGCAGACGTGTACCACACGTAGGGTCATTCAGGCTGTCGTGTCGAGGAGGTGATCGACCAGGCCTGTGGTCACCTGCTGAACGCGGCGCATCAGCAGCCATTGGTCAACCAGGTACACAAACCCACCGAGGTACACCATCAACGTCACCGTCCCGCCGAGCGTTTTCGCCCATGAGCGTTCGAACAAGTACAGCGCCAGCCAGAACATGACGGTGGTCACCGCAACTGCGAGCTCGCGATGACGGATGACGCTCAGCCACACTTGAAAGGCAACACCGAGCACCAGGCCCCAGACGATTGCTGGAACGAACATCCACGGGAGTCCATAGTCGACATACGACTCAGCTGCGTAGCCAAACGCGATACTCGTGTTGGATTCACTGCCCGCGACATTGGCGCCCGCGTATTTGCGAACCAGCTCGCTGTCGGAGATCAATTCTGGTTTGTCGGGATACAGGAACCGCGGTGTCACGAGATGCGTCAGGGCGTCCCACATAAGATCGCCATTGGTATGCGCAATGGAGGAGGGAACGCGGTCGAGTGCCATTCCCGGGTACTTGATGGCCCACAAGCGGTCGATCAAGCGTGTCGCAGCTTCACGGTAATCGGACGCTGCTTGCGTCAACAGGCCGCTCGACAACGTGCGCGCCCGATCGAACCGTTCAATCCGCGAGTTCGAGATCAGCTCGTCATCGATCTCCTGCCGCAACTGGCCGCGCACCGACATCCAGATCAGACTCGACGTCGCGAGCACTCCGGCCAGCACGACCGCAAAGGCCCAGTGGCGCATGTCGCGGCGATCGAATACCTCGAGGACGGCGATCGCGCCCATGACGATAGGCTCCCGGAACCCTGCAAAGTAGCCGGTGAAACCGACCGCGACTTCGATCGCCATCAGCGCCGCAAGCTTTTCCCACTGAAAGCGCGGACGCGTGAAACGCCGCGTGAGCACGAACAGTAGGCCGAGGTGCGTGAAGGTGATCGCGAGGATCGCCTGCGTGAACATCGGATACTTCCACGCGAGCTCCTGAATCACGCCGGTGAGCAGCAGCGACGCAGCGTAGGCGAGGTAGAGAATCTTGGGCGACACCGCCCGGACAGGCGCATCCGGCTGTGGCATGATGCGCCGGCGTGTGAACACGATGGCGTAGAACATCGCAACGGCAAGGCAGGTGACCCAGCCGAGGCCGATAAGCATCATTCGCTGCCAATCCGTCTGATACATCGCCTCGAGCTCTTCGCCCGTCAACACCGAATAGAAAATACCGATGCTCACCTGCATCCACTGGTATGTCAGCGCCAGGGCAAGAACAGGAGGTCCTTCAGCCGTTGAAAGAAGGGCCCAGATCAAGAAGAGGACGGCGACGGCGAGGCCCGCGATCCAGTAACCAGTCCAGTAGACGGTCAGCATCACGAGCGCAGCACGAATCAGCATGCGTATTCCTTCACGTGCGCCTTTGCGCGGAGAAGCGAATCTGCCAGCGACTGGTGATAGTGCTCGAAGACATACAGCGCTCCAATCACCTGCACTGGGCCTGCGCCGCGCTCGAAGAAATCACGGAGCGTCGCTTCAACGCGTGCGCGCCCAAAGATGTCGCAGCTGATCGAACCGTTGCGAAGAATCGTGCCCTCTATTCGCGACCGGGCGTCCGCTTTCGCCCAGAACCGCTCGTCGGGGTGATAGGAACGCTCTGGAACGACAACGCGCATGCCCAGCGCGCGGGCGCGGCGCAGCGTCTGACGCCACGCAAACCTTGCCGCTCTCGTGACTTGCCACCGCGCCCTTGATGCCTGCGCCGGAACACCAGTTCGTTGATTCGGGATGCGGGCAAAGTACTCAGGGTAGGTTGAGACGAGCCAGCGTTCCCGCCAATGGTGATTCGCGCGCCACGCGGACGGAATCCGCTGGCACAGTTCGAAGAACTGGTAATCGACGAAGGGCCGCCTGACGATCGCGTACGGACGCGCAGCCGCGGTGATTCTGTTGGTGGACTGCGGCAGTTTGTGCTCGTATGGCGCAAAACGCGCGGGTCCCGGAGTCGCCTGAATCAGCGCTTCGGCCAGCGAAAGCGCTTCGTCGCAGGGAAGCGACAACGTACCGCCGTAATACGGCATCGTGGTGAGAAAGTCGCTCGCGGCACCGGCGAAGTACAGCGTTGACCCGGCCACCGCGTCACCGACGTAACCGCTCAACAGCACATCGAAAGCCGAAGGTAGTCGCTCCAGGACTTCCGTGTGCATCAGGTCGACCAGGTCCATCAAACCATCGGTCTCGAGAATGCGATTGGTTCGGCGTTCGAGCCACCCGTCGGCATACAGTGGAACGAACTCCAACCCAGCGTCGCCTGCGCGCGCCACACGTTCCGCAATGCGCACGTCGTCCGCGTGCGGTACGCCATAGGTCAGCGCCCGCAGCGGCTGCCGCTGGTGCGACGCTTCGGCGACAATCGCGCGGCTGTCAAGACCGCCGCTGAGCGTCAGTCCGGGACGCCGCGCTCCGACGAGACGACGGGAGATCGCGACGCTCCACCCCGCTCGCGTCTGCTCGAGCAGTTCGCGAGCGTCAGTCGCATCGCCATCCCTTAGCTCCGCCCACGTCCAATACCGTTGGGTCGTCACCCTCTCCGGAGCTACATGGACGACGGTTGCCGGAGGTGTCATTTCGACGTGCCGGACGTTGGTTCGGCGACCAAGACGGTAGCCACCAAAGGTGACCGCCTCCCGAATCGCCTGAGGGTCCGGTTCCGCGCTCACACCAGGCGCCATCAGGACACCACGCACTCCTCCGCCAAAGGCCGTGCCGCGCGGCGACGAAGCGATGTAAAGCGGAAGAGCCGCAAATCGATCGTTTAGGAGCCACAGCGATCTCGACCGCGGATTCCAGAGCGCAATCTGATACTCGCCGTCGAGATCAGCGATCGCTCGAGGACCTTCCGCTGTGATCGCCTCGAGCAGGCGCGAACGAAACGCCAGGGTGCGGCTCTCAGCGGCTCCACGAATGCTGCCGTGAGACGGCCAGTCGAACGCTTCGCCGCTCATCCACAGGCAGCAGCCATCCGCTCGGCGTGCAGGCTCTCGCGAGAGTTGCTCGTCGGCGACAGGACGTTCGAGCAACCCGATGCCCACCATACCGACTGTCCAGAAAGCGACGTCCTCTGCGGCATTGACCCGTAGCGCGGCCGCCATCGATTCAAGCACCACGGCGGTGTCGCGCGTGTCAGTCGCGTACCAGCCGAACAGCATCAGGAAGGCTGAGTCCGCACGGTCGGGGCGACCAGATCCGTGCGCGACGCGAATACGTCACCCCACTCGGACGCGAACCGGCTCGCGCTAAACGCGCGCTCCCACGCGCGTGCCTCGTCGCCGGCGCGCCGCGCGCGCTCGGGGTCGCTCAGGAAGTATTCGAGTCCTTCCGCGATCGCGGGTGCAGTGACCTCACCGCAGACCCATCCGTCTACGGTGTGGCGGACCATTTCGGGTAACGCACCGCTTCGCGTCACGACTGAAGGCACCCCGGCATGTTTCGCCTCGAGCGTCGTGACCGTGAATCCCTCCTTCTGCTCTGGTCGCGACGGCAAACAATGGACGGATGCCGTCGCCAACAGCGCAGGAACGTCCTCGCGAAGCCCGAGGAAGCGGACGCACCCCGCAAGGTCCGGCTGCTCCGCGCGTGACCGCACACGCGCGCGATAACCTGCGTAGCCTGGGTGCTCCCATCCCTCGATGTCTCCGACGATGTCGAGGGTCACGGCGGCGTTGGATCTCCGCAACACCGCAATTGCCTCCAGGAGAACATCCACTCCTTTCGGTGGAATGACTTGCCCGACAAAGATGACGCGTCCCGGCACCGGCTGACGCTGGCACCACACATGCGAGCGTCGTGGAACGGTGTTGTAGATGACCCGCGATTTCCGCGCCGCAACGCTGTGCGCAAGAAGTTCCTGCTCGATGAAGCGCGAATTCGGTGCGTACTGATCGACGCAGCGATCGATAACGTGGCGCCAGAGGTGCCGATAGAACCGTCCGGATTCCGGAGCGTTGCCAAGACGAAGTACTACGCGAACGCCTACGCGTCGCAGGATCCAGAGCGCGGGAGCAGAACGGACGATCGCATTGAATTCCGGTGCGAACACGTGTGTCGGGCGGAATCGCCGCGCGTCGGCCAGCAAGTCGAGACTGGTGCGGAAGATGTCCCACACCGCCTGGAGATGGGCGACCAAGGTCGCACGCCGGCGCAGTTCGTACCAGTAATAGCCTGTGGACCAACTCGCCCCAAGGTCGTCGACGAGATCGACGACGCGACTGCTCTGCCAGGAGTTGACCACGCAGTGCACCGCGGCGCCGTTTTCGCGCAACGTCTGCAGCACCTCGAAGGACATTCTCTCGAGGCCGAACACCGACACCATGTTGCCCATCGTCGCGATGACGCGTGGCTGTCCGTCGGCCACCCGCCGGCGTGCTTCGCGGCGCTTGATCACTCGATCGGCGCCGCGGCAAATTCCGTCTGCTGCCCTCTCGAAGGAGAACGCTGCTGTTGCCTGACGGCATACCTCGCGCGTGATCGCACCGCGAGCCGTCGCCTCTCGAACGCGTGACAGCGCGCGGGCAACGCTGTCAACATCGCCGACCTCGTGAACGACGCCTGAAACACCGTCGTGGATCAAATCAGGCGCACATCCGACTCGATCAGAGACCACGCACGGCGTGCCGCAGGCGAGCGCCTCGCTCACCACAAAACCCCAGGTTTCAGACTGGCTGGGCAGCGCAACGCAATCGGCGGCCGCCAGGACGGAGGGCATTGTGGATTGATTGACAAAGCCGCACCACGTGGCGCGGACCCCAAGTCGCTGCGCCATCGCGCGCGTTTCCTTCATCAGCGGACCGTTGCCAACCATCGCAAGGGTCACGTCTGGACCCAGGCGTGCGGCGGCCGCTACAAGGTCTGCTGCACGCTTCACCCCGGTGAACTTGCCTGCAAAGACGATGAGAAAATCGCCATCCGACGCTCCGAGCCAACGACGCATGACCGGACGCGCCTCACCGTTGGCCGCCAGGGATGAAAGCGCCGACACGTCAATCGCATGTGGCGAATCGAAAATCAGCGGCTCGGGCACGCCGAAGTGGCGCAGGTATTCACGGCTGCGCGTGCCCACACTCAGATATCCGTCGAACATCCGGAGCGCCATACGCGTGCGTAGCGCCCATGCGGGTCGGCGAATGCCGGCGGGACCGGCGGTAAGATTGCTGTCACCTCGATACAGCACCGGAATGCCACTGCGCCGGCATGCGGCGATGGCGCGCAGATAGAACGCAGAGTGCCAGCCTGGAACAATGATCACGTCCGGTCGCGTATTTGCGATCGCGGCGGCCACAGATCCGACGTCGGCGCCGCAAAAGCTGTCCGAATCGAAACGACGGCCATGCGCGGGGGGCTGAAGGATGCGGTGCGAGTAGCCATCAGTCAGGGTCACGTCCCACTCGAAGGACTCACCGAAACCGACGCCCTGCTGATCCGGCATCGGCGTCGATGCATACAGCACCATCAGCTCCATGTCTCGTCGATGTGCGGCGATATGACGAAACAGCGGCGCCATGTATTGCACCGGGTGGGTTTGCACGAAAGTGACCCGGCAACTCATCGTCACGCGGCAATCCGATCGCACAGACTGGCGAGCCGTCCCGCAAGCGCGTGCGCTGACCACGGCTCGAGTGCTGCCCGGTCGATCGACACGCCGCTGCCGGCCATCCGAATCACTGTGTGGAGCGCTTCGGCGATACAGCCCATAAGGCTCTCGACGCGTCGGCTCTCATCGAACGTAATCAGGTGGGCGGCCGGCGGCGGCGCTGCCTTTTTCAGCATCTCGACGACGGTGCTTTCTCGGCGATACACAGCCAGCATCGGGCGACCGGCGAGGAGCGCCGGAAACACCTTGCTCGGCGTGTAATGCGGCTCCGAGCTGCCGAGCAACAGAACGGCGCTCGCCTGCCGCAGCGCAGCGAGCGAGTCGAGATAATCGAGCCGTGCAGGATGCTCGCAAACGAGGTGTTCAACCCCGAGCTCCTGTGCATGCGGAACGACACGCGGTTCGGCACCCGTCGTCTGGTTGCTGGTTCCGAAAAAGTAGAAGCGGACGCGGTCGGCAAGCGGTGGATTGCGTTCAATCAGCGCGCGCGCGCCAGCAAGGACCGATCGAAGAGTTGCAACCCCGAGTGGAAGCAACGTCCCCGTGTAGCAGATGTTGACGCGGCCGTCGTTCGGGATAAGGGTGCGACACTGCCGGCGGGCGATCGCATCCAGATCCGCCGCATCCCAGCCGATCGGGATCTCCGCCGCAATGTGCGACGAGACACCCGTCCGCACGAATGCGTCCTGATAGGTACGGGCCGACACCGCGGTAACTGCATCGGCCGCCCGCAGCACACGTGGCTCGAGACGCTCGGCAAAGGCACGCGTCGCCCGGCTTTTCGCATCAACGGCGCCGCCATTTCCGCCGCCGACCTCACTGCCCCACGCCCCGACCCAGGGATCCTGGTAGTCGAGGACGAACGGGACGTCGAAACGACGTTTGAACATCGGTCCGAGCACGGCCGGATAGGTTGGGTAAATCGTGATGAAAAGCGCATCGAAGGGGCGCGCGCGGTGAAGCGACCACGCGGCGCGGCAAAGGCCGGGGAGCGCGCGCAAACCGAGATCGCCGATGCCGAAACGGCGCGTCACAGATGCCGACACCGCCCGCGTGCGGACAACCTCCAGCGAAGGTGACACGAGCGCACTGAGCTCCGGATCGATACGCCCTTCATAATCCTGTTCGGCAACGGTCAGTACGGTGGGAGTCCAGCCGTACGACGCAAGATGCGGCGCGAGAAGGCGCACGCGATGCGTGCCCGCACTGCTGTCCGGCGGAAAGTGCGGAGAGATCATCAGCAGGCGTCTGTCAGGAGGCATGCAGTTGGAGGTAGAGCTGCTCGTACTCGTCGACGATCGCCTGTCTGCTGAAGCGGCGTTCGGCGACGGCGCGGCATTCGGCGCGATCGAGCTCGCCGAGGCGGCAGACGGCGGTCATCATCTGTTCGACGGTGTCGCACACGAACCCGCTCACGCCTTCGTCAATGCCTTCGGGGACCCCTCCTCGTCGAAATGCGAGGACAGGCGTGCCGCATAGCAACGCCTCGGGCAGAACGACAGGAAACGGTTCTTCCCACTCNATCGGCAACAGCAGCGCCGCGGCGCGCCCGAGCAGTGCGTTCTTCTCACGGTCNTCGACCGTTCCTACGTACGAGACGACATCACCATCGATCGCGGGCTCGATTTCGTTGCGGAAGTANTCGCGTTCTTCAGGAAGCGTCGAGATATTCCCCGCCAGGATCAACTGCCGTTTGAGCCGACGCGCAACTTCGATGGCGGTATGTGCACCCTTGCAGCGTTCGAGTCGGCCCAGAAATACGAGCGGCGCGGTACGCGCGTCAACGTCGATGCGACAGGTGTACTTCTCGGGTGACGCGCAGTTATAGATGACGGACCAATTGCCTCCACCCGGTTTCCCGGTGTCGCGAATCGCCGCGCTCACTGCGGTGTAGTGCAAGCGTCGCGCGCCAAGTGCATTGGCGCGACGCATGTTCTGCGGATTTACCGTCCGCATGTAGGTCTGCACTTTCGGGAGATCGCGGCTGAGAATCGTCGTCAGATACGCAAGCCGCCCGAAGTTGTGAATGAGATCGTAGGAATGCGGCCGCCGCAGGAATCGGGCGGTGACAACCATCGTGTTCCGGGCGTTGCTCCATCGCGTCCACTCGCCTTCATTCCCGAACGGTTCGGTCGCGCCGTCCGTCTTCGACCCCGGAGCAGCCCATAAGGTCACCGAGTGCCCGCGAAGCGCGAGTTCGTTGGCCAGGTCGGCGACGACGCGTTCAATGCCGCCGTAATGCCGCGGAGGCACCGGGATCAGCGGGTCCATGATGAGGAGGATCCGCATCACCCCAGCGCGTTGCGGAACGCGGTCAGCAGTGCTCCACGATCGTCGGCATGTTCCCAGTGCCATCGCCTGTGCACGGCGGCACGAACCTCGTGGCCGGCCACGCATCGCAGATTGGGATCGCCATTCCAACGCTGAAGGATCGTGGCAAGCGCATCGACATCCCCGGGCTCGTAGAGCGTCGCGGCAGCGCCAAGATCGATCGCCAGACGCGCCTGCGCGGGCGTAGCGGTCAGTAGAACGGGCGTTCCGGCAGCGAGATACGTGAAGATCTTGTTCCCGAGGCACAAGCGGTGATTGAGGACCGCTCCGTCCTCGGTGGAGACGCCGAGGTCGTAGTCCTGTGCAAGTTCAATCATCCGGTCAGGGGATTCGGGGTCGTGAAAGACAACCTTCAGGGACGGCGCCACGCGCGCCTGAAAACTTGCGAGACCCGCGGCGTACGCCGGTATCGGGCGCGCGCGAAGGTGGAACTCAGCGGTGATTCCGCACCGGCCCACCGCCGCAATGACGTCCTCGAGTCCCCGTCCCGGACCGAGCGTCTGGCTGAACCAGTACAAGCGCAACGGCCCGCGACGTTTGCGTGACGCCGCGAAGTTGATCGAAAACGTGTTGTGAACCGGCGCCGGGCGAACCTTGTACTTTGCCGAATACGCGTCGGCAATCATCGGGCTGCTTGTGGTGAGGAAGGTCGCTTGCGGCAGCACGTCGGCCTCGATGCGCTCCGCCAACGCGTGGGCAAGCGCGCTGCCTTCGTCCGTCTGCTCCGCTGAGTGAAAGTCCTCGAGGTCCAGACCGAACCTGACACCAAGCCGGTGTGCACCGCCCGCCACCGCCGCCAGCGCTCCGGTCGTCCCGCCATAGACGAAATCTGCGGGCTCGGACGCAATCGCCGTCACGAGCTCGTCGTGCACGCGGCTGTAGCCGCGAATTCCGACCGCGAGCGGCACGCGTGCGGGGCCAGCGGCGCGCGCGGCCGCCTGCGCTCCACGGAACCGCACGCCGCTCGACAGCTGTTTGCCGCGCGCACTCGCCCGGTCGTAGTTGACCACCTGCCATGCCCATGGCCGATGCTTCCTCACGCAAAGGTCGGTCTGCCAGGCCCAGCTGACATGTCGAGTGCTGACAACACGGACCTGATACCCCGCGGCGTGCAGCGCATCGGCGGTCTTGAGCATCCGCGGACAGGTTGATAAATGGCCCGCGGTCACGACACATACGCGTGGAGTCATGAAACGCCCGCGTGCCATGAATGCACGAGGCGGTGCGCCAGTTCGACGTCGCTGACCGTGTCGAGCATCATGAACCGCGGGATCTGCAGCCGGTCGCAATTCAGCGTCGCAAACGAAATGCCTGTCGTGAATGCCAGGTCGAATCCGGCATGACGAACAACACTCACCGTTTGGGAGGTGTAATCCGAGAACGGATTTCCGAACGGGTACGCAAAGGCAGTTACAGGTCTTTCAAGAACGCGCTCCAGGGCGGTCCTGCATCCCGCGATCTCGCGCTGCTGATCTTCAATCGGCGTGAGCGCCAGCGTCGGGTGCGTCATCGTGTGCGCACCGATTTCGACTAATGGGCTTTTCGCCAGACGCTTCAGTTCTGCTGACGTGAGCGGCCGATGCGATTCGGTGTCGGCCGCTGTGGTTTGAATCGAGTCCACAAGCGCCCGCCATTGCGGGTACGGCAACGCCCGCGCTGTGGCAACCGCCGCCTCGCCCTCGCGACGGGCCAGGACGTCAAACCAGAAATGCTGGCCATTGAGCACCGGTCCAGCGGAAACGAATACAGCTGCTGGAATGCCGTACCGTTCCAGGATCGGCAGTGCATGATCGAGAACGCCACGATAGCCGTCGTCGAAGGTCACGATGACGGAGCGTGGAGGAAGGGCGCCGCCGCTCTGACGCGCGTCGCGAAACTCGGCAACCGAAATAGGGTCGCAGGCGTCCGCGATGAGGCGGCAATGCCGCTCGAACGTCGCTTTCGTGACGTGTAGATCGGTGAATCCAGTCGAGTCGTCCGACGTGCGAATGCCGTGGTAACAGAGCATGGCGACGCCGGGAAACTCCGACGTCGAAAGCCGCTGATGGTAATAGCCGACGGCGAACAGTGACCGTTTGATCGCCTGTCGCACCGTGGAAAGGACCGGTGGCGACCCATTGCGTGACGCGAGCATCACCGCGTCCGGCATTCGATGGTCACGAGCACGGGATATCGCGGGTCAGTCGCGTCGAGTTCCTCGGCGCTCAACTCCTCGGCGGCGACTCCATACATCGCGGCTGCAGCCGCGAGGCAATTTCCGTGTGATTCCACTTGCGTCTCGCAGTCCGGCCAGGCACGACCGGCGATCACCCGCCATCCATCAGCACTCGCATGCCAGTAGTCAGCGGCGTCAGGCGTGAGCGGTACAAAACCCGGCACCGTGGCGAGGATCACACCGCCGGGTCGCACAATACGGCGCGCCTGGCGAAGCGCAATCTCGAGATCGCGCAGGAAGCAGAGCGTGTTCGGTAGCAGGAAACAGTCGTAGCTCGCCGACGGCACGATGTCCGCGGCCGCGAGGTCGCACAGATACGTGGGGTGAAAGGACGCGTTGATGTCCAGCGTATGCATCACCGTTGCGCCGCTGCCGTATCTGCGAGCGTGGTCGGTCGTCTGGATCTCGAGAATGCGGCCGCAAATGAGTCCGCTGCGCGCCGACAAGAACTTGTCTACGTAGTAGCGATCGATCGGCATTCCCCGATCGAACCCGTACATCTGCGACAGAGGTTTTACCCGTCGCAGGTTCCCCCATGAAGGTCGCTCGAGCCCTCGTGTGACCGTTCTCGCCCACGTGGTCCACTTTGGACCGAGCAGCGCCTTGATCGTGGTGCTCCCAATCATGCGGCGTACATTGCGAGGTAGTCGGCTGCCACGTCGTCCATCGTCCGCACCGCCGACAGATTGGCGCGCCACTGGTCAACGCGCTCCGGATTTGCGGCAAGATCCTTGAGAACGGCAGCCAGCGCGCTCGTATTCCCTGCTGGATAGAGGCGACCGTTGACACCGTCGCGAACAAGCTCAGATAGCGCGGGGATTGCTGACCCGATGACCGGTACGCCAGCGGCATTCGCTTCGAGCGCAATAGTGGGGCCGCCTTCGACGACTCGAGACGGACAACAGACGACGTCAATCCGATCGAGCAAGGCTCGAACGCCCGCGGCATCGAGCTCGCCGCCGAAGGTGACCCACGCGTCGGGGCCGACAATCGACTTCAGACGATTGACGACTGTGTGTTCTGTCACGTACTGCACCGGCCCGTGAAACTCGAACCTGATGGGCGCCGAGCGAGGCACCAGCGCAATGGCACGCGCAAAGTCGTCGACGCCCTTGATTGGATCGAATCGGCCGACATAGGCGACGCTCAGCGGCGAACCGGCACGGCGCACCGGTGCGGCGCCTCCAGCGAATCGTGCGCCCAGGCGATTCAGCGTGACTTTTGCGGGCGGCGCTCCGTTGGCAATGAGCACCTCGCGCCCCCATTCGCTGAGCACGACAAAGCGATCAACCAGATTGAGCATTTCGTGTTGAGCAGACTGGTTATGGGTGATCAGGTTCGTCATTCCGAGGACCGTTCCCGGTTTGCCCGGAAGACGACGAGCGATCGCACCGAGCGATGGCGGGATTAGCGCCGCGCTAATGGCTATCGGTACGGCAACGCCTCGGTGCTGCAGCTGGCAGGCCGCGCACTTCGTCGGCCGCACGAGTCCGTCGCACAGCTTCGAGCCCCAGCGCATCATCGTGCCGCGCTGGCACGTGAACCCCAGGCTCGCCGCATGTGTCGTCGCGACCACTTTGGCGCCGATCTGTTTCGCGGCGCGGAGTTCCGCCAGACCGAGCCCCGTCACATATGTGTGGACGTGTACGACATCGGGCGCCGTCCGGCGCAGCCACTCGTGAAACAGTTCAGCGCCGCGAACGACAACTCGGCCTTGCGCCTCGTCACGCGTGACACGTGGCGGAATCGGGTATCGATACACCCGAAACCCATCCAGGTCGTACGTCCGCTCCGGCTGGCCCAGCGCTTCAGGCGCAGCGATCAGGACTTCGTGCCCTGCCGCGCGCAATCGCTTCGCCAGCTCCGATACGTAAATTTCGGTACCGCCATTGGACGTCGGAAGGTACCAACCCGCCGCTTGAACAATACGCAATCGAAGGTCCAGTTCGCCTTACACGGGCTTGCCTTTGGCCCGCCGGATCACAGAGCGGACGGTGCGTACAGCTGTATTCGGAAGCCACGGCTGATCGAGCCTGCTTCCATATGGAATTGCCCCTTTCCGCGTACGCGGCCGCCTGAGGTGTTGGTAACGTGCGAACAGATCCTGATAAGCGTCGGTACGCTCGCGAATGTCGTGATTGCTTCTGACGTACGCAGACGCTGCAGTGCTCATCGTTTCCAGCTTTGACCGGTTCGTATCGAGCGACACGATCGCGTCCGCAAATGCTCCCGTGTCGCCGACCGGCGGCATCAACCCCGTGACGCCGTCCGTGAGAATCTCACCGACGCCGCTTTCCACGTGGCTGACGACCGGCACAAGACCGACGCCCATCGCTTCCAGAAGAGCGACGGGCACCCCCTCCCATCGAGTCGGCAGCACGAACACGTCGTGTTCGGACGCGATGTCGATCACCTCCTCGTGCTCCTTTGTCCCGAGAAAACTCACCCGGGAAGATGTCCACGCGCCGCGCAACCTCTCTTCATCGGGGCCGCCGCCGACGACGGTCCACTGCGCGTCGACGCCACGGTCGGTAAGGATTCGATCGATTGACGGCAGATCGAGCACCCCTTTCTGAGCGTGCTCCAGTCGACCGGCGAAGAGAATCCGCAGTTTTCCGGATACAGCCGTTCGGCGCCGGGGAGGTTCCGGCATCCCGTACGGCAGGAAGTAAATGTCATTGGACCGATGCGGCAGTCGTACCTTCAGCCTGCGTTCCATCGTTCGGCCGTAGACGACAAACGCATCGATGACGTCCTCATGGCGTGCGGCGAGGTCGTAGTAGTAGTCAGTGTCGGCGTGAAGAATCTGGACGACGGCCCTGCCGCAATCACATGCGGATGCCATC
>Ga0065707_10082610_pt1 | contig 13330 bp, 11 predicted proteins | sample SwiRhicommuniRL3_FD_59094 | JGI IMG/M metagenome (GOLD analysis project Ga0065707, IMG submission 59094) | Switchgrass rhizosphere bacterial communities from Rose Lake, Michigan, USA - RL3 v2 (version 2) | ecosystem: Host-associated > Plants > Roots > Rhizosphere > Soil | place: East Lansing... | reverse complement strand
CACCGCGATCACCAGCAGCGCCGCCAGGAAAATGGTCTTGCTCACTTCCTTGATCGACGCCCTGACGAAGTCCGAGGAGTCGACCGGAACCACGTAGTCCATGCCGGGCGGGAAGTCGCGCTTCAATTCTTCGAGCCTGGCCTTGATCGCATCGGCGACTTGCAGGGCGTTCGCGCCCGTCTGCAGGAACGCGCCCAGGCCCACCATGGGTTGACCGTTCATGAAGGAGAGCGATTCGTAGTTCTGCGCACCCAGTTCGACGCGGGCGATATCGCGAACTCGCAGTACGCCGGTCGGACCGCCCGAGCGCACGACGATGTCGCCAAACTGTTCGGGGTCCAGCAAGCGGCCGGCCGCAGTGACCGTGAACGCCAGGCTCTGCCCCGGAACTGCCGGTTCGCCGCCGATCTTGCCGGCCGCATACTGCGCATTCTCGGCACGCAACGCAGTTGCTACATCGGATGTCGTCACGCCGAGCTGCGACATCTTGTCGGTCTGCAGCCAGATACGCATGGAGTAGTCGCGGGCACCGAAAATATTCAAGTCGGCGACGCCCGGTATGCGCTTGATCTCGTCGACCATGTTGATGGTCGCGTAGTTGGACAAGGCGAGCGAATCCATGCTGCCGTCCGGCGAGATCACGGCGGCGAACATGAGCAGGTCGCTGGTACGCTTCTGCACGAGCACGCCATTGCGCCGGACTTCTTCCGGCAGGCGCGGCTCGGCCAGCTGTACGCGATTGTTTACGTTGAACACCGCCGCATCGATGTTGGTCCCCACTTCGAACGTGACGGTCAGCGTCAGCGAGCCGTTGCCCGCGGACGTCGAATTGAAATACATCAGGCCTTCGACGCCGGAGAGCTGCTCCTCGATGGGAGCGGCCACGGTGCGAGCGAGGGTTTCAGCGCTGGCGCCAGGATAAGTCGCCGTGACCTGCACCGTCGGCGGCACGATTTCCGGGTACTGTGCGACCGGCAGGATGATGTACGCAGCGATCCCCGCCAGGACGATGATGATCGCGCTGACGCCTGCGAAGACCGGCCGTTGCAGGAAGTAATTGGAAATCATGGCTTCGCGCGTTCTGCGCGAGAGGGATCTTCAGACGCGGACGTCGAACTTTGAGAGGCCGGCTGCACGTTGAGCGACGAGCCGGCTTTCACCCTGAGCAGGTTGTCTACGATGACCTGGTCGCCTTCATTCAGGCCGGTACGCACTTGCCAGTCGCTGCCCACCCAGGCGCCGGTCTGCACGATGCGCTGCTCCGCCTGCTGCTTGTCGTTCACGATCCAGACGAACGCGCCCTTGGGGCTTTGCTGAACCGCGACCTGCGGTACGACGATCGTCGACTGCGCACCGACGGATAAATGCACCCGCACATACTCACCCGGAAGAATGTCCAGGCCGGGATTCGAAAATTCCGCTCGTAGCTGGATGGTGCCGAGCTGCGTGTCGATTTCGGATGCCGAGAAATTCACCCGCCCGGGATTTGCGAACGGTCTGCCATCCTTCCGCAGCAACTGCACCGTCAACGCCTTGCCTGGATCTTTGGGCGCGTGCGCCGCCGACTCGTCCTCCGAACTACGCGCATCGCGCAACGCTGCATACTCGGATTCAGACATAGCAAAGCGCACCCACAACGGATCGTTCTGCACCACTGTCGTCAGCAGGCCCGAGTCGGTGCCCGCGGTCACCAGACTGCCTTCCGAATGAATGGAACGGCCGGCGGTACCGCCGATCGGCGCAGTCACCTTCGTGTAGGACAGATTCAATTCGGCTTCACGCACGTTGGCTCGTGCGACCAGCAGGCCCGCATTGGCGTTGTCGAGTGCGCTCAGAGCATCGTCCGCCTGCCGGCGGCTCACAGCGTTCTGCGCTGCCAGAGCCGAAAGGCGTATCGAATCTCGTTGCGCCTGCTTCGCCGTCGCTTCCTGCTGGGCCAACGCAGCTTTGGCATGGGCCAGCGCGATCTCGAACGGCGCCGGATCGATATGGAACAGCACGTCGCCGCGCTTGACCGTGTTGCCTTCGATGTAGGTCTGCTTCTCGAGAATGCCGCTGACGCGGGCGCGAATCTCGATCTGCCTCGATCCTTCGGCACGGCCGACCGACTCGATCAGCAACGGCACCGTGCGCTTGCTCGCCGTCAGGGTCGACACTGGCACCGGGCTGTTACCGTCATTGTTCTGCTGCGACTGCTTGCCGCAGCCTGCCAGCAGCGCCATGGCTGCGACGCACGCGTAGAGCGCTGGCGGTAGGCGTAAATCGTGCATGAACTACCAAAAGACCGTAAATTGATGCCTTTCGCGAGCCCATGGACACCGAGAGGCGCGGCGGCGGCGCGAGTGTAGCAGCAGCTACTTCGGGCTGTAGCGGTCGCTACGGTTCTTCACTTACGCAGGTCCGGACCGGGCCGTTCGCAAGTTCGGACGAGCTCGGCGCCACTTGCAGGTATCATAGGGATCGCCCACCTGTTGAATTGCCTGCATGCCCCTACTTACGCTTCGCAACGCCGAACTGGCCTATGGACTGCATCCCCTGCTCGACCGTGCCGATTTCGCGGTCCAGGACGGCGAACGCATCGGCCTGATCGGACGTAATGGCACCGGCAAATCCACGCTGCTGCGTGTCATTGCACGCCAGCTCAGCCTCGACGATGGCGAATTGGCCACGCAGGATGGCTTGCGAGTGGTGATGGTCGAGCAGGAGCCCGTCCTGCCGCCAGCCGACACGATCCATGCAAGCCTGGTGGCCCGCGGCGGTTTCGAGCATTTCGTCGACGAGCGTGAGCGCTGGCGCATCGAGGCGCGGCTCGGCGAGTTCCTGCACCGCTTGTCGGTAGATCCCGAACATTCGCCGGCCACCACGTCGGGCGGCGAACGCAAACGTGCAGCGCTGGCGTTGGCGCTGGCCATGCAGCCGGACCTGCTGCTGCTCGATGAGCCCACCAATCATCTCGATATCGACGGCATCACCGTGCTCGAAGACCTGCTGGTGAAAGGCCCCACCGCCATCGTGATCACGCACGACCGCTCGTTCCTCGATCGCGTCGTCACCCGCATCGTCGAACTCGACCGCGGCATGCTGCGCTCGTTTCCCGGTAACTTTTCCACCTACGAAACCCGCAAGGGCGAACAGCTCGCCGCGGAAGCCGTCGTCAATCGCAAGTTCGACAAGTTCTGGGCGCAGGAGGAAGTCTGGATCCGCAAAGGTGTCGAAGCTCGCCGGACACGCAACGAGGGCCGCGTGCGGCGGCTCGAAGAATTGCGGGATCAGCGGGCCGCGCGGCGTGAACAGATGGGCGACGTCAAGCTGGTCATCGACACCGGTGCCCGCTCCGGCAAGCTGGTGGCCGAACTCAAGGACGTGACCAAGCGCTTCGGCGCTCGCACGATCGTCGACGCCCTGTCGCTGCGCGTGCAGAGAGGCGATCGCCTCGGCTTGATCGGTGTCAACGGCGCCGGCAAATCGACGCTCATCAAGCTGATGCTGGGGCAGCTGGAACCGGACGCAGGTACGGTAAAACTGGGCAGCAACGTGCAGGTTGCCTACTTCGACCAGATGCGCGAACAGCTCGATCCGGACAAGTCGGTGATGGAAACCATCAGCCCCGGTTCGGACTGGATCGAGATCGGCGCGGAGCGCAAGCACGTGATGACCTATCTCGCCGACTTCCTGTTTCCACCGCAGCGCGCGAAATCGCCGGTGAAGGCGTTGTCGGGCGGCGAACGCAATCGCCTGCTCCTGGCCCGCCTGTTCGCACGGCCCGCCAACGTGCTGGTGATGGACGAACCCACCAACGACCTGGACATCGACTCGCTCGAACTGCTCGAACAGACATTGCAGACCTACGCAGGCACGCTGCTGCTGGTGAGCCACGACCGAGCGTTCCTGGACAACGTCGTAACGCAGACGCTCGTGGCCGAAGGCGACGGCCGCTGGCAGGAATACGTGGGCGGCTACAGCGACTGGCTTGCCTATAAGCAGTCGCGCGCGGCGGTGTCCATCGTCCGCAGCAAGAGCGAACCGAAGCCTGTCCCTGCTCCTGCAGCCGCAAAACCGGTGAAGCTCAGCTACAAGGAAAATCGCGAGCTGGAACTGCTGCCGTCGGAGATCGATGCACTCGAACAACGGCAAAAGGCGCTGGTCGAGCGCATGAGCGCGCCCGATTACCATCGGCAGGGTGCCGAGCAGCGGAAAGCCGACAACTTGCAGGCCAGCGCCGTCGAACGCGAACTGCTGGAAAAGTTCGAACGCTGGGCCGCCCTGGATGCCAAATCAACGGGGACGCAGTAGCCCATCCACGGCCTTTTTTCAGCTCCCCAGCGCCCGCCGCTGCGGGGAAAGTAACCAACCGTATCATCCCCGGTCGCGGACAACAGTTCGTTACAACCCCTAGCCGCGGCGCCAGCGCAAGTGCGTAACCGATCGCGCCACGCTCGCCGTGCTCTGCTATAAATCCCGCATGGCCGAGACCTCACACATACTGGTCGTCGACGACGACCGCGACATCCGTACGCTCCTGAGCGAGTACCTGGAAAAAAACGGCTATCGCGCCTCCGCGGTACCCGAGGGCAAGGCGATGAAACGCCTGCTCGAACACACGCACGTCGACCTGATCGTGCTCGACGTCATGCTGCCCGGAGAAGACGGACTCAAGCTGTGCCGTGAACTGCGCAAGGACTCGCAGATTCCCATCATCATGCTGACCGCGCTCGGCGACGACATCGACCGTATCGTCGGCATGGAAGTGGGCGCCGACGACTACCTGGCGAAACCGTTCAATCCACGCGAACTGCTGGTGCGCATCAAGGCTGTCTTGCGCCGGACGATGCATGCGCCACGCGATCCGTTATCGACCGAAATCCGTGGGTACCGTTTCGGCGACTGGCGCCTGGATACGACGACGCGTGAACTCACGCATGGCAACGGCAACGTCGTATCGTTGAGCGGCGCGGAATTCCGCTTGCTGTCCATTCTGCTGAGCCACCCGAGCCGCGTCCTGTCGCGTACGCAACTGATGGAACTCATTCGTGGGCGCGACGCCGATCCGTTCGATCGCAGCATCGACGTTCGCATCAGCCGCTTGCGCCAGACGCTGGGTGACGATGCCCGCGCGCCGCAGATCATCAAGACCGTTTATGGCGAGGGCTACCTGATCGGCGTGCCGGTCGAACAGGAAATGCTGTCGCAATGATACGTGCCTCATGAGTCGAACCTGGCTGCCGCAGTCTCTGTTTGGCAGGCTGCTGGCCGCGCTCGTCGGCGTGATCGGCGTCATGCTGATCGTGATCGTGTTCCTCATCGTCCGCGAACGGCGCGACCTGGCGTTGTGGGGCAGTTCTGCCTGGACCGCAGCGGCGGTGATTGCCGAAACCAGCGAAAGACTCGCGAAACTGGATCCGGCGGCACGCCAGGCGGCGATCGAGCAGTATCGCACCGAGCCCATCGAGATCGAGTCGACCCGGCGCAATGCACCGCCGCGGTCCATCTCCCGGCAGTCCGAACAATCCGAAGAGGCCTTCGCCCGCCGCTTGAGCAAGCAACTCAGCAACGACTACCGGGTCACGGTGAGCCGTGCGATTCGCCGGGCCCCGTCCGCCATTCGCGTCATCGAAGAAATGCGGCGAGGACCCGACAACACCGATCAGGACAATCCGCCGCCGGAATTCAGCCCTGCAGCGGGCATGGCTCCGCCCGATCGGGATGGCGAGCCGTCGCCGGACATCATGAGAATGCGCAGGAACGCTCGCGGTGCATTTGGACCGTTCGGGCCGCGGCTCCTCGATGTAAGCGTGCGGCTTCCCGATGGCGAATCCGTCGTCTTCCGCACCATGGCGCCATTGCCCGGGCCACCGCTGCCGAAGCAGATTTTCACCGAGCTTGGCGCGCTGACCGTGGCGCTCGCCATCGTGCTGTTTCTAATGACACGCACCATCACTCGTCCGCTGTCGGAACTGGCAGCGGCGGCCGACGCCATCGGCAAAGGGGCGAAAATACCGGCGCTGCAAGAACGCGGCGCTTTGGAAGTTCGCAATGCGACGCGGGCGTTCAACGCCATGCAGGATCGCCTGCATCGCTATCTCGACAGCCGCACGCGCGTCCTGGCGGCGATGTCGCACGACCTGCGCACTCCGTTGACTCGTCTACGGTTGCGGGCGGAAACGCTGGAGGATGCGAACGATCGCGAACGCTTCACCGCGGACCTGGACGAGATGACGTCGATGGTGACCGGCGCGCTCGGGCTCTTCAAAGGCTTGAACGACAGCGAGGTCGCGACATCGATGTCCATCGACGACCTGCTGGAATCGCTGCGGAAGGAGTTCGCCGAACTGGGGGGATCGGTAGAGATTGCCGGCCGCTGCCGAGGCCCCATCGAGGTGAAACCCGTCGCCCTCAAGCGCTGCCTGTCGAACCTGCTACGCAACGCGATCAAGTATGGGGAACGCGCCACGGTAGTGGTGAACGACGGCGCGACCCTGAAAATCAGCATTCGCGACGAGGGCCCCGGTATTCCGGAGGAGCTGCTGCAGCAGGTCTTCGAACCCTTCTATCGCGTCGAATCCTCCCGCAATCGCGACAGCGGCGGCACCGGCCTGGGCCTGTGCATCGCTCGGGACATCGCGGAGGCGCACGGTGGGACGATCGAGCTGCGCAACCGGCCGGAAGGCGGCCTGGAAGCAACTTTGAGCCTGCCGCGCCAGGGCTGACGCGTTCGCCCCCTCCGCGTTCAACCCCTCCGGCGTTTAACACTTTGTCACTATTGATTACGCGCTCCTGCCAGTGCCGGGACTAGAGTTTCCATCGTCCCCAAAGCCAGCAAATCCAAGCAAGCACCAAGAGATCGCATCCCACGACTCAATCCATCCTCACCCAGGAGCTCACTGACATGTATCGCATACCCACCCTCGCCGCGCTGTGTCTCACAGCGACTCTTGCCTTCGGGCAGGACACTACGCCGCCAGCCCAGCCGCCGGGTGGCCCGGGAATCGAGCGTCTCGCGCTGCTGCTCGATCTGGACGAAGGGCAGAAGGCCGCCGTCCAGAAAGTACTGACCGAACAGCGCGAACAGATGAAGGCCGAACGCAAGCAGGCGCACGATTCCGGCACGCGGCCCACCCGTGAAGAAATGAAGGCCCACTTCCAGGCGGAGCATGCGGCGGTCGTCGAAAAGCTGCGTCCCATCCTCTCGGATGTGCAGCTGAAGAAATTCGAAGCGCTGACCGATCACCCGATGGGCCCGCCGCCCGGCATGCGCGGTAAGCGTCCTGACAAGACGCAGTAATCCCTCTGCGGCTCCGGGGACATTCGTCGCGGCAGCGACGGGTGTCCCCATTCTCATCCGACGGGCCGCTTCGCTTCAGGAGCCAGTCCCCGAGCGACCGGCTGGCACACCACCACCTGCTGGAACACATTGCGCAGCTCGCATTGCTGGCGGGTCAGTTTCTGATGAAACGTCAGCGGCGCGTAGAACAGGAAACTCGCCAGCAGCAATACCGTCACTCCCGTGAGTGCGGGCACCTGGTACCTGCGAAACAGCTGCCAACGATCGGCAGCCTCATCGATGACCAACGGCAACAGGCAGTACGCAGGCAGCAACGCCAGGAAATAGTGATACAGGTACATCACGCGGCTCCTGCCGAGATAGGCATGGATCGCCATCAGCACCACGTAGAGCAACAACAGCATGGCCATGAGGTCGCGACGGGCCGGCTGCATCGACGCCGGGCGCCACAGTTGCGATACCAGCATCCACAAGGACGCGGCCACTGCCAGCAATGCCATGCCCCAGCTCACGGGATTGCTCAACAGCTGTACGTACGCCGTGCGCTTGCCGTCGAAATCCCAGCGATAGTTGATCGTGCGCTGTCCCACCATCCATTGCAGCGGCAGGGAACCGTTGCGATCGGTGCGGACGATGCCTTTGAAGTCGGCGCGGATATAGTGCAGATAGTCATCCGCAACCGCTACGACCAGCATGGGCGACAAGGATTGCTCGCCGGCCAGGTAGCTGCGATACGTTGCCGACATGAAACGCTCATCCTTCTGCCCCGCGGTGCCGCGATTGTCCGGGGGTTGCGACCCGACAGCGAGATGAGCAGTCAGCACGCCAACGATCGCCAGCGCGCAGCCGGTCGCCATGATCAAGCCATCGCGGGCGGCGAGGAACAGCCGCACCGGCACTGGATCGAAACGCAACCCCGCGTGCCAGCGGCGCACGATGAGCATCGCACCCAGCAAGCCGAAGACTGCGGCATTGAGCTTCACCATCGCAGACAGGCCGCACGCGAGACCGAGCGCAAAGTCCGCCCACGACGCTTCATCGCCTCGGCGGCGGGCGCCGATGACGAAACAAAGCATGGCCGCTAGCGCAAATGTCACCTGGAACGAATCGAGATGTGCGGCGCGAAAGTGAGCGACGAACGCGTTGTCGAAAACATAGACATTGGTCAGCAGCAAAGCTACGCCCAGCCGCCGGCTGAGTTCGAGCATCAGCAGAAAAAACAGCACGGCGCCGACGACGGCGCAGCTGCCCGAAGCTATGCGGATGCCGCGGAAATCGTAGTTCGCGGGCAACGACTCGCCGCGAACGTCCTTCTTGCGTCCGACCGCCTCGGTGTCCAGCGCACGATTCGATCCCAGCAGAGTGTCGCCTGCTGCGATGAGCAGCAGCCCGAGCGGTGGATGACTGGCGAACTGGGCGCGACCTTCGTGATAGCGCTGCACCGTCGTCAGGTAGTAGTTCTCATCCCAGAGCGGACGAGCCGGTGCGCCGAGTCCGTACAGAAAATTGATCGCTGCAATCGCGGCGACAGCCAGCGCCGCGGCGAAAACCGGACGCTTGGACACGCCCGGTATCACTTGGCGCCACTACGCGGGCACGCCGATGACGATCGTTCCGGTGTACCCGGCGTACATGCTTCCCGACAGGGTCGGCGTCTGCGCTGCAATCTGGGCCGCTGTGTTGTCACCGAACACATTGTCGTTCGCGGTGGTGACGCTAGCAAGGTTGGTGACGCTGGCGCTGTAACCGGTGGCGGCGCTGTAGACGGTGCTGCAGATATCGCGCGGCATGGCCATCTGCGGCGTCAGGATCTTGTTCGTATACAGGGTCGCCATCGCCAGGCTCGGATAGATCTCGAAATGGATATGCGGATAGCGCCCGGAATAGCAGCCCGGGAAGATGCTGGTGAACGTCACCTGGCCGCTGCTGTCGGACACCTGCACGCCGCGCAGGTAGTTTTCGTTCTGGATCGAGCTGGAATAGAGAGAATAGTGTTGCGGCGGGACCTGCGCGATCCCACCGGCATTTTCATCAACCTGTCCGAAGGCGAGTTCACGTTGCTCAAGAGGTCTCGCGCCGAGAAAGTCCGAACAGAATTCTATCTATTCTTCTCTGCCCCGCGTTCTCCGCGCGCAATATTCTTGAAGCCCTTTCAGTTGGCACTGTCGGGTGCTGTTGCTGCCATTCGGCGCTGCGGTACTCGCGAGTGTTGTGGCAACTTCCGGCGTTCGAAAGATATTGGCGCGCGGAGAACGCGGAGAACGCGGGGCAGAAATAGGAAATGAAATCTCCGCGAGAGAATGCCAGCGCCTACGCACCTTTCGGATACAGGACCATCTGTGTGCAGCGGAAGAGCGCGATGGTTTTGCCGGATTCGCGATGGGTGACGATGGAGTCCCATACGTGGGTGGTGCGGCCGATGTGCACGGGCTTGGAGACGCACTCGATGGTGCCTTCGCGGGCGGTGCCGAGGTGGTTGGATTTCAGTTCGACAGTGGTGAAGCCGCTGGCAGTGGCCGGAAGGTTGACGATGCAGCCGTAGCCGGCGCACGAGTCGGCAAGCGTCACGATGCTGCCGGCATGCAGGAAGCCGTTCGGCGCCATGAGGAACCGGGTCACCGGCAGCTCGGCGCGAATTTCGCCTGCGCTCACCTGGGTGATGACGATACCCAGGTGGCCCGGCAGGTTCTGCGCACCCTTCTGGTTGAATTGTTCGGGTGTCAGCATGGACGGGGTTCCTTCTGCAGAGGCGGACGCCGAATTTCGGCCCCCTGCATTTTCCCCGCGCCAGACAGATCTCCGCAAGAGATCTGCTCGAGACATCAAGCGATCGGCATCAGCACCATGCTGAGCGAAGCGAGGCCCGCACCCATCAGGGCGCCGGCAGCGACGTCGGTTGGATAGTGCAACCCGAGGATCACGCGAGACATTGCGACCAGCGTGGCGAATGGCACGCACAGCCACGCGAGTTCGGGGAAGCTCGCCACGATCAGCGTGGTGAAGCTGACCGCGTGCAGCGTGTGGCCCGACGGGAAGCTGTATCGATCCAGCGCACGCGTGCCCGGCACGATGCCGTGCAGTGAAATGTAAGGGCGTTCGCGAACCAGCCGTGACTTGAGATACTTGTAGAGCGCGACACCGGTGAAGCCGACAATGGCCATGCGCAGCGCCGGACGCAGAGCGATTTCGCCGTAGATCAGCGGCAGCGACAACACCAGCACATACCAGAACACGCCGTCGCCGAGGCGGCTGACGCTTGCGAACAGGTTGCGAACATAACGCCGCTGGCAGCTGCGATTCAGGCGCAGGCACCATGCGTATTCGGCTTGATCGAAGCGTCGAAACAATCCTGTGTGAACATTGTCCATGGCAGCACCCCGTAGCGCTAATGCGCTCACATCGCGTGATTGGAGGATCCATCCCCCGGCATGCCCCCGACCTGGCGGAGCGGCAAGCACCGGATAGCACTCAACAGGGTGCACTTTGGACCGGCCATGCTGCCAGGCGTTGACAGGCACATGAACCTTTCATGATTCAGCGGCTTGGAGGGCAAATTGAGACAAACTTCACATCGCAGCGCACCGGCCCGCCATGCGCCCTACAATGTGACATCCGCATGACAGCTCATTGCTCACCCGTGCAGCGCCAATGAATCTCCTGCTCGTCGAAGACCATCGCGACATCGCCGCAAATATCACCGAGTATTTCGCGGCGCGAGGCGATGAAGTGGACCACGCGGCTGACGGCAAACGCGGTTTGCAGATGGCGCTGCAGAACGAATATCACGCGGTCATCCTCGACCTGATGCTGCCGGGCCTGGACGGCTTGTCGCTGTGCCGCAGCCTGCGCCAGACCGGCCGTACGCGTTTACCCATACTGATGCTGACGGCAAAAGATCTGCTCGCCGACAAGATCCAGGGCTTCGATGCCGGCGCAGATGACTATCTCGTGAAGCCGTTTTCACTGGCCGAACTCGACGTGCGCCTCAGGGCGCTGGTGCGCAGGGCCAGTCCTGTCGAAACGCCGCGGGTGCTCACGGTCGGCGACCTGAAATTCGACCTCGATACGCTGGAAGCCGAGCGCAGCGGCGCCGCCGTCAAACTCAATCCCACCACGAGGCGCATCCTGGCGATCCTGATGCAGAACGCCAACCGCGTGGTGACGCGAAGCGAACTGGAACGTGAACTGTGGGGCGATCGTCCGCCCGAAGGAGATTTCCTGCGTGCCCACATGCACGCACTGCGAACGGCCATAGACAAGAACTTCGAGACCAAGCTGCTGCACACCATCCATGGCACGGGCTATCGACTTTCGACAGAGCCGCTACGTCCGTAACCTGAGTTCCCGCTTCCAGCGGCTCAGCCTGCGGGCACGCATCGCCGGCACCATGCTGGCGCTGGTGGCGATTGCGGGCATCGTTCTCGCGGCATGGGCGCACCTGGCTGATGAGCGGCTGAAACGCAGTATCACGTTCGACCTGCTGTCCGAGGAGCTGTCGCACTACGAACAGCGCATGCGTGTCGATCGCGGCGCCGATCCTTTGCGATCGGCGCGCTTGAGCATCTATCGTTCCAGCGATCTCTCCGAGTTGCCGCGGCACATCGCCAGGTTGAAGCCGGGCGAAATGCATCGCGTGCGCTCCGGCAAGCAATTGCTCGATGTGCTGGTACGCGACGGCGACTTCGGCCGCCTCTACATCACCTACGACGTCACCACGTATGCACGACAGGAAAATCTATCGCTGCTGGTGCTGTCGCTCGGCGTGATTGCCATCGTACTCATCGCCGGCTGGAGTGCGTTCGGCATTTCGCGGCGCCTGGTGAAACCGGTCAATGCACTGGCGGATCGCCTGACGCAGATCGATCCAGGCGAACGCCACGTCCGTATCGGAGCACAGTTCGCGACCAACGAGCTCGCGCCCATCGCCCGTTCCATCGACACGTTCATGGAGCGGCTCGATGGCTTCGTCGAACGGGAGCAATCCTTCACCGCCACAGCGAGTCACGAATTGCGCACGCCGTTGGCCGTGATTCGCGGCGCTGTCGAATTGCTGGAAGGCCTCGATCGCCCACGCTCGGCGAATGCCCTCGCCCGCATCCAGCGAGCGGTCCGCGAAATGTCGGAGTTCACCGATGCGCTGTTGATGCTGTCCCGTGAGGAGCGGACACCGCCGGCTGTCGTCCCCGAGTGCGACGTCAACATCGTCCTGCTGCGCGTGGTGGAAGACCTGCGCTCGCTGGTGCCGGGCAAACGGATCGTGCTGGACCTGGCGGAAACCGATGCACTCGAAGTCGCGGCCCCTGACAGCATGGTGGCGATGGTGGTGGGCAATATCGTCCGCAATGCCCTACAGCACGGCACCGGGCACGATGTCCGCTGCAGCCTGCGAGGACGCGAATTCACGGTCGCCAATTCGGGAACGCTCCCCGAGCCCGCTCCGCAGGCCCCGCAACGCCGTTTCACTACCCATCCTGCGGGCCACGGCATGGGGCTGTACCTGGTGCGGCGCATTTGCGAGCGCTATCACTGGGCGATTCGCCTGGAAAATACCGGCGACGCCGTCCAGGTCAGCGTCGACTTCCTGAGCTGACGACTTGTAAGCGGGGCGCAGGTAGGGCGCAGCGGGCCGCAGCCGTCCCGAATCGTCGCGACCTTGGCTACTGTGATAGCATTCTGCACCCCGAAATCCGTATACATTGCCCGGAGTCCGTCGATGTCGACAGCGCTCAAGCTCAACGTCCCCCCGCAGGGGCAGAAAATCACCATCCAGAATGGGAAACTGTTCGTTCCCGACCAGCCCATCGTCCCGTTCATCGAGGGTGACGGCACCGGCCCCGACATCTGGCGTGCCTCGGTTCGCGTCCTCGACGCCGCGGTCGCCAAGGCTTACGGCGGCAAGCGCAAGATTCACTGGATGGAAGTCTATGCAGGCCAGAAATCGAACGACCTGTTCAACACCTGGCTGCCGGACGAAACCGTCACGGCCTGCCGCGAATACCTGGTTTCGATCAAGGGTCCGCTGACCACGCCGATCGGCGGCGGCATCCG
>Ga0065707_10082609_pt1 | contig 13332 bp, 11 predicted proteins | sample SwiRhicommuniRL3_FD_59094 | JGI IMG/M metagenome (GOLD analysis project Ga0065707, IMG submission 59094) | Switchgrass rhizosphere bacterial communities from Rose Lake, Michigan, USA - RL3 v2 (version 2) | ecosystem: Host-associated > Plants > Roots > Rhizosphere > Soil | place: East Lansing... | reverse complement strand
CCCCGCTTGCGGGGGAGGGCAGAGAGGGGGCGCGCATTTCGCCAGCTGCGCAAGCTATTCCCAGTCCTTGATTTCAAATTCCGGCTGCTGCTTGCGTTGCCGGTCGTTGATCTTGAGCTCGAGGTATTTGGCGCCGATGCCCTTCTCGAACTTGATGTTGGCGCCCCGTTGATAATCGAGCCCGTTCGGGCCCTTGCCGTTGAACAGCGCCACGAGCTCATGCTCGCCCACTTTCAGATTCCCGAGGTACAGGCGCTGCACGCCGCCTTTGAGCAACGCCTGCGCTTCGCGCGGTGTATACAGATAGTTCACCACTTCCTTCTGGTCGATCTTGAGCGCGATCGAATCGAGTGCGAAGAACTCACCGATATCCATCGAGACGAACACCGCTACCTGGGTGTTGGCCGGAAACAGCAGCTCTTCCTCCAATACGAAGAGGTCGCGATTCAGATCGACGACGTCTTTTTTGAGGTCCTGCACTTCCTGGTCGAGGCCGCGCGTGTCCGTGGCCGCCGGCTCGGCAGCGGCTGTGGGCGCGGCATCCTGCCCGAATGCCGGAAATCCAATAATGGCGAAGGAAGCCAAAAGCGTAATAAAGCGCATCATAAGTCTCCGGTCACTCGTTCAGCAGTTCGCGCAGCTCGTTCAAATACTGCGCATCGCTTTTGGGGGTGTAGTCGCGGTGCACGTAACGCACCGCGCCGCCGCGATCGATCAGCACCGTCATCGGCAGATTGTCGACGCGGTAGCTTCTGCCCACCGCCTTCTTCGGATCGAGCAGCATCGGGAATCCGACCGATTGGGCTTTGGCGAAATCGAGGGCCCGAGCCGCGTCATCGTCGACGCCTACGCCGAAAATGCGCAGGCCGGCGGATTCATAAGTCTTCAGGCTTCGATCCAGCGCCGCCAGTTGGGTGTCGCAGGGGGCGCAATGGCTGCCCCAGAAGCTCAATACGATGACTTCGCCGCGGTGCTCCGACAAGCGGATGTTCTCACCCACCGCGGCATGCAGAGCGAAGTCAGGCGCTTCTTTGCCCAACAATGCGTAAGACGCCGCGGCCCATGCCATGCTGCCCACGAATGTACCGCACGCGAGAGCGAGCACGCCGATCGGAAGCCTGCTCAAAAGAGGTTTTTGCACTAAAAGACCCAAGCAAAAGCGCGCGCAACCCTCGCACAGCGAAGTTAACTATGTCAACGAAGTGGCGCACGCGTCGGCCGCGCGCGACAGGGTTTTCAGCTCAAAGCGGGTTGAACGCGGTCAAGCTATCCCGCAATGCCGGGCTGCCGAGTCCATGGTTTGGAAACGTGGTCGAGAAGCTGCCTTGCTGACCGTGCAGAGCCATGTAATTGAGGATGACGGTCTCGACCAGCAGATTGACGGCATTGCCGGCCGGGCTGCCGGCGGTCTCGATGTCCCCGCTTGCACGGAAGTATCCGATCTGTTGATGGCGCGCTTGCTCGGCGGCCGTGCCACCCATGAGTTGGGGGCGGCCGGTTGGGTTGAATACGAGGAAGAAGGCCGAAGCGGTCTGCTGGTTGTCGCCCGTCCAAACACCTTTACCGCGACCGCCGGCGGAGTTGTCTACCATGCCGTTGCTTGACAGCGAGCCGTCGCTGAAGACGTAGAGCATAAGGCGCTGCCCGCGACGCGCCGCATATTCGAGACAGGCGCCAATACATTGGCCCGCACGAAAGTCGCGCGCCTCGCCCGTGGAGCGATCGCCTGTGTGATAATCAAAGCCACCCATGCTGATGGTGCCCGCGCCAGCGTAACCTGGGACAACGAGCTTCATCACGGAAGCCGTTTTCTCGAACTCGCGGTCTCCGTCAAACTCTGTATCCGTGAAAATGCTTGCCGAGCCACGGATTTCAGGATCGAGCCGCGGATTGAGCTCGGTGGGATCGCTGAATTTTTCCGTCGTATCGGCGGTTTTCACATAAGCGCATCGGACACGCTCCTTAATATCTATGTCATCTGCAAGTGTTGTGGTGACAGGGGGCGTTGGGTTCGGTGGTGAAACACTATCGACCTTCACACCGAGCTTCTTCTGACTAATTCGCGCCATGGATTCCATCACCGCAACGGTGTCCGCCGGATCGGAAAACAACGTTCCGAGCTCGCCGGTATCGACCAGCCCCGTCACGTCACTGTTGCGATCAATCTTGGTTGGACGGTTCGCAGGATCCATCATCATCGCCGGCGCCATTGAATTGCCGCCGGAATCCGAGTTCTGCGTGCCGATGAGCGTGAGCAGCGAGCCTTTAGAGCCTGCGCGCGCGATGCCATACAGGGGGTTGTGCGGATTGTTGCCGGTGTCGTTTTCGGAGCGCGCCGGAATAACGGCGCCATTAATCAGAGCGCGCGTGGCAGGCGAAGTCTTGGTTAAAATGCCACGCAAGAACGCGCTATCGGAGTGGAAGGCCAGACCAAGCTCAGTGTTCACAAAATTGGTCGTCGAGTTATTGGGCAGCATATCGCCTGGCAACCCCAGCTTTGAATAACCGGCCGTGCTTAGGAAATCGAGCTGTCCGCCCTGCTGCCCCACAAGCACGTTCGACCCGGCGATGTTGGCGCCGCCCGCGAGATCGAAACAGATGAAAGGGATCTTGCCGTTGCCATTGGTAATCTCGCAAACATTCACCGCGAGATCCATCATGTCCGTTGATAACGCATTTGCAGTGCGAGGATTCAACAACGTAGCGAGAAGGCTCGGCCCCATTACGGTGGCGGCCCCGGTAACGAAGCCCTGCGCGAGAAAATCGCGCCGCGTCTTTGGCAATTTATGGCTCGCATGCCTTAGCGGCTCATCGAGCTTAAGGGGCCGCGGCAGACGTGACTTGATGATCATGATGGCCTCACTTAACTACCATTACGGCGCTGCCCAGCGCCGCGCCGCACACGGCTTTCACAACGGTCGGCGTGCGTGCCGAACCGCAAGGGCTGCCCACTGTGCACAAACGACCTATCAGATCGTTCAATTCGGTGTGCACCTCTGTCCGATCCGGCTGGGTCGCGAGGTTCGTTCCCACGACTTTGTCGAGAATAGGATTGATTACCAAGTCGCGATCGGGCTGCGTGGATAAATTCGAATTCCAGTTGAAGCCGGGGAAGTAACTGGCTCGCAAGCCGCTGTCATCGACCAGTGCGTTGCAATATTGAATAGCCAGCTGCGCAATCGAGGTCTGGTGCGAAGCAAGGAACGCCTGAATGTTGCTCACAGCCGGCAGCGACTGGCGAATGTTGGTGTACGTCGCCTTCACTCCTGCATCGTTGGCGCTAATCCCTGTGACTGCAGCCATCGTGGCATTGATCTCATCGAACGTTCGCACGCCTATGTCGGATGTCTTCGGCACATCAGGCACCTCATTGGGCTGAGGCTTAACGAACACCGCATCTTGCGAGCACACCTGTGCGTGCGTGCCAAACTGGTCGAAGCAGAGGAAGAAGAGATCATCCGCCGGGCCTGCCTGCAACGGAATTACTGTGCCGATGCCGGACAAAGGCTGACCGACGCTCGGCGTGTAAAGAGAGCTCGAAACGGTGGTATCGAGCGTGCGATACGCCTGTCCCACATGCAGCTCTGCGCCATTCTCGCCGATACGCATGCCTTTGATGGCAATGGTGCCCGGCGTCGCCGCGGCATCCAGGCTAATGAAGGCAGGCTTGTTGAACAGATAGCCGAAGCTGTCGTACTGGCTTACCTCGAACATCACGTAGCTCTGCGGCACATTGACGAGGTGCGACACGCCGAAGAGCAGGAAGTACCGTTCGCCCACGCCCACCGCGAAATTCTGTTGAATCTGCGCCTGTGTCAGCGCGCGATTGTGGATGGCGACCATCCGATAGACGCCGGTGAATTGGCGATTGCCGGACACTTCGTTGCCTAGTACGAAAGCGAAGGTGTCATCCCAATCGCTGATAGAGGCCGCGCCTGCCGGGTCACGATCGCCCGTGTCTTCACCGTTGATGTACACGCGCCGCCCGTTGGTCGGATCGAAGGTGACAACCACATGCTGCAGGGTCGCCTGCAAGTCTTCATCCGCCGCTCTTGTAATCAAAGATGGGCTGCCGTTCGCATTCGTCGTGGAGCTGCGATGCATAAATTCCACCTGGTATTGCTGCTGCGCGACCGTGAAATTGCGTGTCATCGCGCCACCTGAGTAGCTCGCGATGTAAGCATCTTCCTGAGCCACGTTGGCCGGTGCGATCCACAGCTCAATGCTGTACTCGCCCGTACTGCCGATGAGATCGTGCAGTTTCTTACTGGCGGCGGTCGTGCCCTGCGCTTTGCCGCCCGTGCGAACGTTGATGCCCCAGCCGCCTACCCAAACGACATCGCCAGAAAGAGAAAGGTCAATTGCGGGATCAACGCCGCTCGTATCGTATGCGGTGCCGCAAGGGCCGGCGATCGACTGGCCGCAGCTCTGACCTGTTTTGAATTCCCACTTGGCGATGGCGTTGGTATCAAAACGGTTGCCGCCGCTCGCGACGATGCCGTCATAGAGAGTGAGCGCCTTGCTGATCGTCAGACTCGGGTCGACCGGAATAGGAGTGATTCCGCCGACAAAGCCCTGAATCGCAGCCAGCATGACCGCGGCGTCGTTGGCGCAGTTATTCGACCAGCAGTTGTGGAACTCATCCCGCAGACGTACCACGAGTCGGGACTTGGCATTCGCCAACGTTACGCCAGGCTGGTCGTCCAAACTGATCTTGGTACGGGCGGCCGCGTAGGCATCGTCCCGCCTACTATCGTCACTGTTGGCGAAGAAAGGCGCCTGTGGTGTCTGAGCATCCGGAGAATGGCAGCGCGAGCAATTTTCCTGCACAGGATTGAGGGTTTTACCCCGCACAAGATCCCAAATAGGTTGATAATCACTGGAGTCAGCCGGGAAAAGGCGACTATTGCCCACATCTTTATCTGGCGGAGCAACTAGCTGAATCTTGGTGCCGCCGCCAGCAGCAGCGCCCGCCCAATTTTGAATCCAAGTGGTCATCAGATCGCCGCAAGCGGCAGGCGAAGCCAGCCAGCAGTTGTGACCGCCCGCTACTTTGGTCACTAGCCGCGAGGTCGCGGGATCGCTCAAATTGACCAGCGCATTGGCCGCGTCATACGCCAGATTGATATCGTCCTGACGAGCGAACATCGGCGATTGTTGTCCCACTATGTGACAGCCGCCGCAACGATTACTGAGCTTGATGTTGTCCCACAGATTGATGCGGAACGCCTGCACATCGGCCGTTGACGGAGCCGGACCGCTGTAGGCGGCCTGCACCGGCGGCGTGGTGTTTGGATTCACCGTGGTCGGGGCGCCGCCGCTGCAGGCTACGAGCGTAATGGCTGCGACCGCAGAAAGAAAAGCGCCGCGCAGGGCAATGAAAGTCTGTCTCATGGTCGCAAGCTCCCTCACGTGCCCTTGCAATAGGCGGCGGTTTCCGCGAAGACGCGTTTCAAACTGTAGCCATTGGCTTTGAAAACACCGACGATGCGCTCCACTTCATTGCGATCGGTGATATCGCTCGGAACGCGGAAACAGACATTACGGAAGACCTTCTCGACCTGGCACTGTGCAAAGGCGCCACTGCTGGCCAACTCCTGTCCTAGTGACTTCGCGCCATTGCCACTCCCGCCGGTAGCGGGCCACTCGAGCACCGTGTTCGGACCTGCGCGCCAGCGGTTATCCCAATGATCGTCAGGCGTAACGTAGCCGGGTTTGAAATTGTCGGAGTTGATCAGGTATTTGGGTTGCACCTGCCCATCCGTGTAAACAATGCGGCCTTGAGTCTCGTCGTACTGGTAGTAAGCAAAGGCCTGCGCCATCGGATCCATGCCGCTGTGACAACCAATACAGTTGTTCAAGAAGATGCGGCTGTCGCCGCCGGGGCTGCGGCTAACGTCCTGACGAATGCGGTCCGGCGGGCGCGAGGTGTCTTGCACCTGCTCCATGTCGCGACATAGGTGATTGAGTAAAGTGAAACGGAACATCGCGCGGTTAGTGCCGGCGACGAAGAATGCTTCCGCAGCAGCGCGCGTCGTAATGACTCCCGCGGTGGCAGCAGCTGGCAGCCCCGTCAATGAGGATTGCACGTTTTGCTGCAGCGCAATCCGCAAATCGACGTTCTGATCCTCCAGCGCCTGATAGTGAGCATTGTTAGTTGCCGAGTACGCCGGTGAGACGCCGCTACCCGTATAAAGAATGTCCGCCGATAGAACCTGATTGAACGGCACGTCATCGCGCACCATACCAATAATTGTGGCCGTGTAATCATTGAGAGGCGCAAACACCGTCTGCTCGCGGTTGGTCCACGGCGTCACGAAATTCTTGAGCGTCACGTTGTAAAAACCGCTCGATCGGGGACTTGCAGGATCGAGTATGTAGAGAGCAGCCTGCACGGGATCGCTGCCTACACGTGTTTCCAAATCGTCAAGCAATGCAGGACTCGGCGGCGTGCCGGTGAGCCGGTCGTACATGCGCTTGGCCCGCTCGCGATTTCCTGCGAGAGCAGGCGATGCAAGCTGCGCGAGCAGAACGCATGCGCACAGCGCAACAGCCGTTGCGGTCCGCAAATTGAATTTGTTTGCAATGCTCATAGCGCTCATCCACTCCCACGCCGGGTCTCGAGGCGCGGCGACTATACGCACGCGGCACAAGCCCAGCGGCTGTCTCAACATGCTTACGTCGCAGCTCGCCGACAAAACAATTCTCAGGGTTGCAGCGCGTATGCTCCGCGCCGCCAAAGGCCAAGAGCGCGAGAAAAGCGCGAAGAGAAATCGTGCGCCGTGATGGCATCGGCAGAATGTCAAACACGGTTCGGCCAACGTTCTTTTTGGAGTGTCGACCATGAATGCAGGGCTTCAAAACGTGAACACCGTCACGCGCGCCGCGTGTTTTGTATTTTTCATCGGCCTGCTCGCTGGCTGCAGCGGGCGCGGCAGCGTCAACGTGGGCAGCGGCCAGACACCGGACCCGGCCACCGTCGATTTCCCGATTTTCTATGTCAAACGCAGCATTCCGATGAATACGGACAACCTGCATCAGCTGCGCGATGCCATACCGAGCGCCGAGCTTTTCAAACGCGATCGCGCCTCACCCAGCGCGCCGGAAACCAGCATCACGGCGCGAGTCACAGGCACAGATGCCTACGACATCAAGGATCTCAATGTTTCCTTCGACGGCAAGAAAGTGGCGTTCGCCATGCGCGGCCCGCTGACAAACAACATGGATGAAGAAGATCCGCCGTTTTGGGCTATCTGGGAATACGACATCGTCACAGACAATCTGCATCGCGTGGTCGCCTCAGATATCGTGGCCGCCGAAGGCAATGATGTGGCGCCAGCCTATCTGCCGGACGGTCGCATCGTGTTTTCCTCTACGCGCCAGAAACAATCCAAAGCCATTCTGCTCGATGAGAACAAGCCGCAGTTCGAGGCGCAGAACGAGGAGCGCAGTGAGCCTGCCTTCGTATTGCACGTGATGAATGCGGACGGCAGCGGCATCAAACAAATCTCGTTCAACCAGAGCAACGACCGCAGCCCGACCGTATTGTCAAATGGTCGCGTGCTCTTCAGCCGCTGGGATCGCGCCCCGGGCAACAACGGCATTCATCTCTATACAGCCAATCCCGACGGCACCGACCTCCAGTTGCACTACGGCGCCAACAGCCACAACACCGGCACGAACAATCAGCCTATCGAATTCGTTGGGGCTCGCGAGATGCAGGATGGGAAAATTCTGAGTCTCATCCGCCCCGATACAGATGCGGATTTCGGTGGCGATCTGATCATCATCGACGCCAATACCTATGTCGAGAATACGCAGCCGACCCTTGCCAGTGCGGGAATGACTGGCCCTGCTCAAACACGCGCCACCCCTAACGATGTGCACACCATTCCCGGACCTTCGCCAGGCGGCCGTTTCAACTCAGCGTTTCCGCTATGGGATGGCACTAGCCGTATTCTGGTCACATGGTCGCAGTGCCGCCTGCTCGACACCACTGTAACGCCTAATACCATTGTTCCGTGCACTGAAACCCGGCTCGCCGATCCCAATGCACAGATCGCTCCGCCGCTCTATAGCGTATGGATGTTCGATCCCGCGCAGAACACGCTGCAGCCCATCATGACGCCGACTGAAAACGTAATGTTTACCGATGTGGTGGCCGCGCAGCCGCGCGCGCTGCCCCAGGTAATCCTGGATAAGGTGTCAGGGGTCGATTTCGACGCCAATCTGCTTACCCAGCACGTCGGCATACTGGACATCAAAAGCGTCTACGACTTTGATGGGGTTGACACGGCGTCTCCCAACATCGCGACCGTCGCCAATCCGGCTCAGACGCCCGCAGGCCAGCGGCGTGCGCGCTTCATTCGCCTGGAGAAGGCAGTTTCAATGCCGGATGACGACGTGCGAGACATCGACAACGCAGCGTTCGGCGCCACCGGCTTCATGCGAGAAATTCTCGGCTATGCCCCTGTCGAGCCCGATGGCTCTGTGCGTATTAAGGTGCCCGCCGACGTTGCCTTTCAAATCAGCATTCTCGACAGTAACGGCCGCCGCGTTTCGCCGGTTCATGCGAACTGGTTGCAAGTGCGCACCGGCGAAGTACTGGCTTGCAACGGCTGCCATACACCAGCCTCTGCCCAAACTCCACGGTCGCATGGACGCCCGGGACTCACCGCCGCAGTCAATAGAGGCGCCACTACAACAGGCGTGGCATTTCCCGGAACCAACCCCGCGTTCTCGCCGGATGCCGGTGAAACCATGGCGCAAACGCGTGCGCGCACTAGCTGCGCATCCGATACACCCCGCTGTGCGGCCATGAGTCCCAGCGTAAATGTCGTTTCCACCGAGGTGTGGGCCAATCCACCTGCTGCGACCCCCGACATTTCTTATAGCTACTCAGATGCCAGCTTTACCACCTTGCCTCCCACCAGCACGACGTGCGTGACCACATGGTCTGCCAGCTGCCGCATCATCATCAACTATGTGCAGCACATTCAGCCGTTATGGGACAGGGACCGTACGGTGGATGTGAACCTCGACGGGATCCCCGATCTGGATGGGATGGGCGTAGTAATCAACCACAAGTGCGTCACGTGCCATGGCCCAGTAGATGCCGCGGCAGCTCCACAGGTGCCAGCCGGCCAACTCGATCTCACGGCAGTTCCGTCGGACGCGGAGGCACTGCAACTGCGCTCGTATCGCGAATTGTTGTTCACAGATAACCGGCAAGTACTTAACATGGCCGCCCTGGAGGACGAGTGCGCCCAGACCGATCCCGCCACAGGAGTGTGCGTTGCTTTCTTCACGGTAGGACCCTACCTGAACGCGGGCAGCGCCAATGGCGGACAGTCGAGCGCGTTTTTGAGCCGATTTGCCGTTGGATCTGGATCCTCACACGCAGGGTTCCTGAGTCCGGCGGAGCTTCGCTTGCTATCTGAGTGGCTGGATATTGGGGCACAGTATTTCAACAATCCATTCGATCCCGCGGTGCCGCTCAATTAGCGCGCGCTATGCGCTTTGTCTGTTCCCCCTGCTCGCCGTACCTTCCCCGTGCAGCGCGCGGGAGCTTTTGCAGGTTTTCGTGACCGCCCCCTATATCGAGCTGCACACCGGCCCTGGCCGCGGCTATCCCGTCTTCCACGTCGTGCCGCGCGAAGAAGGCATGGACGTACTCAAACGCCGCACGGACTGGTTCAAAGTGCGAGACGAGCGCGGCGTCGAAGGCTGGGCCGCGCAGCGGGACATGTTGCACACCGTGCTGGCCGATGGCTCACCTTTCACCTTCAGCTTGGGCGACCGCGGTGGCTTCACTGCACATCGCGGCGAATTAGGCGTATTCGTCGGGGATTACGGCGGCGCAACGCTGATATCCGCATATGGCTCCTATTCCTTCAATTCGAGCCTCGCCGCCGAATTGTCCATAGGACAGTTTCTCGGCAACGCCTCGAACGGCATCGTGGGCGACCTCGGTCTTACACATGTATTCCTGCCGGAACGGCGCCTGTCGCCGTTTGCGATGCTCGGCACCGGCTTTGTGAACATCGATCCGAAAGCCACTCTCGTCGCTCCCCCGGATCGCACCGATCAAACAGCTTATTACGGCGGCGGCCTGCGCTTTTATCTCCCCCGCCGCTTCTTCCTGCGCGGCGAATACAAGAGCCATATGGTATTCACCAGCCGCAATGACAACGATGAGGTAGACGAATGGAAACTGGGCTTCGCGTTCTTCTTCTGACGCTGGCGGGCCTCACGCTGGGTGGCTGCGCCTCAGTGCGCGGCTGGCTCGATCGCGACACGCCTCCAGCCGAACAGGCCGAGCCTACGGATGAGGAGCTCGCGCGCGCCGAACAGACTGAAGCCGAGGAAGGCGCGCCGCGAGTCATCGATCCTGAAGTGGAGCGCCGCAAGATCAAAGTGCCGAAGATCGATACGGAAAACGTCGAGCTCGGCGGCTTTTTCGGCGCACTGTCGATCGAGGACTTTGGCACCAACCCCGTGTATGGCATCACCGGCGCGTACCACATTACCGAGGACTTCTTTGCGCTCGGCGAGGTGGGCCGCTCTAAAGCGGGCCGCACCAGCTTCGAAACCCTCGGCGGCAATATCCAGCTGCTCACGGACGATGAGAGGCAGCTCACGTATTACAACGTCGGGCTCGGCTACAACTTCCTCCCTGGCGAGGTCTTTCTCGGTCGCGGCCGCGCCATGACGAGCGCTCTGTATGTCACGATGGGCGTGGGCAACACGGAGTTCGCGGGGGACGATCACGTCACCGTGAATCTCGGCGCGGGCTATCGCGTGCTGCCTACGGACTGGCTGGCCCTTCACGTCGGGCTGCAGGCGCATCTATTCAATTCGGACCTGCTGGGCTCGGACAAGATGACGAGCAACCTGCAGGCCCACATGGGCGTAACCGTGTTCTTCTAGGAGTTGCACGAACATGAAGCAGCGTATTTTTGGATTGATCGCGGGCACATTGATGATGTGCGCTGCTGCGTCCCCCAATGGTCCTGCCCCCAATTTCACTCTGGATTCGCGCGCCGGCAAGCCGTTGTCCTTAGGCCAATACAAGGGCCAGGTGGTGATGCTCAATTTCTGGGCCAGCTGGTGCGTGCCCTGCAAGCAGGAAATGCCGCTGCTCGAGAGCATCCAGAAGAAATACGGCAAGATGGGATTCACGCTGATCGGCGTCAATGTGGAGCCGGATTCGAAAGCGGCCAATGCCGTGCTCGAGAAGATTCCGGTGAGCTTTCCGATTGTGTACGACACGCAGAGCAAGGTGAGCAAGCTCTACGACGTGTCGGGCATGCCGAGCACCGTGATCATCGATCGCAAGGGCCAGGTTCGCATGCTGCACCGGGGCTACAAGCCGGGCGATGAAAATGAATATCTCAATAGCATTCGGGCGCTGATCAGAGAGTGAACCCCATGCGAACCTTGCTGGCGTTGGGACTCATTGCCTGTTTGACCGCGTGCTCGTCCGTCGAGCCGTGGGTCAAACCTTACGAGCGTGAGCACTTGGCGGACCCCATTATGGCGTTCGACCGCAATCCCGTATCCTCGATGTATCTCGATCACGTGTTTGAATCGAGAGAAGGCGCGCGCGGCACGGTAGGCAGCGCCGGCGGAGGTTGCGGGTGCAACTGATGAGACTTCTGCCAGCCGTGGCGCTGCTGGCGAGCGCAGCGGCGTTTGCCGGCGTGCTGCCGGAAGACCGGGCGGATGTGCTGTATCACCGCTATGACGGCGGCGGCATCAAGATCGACGGACCCTCGGTGCTGGTGCGCAAGAGTCTGGGCGACAAGTTTTCGGTATCGGCCAACTATTACGTGGACATGGTGTCCAGCGCATCGGTTGACGTAGAGCTCACCGCCAGCCCCTACGACGAAGAGCGCACGCAGAAAAGCTTTTCGATGGATTTCCTGCATGGCAAATCCACTTACAGCGCCGGCGTCATCGACAGCAAGGAATCGGACTACGCCGCCGATACCACGTTCTTTTCAATCAGCCAGGACATGTTCGGGGACCTCACCACCGTTTCGATGAGCTACAAGCGCGGCTGGGACCAGGTCTCCAAGAATTTGAAATTGCCGGACGGCAGCAAGGAGCGCGACCCGATCTTTGGGGTGCGGGGCACCGATAGGCGCGGCTACTCAGTGGGCCTGTCGCAGATTCTGACTCGCAACATGATCCTCGGCCTCAACTACGAAGTGCAGACGGACGAAGGCTTTCTCAACAATCCGTATCGCCAGGTGCGTTTCCTCGACCCGCTCGACCCCAAAGGCTGGAATAACCAGTTCGAGGTGTATCCGCGCACTCATACGAGCAATGCCGTGTCGGCGCGGCTCAAGTACTTTCTGCCCTATCGTGCGGCGCTTGACGGCCAGTATCGCTTTTACACGGACACCTGGGGTGTGGCTGCGCACACAGTCGACCTTGGATATACCCACCCTGCCCGTAAGCGCTGGATCTTCGATGGCAGGCTTCGCTACTACACCCAGACGTCGGCGGACTTCTACCAGGACCTGTTCCCCCGCACGAACTTCGCCAATTTCATCGCCCGCGACAAGGAGCTCGCCACGTATCAGGGGCTGACCATCGGCGTCGGGGCCGAATACCAGTTCGCGATTCCAGTCCGCTGGATTCAAAAAAGCGCGGCCACCTTTCGCTGGGATCACCTGATGATTCAGTACGACGACTTCCGCGACGCGCGCGTCACAAAGAACGCGCCGGGCTCGATAATCGCGGGAACAGAGCCGCTTTACGAGCTCAACGCCGACGTTATGCAACTATTCGTCTCGATTTGGTTCTAAAATCCGCCAAAACGCCTACAGGGGATTCGAGATGATGAAACGCCACAACCCGTTTTTTGCGGTGCTCGCAGGTATTGCGCTCGTGTCCGCAGCCGCGCAAACGCAGGCCGCCGGGCGCGAGGAAGCCCGCATTCTCACCGCCACCCAGGTGCTCGACGAGTTGCGTAACTCGCGGGATCAATCCATTCCAGACCGCCTGTTGGAGCGTGCCTATGGCATCGCAGTGGTGCCGGATGTGGCCAAGGTCGCGTTTGTCGCCGGTGGCCGGCGCGGCAAGGGTTTGATGGTGGTGCGGGACAAGAACGGGCGCTTCACCAGCCCGGTTTTCATCAGCCTCACCGGCGGCAGCTTTGGCTGGCAGGCTGGCGTGCAGGAAAGCGACATCGTGCTGGTGTTCACCACGCGCGCGGGCATCGAAGGCATAACCGACGGCAAGCTCACTCTGGGTGGCGACGCCTCAGTCGCCGCAGGCCCCGTCGGCCGGCAAGCTTCTGCTGCTACAGACGCCAATTTCGCC
>Ga0065707_10001371_pt1 | contig 13335 bp, 13 predicted proteins | sample SwiRhicommuniRL3_FD_59094 | JGI IMG/M metagenome (GOLD analysis project Ga0065707, IMG submission 59094) | Switchgrass rhizosphere bacterial communities from Rose Lake, Michigan, USA - RL3 v2 (version 2) | ecosystem: Host-associated > Plants > Roots > Rhizosphere > Soil | place: East Lansing... | reverse complement strand
GAGACGAGGATTCTCCTGATCTTCTGATCTTCTGTTTGGCTTTCTTGGCAGCTCTACTCGCGGGCGAAACAGTAAACGCGGCCCGCTCCGCCTCCCGGAGCCGTGTTCGCGCAACTCTGATTCAGGTGCGCCGCGTTCCAGGATGACAGCGACCCGGCGGTGCTCTGGTTCGGGCCGAGGCCGTCAGCGTGGCCGACCTGCGTCCGCAACGTGGCCGAGTCCGACGTCCAGTCGGCGCACGTCATCCCCGGCAGCAAGGTTCCGTCGGCATTCGATCCCGTAAGGATGTCGTGCTGGTTGGGGGTTGGCGAGCCCGTCCACTGCCCGTTGATCATCTGCCCGAGCTCATTCAGAAACACCTTCGCTTCACCGGTCCGCCCGTGCAACTCCGCGAGGTTGGCCGCCACACGATCCCCTTTAATGTTGAACCATGGGCCTTCGCCGATGCGGCTTCGCGCGTCTGTCGCCCGGTTGCCGTTCTCGGGATCGCTTTCCACACTGAGATACGCGCGCCAGACGCGGCGCCCCTGGCCGACGGCCGTCGCAAGGCGCTGACACATCGCGTCCGCGGCCCGAATGCCGCCGAGATTTCCCGTCGTGCTGGTCGTGCTCGTCACGAAGAACGTGAAAGGAGTCTGTGGAGACGGCCCCAGCGGTGCATCGCTGCTGCACGACGAGAGACCGCACACCGCGAGGATCAAAAGAAGCGGGGTGCAACGCATGTGACGCTGCCTTTCTGCCGCGCAGGCGGCTGGTCGCTCCAGTTTCCCGCCGGTGCACCATCGGGTCAATACATAAGGAGCTCTGTTTTGGCTTGACACATCGATTGCGGTATCTTTTGAACCGCCGGAGGACACCGTGAAGAAGACCTGGATCCAAATCTTCGGAGTGGCGTGCGTCAGTGGCGTGTTCGCGTGGTTTCTCGTCGAGAGCCCCGAGGTGGTCTCGCTTCAGGCCGCAGGCTCCTGCGAAGCGCTCTCCTCTCTCACGCTACAGGGCGGCACCGTGACGCTTGCGCAGCCTGTGACGGCCGGTGGTTTCGCGTCGTCGGTCACGGGCAACGCACAAGGCGCCGCGGCCAAGCTTCAGCCGTTCTGCCGCGTGGCCGTCACGTTGAAGCCATCGAGCGACTCCGACATCAAGATGGAACTGTGGATGCCGGCTTCGAGCTGGAACGGTAAGTACCAGGCCGTCGGCAACGGAGCCTTCAACGGCAACATCGCCTACGACGCGATGATGACGGCACTGGCGCGCGGCTACGCGGCCAGTTCGACCGACACCGGCCACACTGGCGGAGGCGCGAGTTTCGGCCTGGGACATCCGGAGAAGGTCATCGATTTTGGATGGCGCGCCGTGCACGAAATGACCGTCGCGTCGAAGAAGATCATCGCGAGCTACTACGAAAGCGGTCCGAAGTACTCGTACTGGAACGGCTGCTCCGCCGGCGGGCGGCAGGCCATGAAAGCGGCGCAACGCTTTCCGGGCGATTTCGACGGCATCATTGCCGGCGCGCCCGGACTCGACTGGACGGGACGTGCCGCGTCGGCGCTGCGGATCGCCAAGCCGCTCGAGGCCAACGAGGCCGCGCGGCTGACGCAGGCCCAGCGCCAGATGCTTCACGCCGCCGTCGTCAGCGCCTGCGATCTGCATGACGGCGTCAAGGACGGAGTGATCGAAAACCCGAAGAGCTGCACGTTCGATCCGGGCGTGCTCGAATGCAAAGGCACGCAGGACGATTCCTGTTTAACGAAGGCCCAAGTTGAGACCGTGCGATCGATTTACGCGGCAGGGGTCAACCGCAGCACGAAACGCGAGATTACCGGGCTCGAGCGCGGCAGCGAGCTGGGGTGGACCGATCTGGGATGGACGGGGTCGGCGCGGTCGACCGGACTCGATCAGTTCCGCTATCTGGTGTTCGCCAACCCGAACTGGACCGTGCAGCAGTTCAATTTCGAGACCGATGTCGTGCGGGCCGAGGAAGTGGACAACGACACCATCAACGCGCTCAATCCGAACCTGAAGCCGTTTCTCGATCGCGGCGGCAAGCTGATTCAGTATCACGGCTGGAGCGACCCGCAGATTTCGCCGGCAAGCAGCACGCAGTACTACGGGCAGGTTGCGCAGGCCCTCGGCGGGGCCGACAAGCTTCACGGTTCGTACCGGCTGTTCATGGCGCCCGGCGTGGGTCATTGCCGTGGCGGCGAGGGGCCGGGCAACTTCGACATGCTGCCGGCGCTCGAAGACTGGGTCGAGCGCGGCAAAGCACCCGATCAGATTCTCGCGTTCCGTTCGAGCGGTGGAAACATCGATCGCACGCGCCCGCTGTGTCCGTATCCGCAGGTAGCAACCTACAAAGGTTCGGGCAGCACCGATGACGCCGCGAACTTTTCGTGCCGCGCGCCCTCGCAGGCACCACCCGCGGCGCGGTAATCCGCGACGAACGTTCGATATCGGGATCAGGGAAACGCGGTAACGGAAGGACGGCTCGTCGCTCGAGAGGTCTCGAAGGTTCTGACGATCGATTCGATGAAGGCCGCGTACGCCTGCTCCGCTTCGCGCCGCCGCTTGAGCAACACGTCCATCTCCGCCTCGACGACCCTGATGGACTCTTCGGCCTCATGGACGATCGCTTCGGCCCGCTGCCGCGCGTCCATGATCGTATTCTGGGCGTCGGCCTCGGCGGCCTTGCGAATATCGTTGGCGGCCTTATGGGCGGACACCAGCGCCTGACTCAACTGATCGTGATCCTGGCGCAAGCCGTCGATCGAAAGACGCTGTCGATCCAGCTCGGCTGTCAGCCGCTCGGCCTGCTGCGCCGCCTCGGCGGCGTCGAGGGTCAGCTTGGCGATGGCGGCGTCCACCTGTCCGCGGTCGTAGCCGAGAAATTCTCTCTTGAACGGCATGCGCAACAGTGTAACGAGTTGGCATGTCACGGATCGTACGCTGATAACATAACGGGCCAGGGAGGAACGTATGCGCGTTGTGGTTCGAGCGATCGCGATTGCCTTGCTCGTGTCGCCGGTGATTGCGGCCGATCACCCGGATTTCCGCCTGTGGAAAGCCGATGAGCTGAAGAAGCGCGATGCGGCGCTGTCGACCAAGGTCGGGGCCGACCACTCGTCGCGCGAAACGCTGGCCGATTTCGGCGATCATCGCTTCCGGTTCCTCTACCGCGATGCCGACGGGTTCCCGGAACAGCACGACACGATCGTCGACGTCGTGTTCGTGCAGAGCGGAGAGGGCACCTTGCAGCTGGGCGGTACCTTGATCGACAAGAAAGGCACCGGTGTCGGAGAGTTCGTCGGGTCGCGGCTCGACGGCGGCTCGCGCCATCCGCTGGGCCCGGGCGACGTGATTCACATTCCGGCGACCATCCCGCACGCGTTTCTGGTTCCGAAGGGCAAGCACATCACGTATGTGCTGCTGAAGTTCCCGGAGCAATAGCGCGCCGATGATTCCGGCACGGGAAGCCCTCGAGCGCCTTCAAGAAGGCAACCGGCGATTTGTGTCGAACATCCGCGGCCACGACTCCCTCGCGAGCGAGGCACGGCGTGCCGAAGTGGTCGCCGGCCAGCAGCCATTCGCGATCGTGCTCGGGTGCTCCGATTCGCGGGTACCCGCCGAGATCGTCTTCGACCAGGGACTGGGCGACCTGTTCGTGATTCGCGTCGCCGGCAACATCGTCGCACCCTCGCAGGTGGGAAGCGTGGAATTCGCCGCCGGGCTGTATGGCACGCGCCTGGTGGTTGTGCTGGGGCACTCGCAGTGCGGGGCGATTCTGGCCACCATCGATCAGCTGACACGTCCCACCGCGAACCACTCAAGAAATGTCCAGTCGATCGTGAACCGGGTTCGTCCGTCGGTGGAGCCGCTTCTGGCCCAGCACGGACCGCATGCCGATTCGGACGCGCTCATCCGCGAAGCGGTTCGCGCGAACGTCCGCTCGTCCGCGTCCCAGCTACGCCACGGATCTGACGTGCTCGAGCAGCTCATCGCCGACAACGGCCTGGCCATCGTCGGCGCGGAATANTCGCTGGAAACGGGAGTCGTGGAATTTTTCGACGGCGTGTAATCAGACGCCGCAGCTGGAGGTCGAGATGCGTAAAGCCGCCATCGTCGCGCTCACCGCGTGCCTCACCGCAACGGTCCTCGCACAGAACACCCAGCGATTCGAGATCGATCCCTATTGGCCCAAGCCACTCCCCGAGAAATGGATTATCGGACGGACCGGCAGCATCTGCGCTGATGCGCACGACCATCTCGTCGTCACCAACCGGCGCGACATTACGGCCGAGGAGGCGGAAACGTCCGTTCAGGCGCCGTCCGTGCTGATCTTCGATCGCGCCGGCACGCTCGTGCACTCCTTTGGCGATTCGAATACGGTTCCGGGAACCATTCACGGCTGCTTCGTCGACCACGAGTACAACATCTGGCTGACGGGAAACGGCGACGGCATCGTCCAGAAATGGAGTCACGAGGGGAAGCTGCTGCTGCAAATCGGCAAACGCGGCGTCGTCGACACCTCCGACGGCACCGCCAAGGGCGAGCGCTTGAACGCCGGTAAGACGCAGTTCTTCAACCCGGCCGGAGTCGTTGTCGATCCGGCGAACGGCGATGTCTACGTGGCCGATGGATACGGCAACCGGCGCGTCGCCGTCTTCAACAAGAACGGCGAGTTCCTTCGTCAATGGGGCCGCCAGGCGACGCCGCAGGAAACCATCGATGGCGTAAGCGGGGTGTTCGCNCAGCTNGTGCACTGCATCGCGATGAGCCGCGCCGGGCTCATCTACGTCTGCGACCGNCAGGGCGATCGCGTCCAGGTGTTCGACAANATGGGCACGTTNGTCAGGAGCATCTGGGTGCGAACGGGCACGCCGACGCTGCCCGATCCGCGCGGCACGGTCTGGTGGATTGCGTTCTCGCGCGACCCCGAGCAGAGGTTCATGTACGTCATGAACGGGCGCAACGAGCAACTGCACGTTCTCGATCACGCGAGCGGCAAGATTCTGTCGAGCTTCGGCCGGCCCGGTCACTGGCTCGGCAACTTCACGCACGGTCATGCCGTCGCGGTCGATTCGAGCGGCAACCTCTACATCGCCGAAACCGACACAGGGCGGCGGATGCAGAAGTTCACGCTGCTGAAGTAGCTCTTACAGTTTTGGGTGTTCCATCGTGCAACACCGGCCTTGATTCCCCCTGAATCGGCCGGTTTTTGCGGGCACCCCCTTTGCTCTCTCTCCCCGGTCACCGCGAAGACGCGGTCAATCCACAAGTTCGCAAGGAGGAACTGTGATGCGTTCGAACACGATCGTGGGAAGTGCCTGCCTCATCAGTCTCCTGGCTATGGTGGCGTGCGCGCCATCTCAGTCGCTCGACGCGGCGGCCAAAGAACCCGATCAGCCGGCGCTCGAGCTGCAGGCGGCCCAGCCCGCACCCGAAGCGATGGCCGTGGAAGCGCCACAATCGGCGAAAGCGATTCAGCCGAAGAGCCCGGCCNCCAAAGCCGCGAAGCCGGCTGCCGCGCNGAAAACTGTGGTCGCGACTGCGNCGGCAGAGCCCGCAGACGCCACATNACCCGCGAAGGGAACACCGGCGATGGAATCGCGCTCGGTCGCAACCAANCATCAGGACGAGGAGAGCATCGCCACCACGATCGGCGGATGCCTCGTCCACGATGACGGGATGTTCAAGCTGAAGGATACCGACGGCGATCACGCGCCGAAATCGCGCAGCTGGAAGTCGGGCTTCATTAAGAAAGGCCCGGCGCGCATCGAGCTCGTCGATGCCAGCCACCGGGTCGACTTCACGTCGCACGTCGGCTACCGCGTCAACGTCTCCGGCATGCTCGCCGACCGCGAGATGCAGGTCCGCTCGATCAAGGGCGGGACGGAGCGTTGCGACTGAACCATTCGATAGTCAGCAGTCGGTAGTCGGCAGTCAGCAGTCGACAGTCAGCAGTCGACAGTCAGCAGTCGCAGTCAGCAGTCGCAGTCAGCAGTCGCAGTCAGCAGTCGCAGTCTTCGGTCGTCAGCCTCGATCTTCAGCCTCAGTCATATTGACTGACGACCGAAGACTGCCGACTGAAGACTGCCGACTGCAGACTGCAGACTGCCGACTACCGATCTATACTCGCTGTATGCGTCCAGCTTCACTCGCGGCTCTCCTTCTCTTCGTGTCCGCCAGCCTGTTTGCCGAATCCGCGGCCGGTCTTCGATGGACGGCGCCCCAGGGCTGGAAGCCTGAAGGCGAGCGGCCCATGCGTGCCGCGACGTATTCCATCGTGCCGGTGGCCGGTGATACCGGCGTCGCAGAGTGCGTGGTGAACTTCTTCGGTCCTGGCCAGGGTGGCGGCATCGAGGCGAACGTCGAGCGATGGAGGAACCAGGTGCTCGGCACCGACGGCAAGCCGGCGGCCGCTAAAGTGGACAAGAAAACCGTGCGCGGCGTGGCCATCACGATGGTCGATGCATCGGGTACGTATACCGGCATGGGAGGACCGATGATGGCGGGTAAGCCGGTGCCGGGGTACCGGTTGATCGGCGCCATCGCGGAAGGACCCGGTGGCAACGTGTTCTTCAAGCTGACAGGACCGGCGAAGACGATCGCCGCCCAGCAGAAGAGCTTCGAGCAGTTGCTGATGTCGATCGCGCCGGAAAAATAGCGCAAGGGTTTGCACACCGAGGGCGGGTAGTCGACCCGCCCGTGAAATAACACCCACCGATTGTCATGGCCGACCTCGTCGTCCTCCTCCACTTCCTGTTCGTGATCTTCGTGGTGTGCGGAGGCGTGCTCGCGCTGTGGTGGCCGCGCATTATCTGGCTGCACATCCCCGCCGTTCTCTGGGGTGCATTTATCGAATTCAGCGGTTGGATTTGTCCGCTCACACCGCTCGAGAATCGTCTGCGCCGAGCGCAAGGCGAGACCGCATACCAGGGAGATTTCATCGCCCACCACATTCTTCCGGCGCTCTATCCGGGAGGACTCACGCGGACCCACCAGCTCTTCCTCGGCGGTCTGGCGCTGGCCATCAACCTCGGCATCTACACGCTGGTGTTCGCGCGGCGTCGCCGATCTGCAGTGAAAGACATATGATCAATCTCCGATGAACTGGGATCTCCAGGGCCTCCCGCACTCCGCCCGCACCGCGCTCGTCTCTCTGCTGATCATCGCCAGCGCCTATGTCGCCGGCAGCGTGGGACGCCGCATCTTCGCCATGCAAGTCAGCCGTCTGGTGCGGCGCACGTCGGTCCGCTGGGATGACGCCATCAGCGAGGCGATCGCACGCCGGATCCCGTTCTGGAGCCTGCTGGTCGGCGTCTATCTCGCCGCAGGGTGGTGGACGCTGACGACCAACGCCGCTACGACCCTCGACAAGGGTCTCTACGTCGTCGCAACGGTGTCGTTTACGTTCCTCCTGTCGGAAATCCTGGTCATTCTCGTCCGCTCGCAGAGCCCGGCCATCGAAGCCGCGATGCCGACGACGACGCTCACCGAAAATGTCATCCGCATCGTCGTCGTGACCATCGGCCTGCTCGTCGTCCTCAATGGGTTGGGACTGTCGATCACGCCGATGCTGACGGCCCTCGGCGTCGGCGGCCTCGCCGTCGCACTCGCGCTGCAGGACACGCTGGCGAACCTGTTTGCCGGGCTCTACCTGACGGTGGCCAAGCACATTCGCATCGGCAACTACATCCGCCTGTCGTCGGGTGAAGAAGGCTACCTCGTCGACATCGACTGGCGCGCGAGCCGGCTGAGGCAGCTGTCGAACAACACCGTGCTCGTGCCGAACGCCAAGTTCTCGCAGTCGATCGTCACCAACTATCACCTGCCCGATCTCGAGCTCGCTGTGGTCATCGAAGCGAGCGTCGACTATGCAAGCGATCTCGAGCGTGTCGAGCGGATCGCGACCGACGTCGCGAAAGACGTGATGCAGACGGTGCCGGGGGGCGTGCCCGGCTTCGAGCCGTTCGTGCGGTACCACACGTTCGGCGATCCCGGTATCGGCTTCTCAGTCATTCTTCGCGCGCAGGAGTTCGTCGATCAGCACCTCATCAAGCACGAGTTCGTCAAGCGGCTGCACCGGCGCTTCGCCGAGGAACGCATCGCCATCCCGATCAAGGCACTGGTGCAGCGCCACGACGTGCCGTCACCGTCGGAGTGAAGATGCAGCCCACCACATGGCCGGGTTCCGATCGCGCCAGCGTACCCACGCGCACGCCGTTCTACGGCTGGGTGGTGCTCGGCGTCGCGGCGGTGGCCATGGTCGGAACGCTGCCGGGCCGCACGCAGGGGCTCGGCCTCATCACCGAGCCGCTGCTCGCCGATCTGAAGATCGGACGAGTGGATTACGCGCAACTGAATCTGTGGGCCACTCTCGTCGGAACCGCCGGCGCGTTCGGCGTCGGCCGCTTCATCGATCGCGCCGGCAGCCGCGTGGTGCTGGCACTCGTCGCCGCCGCGCTCGGCGCCGTTGTGTGCTGGATGAGCCGCGCTGCCTCGTTCACCGAGCTCGCCATTGCCGTCACGCTGACGCGAGCGCTCGGCCAGAGCGCGTTGTCGGTCGTCAGCATCGCCATGGTCGGTCAATGGTTCGTGCGCCGCATCGACATGGCGATGGCGGTGTACAGCATCGTGATGAGCATCGGGTTCATGATCGCGTTTCCCGTCGTGGGGTCGATCGTGCAATCCGCGGGATGGCGGGCGGCATGGTTCGGCGTGGGCGTCACGATCTTCGCGGGGCTCGTGCCGCTGGCGCTCTTGCTCGTGCGGAACAACCCGGAATCGATTGGACTTCGTCCCGACGGTCTGGAACCTGGAACCCACAACCAGGAACCCATGAACCGGAACCCGGAACCTGGAACCCGGAACCCTGAACCGCCCGGGTTCACTCTGTGGGAAGCTCTGGTGACGCCCGCGTTCTGGATCTTCGCGGGCGGTGCGGCGTTGTACGGGCTCGTCGCCTCGGGCATCGGCCTCTTCAACGAATCGATCCTGGCCGAGCGCGGATTCGGTCCGGAGATTTACTACCAGACGCTCGTCGTCACGGCGATTACCGGGCTCGCGGGAAATTTCGCCGGCGGCTGGCTCTCGCGCTTCATGGCGCTGAACGGTCTGCTGGCGATCTCGCTCCTGGTGCTCGGCATCGGACTGCTCGTGCTGCCGTACGTCAGCTCTATTGGGATGGCGATGGGTTGGGCGACGATGATGGGGCTTGGCGGCGGCCTGGTGATGGTGCTGTTCTTCAGCGTGTGGCCCCGCGTCTATGGCCGCCGCCATCTGGGCCGCATCCAGGGCGTGGCACAGGCCATCACCGTTGTCGCATCGGCGGTCGGCCCCCTTCTGCTGGCCACAACGGTCGAACGAACCGGCAGCTATGCGGCGATGTTTAACATGCTGGCTGCCGCGGTCGGCGTCTTCGCAACAGGCGCGGTCCTGGTGCCGATGCCGTCCAGTCCGTCCACCAGAAACTAAGCCGCGTCGGCCGGAGATGCCGCACCGGGCTTTCTGCCGGCGTAACTCCTGTCGTAAGCAGCCTTTCCCGCCGGGGCGTATTCAAGTAACATCCGAATCCGTATGCTGAAACAGCTCCTTTCCATCGCCACAATCTGCCTCATGTTGGGCACCCCCGCTCTGGCACAAGGCCCGCGCCGCGTGGCCATGGGCGACTGGCCCGAAGCACGAGGCGCGAATCGCGATGGCACGTCAGCAGAGACCGGTCTCCCCACGACATGGGATATGAAGGGCTCGAATCTGCTGTGGCGCGCACCGTTTGGTGGCCGTTCGGCACCGATCGTCATGGGCAATCACGTGTACGTTCAGAACCCGTCTGGACGCGGAACGGCGTTGCAGGAACGGGTGATGGCGCTCGATGCGGACAGCGGCAAGGTGCTGTGGGAATACAAGTTCAACATCTTTCAGAGTGACGTGCCGCCCCACCGGGTCGGATGGGCCTCGCCTGCAGCGGACCCGGAAACGGGGAACGTTTATGCGTTGAGCGTCGGCGCCACGCTGGTCGCGCTGAGCGCCGACGGCAAGCCGCTGTGGCAGCGATCGATCGGCGAGGAGTTCGCGGCGTTCACGACCCACGGCGGCCGGACGATGTCGCCGATCGTCGATGGCGATCTGGTGATCGTCAGCGCGGCCGTTTCGAACTGGGGCACCCAGGCCGCGCGCTCGCATCGCATCATCGCGCTCAACAAGCGGACGGGTGACATCGTCTATGTCGCGAACCCTGGCGGGCGTCCGTACGACACCGCCTACGCCGCGCCGCTCATCGCGACGATCAACGGCACGAGGCTGCTGATTGTCGGTCTCGGCGACGGCGGTATTCACGCCATCAAGGCGCAAACGGGCGAAAAGGTCTGGAGCTACGTCGCCGCGAAGCGCGCGATCAACACGGGCGTCGTGGTGAGCGGCAGCACCGTCATCATCTCGCACGGCGACGAAAACCTCACCGGCAACGAGATGGGCATGCTGGCCGCCATCGACGGTTCGCAGACAGGCGACATCAAGGCCACCAGGTGGGCGCACTACGGCGAGCAGTTCGGTTTCTCTTCTCCACTCGTCGACGGCACCCGCCTCTATCAGATTGAAAACGGCTCGCGCCTGATCGCGTACGACATCGAGACCGGCAAAGAGCTGTGGAGGCAGCCGCTCGGCACGTCGCAGAAGGCGCCGCCGGTCATGGCCGACGGGAAGATCTTCATCGGCACCGAAAGCGGCAAGTTCTTCATCGTCCGGCCGCACGCGGACCGCGCCGAAATTCTCAGCGAGGTCGAGCTGCCGATCAGCAAGAACAGCATCGGCGGATCGGAGGGCACGGCCGAACAGGTCTTCGGCGGCGCGGCGATTTCGCGCGGCCGTATTTTCTTCGCGACGACCGATGCGATCTATGCCATTGGACCCAAGCAGCGCAAAACGCTGACCGGCTTTGCGGTCAACGAGCCCGCTGTCGTTGGCGAGGGTGCGCCCGCCTACGTGCAGGTCTCGCCGACGGAGCTCGTCGTGGCGCCGGGCCAGGCGGTCAAGCTCACCGCGAAAACGTTCGACGACCGTGGACGTTTCCTGCGCGAAGAAAAAGCCACGTGGTCGCTCGACGGATTGAAAGGCACCGTCGCTGACGGCGCGTTCACCGCAGCCGGCGATCGCGAACAGGCCGGGCTGGTCAAGGCGGCCGTGGGATCGCTCACCGGAGAGGCGCGCGTCCGGGTTGTCAGGCCGATGCCGTGGACCGAGACGTTCGACTCGCTGCCGGAAAAATCGGCGCCGGCGGGATGGGTCAACGCCGCCGGACCGGTGGGGCCAATGGTGGTGGCGTCGCTGGATGGCCAGAAGGTCCTCGAGAAGACACCGACCAACACACTCTTCAAGCGCGGCCGGGTCTTCATCGGCCCCGTCGAGTGGTCGAACTACACGATGCAGGCCGACGTGCGCGCACCAACACGCCGGCGCATGATGGCCGATGTCGGCATCACAGTGCAGCGCTACAGCCTCGTGCTGTACGGCACCACGCAGCGCCTCAAGCTCGAGCCGTGGGAGCCAGAAACACAGCGTTCGGTTGTCGTGCCGTTCGCCTGGAAAGCCGACACCTGGTACACGGTTAAGCTGCGCGTCGAGAATCTCCCCAACGGACAAGTCCGAGCGCGTGGTAAGGCATGGGCGACTGGCGAAGCCGAACCGGACGCGTGGCAAATCGACAAGACCGATCCGATTGGCAATCGCCAGGGTGCGCCAGGTTTTTTCCTCGACGCGGAGTTCGGGGCTTACATTGACAACTTACAACTGACGCCGAATCAGTAACCCCTCCCACTAGGGATTAGGGATTGGGGATTAGGGATTAGGACATGACAAAAGCTCGGGTGTTGGTCGCAATAGCGTTAATCGTTGCATCACTTGGTGCATCTCGTCTGGCGGCGTCCGATCCGGGGACGGGCGACTGGCCGATGTGGGGCGGGACTCCCGACCGCAACATGGTGTCGAACGCCAAAGGGCTGGCAACCGACTGGGACGTGAAGACGAAGAAGAACATCAAGTGGGTGGCCGACCTCGGCTCCCAGAGCTACGGCAATCCGGTGGTGGCCGGCGGCATGGTGTTCGTCGGGACCAACAACGAGAAACTGCGCGATCCAAAGCAGCCCGGCGATCGCGGCGTGCTGATGGCGTTCCGCGAAACCGACGGTGAGTTCCTGTGGCAGCAGACCCACGTCAAGCTCGAGTCGGGCCGCGCGAACGACTGGCCGTATCAGGGCATCGCCTCCTCCCCGATGGTCGAAGGCAACAAGCTGTATTACGTGAGCAACCGCGCCGTCATCTTCTGCCTCGACATCGAAGGGTTCCGCGACAAGGAGAACGACGGCCCGGTGACCGACGAGAAGCTGACCGGCATGAACGACGCCGACGTCATCTGGTCGTTCGACATGATGGAAGAGGTGGGTTCGTATCCGCACAACCTGGCGAATTCGTCGCCGACGATGTGGGGCAATCTCCTCTTCGTCAGCACGTCCAACGGGCAGGACGAAAGCCATGTGAACATTCCCTCGCCGCGCGCCCCGGCCATCATCGCGCTCGACAGGACCACGGGCAAGCTCGTCTGGGAAGACAACTCGGTCGAAGATCGCATCCTCCACGGCCAGTGGTCCGCACCATCGGTGGGCACGATCGGTGGCATGGTGCAGGTGGTGTCGGCGCAGGGAGATGGCTGGGTGCGCGGCTACGAAGCCCAGACCGGGAAGAAGCTCTGGGAATTCGACACGAACCCGAAGGAAGCCGTGTGGCCGAGGACCCGAAACGAGCTGATCTCCACGCCGGTCATCATCAACGACCGGGTGTACATCGCGAACGGCCAGGACCCCGAGCACGGTGAAGGTGTCGGCAACTTCTACGCGATCGACGCGACCAAGCGGGGCGACATCACGCAGAGCGGACGGTTGTGGCACTTCAACAAGATCCGCCGTTCGATCTCGACCGCCGCGGTGGCGGACGGCCTTGTGTACATCTCCGACTTCAGCGGCTTCCTCTACTGTCTCGACGCGGAGACCGGCAAGGAAGTCTGGATGCACGATCTGTTTGCCGCCGTGTGGGGATCGCCATTGGTGGCCGACGGCAGGGTGTACATCGGCGATGAAGACGGCGACGTCACGGTGCTGGCGCAGGGACGCGAGAAGAAGGTGCTGGCAGAGATGAACATGGGCAGCTCGGTGTACGCCACCGTGACGCCGGCGCACGGCACGATCTTCCTGAACAATCGAAATCAGTTATTCGCGATCGCGAACAAGTAATGAAGGGCGACAAATAGATGAGATGGCTGTTGTTCGTGGCAGGTGCAGTGCTGTCGTG